>Ga0315305_1000031_pt1 | contig 12809 bp, 15 predicted proteins | sample CB9_Tmax_529_MT_FD_204537 | JGI IMG/M metagenome (GOLD analysis project Ga0315305, IMG submission 204537) | Metatranscriptome of marine microbial communities from Western Arctic Ocean, Canada - CB9_Tmax_529 (Metagenome Metatranscriptome) | ecosystem: Environmental > Aquatic > Marine > Oceanic ...
CGGACGGTTTGCTACCACTGGTGAATGGCTCGGGAGATTCAACTGTGAACAAGACCACCTTGGCCTTGGATTCACGGGCCAGTCTGACCACGTTGGGTAAGATGGTCTCGGCAGTCTTGGACCCATCCAGGGGGACCAGGATCTTCTCGTACATAGCGGACACCTCCTCCAAGGTTTTCCAACTATATGTTCTCCCATCACACCCATTGCCCTATAGGGCCTTATGTACCCAATAAACGCCCCACACGGCCCCGCCGCCGGCTCAGCCGGGGTTTTGACCTGCCGGAACGCGTAAGTGACTGCTTAAACATCGTTGGATGGGGTGGGAAATCGATGCAGGGGGCCAGTAAAGAACGAGGAGATGAAAAGAACGACGTAGAAATTAAGAGTACTTCGGCGTCGTCTGCTTCGGAGAGGGCTAAGCCAACTCGCGGACGCCGCCTACCAGGAGGTCAACTTCCTCTTCGGTGTTGAAGAAATGGATGGAGGCGCGCGTGGCTGCCGGGTAGCCCACCTGACGCACGACGATTCGGTGATTCGCCCACAACCTTTCTACTACCGAGACAGGCTCTTGACCCGCAACAGCAAAGCTAACCAGCCCCGATGAATCGCGCCGCTCAGAAGGCGATGTAACCGTGACCCCGGGAATCTCTGCCAGTGTGGCTTTCGCCGATTCTGCGAGGTCCATGATCCGCTGTTCGATGTTTTGTATTCCAATCTCTTCAATGAAGCTGGCGGCTTCCAGAAAGGCTGCTTGCACCGGCACGCTCACAGAACCGCCCAGAAACTTCTCCATGCTGTCGGCCACGGGTTGGAATTTGTGCGCATCTGCGGGCTGGGCAATACCGCGCCCACCAGTGTGGGCCGGGTGGATCCTCTCCAGGTGATCGCGGCGAATGAACAGCGCCCCGGAGCCCTCGTAGCCCAATAACCATTTTTGGCCGGGAATCGAATAGAAATCGAACCCAGAACGCGCCATATCAAGTTCGATATGGCCGCCGGTTTGAGCGCCGTCCAACATCAATAGAATTCCCCGGTCCTTGGTTAGCTGCCGGAGTTCTTCCGCAGGCATGCGCCGCCCCGCGGCATACAGGATGTGGCTGATGAAAACCATTCGAGTTTCGGGGGTGAACGCAGCCTCGATCTTGGTTAGGATAGTTTCGCTGGAGTCATGGACGTCAAGGTCCACCACCTTCACAGCCACGCCGTAACGCTGCCCGATGAGCTGGCTGGGCGCAATCACGGAGCCATGCTCCATGTCGCAGATGACAATCTCATCGCCTTGATTCCAGTCCAGACCACTGAGCACGATATTGATGCCCTCTGTGGTGTTGCGTGTGACCAAGACCTCATCTACTGTGGCGTTGAAGATTCGCGCTGCCGCCTCCCGTGCCTGAGCCTGAATCTCCCTGCCGGCCTGGAGTACCTCGGGCATGATCGGACCCTGCTCCAGTTCTAGGTCTATGCGGTCCTTCATAGCTTGCGCGACGCGGCGCGGCGGCGGCCCCGACCAGCCGGTGTTCATGTAGGCCGTGTGTGCCAACACGGGGATCTGGCTTCTTATTGCATCTACGTCCAAGTAAATCTGTCCTTAGTGGCGGATTGGCCAAGGCCGGGCCCCTAAATCCATATCGGCCCGGACCCAAACAGGCCCAGGCCGATGTACGAAAACTTGATTAATGGGAGGCTTTATCTGGGCGAGTAGTCAGTGAGTCGCAGAATGGAATGCTTGGATACCCTGACCAACGCTCCATTTTCCTCGGATTTGGTTCGGGCCTTCTGCCACTCGGGGTCCGCGCCAAAAGCGGCCCAATTCTTTTCCCTGGCGCCTAGGTCGGGGTAACCCACCATGTAGACCAACCGGTTGCTGGTGCCCACGTCTTCGGTCCAATAAGCCACATTCTCGATGCCGTGCTTCTCAAACAGGCCCATGGTGTGATTTGAGAACCGGTTGTGCAGGTCGGGCAACTTGCCGGGCATGGCCTCGTAGACCCGTTTTTCCTGCAGCGTGGTCTTGAAGGAAGGCTGGGGCGAGTACGGGGTCAAACTCATGAATGAGTTGAGTACCTGTGCCACCAGCGGCCCGTTCGCCTCGGTCTCGGCGCGCGCTTCATGCCAGGGCTTGTGGGACTGGAACGCGGCCCATTTCTCCTCGCGGTCGGCCATGCTGTCGAAGCTAAGGATGTAAGTCAATTGGTTGCTGGCCCCGATCTCGTCGTTCCAGAAACCGACTATGCCGATGCCGAACTCTTTAAAGAACCCGATGGTATGGTTGGCAAACCGGGCATTGATCGCTGGCAGTTTTCCAGGCACTGCTTTATAGATCCTAGATTCGTAAATCATGCTATTTCTCCCACCCGGCTTGGGCGTTCAAAGCCCGGGTGCTTAGTATGCGGGCGCTTAATATCGGGCTTATTTGTTCTCGATGAACTCGAGTTGAACGCCGTCCGGTCCTTCGAAAAAGACCACCCGGCGGTCTCCGGAGACCGAGGTCTCTTCGAGTATCTTGGCGCCGTTCGCCTTCAGGCTGTCGATCATGCCCTGAATGTCGTCAGCGTCGATGGCGATATGCTCCATACCGTATTTTTGTTCCCGGGTCTGGGACGCTATGTGCTTGGTCACGTTTAGTGTCAGACCGTGCAGGTCCAACCGCACGCCAATATCACCGACATCAGCGACCTTGGTTGCGCCCAGGGTATCGATGTAGAACTGTGCGGTTTTCTGAGGGTCAGGTGACTTCAGATGGAGGTGGTTTAGTTTCAGGGCCATGGTGCGCCTCCTTGGGCTTGATAAAATTTGAAATCGATGTGGCTTCTGCCAGATTATGGGGAGAATAGTCCACCCGGCTAACCTAGTCAAGCTAGCGTGTAAGCAATTCGGAGGAGCCCGGCCCACAGTCTCGCGTTTCGTATTATAATGCCCGAGTAATTTCGAGCCCGCGGCTGGCAAAACCACCGCGAAATGAACGATTTATTAGGAGGGGACCATGCCCATAGAGCAGTTTACCCCGGAACTGTCCAAGATCATCGCCACGGACGAACCCATCTTGGAACTGGCCGATGGCTTCGGCGGAGACCAAGGCCCAGCAGAGGGACCGGTTTGGTGGAAAGATGGCGGTTACCTACTGTTTAGCGACATCCACAACAACAGACGCATCAAGTACACCCCCGGCCAGAGTGCCACTGTGTTCCAGGAGCCCACCAACCGGGCCAACGGGTTAACCCGCGACCTGCAAGGCCGATTGGTGTCTGCAGAACACGATAGCCGCCGAGTTGCCCGCCAGGAGTCGGACGGCACCACCACCGTGATTGCCAACAGCTTCCAAGGACGCCGCCTGAACCGGCCCAACGACGTGGTCGTGAAGTCAGACGGCAGCATCTATTTCACCGACCCCTATACCAGCCCCCTGCCCGCCGAGCAGTGGGACCTGACCTTCTCCGGCGTCTACAGGGTCACCCCCGACCTGGGGACCATCACCCTATTGGTAGACGATTTCATCGTCCCCAACGGACTGATGTTCTCCCCTGACGAGAGCATCCTCTACATCAACGACTCCCGGCGAGGCCACATCCGCTCCTTCGAAGTCCAGCCCAACGGCACCTTGGCCAAACAGAGCGACAAGGTATTTGCCGACCTCACTGGTAGTGAGCCAGGCGTGGCCGACGGCATGAAGGTGGACATCGAGGGCAACATCTACTGTGGAGGCTCCGGCGGCCTGTACATATTGGACCCGTCGGGAAAGAAACTAGGCATGGTCAACCACGGTGCCACGGCCACGACCAACCTGGCCTTCGGTGGCGACGATTGGAAGACTTTGTACTTCACCAGTCGCAACCACCTGGGCTCCGTAAACGTGAAAATCCCCGGCAACCCCGTGCCCGCCGTCAAAAAGGCTTAGCCCTAGATTCAGATGCGGGGACTATGGCGGCACACATCTGGATTGCCGCGAGGTACCTGGATTCCGGCTTGCGCCGGATAGACGAAGGCGGCCCTGCCAACGTTCATTGGCCGGACCGCCTTCCTCATTCTATGGTTGTCCATTAATCCGCCATCCCTCTTCACCTGCACATCTGGTCAACTCCGGGATGACTCTTCTTGCTTTACACTTTTAGGCGGAGCTTCCCGGAGGAGGCTGCCCGGTTCGCGGCCTCCGGCGTCGGACCAGTCCTATTCGGACCTGGGCACGCTGGAAGGAGGCTAACGCGCTCGCCATCTCGGTGTCTGAAGTCTGACTGGCCAGGCGTTCTTGCGCCCGTTGCATGGCCTGCTGGGCCCGCTCTTCGTCGATCTCGTCGGACCGTTCGCAGGCGTCGGCCAGCACGCTGACCCGGTTGCCCAGCACTTCCATGAAGCCTCCGGACACGGCCACGTACATATCCTCGCCGCCCTTCCTGACCGTCAACTCGCCGGGCTTCAGCATGGTCATCAACGGGGCATGCTGGGGAAGGATACCCAGTTGTCCGTCGAACCCAGGAGCGATAACCATGTCCACTTCATCAGAATAGACCTGGCGCTCGGCGGTGATTATTTCCAGCATCATTGGCATGGTTGGTAACCTACCTCTAGCCCCGCATCTCGGTGGCTTTCTCAACCGCCTCGTCGATGGTGCCCACCATGTAGAACGCCTGCTCGGGCAGGTCGTCGTGTTGGCCGGACAGAATCTCTGAGAAGCCCCGAACCGTCTCACGCACCGGCACGTATTTGCCGGACTGGCCTGTGAATGTCTCGGCCACGAAGAAAGGCTGGGTCAAGAACCGCTGAATCTTCCTGGCGCGGAAGACGGTTAGCTTGTCCTCTTCCGACAATTCTTCGATGCCCAAGATGGCGATGATGTCTTGGAGATCTTTGTAGCGTTGCAGCACCTGCTGCACTCCCCTGGCCAGGTTGTAGTGTTCTTCACCGACGATGCCAGGCTCCAGAATCCTGGAGTAAGAGGCCAGAGGGTCTACTGCCGGGTACAAACCCTGGGCGGACAATGCCCGCTCCAGCGACACCACGCCGTCGAGGTGGCCGAAGGTGGTGACGATGCCGGGGTCGGTGTAGTCGTCTGCAGGCACGTAGATGGCCTGGAATGATGTTATGGAACCGCTCCTAGTCGAGGTGATGCGCTCCTGCAGGGCGCCCATCTCGGTGCTGAGTGTCGGCTGATAACCCACGGCGGAAGGCATCCGTCCCAAGAGCGCCGAGACTTCCATGCCAGCCAGGATGTACCGGTAAATGTTGTCGACGAATAACAGTACGTCTTGGTGTTGTTCGTCGCGGAAGAATTCCGCCATGGTCAACCCGGTGAGTCCGATTCGGGCACGAACGCCTGGAGCCTCGTTCATCTGACCGAACACCAGCACCGTACTGGACAGCACGCCGGAGTCCTGCATCTCATGCCACAGGTCGTTGCCTTCCCTGGAGCGTTCGCCAACACCGGCGAACACCGACACGCCCTGGTGGACGGCGCCGATGTTGCGGATCAGTTCTTGAATGATAACGGTCTTGCCCACGCCGGCACCGCCGTAAGCCCCAATCTTGCCACCCTTCATGAACGGTGTGATCAGGTCGAAGACCTTGATCCCGGTTTCCAAGATTTCAACGCTCTGGTTCTGGTCGTCGAAGGCGGGCGGGTCACGGTGGATCGGCCACCGTTGTGCCGACTCCACGGGACCCAGGTTGTCCAACGGCGTCCCAGTAACGTCGAACAGGCGGCCCAGAGTCTCCGGACCGACCGGAACGCTCACTTTCTGGCCGGTATCGTTCACTTCCACGCCGCGCGCCAGGCCGTCAGTTGCCCCCAGTGCGAGACAGCGAACCCAGTTGTTGCCGATGTGCTGTTGCACTTCCAGCACCAACTTCTCTCCGACGTTGTCCAATTCCAGTGCATCGAACAGATTGGGCAGTTCGTCGGCGGGGAATTCAATATCGACAACGGTACCGATTACTTGAACAACTTTTCCGGTGGCCATTGGCTACTCCTGATAAAGGGTGACTCGCTATTGGGGCGCGCTACTAGCCCTCCCGGGCAATCTGGCCGCCAATCAGATCAAGCAGTTCGTTGGTGATGGTCTCTTGCCGCAGCTTATTCATCACCAGTGTCAGGTCTCCCGACAACTCGCTGGCGTTGTCGGTGGCGGCCCGCATGGCTACCATCCGGGCGGATTGTTCGCTGGCGATGGACTCTCTAATAGCATGGAAGACCTGCATCTCCATGAACCGGGGCAGCAAATCTCGCAGGACGGCCAAGTTGCTGGGCTCGTAGATGTAGCCTACGCTCTCAGCAGCGGATAACTCCGCCGGGGCAATGGGAAGCAACTTTTCGACAACTGGCTCTTGGGTCATTGTCGAGACAAATTTGGTGTAGGCCAAATAGACTTCGTCGGACTCGCCGTCGCAGTATGAATCGATAATCATGTGGGAGATGGCGTGAGTGTCCATCAGCACCGGAGTCTCGCCCAGGTCGGTGAACGTCGCCTTCAAGTCCTGGTTAGTGCGGGTCATGAAGTCCCGGCCCTTGCGGCCCACAGCGATTGCCTGAACTGGAGCCTGCTGCTCCAATATGAACTGTCCTACCCGCCTATTGAGGTTGGCGTGCAGGCCTCCGCACAATCCCCGGTCGGGACTGATCATCAAGACAGTGACCTTTTCCACAGGGCGGATGGCCAGCAACGGTTGAGCTCCGTCTTCGTCGTCCGACGGTTGGGCGGCCAGGTGGGCAATGACCTCTTGAATTTTGACCGAGTAGGGCCGTCCTTCAAGGACGGAGTTCTGGGCCCGCCGCATCTTGGAAGCGGCGATCAAGGACATGGCATTGGTCACTTTCGCAGTGTTGTCCACGCTGCGAATACGCCGCCGTATGTCTCTTACGCTAGGCATCTATTTAAATTCTTCCGAATCAGGTTACCGAAATTGACTAGCCGGTGAAGGTGGGTTTGAAGTCGTTGATTACCTTGGTCAAGTTCGCCGATATTTCGTCGGAAATGTCCTTGGTCTCGGCGATGTTGGCCAGAATGTCGGGATGAGAACCGGCGACGTACCGGAGCAATTGCTCCTGGAATGGCCCCACTTTCTCTACTTCCACGTCTTCCATCAAGCCTTCGTTTACCGCAAATAGAACCACCACTTCTTGATCGAGAGACAATGGCGCGTATTGAGCCTGTTTTAGAACTTCGGTGGCCAGTTGGCCTCGCGCCAATTGGGCTCTGGTGGCAGCGTCCAGGTCGGCGGTGCCGAACTGAGCAAAGGTAGCCAACTCGCGGTACTGGGCCAGGGCCAGCCGAAGCTGACCGGCGACCTTGCGAATTGCCCTGGTCTGGGCCGCGCCGCCCACACGGGACACCGAAAGACCAACGTTGATCGCTGGGCGGATGCCAGCGTTGAACAACTCAGGTTCCAGGTATATCTGGCCGTCGGTGATGGAGATAACGTTGGTCGGGATATACGCGGAAACGTCACCCGCTTGAGTTTCGATGATCGGCAGAGCAGTGATGGAGCCGCCGCCGTTAGCCTCGTCCAGACGCGCTGAACGCTCCAGCAAACGGCTGTGCAGGTAGAAAATATCTCCGGGGTAGGCTTCGCGGCCGGCCGGACGCCGCAGGAGCAGCGACATCTGGCGATAGGCCCAGGCGTGCTTGGTCAGGTCGTCGTAGACAATGAGAACGTCTTTGCCCTGGTCCATGAACTCTTCGGCCATGGCGCAACTGGAGTAAGGCGCTATGTATTGCAGCGGCGCCGAGTCGGCGGCTCCCGCAGTGACCACGATCGTGTGGTCCATGGCGCCGGCTCTTTCCAAGGAGCCCACGACCTGGGCGACCTTGCCCTGCTTCTGGCCGATGGCCACATAGATGCAGATTAGATCGCCGCCCTTCTGGTTGATGATGGAGTCCAACGCAATGGCAGTCTTGCCTGTCGAGCGGTCGCCGATAATCAATTCGCGTTGGCCCCGGCCGATGGGAATCATTGAGTCGACGGCTTTGATGCCGGTCTGCACCGGTTGATTGACAGACTGGCGGGACACCACGTTGGGGGCGACTTTCTCCACCGAGCGGGTGCCGGTGGTCTCCACCGAACCCTTCCCATCAAGGGGTCTGCCCAGAGGGTCTACTACCCGGCCGATCAAGGCGTCGCCCACGGGAACCTCGATGATTCTTCCAGTGGAACGTACCCGGTCGCCCTCTTTCACTGTGGTTGCGTCGCCCAAGATGGCCGCGCCCACGATGTCCGATTCCAAGTTCAAGGCCAGACCCACGACGTCGTTCCCGAAGTCCAAGAGCTCGTTGGAACGGACCCCTTGGAGCCCCTGAATACTGGCGACACCGTCGCCCACTTGAACTACGGTTCCCACATCGACAAGGGCCAGATCTCCACCAAAATCTTCAATCTGACGCTTAATCAGCGAGACTATGTCCTGTCCTCTGGTCGCCATCAGAGGTTCTCCTTACGGTAACGATTCGGGAGGCGTCGTTTTTGATGCCCCGGACCCTAATGCCAAGTCGCCCCTGGTCCAATTTCGGACTAGGGAATGGTCTGTCTTTCGATGGTTAAGGACGCTACGCCGAAGAGGCAGCAATCTCGGTGTGCAACCGGTTGCGCAAGCCGTCCAGGCGCGCCTTGGTGCTGCCGTCCAGCAGCCGGTCGCCGATCTGAATAACCAGTCCGCCAAGAATCGACTCATCGACATTGGTGGTCAGCACGACTTCGCTGCGAATCAGACCACTAACGAAGGCGTTTATACGGTCGGTCTCGGCGCTTTCCAGAGGCACCGCAGTGGTGATTTCCACCCTCTGCCGCCCCAGATGGCGGTCCAGCAACTCTGTATACCCGGAGTACACGCCGGAGATGGAGTCCACGGAGTTCTTGGACACCAGCAGGTCAACCAGATTACGCACCAATGGGTTCACGCCGGCCAGGACCGATGCCGTAGCCTTCAGCTTGTCGGCGGCAGGCATGTCGGCGTGCTTCAATAGAGCGGTGAATTCGGCGTCTTCAAACACCTCGGCCACCAACGCCAGGTCTTCGCCCCATTCTACAACCTGATTGTTTTCTACTGCCAAGTCGAAGATTGCTTGAGCGTAACGCTTCCCTGAGAGTTGTAGGGCCATGGGCTCGCTTAACCCCTTCTCAGGCTTTCGCCTTCTTCCAATACCTGGGAGATAAGGTCCTCATGGGCCGTACGGTCCAGAGAACGCCGAATCACCCGCTCGGCCGCCGTGATGGCCAGGTCGCCAAAACTGGCTCGGACCTCTTCCAGGGCGTTGTCCCGCTCGCGTTGGATATCCGCCTTAGCCCGTTCCACGAAGGCCTCGGCCTCCTGGCGCGCCTTGTCCATCTCCTCGGTGCGGAACCGTTCTGACGCTTCCCGCGTTTGGTCCATGATGCGTTGACCTTCGCGCCGGGCCTCGGTTATCTCATGCTGTATGGCTTCCTGGGAGGACGCGGCATCTTGCCGCGCCCGCTCGGCGGCGTCCAGGCTCTCCCGGATGCGGTCCGCACGCTGGTCCATCAACCGAAGTATCGGCTTGTAAGCAAACAGATACAACAGCACCAAGACCAACAGGAAGTTGACCAGGTATATTGCGAGGCTTGGGAAGTGGATTCCCAATGTCTCTAACATATCAACCTTCTATTCTTGAGTCTTATTGTGATCCTATCGGGACCAGATTCAATCAAACCCAACTTAGAATATGAAACCAATCATGATTGCTGCGACCAGGGCGTAAATACCCAAGGCCTCGGCGAAGGCGATACCCAGAATCATGTTGGTCTGGATGTTGCCGGTAGCCTCTGGGTTGCGGCCAATCGCGCTCATGGCAGCGGCGCCAAGCAGGCCAATACCGATTCCGGGGCCGATCAGTCCCAGCCCGATCGCGATACCGGCGCCCAGCAGCCTCGCGGCGTCCTCTCCAATCTGGGCTAATGGAATGTTTGCTAAAGCAAGTAGAGCGTCCATTGTCCTTCCTTATCTCCTTCGTTCGATGCGGTTTTTCGTTTCTGCGTGCTTACCTGACTCTGCGTGATTAATCTATATCTAGTCTTGGCGGGAGGCGTAGATCGCGAATATCCCACCCAACGCCGCCGCCGCGATTCCCACCACGGCCAGAACCATGATCAAGATCAAAACATCCATTGCATTCCCTCTGCGTCAACTACCTTGTTGGCTGCCTTGGATTACGTGATTACGCAATCGTGCCGGGGCAACAATGCCCGATGATTATAACCGCCGCCCCACCTTGCGGGAAGGCAGGTCCTAGTGAGCCTCCTCGTGGTGGGCGGTGATGGCAATGGCCGCGAACACCAGTGTCAGACCCGAGAAAATGAGCGCTTGGATAAAGCCCACCAGCAACTCCAGTCCGTACACACCTACCGTAGCTACGAAGGGAACCAGGAAGGCCGATACCAGAACCAATATCTCGCCGGCGGTCATGTTGCCAAACAACCTGAAAGTGAAGCTGATCAGCCGCACAAATTCGCTGAAGGCCTCCAATGGCCCAACGAAGAAGAAGTCCAGCAGGCCCTGAAAGGCTTCCAAGAACCGGAGCTTGAACAGCGCCCCCAGCCCCTGTTTCAGGCTGCCCACCCGAATGAACTTTGTGATGTAACCCAAGCCCAGCAGCCTGAACCCCAGGTACTCAACGAAGACGAAGGACACCAGTGCCAGAGCCAACGGCATGTTGATATCCGTACCGGCTGGCCGCAGCAGATGAATCTGGATCAGGTCGCCGTCCTTGAACCCCAAAGATGGGTAGATGGGCAGCAAGCCGATCCAGGCGTTGATGATGACAAAGAGGAAGATAGTTGCGATGACCGGGAAGATCAACCGGCTGTGCTCGCGCCCGACGACGCCAGTCACGAAATTCATCAAGCCCTCGATGGCAATCTCGATGAAATTCTGGAACCTGCCAGGCACCAATGCGGCTTTACGCGCGCCCAGAGCGAAAAGCAAGACCAAGACGATGCTGGCGATCCAAGAGGAGAGAATGGTATTTGTGATTATGAAGTTGCTGCCTACGTAAGGGCCCTCGTCCACCAACTCTTCTTGCTCGTGGGTGAGTGAGTCCTCGCCGTGGGCCTTCTCCTCCTCCTCAGCATGGAGGAAGTCCCGGTAATGGGTGCGGTCCGAAGTGGGGAATATAACTTGGGCGGGAAGGTGGACCTCCGGTTTGGGGATGAAGGGCCCTTCCGCGGTCTCGCCAGAGCTTTTTTCTTCTTCCGACTGGGTTAGGCCTGCGCCGATGGCGCCGGTGATGAGTCCGGCAATGGCCAACGCCAACACAAATATCAAACCGAGGGCGATAAATTTGCCTGCGCCGGAACCCACTATGGATTCCCTCCATCGCTATTGGACTTGTCTTCGGGTTCGCCGGGGCGCAGCAGCGGCTGAATCATCTTAAAAAGACCGTAAAATGCAGACGTAATACCGAGCAGGATTCCTAGCAGTGTGAACAGAGGTTTGAGAGCCAGCCATTGGTCCAAGGCGACGCCGCCAACCACGCCGATTACGATGCACGAAGCGACGTACCAGCCGAGTCCGGTCAGGCGTAGTGCTAGCAGCCTCCGTTCCATGTCTCCGCCAGAGCGTTGTGAATAGTATCACTAGGTATTCTATATGTCAATTGAGGCTAATATTACGAAATTCGGTGGAGATTTCAACGCAAAACGGCCCCGACGAATTGGCGTCGGGGCCGTTTTTTGACATACCGTATCTCTCTGGTGGCTAGCGGGCGCCTGACTGCTTTCCGAAGTCCTCTAGGTCCAAAGAATCTATAAAGTCGGTAAATGCCGACATGCTCTTCAACTCTTCGGGCCTGACTTCCGCTTTTCCTGCCGACTGAGACCCGTCGACGGCCGCATCCTGGCCCAGTGGCTTGCCGGTTTCCTTGTCCAAGTGAATCCCCGCCTTGTCCATGACCTCTTCATTGGCGTAGATCGGCACATTGGCTCTTACGGCCAAGGCCACGGCGTCACTGGGACGGCAATCGATCTCCTTGGCTTCGCCGTTGGCCTGGATGGTAATCTTGGCGAAGAAGGTGTCGTTTTGGAGGTCGGTCACCATGATGTGCTGGATGGCGCCCCCCAAGGACTCAATGATGGTGCCCAGCAGGTCGTGGGTCAACGGCCTTGGTACGCTCAAATCCTGTAGTTTGACCGCGATGGCGTCAGCTTCAGCAGGACCGATCCAGATGGGCAAATATCGGTCTGATTCTTTTTCCCGCAGAATCACGACCCGTTGATAATTCATAGGACTGACCCGGATGCTATCTACGGTCATCTCGAGCATTCAGTTGTTCGCCTCCGAAGTTCACCTGTGACTCTGGCAAAATTGTAGTCCCCGTGTATTTTACGTGTCAACCCGACGCACGCGTAAGTCGCGACTATAACCATGGCCGATCGGGCTCAAGTATGACCCAATTCGGGCCATGTTGCACCGTAGGCGGCAGGTCGGGAATCTTATAATTAAGGATTGGGCGCGACGGGCACCGGTGGTGCATCGCCGTTTCGGACCCGCCTGTAGGCGTGGTCTTAACCCAGATTACGCTCGGTCCACGACCTCCCCAATGTATAATGTGGCCCAGCAGCGGGGTGAACCGATTCATCATCCATCTCGATCCATCTCGCAAGCGCCCCCTCGGAGGACAAAATGCCTAGGACCAAGAACAGCATAGTCAGCGACGCTCTCGCCAACAAGTACCGGGTGGACTGGGAAAAGACTACCTGGAACCGGAATATGGAGACCTTTGCCTTCAAATGCACCGACGAACTGGTCCCACTTAACCGGTTCATTGGCCAAGACCGGGCCCAAGAGGCGATCCGCTTCGGATTAGAAG
>Ga0315305_1000035_pt1 | contig 12461 bp, 21 predicted proteins | sample CB9_Tmax_529_MT_FD_204537 | JGI IMG/M metagenome (GOLD analysis project Ga0315305, IMG submission 204537) | Metatranscriptome of marine microbial communities from Western Arctic Ocean, Canada - CB9_Tmax_529 (Metagenome Metatranscriptome) | ecosystem: Environmental > Aquatic > Marine > Oceanic ...
ACCGGATGACCTTCTGCCTGAATATATTTCCGAGAGGGGGTGGATTTCAATGGCAACACTGAGGAAAAGTGACATGAGTTCCCGAGTGGCTTCCAGCCTTGGTGGATCTAAAGCTCAAGGGGAAGCGGCACTAAATGCTGTCCTTCGTAGCGTACAAGACGCCCTAAGCTCTGGTGACAGGGTTGTCCTCACTGGTTTTGGTTCTTTCGAAGTCAGACAAGTCAAAGCTCGAAAGGTGCGCCCAATCCGAGGCGGACAAGCAGGGAATCTAATCACCGTCCCAGCACATAAACGGGTGGGATTCACGGCCGGGGCCGAGTTAAGTAAAGCTGCCCAGTAATCAGAACCAGATTTCACAAGTTTACGACGAATTAAAGAAGGAAGATCTGATTTCTAAGATCTTCCTTCTTTTTAGTCTGTTACTCTGAAGAAATGCCATAGAAGGTGTAAAGCTCAAGATCAAGGTTTAACCACTAGCTACCACATGCCCTTTTATAGGCTTTCAATGCGATTGACATACTTGCCACGCATTAGTATAATCGTAGTTTACCGTCAGAAAGCTTGTGGATGTTTTATTAGTCCATTAAAGGACAATTTAAGTCAGAATGAGGTTGTTAAATGCCTACAGTAAACCAGCTGGTACGGAAGGGCAGAAAAGGAAGACACAAGAAAGATACGGCTCCAGCTCTGCGATTCTCATTCAACTCCCTTAAAAATCGGGGGCGTCGAGATTCAGGGTCACCCCAGAAACGAGGTGTTTGCGTTCAAGTCAGGACACAGACACCAAAGAAGCCTAACTCAGCCTTACGGAAGGTAGCCCGAGTACGATTGACAAATGGTATGGAGGTAACTGCTTACATCCCGGGCGAGGGGCACAATTTGCAAGAACACTCCGTCGTCTTAATAAGGGGCGGTAGGGTAAAAGATTTGCCTGGTGTACGGTACCACATCATAAGAGGCGCACTGGACACTGCCGGAGTCGATGGGCGGCGTAGGGGTAGAAGTAAATACGGGACTAAAAAATAGACGATTGTAGGGGAATTTCCAATGGCCCGAAGAAGAAGAGCCGATAAGCGTGAAGTCTTACCGGACACTAAGTACAAAAGCGAAGATCTGAATAGATTTATCAACTATGTCATGTTCAGTGGAAAGAAAACTACTGCCGAACGTATAGTCTATCGGGCACTCGAACAAGCTGAGCAAGAAATGCATCGCCCAGGAATCGAAATCTTCGATCAAGCGATTAAGAATACAAGCCCTGTGCTTGAAGTAAAATCACGTAGAGTCGGAGGGGCAACCTATCAAGTTCCGACCGAAGTTCGACCAGTACGGAGGTTGGCATTAGCCATGAGGTGGATCGTAGGAGCGGCTCGTTCGAGGAAGGGCAGGCCGATGCATGAAAAACTAGCACAGGAATTATTAGAGGCGTCGAGAGGGCAGGGAACGGCAGTCAGAAGACGAGAGGACCTATATAGGATGGCAGAAGCAAACAGAGCGTTCGCCCACTATCGATGGTAAGCATGAAGGCCCGATAAAGAGTAATGTTAAATGGTCTCCACTAAATCACGATTAGCTAATATAAGAAATATTGGATTTATAGCGCACATCGACGCAGGTAAAACAACTGTGACGGAACGTGTCCTGTACTTCGCTGGCCGTATATATAAAATTGGCGGTGTGGATGAGGGCACAACAACGATGGACTGGATGGCCCAAGAAAGAGAACGCGGCATCACTATTACCTCTGCCGCAACCACCGCAGAATGGAAAGATAATACCATCAACATAATCGACACTCCTGGCCATGTTGACTTTACGGCAGAAGTCGAACGGAGTCTCAGGATACTCGATGGGGGCGTCGTAGTATTCGACGCCGTCGCTGGTGTACAGCCTCAATCCGAAACAGTTTGGAGGCAGGCTGATAGATATAACGTGCCACGTATCTGTTTCATTAACAAGATGGACCGGGTGGGGGCAGACTTCCATCGCACTATAGGTAAAATAGCTGATCGGTTAAAGTCTAACCCTGTACCCATACAGATACCTGTAGGGTCAGAGGATGCATTTACCGGGGTTGTAGATCTCATAGAGGAAAAGGCTTTTATATTTTCTGAGGAGGTTGGCACTCCAGCTCAGGAGGGTCCCATACCTGAAGAGCTCTTAGGGGAGTCAGGTATTCATAGAAGAATTTTAATAGAGAAGATTGCCGAAACTGATGACGGTATTATGCTCAAGTACTTAGATGAGGATGAAATACCCAAAGACGATATCAAGAAAGCTCTTAGAAGGGCAACAATTAACTATCAGATAGTCCCCGTCGTATGTGGTAGCGCACTCAAACACAAGGGCATACCGACTCTGCTGGACGCAATAGGAGATTACCTTCCTTCGCCTCTAGATGTTCCATCCGTTATAGGCAAAGACCTAAAGACTGGTGAAGATGTCTCCAGGGAAGCGAACGAGGATGCACCATTTTCAGCTCTTGCTTTTAAAACTGTGGCGGATCCATTTATCGGTCGTCTGGTATACTTCCGTGTTTACTCCGGGGCAGCGAAAACAGGTGCTTTGGTTTTCAATGCAACAACAGGAAAAAATGAACGGTTAGGTAGAATAGTTCAAATGCACGCCGACAGAAGGGAAGATCTGGACAGAGTTGGCGCCGGTGAAATAGCAGCAGCTGTGGGATTAAAGGAAACTTCAACTGGAGACACTATATGTAACAGGGAATTCCCGTTAGTGTTGGAAACTATAACCTTCCCCGAACCTGTGATATCTGTTTCAATTGAACCAAAATCGCGCGTGGATCAAGACAAACTTATCGACTCTCTCGCCAAATTAAGTGATGAAGACCCGACGTTCATCGTCAAATATAATCAAGAAACGGGACAAACGGTTATGTCTGGCATGGGTGAGCTCCACCTAGAAATCCTAGTTGATAGAATGAAACGCGAATTCGGTGTTGAGGGAAATGTAGGTAAGCCAAAAGTAGCATACAGAGAAGCCATCAGGTCATCCGCCAAGGTCGAAACTCGTTTTGTTCGTCAGACCGGCGGACATGGCCAGTATGGTCATGTCATTATAGAGATAGAGCCTCTTGAAAACGGATCAGGGGTACAGTTCGAAACCAAAATCAGAGGAGGAGCAATACCTCAAGAATATATACCATCTGTAGAAAAAGGGGTGAGAGAGGCACTTAATACTGGTCCTCTGTCAAGTTACCCGGTCGTAGATGTCAAAGTAACATTGCTAGACGGAACTTACCACGACGTCGATTCATCTCAATTTGCATTTCAAATAGCTGCCTCAATGGCTACAAAGGAGGCCGTCAAGAAAGCTCGTCCGGTACTTCTAGAACCAGTTATGTTGCTCCAGGTTATTACCCCTGGAGAGTTTTTGGGTGACGTGCTCGGGGACTTGGGTAGACGGCGTTCCCATATAATGAACATAGAGGGGCAAGGCGACACACAATTCTGCAAATCACTTCTTCCGCTAGGTGAAAGTTTCGGGTATGCTAGTGCATTACGATCCTTAACCCAAGGAAGGGCTAGTTTCACCATGGAATTCAATAGTTACGAAGAGGCGCCTCGATCTATGGAAGTCGATTCTCAAAATTAATATTATGTCGATATAGTCTAACGGTCAAAGGTAAATAATGGTAAACAAACAGAAGATCAGAATTATCCTGAAGGCATTTGATCACAAAATACTGGACCAATCTGCCGGGCAAATTGTTGAGGCGGCAGAGCGTACGGGGGCTCGTGTTTCCGGTCCTATTCCATTGCCTACTACGATCAAACGCTTCTGTGTGATTCGTTCTCCTCACGTAGATAAAGATTCTAGAGAGCATTTTGAGTTACGAACTCATAACCGTTTGGTGGATATCTTAGAACCGACGGCAAAAACGATCGACTCGTTAACAAGGCTGAGTGTTCCCGCCGGAGTAGCTATCTCCATAAAGTTATAAAAAGGGAAGATGTAATAATGGCCATAAATGGGCTAATTGGAAAGAAGATTGGAAGTACCAAAGTGTTTAGAGACACGGGTAACGCTGACTGCGTGACCGCAATTGAAGTGGGTCCTTGCACGGTTACTCAAATTAAAACTAAAGAGAACGACGGTTATGAAAGCATCCAGCTTGGTTTTGTTCCTATAGCCCACCTAAACAAGCCCAGGACGGGTCATTTGAAAAAAGTAAGTACCTTGTTCAGATACCTCAGGGAGTTCCGTACCGACGATGTCTCAGATGTGGAAGTTGGGGAACAAGTAAACGTAAGCATATTTGAAGCAGGGGAAAGAATAGATGCCTCTGGATTGTCAAAGGGGAGGGGTTTCGCGGGTGGAGTTAAGAGGCACCATTTTAAGGGCGGACCTAAGACGCATGGGCAATCGGATAGGCATAGGGCACCAGGTTCTATCGGAGCAGGCACCTCGCCAGGCAGAGTTCTAAAGGGACTGAAGATGGCTGGGCATATGGGGAACGCTAACGTAAAAGCCAGAAACTTAGAGGTCATATCATATGATACTGAGAAAAATATCCTTCTGGTAAAAGGTTCGGTCCCGGGTGCCCGAAACTCCCTGATTATTCTTAGCAAGAGGGGAGTAAGGAGAAAATAATTCTGTGAAACTTAAACTCAGAAACACTCATGGTAAATTAATTGGTGACGTCGACGTTCGAGACGACGTATTCGGCGTAAAGATCGATCAGTCTGTTGTGCATCAAGTTATGGTAGGGCAGCTTGCAAATGCTCGCCAAGGCACGGCCAAAACCAAAACGAGATCTCAAGTGTCTGGAGGAGGCGCCAAGCCAAGGCCTCAGAAAGGTACCGGAAGCGCCCGTGCAGGCACCATTCGAGCCCCGCAATGGCGAGGCGGAGGCGTGGTGAACGGCCCTGCGCCTAGGAGTTACCGTCATCACACACCTAAAAGGCTAAAGCGCAAGGCCTTGCTTATGACCCTGTCCGGCAAGGTTGAGGAGGACCAGCTACTGGTGCTCGATAATATAGATAACCCAGAATATAAAACGAGGGGGATGGTTAAGCTCTTCGACACTCTTGACGCAGGTCCGTCAATATTGCTTGTGGCTGATGGTGTAGATAAATCCCTTTTAAGATCCGTACGAAATATTCCCAAAGTGAGGACACTAGAAGCCTCACTGCTTAACACTGTAGACATACTAAATAACAGAACACTAATTATGACTTTAGAGTCCGTTCGTAGAGCTGAAGAACTCTGGGGCGGGGGTTTTACACGACGAAGATCAAGGGCTAACGAGCAATGAGGCATAGCGCAATGGAACCTTTAGAAATTCTTAGGAAACCCATAGTGACGGAGAAAAGTGTGTCTATGCAGGACAGCGGCAAGTACACTTTTGAGGTTTCTCTCGAGGCAACTAAGCATCAAATAAAGGTCGCCGTCCAAGAGGCTTTCGACGTTCAAGTATTGCACGTCAATACTATGACTGTAAGATCGAAGCGTAAACGATTCGGGCCACGAATGGTCTCCCATCGTTCTTGGAAGAAGGCTATTGTTAGTCTGGCTCCAGGCAACACGATAACGATTTTCGAGGGGGTTTAATTTGGCACTAAAAACACGTAAGCCGACTACCCCAGGGCAAAGAGGTTTAGTCCTCCAGAGCACTGATGATATAACTCAAAGGAAACCTAAAAAATCCCTTGTTCTTCCATTAAAGAAAAAGGGCGGGCGTAACTCAAAAGGGCGTATTACAGTACGACATAGGGGCGGCGGACACAAGAGGAGAATTCGCATAATAGACTTTAAACGTGATAAAATGGACGTCCCTGGAACCGTTGATACAATCGAATACGATCCCAATAGATCTGGACGGATTGCACTAATCAAATATCCTGATGGTGACTGGCGCTACGTTCTTGCTCCCAACGGGTTGACTGTGGGCGACAGTATCGTAGCTGGGGAAAACGTTGAGATACGAGTTGGGAATGCCCTGCCATTAAAGAGCATTCCATCGGGAACAATGGTTCACAATATAGAATTGAAGGTAGGTAAAGGTGGGCAAATCGTAAGAAGTGCGGGCGTCGCCGCACAATTGCTTGCAAGGGAGGGTAAGTATACCCTTTTAAGGTTGCCTTCAGGTGAAATAAGAAATGTCCTAAGCGAATGTTTCGCAACGGTTGGTCAAGTCAGCGCACTAGACCATAAAAATGTTAAGCTCGGGAAGGCTGGACGAAGGAGGAACATGGGGTGGCGACCAAGTGTTCGCGGAGTAGTGATGTCCCCGAGAGACCATCCTCATGGTGGCGGTGAAGGTAAGTCGCCCATAGGGATGCCCGGTCCTAAAACGCCATGGGGTAAACCAGCCCTTGGTTTCAGGACACGCAGAAATAAGTCGACGGATAAATTTATAGTGCGTCGAAGATCTAAACGTTAGGATAAGAGAGTTTAAAGAATGTCGCGATCAGTAAAAAAGGGTCCTTACATAGACGATAAACTTGCCAAAAAGGTTGAGGCGGCTCAAAAGCGAAACAGTAAGGCAGTCATTCGGACCTGGGCGAGGGCTTCAACTATCATGCCAGATATGGTAGGCCTGACTATAGCAGTACACAATGGAAGGCGTCATATCCCATTGTTTATTACGGAAAACATGGTAGGACACAAGCTTGGAGAATTCGCACCTACGAGAACTTTCAGGGGGCATTCTTCTAAATCTGAAAGGACAACGTCTGTACGATAAAGTATAATATAAAAGAGGGGAGTCATTTGGTAGCCCGAGCAGTAGCTAAAAACACCGGAGTTTCGGTAAAAAAAGTAAAACCTATTATTGACCTCGTTAGGGGTAGGAAGGTAGATGAATCTCTCGTTATGCTAGAGTTCATTTCATCACCTATAGCTTCGAAGGTCGCCAAGATCATTAAGTCGGCAGTGGCAAACGCCGAAAACGATTTAATGTCCCGTAGTTCAGATATGCGGATTATATCAATATTTGCCAATGAAGGTCCTCGTGTTAAGAGATTCAGGGCTCGCGCCCGAGGAAGAGTAGCAAGAATAATTAGAAGGAATAGCCACATAACGGTTGTAATTGCAGCTGAAGGAGAAAAGGTCTAAGTGGGTCAGAAAACACATCCTATAGGATTCCGACTGGGTATAATAAAGGAGTGGCAGTCCAAGTGGTTCGCTGCCAAGCAGCACGAGTATCGTGATTTCGTGCTGGCCGATCTTTCGATTCGCCAAATGATATCAGGTAAGTATCCAAATGCTGGTATATCTAGTGTGGAAATAGAGCGCGGTAGTAATGACGTTGTGGTAACGATAAACACAGCCAGGCCTGGAATTGTCATTGGGCGAGGCGGACAAAGAGTGGAGGAACTGAGGAAGATACTAGAGGAACTTGTCGGAGGGAAAGCTCGACTCAATGTACAAGAAATCCGTCAACCTGAACTAGACGCATATTTGGTAGCCCGCAACATCGCTGATCAGTTAGAACGGCGCATTGCGTTCAGGCGAGCTATACGTCAATCTGCTTCGAGAACGATGCAGGCAGGGGCAGAAGGAGTTAAAATTATTATTTCCGGTAGACTTGGAGGGGCAGACATAGCTAGAAAGGAGAAAACTATGGAAGGAAGAGTACCTCTCCACACGCTACGAGCAGACATTGATTTCAGTATTGCCGAAGCGGCCACAGAGTTTGGCCGTATTGGTGTTAAGGTATGGATATTTAAGGGTGAAATTGTTCAACAGGATGTGGCTAAATTAGAACTCGAAGAAATGCTGCCTATCGAAGTTACGGTTAAGGCTGAAGAAGAGAATAGTAATGTTACAGCCTAAAAGAGTTAAATATCGCAACCAGCACAGAGGCAGGAGAAAAGGCATGGCTTTGGCTGGTAGTACGATGAACATGGGAGAATACGGCCTGAAGGCCTTGGAAGCAGCTTGGGTAACCTCTCGCCAAATTGAGGCCGCTAGACGCAGTATGACTCGTTACGCCAAAAGAGGCGGTAGAATTTGGATAAGAATCTTCCCCGACAAATCAGTTACATCCAGGGCAGCTGAAACTAGAATGGGGAGCGGTAAAGGCCCCGTAGACCACTGGGTCGCAGTAGTCAGGCCTGGAAGAATAATGTTTGAAATGGCTGGTGTGTCTGATGAGATAGCGAGGGAAGCGCTGAGATTAGCAGCTTCCAAACTTCCGATAGCCACGAAGGTTGTAACCAGGCATGGTATGCAAGGATGAACCCAAGTAGCCGGGAGTAGTTATTATGGAAATAGACGATCTTAGAGGTATGACCGACGAAGAACTTAGTGACGAGTTAGATTCAACCTACCGTGAATTGATGAACCTTCGTTTTCGTATGGCAACAATGCAACTCTCTAATGTAAGGGAGATCGGGAAGGCCCGAAAACGTATAGCTCGAATGAAAACATTAATTAAAGAGCGGGAACTGGCTAGGTATTAATATGAGTGTTCTAAAACGTAAAGAGAGAGTCGGTAAAGTCACAAGTGATGTGATGAACGAGACTGTGACTGTCGAAGTTGAATGGAGGAGAGCTCATTCCCTCTACAAGAAGTCTATGAGGCGGCGTAAACGATTTAAAGCCCATGATTCAGAAAACAAGTGTAAGGTCGGAGATCGAGTGAGGATCGTAGAGACACGCCCAATATCAAAAACCAAGAGGTGGCGGGTGGTAGAGATTCTTCCCAGCGAGAAGATAGTGGAGGTTCTACCCGAGGACATTGAAACAGTAGACTCTCCAAACTCACTAGTAGAAAGTGTGTCAGAAGATAGCGAAGCAGGAAATGAAGATCGAGCACCGGCAATTGAAGCTGCAGTTGATGCAGAGGAGAAGGATTAATCGTGATTCAGATATACACCAGATTAAAGGTCGCGGATAATTCCGGTGCTAAGACGATAAGTTGCATTGGTGTCCCAGGTGGCAGTGGTAAAAAATACGCCTGGCTTGGAGAAGTGATAGTGGCTTCCGTGAAGGAAGCGACGCCTCATACCGCTGTAAAAAAGGGGGAGGTGGTTAGGGCTGTTGTTGTTAGAACAGTGAAATCCCACAGACGAGCCGATGGTTCCCATATACGATTTGATGACAACGCTGCTGTCCTAATTAACGAAGACCTCATGCCACGAGGAACCAGGATATTCGGACCCGTCGCAAGAGAGCTCAGGGACAAGGATTTTATGCGTATAATATCTCTGGCTCCGGAGGTTCTATAGATGGACATACGGAGTAACGATCAGGTGACCATAATAAAGGGGAAAGACAGAGGGAAGCAAGGCCGTGTTACACAAGCCTTGCCTAAACAGGGTAAAGTCCTGGTCGAAGGGATTAACCTTGTTAAGAGGCATACGAAAGCTACAGCGAAGGTGTCTCAGGCAGGTATTATTCAAAAGGAGCTTCCTCTCAGAGTGAATAATGTAATGTTAATTTGTACACATTGCAACGAACCATCCAGGATAAGTCATAAAATACTTGATGACGGTACCAAAGCCAGAGTGTGTAAAAAATGTAAGGAAGTAATAGAGTAATGGCTGAAAAGACAGATACGGAGCAAGAGGAGAGCCTTTCACGAGCCCAACAATCGGGAACTCCTCCCAAAAAACAGCCTGCTAAGAGACGTACTACTGCTAAGGCCGCCGGTGCAAGAAAATCCAAGGTAGAGGAGCCTATCAAAAAGACTCCTCGTCGCCGTAAGGCACCTACGGATACCGATACGGATAAGAACCATATGGATAGTCCTGCCGCTGACACGCCAACCGCGGTTCCGAGAATGTTAAGCCGTCTCCGCTCTGAGATAGCACCTAAAATGGTAGAGGAATTTGGATACAGCAGCCCGATGCAGGCACCAAGACTCGTGAAGATTGTACTCAATATAGGAATGGGAGAGTCGATAGATAATTCACGAGCTATGGAAAACGCTATAAGAGACCTAACACTGATAACCGGACAGCGTCCCGTCACAACACGGGCACGAAAGTCAATAGCTGGATTTAAAATAAGAGAAGGCATGATAGTTGGTGTATCTGTAACTCTCCGGGGGCGCAGGATGTATGAATTTATCGATCGTTTGCTGAGTTCGGCCCTGCCAAGAATAAGAGATTTCAGGGGACTATCTAGAAAAGCCTTTGACGGGAGAGGCAACTACTCCCTCGGTATCAGAGAGCAGGTGATATTTCCTGAGATCGACTATAACACCATTGACAAAATACGTGGCCTTCAAGTGGTAATTCAAACAACGGCTAGAACTGATAGCGAGGGATTTAGATTGTTAGAATTAATGGGTATGCCGTTCGCTAGAAGTGAAAATCTTGCTGGAGTAGTATGATAGGGGATCGTTAGATTGGCAAAAGCATCGAAAGTAGCACGCTGGAAAAAGCCTCAGAAATTCAAGGTTAGGGAATACAACCGATGTCATCGTTGTGGAAGACCTAGGGCATATATAAGGCACATGGGACTCTGTCGCATTTGTTTTAGAGAGATGGCCCTTAAAGGTCTTCTCCCCGGCATACGTAAAGCCAGTTGGTAATGATCAGATTAGTTTTAGTAAAGGAAGTTAAAGACTTAATCAAGGGACGAATATGCCAGTAACAGACCCAATAGCTGATATGTTGACAAGAATTCGCAATGCGATAACAGTTCGCCACGACGTGGTGCCGATACCATCATCTAAAATGAAGGTTCAAATTGCACGAATTTTAGTCGAAGAAGGATTCATTGAAGGATACGAAACGTTTAAGGGAAATACGCCTCAGGGTACAATAAGGGTTTTCCTGCATTATCGCGGAAAAAGAAAAAGTGAGCCAATGATAACTGGATTAAAAAGAGTTAGTAAACCAGGTCTTCGGGTATATGTAGGGAAAGGTGAAATTCCAAGGTACTACGGTGGCTTGGGGGTATCCATGCTATCTACTTCAGAGGGAGTTATGACAGGTAAAGACGCGTGGCGCAAGGGAATAGGTGGAGAGTTGCTGTGCTATGTGTGGTAAGGAGTAAGTCATGTCCAGGATAGGAAAGAAGCCGATTACTATACCTGCGGGTGTAGAGGTAGCTGTAAGTAACAGTATAGTGACAGTCAAAGGCCCAAAAGGAACCTTGACACAGTCCTACGATACAGATGCCCTTGAAATATCAAAGAGTGAGAATTTAGTGAAAGTAGAAAGGTCTACTGATGAACCGCACCACAGAGCTCTTCACGGATTAACAAGGAGCCTTGTCGCGAACATGGTTTCAGGCGTAAGTGAAGGTTTTTCCAGGTCTTTGGATCTGGTTGGAGTAGGTTATCGAGTGCAACAGAATGGGAACGGTATCACATTAAGCGTCATGCTCAGTCACACTGTCGACATAGACCCTCTGCCCAATGCAGGCCTGCAAGTGGAAGGTAACAATAAAATAACGGTTAGCGGAATTGATAAACAGTCGGTTGGACATCTCGCCGCACAAATACGAAAGGTGAGACCACCTAACGTCTACACTGGTAAAGGGATCAGATACGCTGGAGAGCAGATCCGTCTCAAACCAGGGAAAAGTGCTAGGAGGGCATAACAATGAGAAAGGCGCGAAGTAATAAAGCTCGTAGGGTTATGCGCCATATTAGAGTGCGCCAGCGTTTGTCGGGCTCATCTGGCCGTCCGAGGCTGTCAATTTACAGAAGTTTAAATCATGTTTACGCCCAAGTGATAGACGATGTAAAGCGCGTAACTTTAGTGTCTGCATCAAGTCTTGAAACTTCTGTCAGAAGTGAATCCAATATAAAAAAGACTGATGTATCTAAGATAGTGGGGGCATTAGTGGCACAGAGAGCAAGGAAAATGGGCATTACTACTGTAATATTCGACCGTGGTGGATATCGATATCACGGAAGAGTCAAGGCGCTTGCGGAAGCCGCTCGCAAGGAAGGTCTGGTATTTTAATGGCAATGCAAAGAAGAGCACAATTAGACTCCTCAGGAGAATCCGAATTATCTGAAAGAGTAGTAAAAATCTCCAGGGTATCGAAGGTTGTTAAGGGTGGTAGGCACTTGAGCTTCAATGCCGTAGTGGTAGTAGGAGATGGTGAGGGGCGCATAGGCGTGGGTTTAGGTAAGGCGAATGCGGTACCTGATGCCGTCAGAAAAGGAACCGCAGCCGCTAAGAAAAACATGGTTACCGTAAAGATAAAGAATGGTACCATACCGCACGAAGTAATATCCAAATATTGTGGTTCAATAGTGATGCTAAAGCCAGCGTCTCCTGGGACAGGTGTAATCGCGGGCGGGACGGTCCGAGCGGTAGTGGAATTAGCGGGCATTAAGGATATTTTAACTAAAGTGAGGCGTAGTAGTAACCCAGTTAACGTCGTTAAAGCTACGTTCAACGGACTTCAAGCCATGAAAGATCCTGAGCAGGAGCTTGCCAAGCGTAAAGAACTCGCTGAAAGTGCCAAGATTAAAGAAGAGCAACGTCAAAGCTACCTGCGTTCACGAGCTCGTGCTTAAATCTTAC
>Ga0315305_1000036_pt1 | contig 12321 bp, 9 predicted proteins | sample CB9_Tmax_529_MT_FD_204537 | JGI IMG/M metagenome (GOLD analysis project Ga0315305, IMG submission 204537) | Metatranscriptome of marine microbial communities from Western Arctic Ocean, Canada - CB9_Tmax_529 (Metagenome Metatranscriptome) | ecosystem: Environmental > Aquatic > Marine > Oceanic ...
CCAGGATCACGCGCGTCGGAAAGCTCCTGAGGCGTACTGGTCTGGATGAGCTCCCGGAAACGATCAACATTCTTAAGGGGCAAATGAGCTTCGTTGGCCCCAGGGCGCTGGACGTTGAGGAGCAGAAGGACCTGGAGGGACAGATCCCAGGATTTCACGATCGACTTATGGTCAGGCCCGGCCTCACGGGACTGGCACAAGTCTACAACGCTACCAACAACAGTGTTGAGAAGATACGGCTGGACCTAGAATACATACAGAACATGAGCCTGGTCCTCGATATCAAGCTCTTGCTTCTGTCGGTGCTCAACACGTTGGCGGGACGCTGGGACAGGCGCAGCGGCAAGGATGGGGGCGAGAAATAGGGTGTTGGGGACGTGTTCGATCCCATGTTATAATCGCTGCTTGGGCTTTCTGAGGCCTTAGCTACGCTACAAGAGTACGTTCCAGGTCGGTGATTCCAAATCCGCACATTAGGTAAGTGAAATTGATTACTCCGTACGGTGGCACACTAGTAAACCTCCTCCCGACGCCTGCAGAGCTCGATGAGCTGAGAGAACACGCCAACGGCCTCGATTCTGTGCAACTCTCCGAGCGCTCAATCTGCGATCTGGAGATGATAGCAATAGGCGGTTTTTCACCCCTCGATAGGTTTATGGGGAAGGACGACCACCGGCGGGTCGTTGAAGAAATGCGCCTCTCGGACGGCCACGTTTTCCCCATCACGGTGACCCTGTCCGTCGAACCGGACGCTGTTCACCTCGATCGGGAAGTCGTGTTACGCGACCTCAAGAACGAGATCCTCGCAGTGATGACCGTTGAAGAAGCCTATCCGTGGGACCGCGACGAAGTCGCGAATAAGGTTTTCGGCACCACTGATCCACGGCATCCGCTGGTAGCGGAGATGGACCGATGGGGCTCCGTAAACATCTCGGGCAAGCTTCGAGTCCTGAAACTCCCGAACAGACAGGACTTTCGAGACCTCAGACTTACACCGCAGGAAACGCGCCAGAAGCTATCGGAGTACGGCACTCCGAACATTGTCGCGTTTCAGACACGGAATCCGCTGCACCGGGTTCACGAAGAACTTACAAAACGCGCCGCGCAAGAGGTGGACGGCACTCTTCTAATCCACCCCTCGGTCGGAATGACCAAACCTGGAGACGTCGACCACTTCACTAGAGTTCGTACGTACAAGACCCTTGCTGACCGCTACTACGACTCTGATCGTGTCCTTCTGGCCCTTCTCCCATTAGCCATGCGCTTGGGCGGTCCGCGAGAAGCGCTTTGGCACGCGGTCATCCGTCGCAACTACGGTGCGAACCATATAATCGTGGGCCGTGACCACGCAGGGCCGGGCGTGGACTCGACCGGAAAGCCGTTCTACGGTCCGTACGACGCTCAAGAATTGGTCGGCCAATTTAGCGCGGAGATCGGTGTCGGAATGGTCCCGTTCCGTGAGCTCGTGTATCTGCCAGACGAAGACCGGTACGAGGAGGTGTCGAAGGTCCCGTCCGAGACCCGGACGGCCTCCATCTCCGGTACTCAAGTACGAGAGGATTACTTGTCGAACGGACGTAGGTTACCAGACTGGTTCACGCGCCCAGAGGTAGCCGAGATCATGGCGGAGACCTTCCCTCCTCGCCATCGGCAGGGCGTCTGCATATGGTTTACGGGCCTTAGCGGCGCCGGAAAGTCGACGACCGCCGAAGCGTTGACCGTTATGCTGATGGAGCACGGCCGTCAGGTGACGGTACTCGATGGCGACGTGGTACGGACTCACCTGTCGAGGGGGCTTGGCTTCAGCAAGGAAGACCGGGACATCAACGTCAGACGCATCGGCTTCGTGGCGTCGGAAATCGTGAGGCACGGTGGCCTTGTGATATGCGCGGCGGTAAGCCCTTACGAGGCCACCCGCAACGACGTCCGCGCCATGGTCGGAAGCGATCACTTCCTGGAGGTATTCGTGGACACCCCGCTGGCCGAGTGCGAGCGTCGCGATGCCAAGGGGCTGTACGCCAAGGCGCGTCGAGGGGAGATCCAAGGATTCACGGGGATCGACGACCCATATGAGCCACCCGAGCACCCCGAATTCACCCTGGACACGGTGGGGAATTCGGTAGAGAGCAACGCGCGAACCATACTGGACTACCTCCAGCGCCAGGGCTTCGTGCGCGGAGGCGCGGGAGCGCGGCCGGGGACGCCACGCGCGCTTTCGGGCTAGAGACAGCTACGAAAATGCCGGGTGTCAGACAGGCAGATCGAAGCGTTGACGGTGAACAGTCCCCCGCGTAACATGAGTAAGGCTATAGTTCGTGGCGGCATTCAGGATCGGAACTGGACACTCTGGGCAGGTCGGCGGATAGAGGACGCGCGGATCATCATGGATCACCTCCGGCGAGAGGGGTTTGTGCGCCCCGCCAGAATGTCAGCAACGCACGCCTCATAGCCCGTCAGCCCAGCGGCAACAACGGGAGTCCTTCGTCGTAGCTATCGCTCCGAGGACACCCTTCATCACGTAGCTATCAGAAGCCGGGCCGCAGGGTCCGGCCAGCGTAGCTATGGGTGATGAACGCTAAGGAGAACCGCAATAGAAGAGAAAACCCTCGACATAGGACGTTACATCGGGATTTTCCTCCGATACGGGTGGCTGACGCTACTGCTGCGGCTTGCCAAGTGTTAGATAGCGCCGTTGGATAGCTATCATAGCCTGGTATCCAGGATAAGAGAAAGATCGCTAAGCACCGTAGTTATCGGGCTCGGCTATGTCGGGCTGCCTCTGGCTGCCCTGGTCGCTCAGGCCGGTTTCCAGGTTACCGGCATTGAGCGCAAGCCCGGCCGGGTATCGAGTGTCAACCGAGGGCGCTCCTATATCGAAGACCTGACCGACGATGATCTGGAGCCCCTTGTTCGGAGTGGACGGCTTTCTGCCACGTCCGAGTTCTCAAGCATATCGAAAGCAGGCGTTGTCGCTATCTGCGTTCCGACACCACTTGATCAAAACAAGAACCCCGATACCAGCTACATCGAACATGTCATCGAGCACTCCCTGCCTGAGTGGCACCGGGGCCAACTGGTCCTGCTGGAGAGCACGACGTACCCCGGGACGACCGAAGAGGTGATACTGCCACGTTTACAGGCCCTGGGGCTCGAGGTGGGCAAAGACATCTTCCTGGCGTTCTCGCCAGAGCGCATCGACCCAGGTAGGAAGGACCTCCCTCTGGACGGCATACCCCGAGTGGTCGGTGGCATCACGGAGCGCTGCACGGAGGTCGCCCGGCTTTTCTACGAGCAGGTCTTCACCACACCGGTGTTCACAGTGTCGTCCCCGCGGGTCGCAGAGATGACCAAGCTCTTTGAAAACGTGTTCCGCGTTGTCAACGTATCCCTCGTCAACGAGTTGGCCCAGCTCTGCGAGCGCATGAACATCGACGTCTGGGAAGTAATCGACGCGGCCAAGACGAAGCCATATGGGTTCATGCCGTTTTACCCTGGGCCCGGGGTGGGCGGACACTGTATCCCTATCGACCCCTTCTTTCTCTCTTGGAAAGCAAGAGAATACGGCTTCGCCACGCGGTTCATCGATTTGGCCGGCCAAATCAACGACGGCATGCCGTCCTACGTCGTTCAGCAGATAACCGAGGTCCTCAACCGGCATGGGAAGGCCCTGAAAGGGTCGAAAACACTGGTGCTGGGGGTAGCTTTCAAGCGCGGCGTGGCGGACACAAGAGAATCGGCAGCGCTCAAGGTAGCCGCGCGACTCCTTGAGCAGGGTGCCGTGCTCAGTTACCACGATCCGTTCGTACCGACGGTCCCCATCAACGGCCACAAATTCGACTCGGTGCAGCTCTCGGCAGAGAACCTTAGCAGCAGCGACGTTGTCGTCATCGGCACCGATCACTCGGATGTGGACTACTCCCTCGTCGCGGAGTGCGGCCGGCTAATCTACGACACCCGCAACGCGCTCAATGGCTTTCGTGGAAAACACATCCATCGGCTAGGAGCACCGGAGTTCGCCGGATGAAAGGGAAAATCGCCGTTGTCGGATGTGGCAACTGGGGAAAGAACCTGTTAAGGAATTTCTGCCAGCTTCTAGGTCCAGAGAAGGTGGTCTGCTGCGACAAAAGGCATGAGCTTCTTCAGAACGCGGTAGAGGAGTACCAGGGTATCAGTACCGTGGCAGATGTCGAACTGGTCTGGGGCGACCCAAACGTGACGGCTGTCGTCATAGCAACCCCGGCCCCGACGCATGCCTCCCTGGTCATCGCCGCCTTGGAGGCTGGGAAGGACGTGCTGGTAGAAAAGCCTATGTCCTTAGCCGTGGCAGACGGAGAGGCCGTGGTCGAAGCCGCGAGGCGCAATCGTCGCGTACTGATGGTCGGACACGTGCTCGAATATCATCCGGCGGTGAGGCAGCTCTACCAGCTTGTCGGGGAAGGCGCCTTCGGGCGGCTCCAGTACCTGTACTCCAACCGGCTCAGCCTGGGGCGTATTCGCACGGAGGAGAACGCCCTCTGGAGCTTTGCTCCCCACGACATCGCAATCATGCTACGGCTTCTAGGTTCGATGCCTGGGGAGGTCGCCTGCCACGGCGGGGCTTACCTGAATCAGGAGGTCGCGGACTTCACCTTGACGAGCCTGCGATTCCCCAATAGTGTGGCGGCGCACATCTTCGTGAGCTGGCTGCACCCATTCAGGGACCACCGGTTCGTGGTCGTCGGCGAACGCCAGATGGCGGTGTTCGACGACTCGCTTCCGTGGGACCAGAAGCTGGTGCTGTATCCACACTCTGTCGACTGGGTCAACGGGCAGATTCCAGTCGCCCGCAAGGCTGATGCTGAACCCGTGCCAATAGCCGAGGTGGAACCGCTAAGAGTCGAGTGCGAAGACTTCGTCAAAAGCGTTGAGACCAGGCAACCACCCCTGACCGACGGCGAGAGCGGCCTTCGGGTCTTACGGGTGCTTGAGGCGGCACAGCGGTCCCTGACACGAGGCGGTCGGCCCGAGTCGCTTGAGTCCGGACAGCACCCACCGAAGGGATACTATGCTCATCCCACCGCTACGATCGATCCCGGGGCAACTATTGGCGACGGTACCCGCATCTGGCACTACTCTCACGTGATGGGTGGAGCAAGGCTGGGGGATGACTGCGTGCTAGGCCAGAATGTATTCATCGGGAGCAACGTGCACATTGGTAACGGGGTTAAGATACAGAACAACGTCTCCGTGTACGAGGGGGTCGAGCTGGAGGACTACGTGTTCTGTGGGCCGTCGATGGTGTTCACGAACGTCTTCAACCCGAGGAGCGAGATTGAGCAAAAGGACGAGTTTCGGCGGACGCTGGTTAAGGCCGGCGCGTCCCTCGGAGCAGGTTGCACGATTGTGTGTGGTGTAACTATTGGGCGGTATGCGTTCGTAGGAGCGGGAGCGGCAGTCACCAGGGACGTGCGCGACTACGCCCTAGTGTATGGGAACCCGGCAAGGATACAAGGCTGGATGTGCAGGTGCGGAGAGCGGCTAAGCCTTGGATTGGACGGTACGACCGAGCAGACGACCTGCGGGAGCTGCGGAAGCGACTACTCTAAGACCGATCAGGTAGTCACAGCCGCGGCGGGGGAGCCCGCATGAAGATACCTCTGATCGATCTCGGTGCCCAGTACCGGGCCATCCAGCCGGAAGTCGATCAGGCAATTCGGGGAGTTCTCGAATCGGGGACGTTCATACTTGGCCCTCAGGTCGCCGCTCTTGAACAGGAAGTCGCCAGGTACCTGGGAGTTCGATACGCCGTTGGAGTGGGGTCGGGCACCGATGCCCTGGTCCTGTCGCTGCGAGCGCTCGAGATCGGGCCGGGAGACGAGGTCATCTTGCCGGCGTTCACATTCTTCGCCAGCGCAGGGGCCATATTGCTTGCGGGCGCCAAGCCGGTCCTGGTCGACATCGACCCGGAGACGTATTGTATCGACGTGGCGCAGCTCGAAGCGAGGATCACGCCCCGCACCAAGGCGATCATGCCCGTGCACCTCTTCGGGCATCCAGCCGAGATGGATACCATCCTAAACATTGCGAAGAGACACGACGTGCGCGTCGTCGAGGATAACGCGCAGGCCATCGGCGCCGAATACAAGGGTAGGAGAACGGGCGGAATCGGAGACGTGGGGTGCCTTAGTTTCTTTCCTTCTAAGAATCTGGGTGCGTACGGCGACGGCGGGATGGTGGTCACAAACGACGAGCAGCTTGCGAAGCACGTCAAGAAGCTGCGGACGCACGGCTGGTCTCAAAAGTACTATCCGGAGATTCTGGGATATAACAGCCGGCTCGACGAGCTTCAAGCGACGGTCCTGCGCGTCAAGCTCCGTCACCTGGATTCTTGGAACGACAGGCGCCGCTCGTTGGCCAATGATTACGCGAGGCGGCTGTCGGGAGCGGCGATACGCGTACCGGAGGAGGCGACCGGCGCTGTTAGCGTCTTTCACATGTACGTCATCGAAGTGGATGACCGCCGGAGAGTGATCGAAACCCTGGCCGCAGCGGGCATTGGTACGAGTGTTTACTACCCGTACCCGCTGCACCTCGTACCAGCCTGGAAGGGGTTGGACGATAAGGCCGGCGATTTCCCGGTGGCAGAGCGGGCCGCAGACCGCTGTCTGGCGATTCCTCTATCGCCAGACATGACTCAGGAGCAGCTCGATTACGTCGCTAGCACCCTGCGCTCCCTGGCGGTAGCGCGGACATCTCTCGTATAGGACTGAGGAACGATCGGCAGGGCGCTTATCACTGATCGTTCAGCCGGTGGGGCTGCCGGAAGGAAGAGCGCACAGGCATACGGTCATGGAGAGGAGCCATGAAAGTTAGTGTTCTGGGAATAGGGCATGTTGGGTCGGTAGCTGCGGCTGGACTCGCATCTGCGGGGCACGACGTGCTGGCCATCGATACCGACCTTTCCAAGATCGTCGGGTTTCGAGAGGGCACGCTCAGCATACAAGAGCCTGGCCTGGATGAGTTGATCGGCCCTTCCTTGAAGCGCGGCAACCTCAGGTTCATGCACACGACGGAGGTAGAGGAGCAACTAGGTGAGGCCATCATCGTAGCGACGGGTACTCCCATGTTGCCCAATGGCGCGGCCGATCTGGGGCAAGTGCGTTCGGCCCTCTCCTGGATCCGCGAAGCGCAGTTGGATTAAGCCGTAATCATGATGAAGAGCACAGTGCCGGTGGGAGCTGGCGTGCGTTTGGTGGAAACCGAGCTTGCCGGAGCGGCCCTGAGATACGTCTCAAACCCTGAGTTCCTGCGAGAGGGGCAGGCACTGGAGGACTGGTTCCATCCGGACCGTATCGTTGTCGGAGCCCAGGACGACACATCGGCGGACGTAGTCCGGGCGCTCTACGAGGGAATCGACGCACCTTACGTAGTGACCGACATCACTACTGCGGAGATGTCAAGTATGCCAGCAATGCATTCCTCGCGACCAAGATCTCCTTCATCAACGAGATTGCGGTCCTATGCGAGCGTTTTGGAGCCAGCATCGACGATGTCAGCGGGGGCATCGCCTTGGACCCACGAATCGGCCCGAGCTTCCTGAGGGCCGGTATTGGCTACGGCGGATCGTGCTTCCCTAAAGATGTCAGGGCGCTGGACCACCTCGCCTGGACCAACGGGCATGACTCCGAGCTGCTCAGATCCGTGGTCTCGGTGAACAACCGCCAACGCCTTCTTCCGTTCGTCGCGTTGCGGGAGCGGCTTGGCAGGCTCGCGGGCGCTCGAGTAGGAATCCTGGGGCTCGCCTTCAAGCCAAATACGAACGACATCAGGGAAGCCCCGTCCATCGATCTGATCCAAGCCCTCATCGAGAATAGGGCCCTGGTTAGCACGTACGACCCCTCCGCCCTCCCCAATGCCAAAGCGGTCTTGCCATCGTCAGTCCGATTTGCAGAGAGTCCCGAGGAGTGCGCCGAGGGAGCTCAGGCGCTCGTGCTTGTCACTGAGTGGGATATACTATCGTCGCGGCGAATTGGGCTGTAATCGCGGAGCGCATGAACTCACCGCGGTTCTTGTTCGATGGAAGAAACGCCCTCGACCCCAATAAAATGCGCGATTACGGCTTCGAATATCGCGGCGTTGGGCGGGCGAGGCTGGCGCAGAGCACCTGATCGAAATATGGGGTGTGCAGAGGGGCCAAGCCCCTTTGCCGGGAGTTCGAGGGTGTCCCTCAGATAGGATTTCTCCCCCCTTCCTGGCCAGGAAGGGGCCCAGGGGGATGGTCTGAAGGGTTTTTCAAACCCTGCTAAAGGATTCAATATGGGCAACGCTTCGACGGCACTGATAACGGGTGGAGCCGGTTTTATCGGGTCCCACCTCGCTCAAGAATTACTGGAAAGAGGGTACCATGTTCAGGTAGTGGACGAACTCACCACCGGTAGCATGGCCAACATTGAACACCTGAAGCCACACCCCGGCTTCTCGTATTTCATTGACACTGTCATGAACCAGCCATTGATGGCCGAGCTTGTTGACCGGGCCGATCTCGTGTTTCATCTTGCTGCTGCGGTAGGAGTTCGCCTAATAGTAGAGCGGCCGATCGAAACCATTGAAACCAACATCAAAGCTACCGAGCTTGTCCTCGAGTTGACGTCAAAGAAAGCCAAACCAATGCTGTTCACGTCGACATCCGAGGTATACGGCAAGCTCGACAAGGAGCTTTTCAGCGAGGAAGACTCTCTTGTTCTGGGCCCGACTTCCAAGTCACGTTGGAGCTACGCAGCTTCGAAGATTGTCGACGAGTTTCTCGCCAAGGCCTATTTCAAGGAACAAGGGCTGCCTGTGGTTGTCGTGCGGCTGTTCAATATCATTGGCCCGCGACAGACTGGCCAATATGGCATGGTGGTACCGCGATTCGTGAAGCAGGCACTTCTAGGCGAGCCTATCACAGTATACGGTGACGGCTCTCAAAGGCGGTGCTTCGCCTGGGTCAAAGAAGCGGTGGATGCAATGATTGCGCTTATCGGCAGTCCGGGCGCACATGGCGAAGTGTTCAACATAGGAAGCGACACAGAGATATCTATCCACGAGCTCGCTGTCATGGTTAAGGAGTTGACCGGGAGTGCATCCGACATAACCCTGGTCCCTTATGAGCGAGCCTACGAAGAAGGCTTCGAGGACATGGAGAGGCGTCGGCCAGATCTTTCCAAAGTGAGGCGACAGATTGGCTATGAACCCAATTACAGACTGCGCGAGATCCTTGAGCGCATTATCGCTCATGAGCGGTCGAGCCTCGAGCTGGTGGACTCGCCAATCCAGCGGGATCTTTGTTGAACCGATTGCGACATGCAAAGGGCTTAGCCTAAGTGCCACTTTCGATGTCTATGTCCGCGGGACCTGGATACCTTGAAGGTGAGCCCTGGGCAGCAATTGGCATCGCTAGGACGCCCGTACAAACGAGTCTTGAGAGGTACCGGGCGACTTGAACCGTTAACATCGAAATCGGATAGTTTCATATCGTCATGTGCGTCTCTAGATTCCGCAGCGCCGACTGGATAGCGGCCAATGGGGCTGCCGCGCCACTCTTACGTCACAGGATGAAGCAATGCAAGAAACTTCGATAGACGAAGAACGCCAAGACCTCAGGAATTACTGGCGGGTCCTGAGTCGATGGTGGTGGCTCCTGACTCTGGGCTTGGTGAGTGCGGCAATGGCCGCGTTCTTCGTAAGTCAGGCAATCACCCCGATCTACGTTTCCACGGTCAAGATACTTGTCCAGGGAGGCCAGTCCCCTACGGCCTTCTCTGTTGGCGACATCCAGGCGGGCCGGCAGCTCGCTGAAACCTACGGAGACCTTATCAAAACACGATCTGTCTTGGAGCGTGTTACTGAAACGCTGACACTGCCCTATGGGGTCTCCCGATTGAACGACAAGATAAAGGTTGGCAGCATCCGCAGTATCATCGAAGTGAAAGTCAGCGATCCTAATCCCCAACTGGCGGCAACCATAGCCAACACAACAGCTCAGAGTTTCATCGACGATTTCTTTGCTCGGCAATTAACCCAGATAGCCAAGTTCCAGGCCTCTTTCAGTCAATATGGCATAACTGAGAATAGCAGTATTCTCGCTAGCCAAGCCGCCATGTTGACCACTCTGAGTATCGTGGAAGCTGCGACACCGCCTTCTGCCGCCTCCAGCCCCCGAACGCGAGTCAACGTCGTCATCGCCGCGATATTGGGGTTGGTAATAGCGACCATGATCGTCTTCGTGCTCGAACGGATAGACGATTCGATAAGGTCCGCGGATGATCTGCGAACGATCAAAGGATTGAAGGGTTCCGATACGTCCGTTCTTTCTGACCTGGGCTGGATTGGGGAACAACGAGTACAGTCCGGAACTTTTCCCTCGATTCTGGACGATAAGGACAGCAGGAGTGCCCTGTCTGAATCGTACAAATACCTCACTTTGAACGTGGAGTTTTCCTATCAGGACACAGACAAATCCAAGTCGATTTTGGTTACCAGCGCTCTTCCCGGGGAGGGAAAAACCACGAATGTCACAAACCTGGCGATTGCCATGGCGCGGGGCGGCAAGTCTGTGGTGCTAGTTGACGCAGACCTGAGAAAACCCGCCATTCATTTGGCCTTTGGTTTGAAGGGCAGACAAGGATTGACAAATCTGCTTACGGGTACCGCCACTGTGGAAGAGGTCTTGCATGAAACCAGCGTTGAAAACCTGAGGGTCATCCCATCAGGCCCACTGCCACCTAATCCGACGCTTATGCTCAAATCCAATACTATGCGAGAGGCTATCAAGACGCTGGTGGAGAAAGCGGACTATGTGTTTATAGATAGCCCACCGGTTCTTGGAGCCGCGGACCCCCTGGCCATCGCCGCCAGCGTCGACGCCGTGATCCTGGTTGTCGATTCTAAGAAGGCCCGAAGAACTCTAGTGGAACGTACCACGCAGAGCCTCCAGCAGGCGAATGAGGCCGTCCTCGGCGTTCTGCTGAACAAGGTCGTCGAGAAACGGGAAGCCTACTATTATCGGTACTACGGTTACCAGGAGTCTATCAATGACTCAAAAGACAAAAAGTGGTGGCAACTTCCTGTACAGCGCCTAACCGGAGTCTTCACCCGGAACGAGGCTAGGGAACGGGACAAAAAAGGGTAAAGATAGAGGACCGGTCAATTCCCACACTGACGCACCTCCCCGACCACGGCCGGCCACGATGGCAGTAAGAGTAACGCAATTGTTACGTCCGTTTATTCACTGAACGCCATGCGAGAGACGTTTAGTCAAACCCGGCACCAAACGTGGTGGCTTCGAGCCGTCCTCCCGTCGTGCGTCGCGCTGCTGGCGGCCATGCTCGGCGCCAACCTCGTACAGTTCACGAGCCAGCAGCCGACACTACCGATACTCGCCCGGACCTTCTTGCCCTCGGCTGTAATCGGCGTCGCTCTGCTCGTCGGTATCCTTTCCGTTCGATTTCGAGGCGGTCTGATACCTTCGCTTCATGTGCCGAGACGGATCAATCCGAGCGTACTCGCTTCGGCGATAGGGATTGTCGCCCTGGTTAGCGTCATAGGCTTTGCCACGGTACACCTTGTCGGCGAGTGGGGTGCAACCCTGGCATTCCCGACTCTGCTGGCATTCGTAGGGCTTGGGGTGCTCTTCTGGCTGTCGCTCTACAGGATTGTCGATGCACTGGCCCTGTACCTCGCATTCTGGCCGATGCTGGCCGCAGCAAAGCTAAGCGTGGTGTGGCTGGATGATCCCGGTGTCCATCTGTCTATCTTCATCGTGCCGATACACGTAACGTCGGAGAGGCTCGGTAACTCGGCCAGCGTGGTCGCGGAGAACCTCCCGGACCAGTTTGCTCTGCTCAGCCCGGAGGTCTTATGCGTTGCAGTCATGTTCGCCGGCTGGCTGCTATCAAGACGCCGCCAGGTTCTGGGCCGAGGCCTTCCGGCCATTGTCCACTTTGCCGTAGCCATCATTCTCGGTGCAGGTGCTCTTTCGGCACTGCTGTCACCGTTACCAGGCTTCAGCTTCGTCTGGTTCATAGGAGAGTTGGGAGCACCGGTGCTGCTCTTCTATCTCGTGGCTTCCGCGGTGCGGACCGAAAGGGAGCTCAATCGAGTCCTCTGGGGAATGCTCGTGGGGCTCGCGTTGATCTCCGGATATCACATCTTCAGCAAGTACCAGGGGTTAGCCGCCGCGAACATGGGATTTAGCCTATCGACCATCCAACTTACCAGCCGTTACGACCCCGTGTTGGGGAACCCCAACGTAGCCGGGGCCATAGTGCTCTACATGCTGGTCGCACCTCTGGCCGTCCTGAC
>Ga0315305_1000037_pt1 | contig 12287 bp, 9 predicted proteins | sample CB9_Tmax_529_MT_FD_204537 | JGI IMG/M metagenome (GOLD analysis project Ga0315305, IMG submission 204537) | Metatranscriptome of marine microbial communities from Western Arctic Ocean, Canada - CB9_Tmax_529 (Metagenome Metatranscriptome) | ecosystem: Environmental > Aquatic > Marine > Oceanic ...
CAAGAACTTCACCTGCATCAGATGGCCCAAGGCCACATTCATAAATTTCAAATGGCTGATTTGATCCGTGAAACAGGCTGATTCGTGCGGATCTCATTTGTTGGCGAGTGCTTTTTCCGCTTTTTTATAGATTGGAGCATAAATCTTATCACGAGGCACACAACCGGCAGGGTATTGACCAAGTGGATTTGCTTTCGCCCTCATAAGGGCGGTGCAATAACTCACCGCGACGCAAGATTTTTTCTTCAACATGCCACCGTTTTTAGCCGTATCTTTAGCAAAATCCGGGTAAGCTAAAGCACCTCGTCCAACGGCGACAAACCTAACATGCCCATCCCGAGCATTAGCTTCTCCAGCATTGACCACATAATTTTGGAGCCAACTATAGCCGGTGCCAACAATCGGTAGATCTGGATTGTCTTGCTGAACCTGTTTTGTCAGTCGAAAATGACGATCTACTCCAATCAACGGATGTTCGGGGGTTTCATAACCATCAATCGGTGGCCTTTCAAACGGACGACCGATGTGGGGATTGTAGTAAGGACTGCCCATTGATACATTGACTAATCCAATACCAAGTTCCTTAAGTAGTTTGATCAATCTCTTTGGCTCGGTCATATCCGAATTGGGAGGGTTATCTTCATCGACACCAAAACCATAAGGATACATTTCAAGCATTTCACTTGGCGTACCAATTCCCGTATTGACGTCTTGTGTGTAGGCAATTCCATCGTAGACGTTCAATCGACTTGCGAGGATCAAATCGTTCCCAATTTCAGTCTGGATTTTGCCAATTATATTACGGATAAAGCGAGTTCGATTTTCAAAACTACCGCCATATTTACCTTTACGCGTTTTTGCGGCAAGCAATTCGTTTAATAGGTAGGAGTGACACTGTTTTAGATCAACGAAATCAAACCCAATCTGCCATGCGAGTTTAGCCGCTGCGACATAAACATCCTCAAGTCTTTCTAAGTAATCGTCACTAACAACCGGATAATCGTCCGGAATAGGAATCTTTTTCTTTTTATCGAGCAAGGTGATTCGATCAATTACCGGATGTCGAAATGCAATCATCGGCTTTTGATAGCAATATCGTCCTGAGTGTGTCAACTGCATCCCAACGAGGATTTCTTCATTTGAACCGAATGTATTTCGATGTGCTGTTCTAGTAATCTCAAGCATTGATGCAATTGAGCCTACCGTATCCTTACTGATTAGCAACTGTCGGCTATTTGCTTTAGCTTCATCAAGGACAGCTGTTGCTTCACCCCAGATCAACTTCGAGCCACCAGTTCCAAACCGTTCCCAACGTCGTATAGTTAATTCACCTGGCCTACCATCTGTAGTACAATCGCAACCTTCCATCGGGTGAATTCCTAAAGCATTACCAGCTGTTTTGTGACCGACACTGACGGGTTCAAGTAGTTTCTCTATTCGATCCTCTAAACGAATAGATAGCCCAAGTTTTTCAATCTCAGTCCGCAATTCATCAATATCGCGATAACGAAAATGTTTTCTTTTGATTGCCATTTATTGCTGTTTTATCTAGTTTATGAGCTACTCAGGAATTTCAGTCGGGGAGCGTAATTTATTGTATACATCCTGAGCGTCAACTGCGCAACGAAAGCCGATACCTGGATCCTGCGTGCCCTGAACAGCATGAAGTCTTCGTGCGCAACGAACATCCAATTCCTTTAATTTCCAACTGTTCCATTTACCCCCACGGTGCACCCGGTGTTCAGATCCAGCTGAATCCTCAAAGCCCTGATCGTTAAATCTTGTGGCATTTTCCTCATTGGCATTGAGCATTGCCGTTACTCCACTTTGAGACTGGTAAATTTCTTTATTGTAAATGTCCTGTACCCATTCAGAAACATTACCGGCCATATCTAATATACTATATCTACTTTCACCCAGCGGAAACTGCCCAACTTTGGTCGGACCGTCACGGTTTGCATTGTAATTCAAGCGTTCATCAGAAAATGTGTTTCCCCACGGATAGACTCGCGCGTATCCTGAATCTAAACGCCCTTTTCCTTCACCTGCCCACGACGCAGCTTTTTCCCATTCTGCCTCAGAAAGCAAACGTTTACCATAAGACTGGGCGTAATCAAACGCTTCCTGCCAAGTGACTCCAACCACAGGTTGTTTAGGATGGCTAAACTTAGGATTTTTCCAGAACTTTGGTTCTCGCACTGGCCCTGAACTGGGGTCTTTTATGTACAAGCTGTACTCGGCATTTGTAACTTCATACTTGTCAATATAAAATGGTTTAAGGTTAACAATATGCTGTGGCGTTTCGTCCCAAAAAGTCATCGAGTATGCTGAAGCAATTTGTTCGGACATGAAATCAGAATTCCCCATAAAAAATTTACCGCCGGGAATTAGAATCATATCGGCCTCTCTCCTACTCGATCGTGCATATTGTCTGGACTTAATATCGAATTTAACATATGGTGGTAGTTGGAGCATAGCGATCGTTTCTGCTCCTTGATTAGATGGATCTTGACTCGTTTCAGTGGATCCTCCTCCACAACCTACTGTCTGCAGAATGACACAGATAACCACCTGAATCTGAAAAAAAACGAGCTTTCGAAACAACATATTAGTCATCTTTGAAAACCCCTACTTTTACACTAAATACAATTGCGTCGTTTCGAGAATTATATCAAACCACATCAAACTTGTCACGGCCAAAGTCAACTCTAAACAAACGCAGTTACATAGAAAAAAGGAACGGCGTTACCCATCCCCAATTACTTTTGCTGTTACAATTTTCTTTAGTCTTTTATTACAGCTTGTGCTGCAGCCAAGCGCGCAATCGGTACTCTGAACGGTGAACAAGAAACGTAATCCATACCAATATTGTGACAGTAAATAACAGAATCGAGATCCCCACCATGCTCACCACAGATACCAACTTTCAGATCGGGTCTGGTCGAACGACCTCGCTCAATACCCATCTCAATCAGTTGGCCAACCCCTTTTTGATCGATCGTTTGGAACGGATCCTTTTCCAGAACACCTTGTGAAATGTAGTCCGGCAGGAATCCACCAACATCGTCACGGCTGAACCCAAAGCTCATTTGCGTTAAGTCATTAGTACCAAACGAGAAGAATTCTGCTACTTCAGCTATTTGGTTGGCCGTAAGTGCAGCACGAGGAATCTCAATCATGGTACCCACCATATGAGTGATATTATTAACACCGTACTTATCAAGGACTTCCTGATAAACTCGGTCAATGATCTCTCGCTGGTTCTTCAGCTCATTGACATGTCCAAGCACAGGAATCATGATCTCTGGATGGACTTCTTTTCCCTCTTGTGTCAGTTCAGTTGCAGCTTCCAGAATAGCACGCACCTGCGTCTCGACAATTTCTGGATAGCTAATACCCAATCGAACGCCGCGGTGACCCATCATGGGGTTTGTTTCATGCAGACCATCGGCTCGACGATTGAATTCGTTCAGATCAACTCCAAGCTCAACCGCTAATCTCTCACGAGTAGCTTTATCATGTGGTACAAATTCATGAAGTGGTGGATCTAATAAACGTATAGTAACTGGATAACCCGACATAACATCCAAAGTCGCTTTGATATCTGTTTTCATGTGGGGGTATAGATCATCAAGTGCTATACGACGTTCGTCTTCAGAAGAGGACATGATCATCTTTCGCAATATAAACAATGGTTCATCAGAATCTTCCCCATAGAACATGTGTTCAATACGAAATAGGCCAATACCTTCAGCACCAAAATCGAGTGCACGTTTCGCATCGGTTGGCGTATCGGCATTGGTTCTCACCTTTAGTGTTCTGTACTCGTCAGTGTAATCCATCAGCGTGGTGAAGTAGTCATTGAGTTCTAAATCTGGATCAATTAGATTTAGCTGCCCCACATAGACATTGCCAGTAGTGCCGTTTAGAGTGATCCAATCTTCCTCTTTTAACGTTTGGCCATTAACGACCATTTGTTTATTATTAAAATCGATTCTCAAGTCTCCACAACCGACAATACAGCATTTTCCCCAAGCACGGGCAACAAGTGCAGCATGGCTTGTCATACCTCCTTTGGCCGTTAGAATTGCCTCCGCAGCATTCATACCATGTACGTCCTCCGGGCTGGTTTCGTCACGTACTAGAATCACTTTTTCTCCCAATTCATTACGACGAACAGCTTCATCTGCGGTAAAAACGATCGTACCATTAGCACCACCTGGCCCCGCAGGCAACCCCTTGGTTAATAAAGTAGCGGAAACTTCAGCTTCGGGGTCCACCATTGGTAGCAGAACTTGTACTAGTGAATCAGCTGTTAAGCGGCTCAAGGCCTCTTTTTTATCAATCAAGCCCTCGTCACACATGTCGACGGCCATCTTGACGGCAGCCGTACCATTGCGCTTTCCAGTTCGACATTGGAGCATCCAGAGGCGGCCATCTTCCACAGTAAATTCAACATCTTGCATATCACGATAGTGTTGTTCAAGTTTCTGTTGAATTTCAATTAGTTCATCGTAACATTGTGAATGACGAGCTTCAAGAGAATCAACATCTGCATCACCTTCGCTTTTCATCAATTCACTGATAGGGAATGGCGTGCGGATTCCTGCTACAACATCTTCGCCTTGCGCGTTCGGCAGCCACTCACCATAGAAAACGTTATCACCAGTTGACGGATTTCTTGTAAAAGCTACACCAGTAGCAGAATTGTCTCCCATGTTTCCGAAAACCATAGCTTGTACATTGACTGCGGTCCCCCACTCTTCCGGGATATTCTCAATCTGACGATAGGCAATCGCACGTTTTCCATTCCAAGATGCAAAGACAGCACCAATAGCACCCCAAAGTTGATCGCTAGCGTTATCTGGAAACGGTGTACCAAGAACTGTTTCAACTTTTTCTTTGTATTTGTCAACCAACTCTTTCAAATCTTCAGCTGATAAGTCCGTATCATTTTCAACACCTCGAGTTTCTTTAATCGCCCCCAGAAGGTGCTCAAGTTGCTGACGGATACCCTGTCCTTCTTCAGGCTCAAAACCACCTGCCTTTTCCATAACTACATCGGAGTACATGGTGATCAAACGTCGATAGGCATCGTAACCAAAACGCTCGTTTTTAGTCCGCTTAATTAATCCCTCAATGGTCTTAGTTGTCAATCCAACATTAAGAATAGTTTCCATCATGCCAGGCATTGACTGACGTGCTCCTGATCTGACCGATACCAGAAGAGGATTATCTGGATCGCCAAACGTACCACCACGAATTACACCCATCTCGGAAATTGCATCGTTAACCTGTTCTTCAAGCCCATCAGGATAACTACCACCCAATTCGTAGTAAGTTGTACATATATCGGTTGGTATAGTGAAGCCAGGTGGTACAGGCAGACCAATGTTAGCCATTTCTGCCAAGTTAGCTCCTTTCCCACCAAGTAGGTTTTTCATGGTGGTATTACCATCGGCTTTCTTCCCTCCAAACAAGTAAACATACTTCATTTTAGACATTAACAACCCCCTCAAAACTTCATTGTGGACAACCAAGCCAGAATTTGTCTCTAGCGCAACAACGGATCTGGTTAAATCGAATAAATCATCCGGCTAGCTTCTTCGTATTCTGCCTGCAATGGATTAGTCGAAAGGAAGAGTTTTTGGTAGGGTTCATATAACTGAATGTAGCTCCAGTTTACTCCACACATGATTTTCTTTTCGTTAGCAAGCTTTACAAAACGACCTCGGAATTTCGCACGTGTTGTTTCTGGCGGATGATGCATGGCATGCTCAATTTGATCATCAGTGATAATTCGGTCAACCAAATTATCCTTTTCAAGTTTATAATACAAACCAACATCAGTTCTAATATTATGGTATTGATAATCAAGCATGGCAATTTTTGGTGAATCCCAGTCTATATTTCGACTACTCGCATAAGTCTCTATCAACCTTCGTTTAATTACCCAATCCAACTCACGGTCTAGTTGCTCCGGGTTCTCCTGAAGACAGGTTAGGACATGCTCCCAACACTTCATTACCAGATCGGTTGTTGGATCCGATCCCTCTTCTTCCAGATACTGCTTGGCTAGATCAAGGTATTCCAGCTGCATTTCAACCGCCGACAAACGTCGACCATTCTCAAGCTCAACTGTTCTTGTACAAGTGACATCGTCAGAAATTCGTTGAATTGCGTGAACCGAGTTGCGGAGTGCAAACTGACGAGTAATAAAATTTGCCTCAATCATTCGCAGAACTATATCGGTCGTACCAACTTTGAGCAAGTTGGCATACTCTGACATGTTGGAATCGCCAACAATTACATGCAATCTACGATATTTCTCGCGGTCCGCGTGTGGTTCGTCCCGTGTGTTGATAATACCACGTGCGGTCGTTGTAGCAATCGAGATTTCTTCCCGAATATGCTCAGCTCGTTGAGAAATTGCATATTGACCTCGATTACTTGGTTTTATCTTCCCAGCCCCAGTAAATACTTGGCGGGTAACAAAAAAAGGGATAAGTTTTCCCGCCAATTGACGGAAACTGACACGCCGATCCATCAGATAGTTTTCATGACAACCGTAGGTGTTTCCAGGGGTGTCAGTATTGTTTTTAAAGATCGATATCTTGCCTTTGATATTTTCATGCTGCATCCGGCGCTCTGCCGACAATAATAGCCGTTCCGTAATGCGTTCACCGGCTTTATCATGCGCAATGAGATCAATAACATTATCACACTCGGGAGTAGCATATTCTGGGTGGCAACCAATATCTTGGTAAAACCTCGCACCATTTTCCAAGAAAACATCGGGATACATTCTCCCATGTATAATTTCACGAAACAAGTACATCACAGCACTCTGAATAGACATTGGTTTACCAACTTTCTGGGTAGAAGTGCAGATAATACCGTACTCGCTCTCAAGACCGTAGATTCTACGTTTCATGCCAAAATCTCATTTAAATCCGTGCCGGATAACCTTCTAAACTTACGTCTTCCTCTATTAATATCAAGAATCGCAATTTCAACTGTCTCAGTGTTTACTTTATAAGGTTCCTCTACATCAGATTCCGTTTCAAGAGATTCAAATGTCTTGATGGCCAGTTCGACAGCGCTCTTCAAATCAAGATTTTCAGAATACGTGTCGTCAAGAAACTGCACAATACTATCAGCTCGCCCGCCAACCGCCGCGTATTTATCTTCTTCCCAAAATGTGCCATCAAAAGAGAGGTGATAGATCCGATTTTGCAACGAAGGATTTTCTTTGACCTCACAAATTAGTAATTCTACCTCAAGTGGTTTCGACTCAACCTGCCAGAAGTTGCCACCAATGTATTGGGAGTATACATTGGTTAACCATTTCGCCGTCACATCCTCACGCGTATATGTAAGTCCTTTGACCTCGGCGTCTCGAATACCTATATACCTTAGTGCTTCATACTCTCGATAAAGCCCTGTTGCTGCGAACGCAATCCGATCATAAATTTCTGATACCTTGAATACTGTTGTCAGAGGATTCTCAGCAACCACTGCCAGCCCATCCTGATATTCTAGGACGATAACTTCTCTGGCTTTCTCAATTCCCTTCTGAACAAACTCAGACCTATCCTGAACTACCTGTTCTGGGGATACATAATAAGGTGAAGCCATTCGTCCCTCCTTTTTGCTCTTATGAATAAAATATTATTTACTCAATTTTTCAAAGAGATCCGTGAATAAATCCTTAATTTCAGATTCATCAACGTCTTTAATACCAGAGTGAGTGATCATCTTTATTATCGGGAAAATATTACGCAACAGATCTGGGCCTGCGGTGCCTAAATCTTCATCCGCAGCATCCCAAAGAGCCGCAACAACTACCTTCAGGATATCCTCACGCGACATATCAGGCCGATAGAGTTTTTTGAGTGAAGATCTTGCATCCTTGCCACCTGATCCTTCAGCATCATAACTTTCTTGTTCGTACCGGCCTCCAGCTATATCATACTTGTAAATATGACCACATTTCCGCTTAAGATCATAACCTGCGAATAACGGAATGACAATTAAACCTTGAATAGCCAACTGTAGGTTCGATTTCAGCATATTAGAGAGATAGTTTGCTTTTCCTTCAAGGCTAAGAAACGCCCCTTCGATTTTTTCATAAAATTCTACTTGAACTTGGAAGAGCTTTGCCATCTCTATGCATATACTTGCAACCCCAGCTACCGCGATGGCTGAATGCTCATCGATATCAAAAACTTTCTGTATACGGCGTTCACCAACTTGAAATCCTGCTGTCGCTTGACGATCACCCGCTATCACCACTCCTTCCTCGTAAACGGCGGCGATAATCGTTGTCCCTTCAAGGGCATCTAAACCATTATCCCGCCAATCGCTAATTAAAGACGGATCCAAATTAAACTTAACTAAATCTGGATACTCTGACTTTAAAAACCCTAGGAGGTTAGAGGTGCTGTATCGAGATGGTTCAATCAGCACTATTCTCCTCCTCTTTGGATATAATTCTCGACGAATTCTTCTGAATCCTCTTCCAAGATTTCATCGATTTCATCCAGTAACTGATCTAGGTTGTCTTTAATCTCTCTACCTTTCGTGGTAACTTCATCTTTAGGCTGAGCATTATCAGTATGATCTTGGGTTGGAGACTCTTTTTGTTCTTGTTGCTCTTGTTGCTCTTGTTGCTTTTCTGATGCCATAGTTGTCACTCCTTGTTCGCGTTGGAAGATAGCACCGCTTCGACAAGTTCAGAAGCAGTGCAGTTTTTCAGCAAATCACCCACAACCTCCTTCGTTCCGAAGTGGGGTCGATCCATTAAAATTTTATCCAAAGAAGAACCATCGGTACAAAACACCATCGAATTCCAACTTGCACTATGAATATCCCCCGAGAATTTTTGCAAGCAGCTTCCACGAAAGAACGCACGTGTATCGGTTGGGGGGTTCGTAATCGCGCGAACCACTTCTGCATGATCAACAATTTGATGAACACGTCCATTCTTTTTCAACCTTGCGTACAATCCCTTATCTGGCCGAATATCATGGTATTGCAAATCCATCATTCGCACACGTGAGTCTGACCAATTCAAACTATGACGTTCAATAAAAGCATCAATGATACGTTTCTTAATTGCCCAGTCCAAGTGTTGATCCAGCGACATTGGGTCTGTTTCAAGTTGATCTAAAACAAATTCCCATTTAGTCATTACATCTTCCATTACAGATGTAATTTCATGTGGTTGAAGGTGCTTGTGGGCTAGATCCAGATAAGAACGTTGGATTTCAATCGGTGTCAAACGACGACCATCTTCAAGTAGAACGTTCTTTTTACAGGTTAGATCTCGTGAAACCATTTGATTCTGACTCACAGGTTTTACCAAATCGAATTGACTGCCGATGACCCCTTTCTCGATTAGCTTCAACGCTATCGCAGTTATACCAACTTTCAGGTAAATCGAAAACTCCGACATATTCGAATCACCGACGATCACATGGAAACGACGGTAATACTTCTCATCAGCATGTGGTTCATCTCGCGTATTGATAATTGGGCGCGCGACCATTGTACTCAATCCGACTTCAGTTTCAAAAAAATCAGCACGTTGGGTGATTTGGAACTCGGCAGGTTCCGTGCCGTTTTCTGATCCAACTTTTCCCGCTCCTGTAATAATCTGGCGGGTGACAAAAAATGGTATCATCCCTTTAGTAATATCATCAAACACAACTTGGCGAGACATCAGATAATTTTCATGCCCCCCGTAACTGTGCCCTTTGTAGTCGGTATTATTTTTATAGATGATGATTTCCTGTTCAGCGGGGAGGAGTTCCTCTGCAGCTATACGGGAAAGATGCAGAATCAAATCACCAGCCTTCTCGTAAGTAACTACATCTCTAGCGTTCGTGCATTCCGGCGTGCAATATTCCGGATGAGCGTGGTCAACGTAGTATCGCCCACCATTAAACAGTACATCGTTGATGAGGGTATTTTCTTCCTTATTAGGCTGTTGGTTCTCACATTCAGACATGAACCCCCTAGCATCAACAAAGGGGCTTTCCTGATCATAATCCCAAGTAATTTTTTTCAGATTGCGATCTTTGTAAACGTTAACAACCAAGGTTGAAGCAGCAACCGGATCTTGTTCCAATACGTTTTTAATGGAGATTCCATATTCGGTTTCCGTTCCAATAATTATTGGTGTATCCGTTGAGCTAGAGATACGCACCACCTTTTATTGTATTTGGTTCCCTTTTGGGATGATCGGATTCATTATCGATTAATGCTCGGATATTAACAATCCGTTCACCTTTTCGCCCAGAAATTTTCGCCCAATCATCAGGATTAGTAGTGTTTGGCAAATCTTCATTTTCTTTATATTCTTCGCGGATGGCAACTCTTAAATCTTCAAGGGAAATTCCTTTTTCATTAGCATCATCTGCTATGATCCGCTTAATTGCAAATTTTTTAGCACGTGCGACAATGTTTTCAATCATTGCCCCGCTGATAAAATCTTTGAAATACAGCGTTTCGCGTTCTCCGCGTGCGTAAGTAACTTCAATGAACTTATTCTCACTGCTATCGGAGAACATTTCATCGGTTGCATCGGAAACCATACTCTTGATAGCTTCACCTACGTCATTGTCAAATCGTTCTAATTCAGAGGGCGCAATTGGTAGATTAGCATTCATGTATTTACTAAAAATGTCCTTCGCACCTTCGGCGTTGGGGCGATCAATCTTAATTTTGATATCAAGCCTACCAGGGCGGAGGACTGCTGGGTCAAGCAAGTCCTGTCGATTACTCGCCCCAACGACAATGACGTCTTTTAAGCCTTCAACACCGTCAATCTCAGCTAGAAATGTTGGAACTACTGTTGATTCCATATCAGATGATATTCCCATCCCCCTCGAACGGAAAAGCGAGTCCATTTCGTCGAAGAAGATAACCACTGGAAACCCATCTTTCGCTTTTTCGCGAGCTTTTTGGAAAACCTCGCGAATTTTTCGCTCAGTTTCACCGACGTACTTATTGAGAAGTTCAGGTCCCTTAACATTGATGAAATATCCTTTAATACTCTCTTTACCTGTCCTTTTTTGGATTTGTTTCGCTAGGCTATTTGCTATCGCTTTGGCTACTAAGGTTTTCCCACACCCAGGTGGACCATAGAGCAAAACGCCTTTGGGAGGTGTCAGGTCGAATTCCTGATACTCCCTGGGGTAAAGATAGGGAGTTTCGATAACGTCACGGATGTCCTCAATCTGCCCATCTAACCCTCCGACGTCCCCATAGGTTATATCTGGCACTTCTTCCAGCATAAGATCTTCTACTTCAACTTTCGGTAGCTTTTCCATCAGCATGCCTGTTGCCGGATTGAGTAGAACTGAATCGCCAAATTTCAAACTCCGTGAATCCGTCAACTCCGATAGTTCTACGACTCGTTCCTCATCTGCTCGCATAACTACAATGGCACGTTCCTCATCAAGGACTTCCTTAAGCTTAACTACTTCACCACGTTTATCAAATTCTCTCACTGCAACAACATTGAAGACTCCATTAACAATGACTTCCTGACCTCTTCGCATCTTATCTAAATTAATCTGTGGATCAGCGTTAACCTTCCACCTTTTACCTGAAAGATCGATGTCAACAGTACCATCGCTATTCTTCTGCAAGAAAATCCCATAGTTGTTGGGTGGAGCACTTAACTGCTCCACTTTTTCTTTTAATTCCTCAAGTCTTTCCTTTGCTTCTCGAAGTGTTCCTGTCAGTTTTCTGTTTCGACGATGTGCCTGCATTAACTCGCGTGTCATCTCGTAAAGCCGATCTTCAGAATCATCAGATGACGCCGAGTTCATACGTCTCCTCAGATTGTCAATTTCGTTTTCCAGAGACTCAATCGCATATTGCTGCTCACGAATGAGATCTTCTTGGGATTTCTCTATGGATTCCATTTCTATGGATTCCATTTCCAAATTTCCGGTTTTAGTTCCACCGCTAGACATCTGTTTTCGCACCCCCTTGATTTACGAATTTCCTAGCATTACAGGAAAGCCCATAATCCATTAGGTAGTTTATAATCATTAAAAATCCAGTAGCAAATTTGGTAGCACTACGTTGCGATTTCGGTAGGAGTTGCTTGGCTATCCAGAATAGGGAATCAATAACAGGAAAACAAAAAATAAGCCAAGAAATTTCATTTAAGATAAGAACCATCTGGGGCTAAATGCCGCTGGATACAAACTTTGAAACTCCTATCGAAACCTAGAGATAACACTCTATAGATAGGACAACATCTTACCTTA
>Ga0315305_1000042_pt1 | contig 12071 bp, 8 predicted proteins | sample CB9_Tmax_529_MT_FD_204537 | JGI IMG/M metagenome (GOLD analysis project Ga0315305, IMG submission 204537) | Metatranscriptome of marine microbial communities from Western Arctic Ocean, Canada - CB9_Tmax_529 (Metagenome Metatranscriptome) | ecosystem: Environmental > Aquatic > Marine > Oceanic ...
CCCAATGAGCGACAAAGATTTCCTGTCTATCTCGGACCTTTCGCCCGATGAGATCGGGCGGATTGTGCGGGAAGCGAGGGAGGTGAAGGCGGGTGTTTCCAAACGTCCGCTGGAGGGCAAGATCGTCGCCCTCCTCTTCGAGAAGCCCTCGCTTCGGACACGCGTAAGCTTCGAGGTCGGCATACGGCAGCTCGGCGGCGAGTGCATCTACCTCGGCAAAGACGACGTGGGCCTGGGTGTTCGCGAGCCCGAGGCGGACGTGGCGCGGGTCCTCGATCGCTGGGTCGACGCGATCGTGGCCCGCGTGTTCTCGCACCGCAGCCTCGAGCTGCTGGCTGAGAACACCACCATTCCCGTCGTCAACGCGCTGTCGGACCTTGAGCACCCATGCCAGGCCATCGGCGACCTGCTGACCATATCCGAGCACAAGGGGACCACGGAGGGGCTCAAGGTCGCATTCGTGGGCGACGGCAACAACGTCGCGTCAAGTCTGGCCCTCGCGTGCGCATCCGTCGGCGCCGACTTCACCATCGCTTCGCCGCCCGACTATCAGGTGCCTTCGATAGTGTGGGAGGAGGCCAAGCGCCGCGCGGCGGTAAACGAGACCAGGGTCGGGTGGGTCGAACTGCCCCAGTACGCGGTCCGCGACGCCGACGTCGTCTACACCGACGTCTGGGTGAGCATGGGGCAGGCCGACGAGAGGTCCAAACGCCTGGAAGCGTTCAAAGACTACCAGGTCGACGGCGAGCTCATGGCGTACGCGAAGCCGGACGCCATATTCATGCACGACATGCCGGCCCACGAGGGCGAGGAGATCGCCAAGGGCATGCTCAACCACCACCGGTCGGTCGTGTTCGACCAGTCTGAGAACCGCCTCCACGCCCAGAAGGCCATACTCGCCAGGCTCGTGTTCTGAGGTTCCCGTCATGCGCCGGCCCGTCGCCGCGGCGCACTCTACCACTCTCCATCCGACAATGACAAACCCAGCAACACAGCAGGTCCAGAGGCGTGCCAGGCCGTTGGTCGCCATCGTAGGACGGCCCAACGTCGGCAAGTCGACGCTGTTCAACCGCGTCGCCGGGACCAGGGCGGCCGTAGTCTCCGACATTGCCGGGACAACTCGCGACCGCGTAACCGCCGATACCGTCTGGGCCGACCGTCCGTTCGTCCTCGTAGATACGGGTGGGCTGGACCTATCCAGCGACGGCGCTCTCTCGGAGGAAATCCGCGACCAGATCGACATCGCCATCGACGAGGCAGACGTCATCGTGATGCTGACGGATGTCGACGCCGGCTCCACGGCGGCCGACCGCGACGTCGCCGACAGGCTGCGCAGGTCCGGAAGGCCGGTGGTCCTGGCCGCCAACAAGGCCGACAACGAGATGAGGAAGGCCCAGGCTGTCGACTTCTACGAACTGGGACTGGGCACGCCTCTGCCGGTGAGCGCCTACCACAACGACGGCGTCGACGACCTGATGGCAGAGATAATCAAGCTGTTCCCCGCCACGGAGGACCTTGCTGAGATTGACGTAGACCTCAGCATCGCTATCGTCGGCCGGGCCAACGTCGGCAAGTCGATGCTGCTCAACTCCCTGACCGGTCATCAGCGCGCCATCGTCAGCGACGTCCCGGGCACCACTCGCGACGCGCTCGACACGATGGTGACCTTCGGCGACCGGTCGTTCCTGCTAATCGACACCGCCGGCATACGACGCAGTGGCAGCATCACGCCCGGCATTGAGCGCTACAGCGTTCTGAGATCGATCAGGGCCATCGACCGCGCCGACGTCGCCATCGTCGTGCTGGACAGCTCCGAACTCGCGACCGCCCAGGACGCCCATGTCGGCGGCTACGTGCTGGACGCCCACAAAGGGATCGTGCTGGCCGTGAACAAGTGGGACCTGGCAGACGAGCTGGACATGACCAGAAGCGACGCCGAGGCCATTGTGAGGGCGCGATTCCGCTTCGTGTCCCACGCGCCGGTCCGCTTCGTGTCGGCGTTGCTCGGGTCAGCCGTGACGGAGCTGATCGACGCGTCCCGGACCGTCCACACCGAGTGGACGCGGACGCTCCCACGGTACGAGCTGCGCCGGACGGTAATGGAGGCAGTGGCTAGGCATCCCCCGGCCACCGCGGGGCGAAGGGCATTGAAGATCTACGGGGTCACCCAGGACGCCGCCGGTCCGCCCAGCTTCACCTTCTACGTCAACCGGTCCAACGCCGTGCATTTCTCCTACGGGCGCTACCTGGAGAACGCCATCAGGAGCAAGTTCGGCTTCGAAGGCAGCCCACTGAGGATGCGCTTCATAGGCAGGGGCGAGGGGAACCCGTCGGCACGCAAGGGTTCAGCCGCCTAGCTCTCCCAGCTCATACTGGACGGCGGCGACGGCCACCATGGCGGCGGTCTCCGCGCGGAGCACCCGGGTACCCAGGCTAACCGGCACAATGCCGCGGGAAGCGGCCTGCCGCACCTCATGCTCTGTCAGCCCACCCTCAGGCCCGGTGAATACGCTGACGCCATTTGCCCGCATCGCATAGCCTCCGGCCTCCCGCAGGGCGACTCTGATGCCTGTATCGCGCTCCTCCTCCCACGGGATCAGGCACACCCCCCTGGCGGCATCGCAGGCGGCACTCAGCACCATCGGCTCCTCCAGCACGGGGAGTCGACTCCGGCCGGACTGCTCCGCAGCCTCCGTGATTATCCGTAGCCACCGCGGATAGCGGCTCGACGCCCAATTATCGCCGACCCTTGGCACCGATCGCTCGGCGACGACCGGAACGAAGGTCGCGACCCCCAGCTCGGTACATTTCTGCAGCACCTGCTCGAACCTGTCTGCTTTAAGCACCGCCTGGTACAGAGTGATCTTCGCAGAGGGTACGTCGCCGTCGTCGGTGCGCCCGATCACCGTGCCGGCCGCCTCGCGCGCGCCCACCCTAGACAGCGTAACGATGTACTCGCGGCCGGTGTCGTCCAGGAGTGCGATGCGGTCTCCCGGCGCGGCCCGAAGGACCGTCGAGAGCTGACGCGCCACGGCGCCGGTCACCACCGCGTCGTCGCCGTCGATGCAGTCGGGCGCCACGAAAAAGCGGTGCATACCTTACCCGCTATGCGACCGAGCAGACCAGGGTGACCCAGTCGTCACTCTCGTGACGCCGCACCACCGCCAACCCGGCCTGTTCGAGCCCCTCCATCGCCGCGGCGCTCTGCCCGTCTATGATCCCCGAGGCTACCACGGTGCCACCCGGGGCCACCGCGCGGGCCAGATGCGGGGCCAACTCAGAGACCACCTTGGAGGAGATGTTGGCCATCGCCAGGTCGAAGGACCCTGCCGGCGCCTCAGGGTGCGGAAGGGTGCCCTCGACGACCCGCACTCTGTCAGCCACACCGTTCTCCAGCACGTTCGCCTTCGCGGATTCGACCGCGACGAGGTCGATCTCCAGGCCGAAGGCGCGTGCAGCGCCCAGCTTCACCGAGGCGATCGCGAGGATGCCCGATCCGCAGCCGACGTCCAGGACGCTCATGTCCGGTCGGACCAGCGACTCCAGCAGCTCCAGGCAGGCCCGCGTGGTCGGATGGTGCCCGGTCCCGAAGGCCATGCCCGGGTCCAGGAGCACCACGACGTCAGAGGCCTTCGCACGGTATCGGCGCCAGGTGGGCACGACTGCGATGCGCTCGCCGATGTGGAGGACGTAGAAGTGCTTCTTCCAGGCGTCCTGCCACTCCTGCTCCTCGAGCACCCGCTCTCGCAGCTCCGTCACGTGCCCCAGATGGCCAACCAGGCGCACGCCCATATCGATGTGGTTGCGGCGGTCATCAGTGAACGAGTCCAGGGGCACGTACGTCTTTATGGCGACAGGGCCGCGCCCGGACGGTTGCTCGCCCTCGTCCGGGTTATGGTCGCCGAGCTCCTCGACGGCGACGCCTCCCTTGCCGTAGCGGATGAACACCTGTGAGAGCGGTTCGACGAACTCCGGGTCGGTCTCGACGCTCAGCTCAACCCACTTCATCTTTGCCATCCTTTGGGGAACGAGGTGGAGAGCCGGGCGTGTTCCGGCCTGAAACGAAAAAGGCCCAGGGGCGCGAATCGCGATCGCCTGGGCCGGTGGGCGGGAGCACCGACCTACTCGATACCGTTCATAGAGTCTTTGAGCCTGTCGACCCAGCCTTTGGTGTCGCGGTTGGTGCCGGGGCCGGAGTCCGCGTCGCCCATGGTGCTCGACAGTGCCTCCAGCAGCGCCCTCTGTTCGTCGCTCAGCGACCTCGGTGTCTCGACCACCATCGTCACGAGCTGGTCGCCCCTTCGGTTGCGGCTACCCAGATGGGGGACGCCCTTGCCTTTCAGCCGGACCACATCACCTGTCTGCGTACCGGCTGGCACCTCGATCTCAACCTCACCCTCCAGCGTTGGCACCGTTATCGTCGCTCCGAGGGCCGCCTGCGCGATGTTGGTCCGGTGAACGTGGACTATGTCGTTGCCGACTCGCTGGAAGTAGGGATGCGCCTTGATCCTGATCGAGACGTACAGGTCGCCCGCGCGTCCGCCGTGGGGACCGGACTCGCCCTCGCCCGTGAGTCGAAGCTGGGTTCCGTTCTCTATTCCCGCCGGAATCGAGACGACCAGCTTCTGCTCGCGCCTCTCTCGGCCGACCCCGTCGCAGTTGGTGCAGGGGTTGGGAACGATTTTGCCTTCGCCCCGACACCGCTCGCAGGTGGTCACCTGCATGAACTGGCCGAATATACTCTGGTGGCTTCTCCTGATCTCCCCCGCGCCTTTGCACTCCAGGCAGACCTCCCGGGAAGAGTCCGGCTCACTCCTGCTGCCATTGCACCGCGAGCAGACCTCCGTTCGGCGAACGTCAACTGGGCGTTCGCTACCGAACACCGCCTCTTCGAACTCGACGGTGAGCGAGTACTGAAGGTCGCTACCACGCCTGGCGGAGGTACGCGAGCGTGTCGAAGCGCCCCCGAAGAACGCGTCGAATATGTCTCCGAAGCCGCCGAAAGTCTCGTAGCCGTCGAACCCCTGGGCGCCATTCTGGCCGACGCCAGCGTGGCCGAAGCGGTCATAGGCGGCCCGTTTGTCGGAGTCAGTGAGGACCTGGTATGCCTCGTTGATCTCCTTGAATTGATCGGCGGCCCCGTCATTCTTGTTTCGGTCGGGGTGGTACTCTAGCGCGAGCTTTCTGAAGGCCCTTTTGATCTCCTCATTCGAGGAGCTGCGAGAGATACCCAGGACCTCGTAGTAGTCGCGCTTCTGAGTGGTCATAGTGCCTTCCACTTGCATACGGTCGAATCTCAATTATAGGTTTTCAACCAGTCGACCACAAGGCTGAACTAGGCGGCTTGATTCGCCATCACGGCGTTCTCTCACGACGGTTGTGGCAGCCCTTCGCCGGTTGCTATACTTCGTTCCGACCATATCAAACGGAGGTTCGCCAGTGGAGATCACCTGGCTTGGGCACTCGTGCATTCGCATCAAAAGTGGAACGTCGACACTGCTGACCGACCCGTTCGCCAGCTCGCTGGGCCTGCCCATGGGCCGCCAGACGGCCGACGTCGTCACGATGAGCCAAGCGCACCCACACCACGGATACGCCGATGGGGTCCAGGGCAACCCAAGAGTCCTATCCGGACCTGGCGCCTACGAGATTGGCGGCTTCCGCATCGTAGGCATCGCCACCGATCGCGGCGCCGAGGGCGACGTCCGGGCGACTAACACTGTCTACTCGTTCAGTTGCGAGGGCGTGACACTGTGTCATCTCGGTGACCTTAACAGGCCTCTCTCGCCGACGCAGCAACAGGACTTGGGGCACACCGACGTCCTGTTCGTTCCCGCGGGCGGAGTCTGTACGCTCGGGACCGGCCGAGTAGCCGAGGTGGTCAACACCCTCGCACCGAGGATCGTCGTGCCGCTCCACTACCAGATGCCTGGAGTCGACCTCGGTCTGGGGCCTCTAGAGGCGTTCCTGAGCGACATGGGCGTCGCCGAGCCACGACGCGAGTCTGAACTCACTGTCACGGCCACGAACCTGCCTCGGGAGTTGAGCCTCGTCGTCCTCAGCCGCTCCACCGGCGCCGGCCGCTAGAGACCCGCCAGTAGTCCCCTCACGGGGCCCGCGCAACAGGCCCTGCCATTCCCCGCGATGCCGTGAGCACACCAGGGTGACTCCCTGGCTTCAGCCGCGCCGTCCTTTGCGCCGTTGCTTTTACAGTCCACACGTCGACGTAGGAATAGCAACGCCTGCTGGTCGGCAAGATCAACGGACCTATGCATCAGCACCCCTGCGGATGCCTCGTGCAGACTCGAGGAAACACGTCAGGTCCGGGTGCCGAGCTTCCTCGTCCGTCTGAAGCCTACGATTAGCCCTACCGGGGCGAACATCAGGAACACGTTGGCCAGACCCCCGCCCAGTGGCGTGTCCTCGGAGGCGAAGCAACCTCCACCGCCGCCGGGCTCCTCTTCCGAAGTGGGAGTTGGGAGCGCCGGAGCCTGCCTCGGCTCCGGCTCGGCGGTCGCCGTGGGCGTCACCGTCGGAGGTGGCGGCGTCGCGGTCGCCGTCGCGGTGGGAGTTCGTGTAGCAGTGCGAGTCGGACGTGGAACCGTAGGCGTCGGGGTTACAGTCGGTGTCGCCGTCGGTGTAGCCGTTTCAGTGGGAGTCGGCGTTGCCGTAGGCATCGGTGACGGCGTCGGTGTGGGCAGGTCCAGGAACACCAGGTCGAAGTCTTTCTTAGACGCGCCGCTGTCGTAACGATCGGTCGTTATCGCTCTCACCCCGTTCAAGAAAAACTGTATCGGTTCACCAATCAGGCTGAACTCGCCGGGGGCGACCACGAGGTTCCTGTAGTTCTGGCCCTCGATAAACGCCCGGAACTCCCAACCGCCAATGCGGGCCACGAGCTCTGCGCCATCCGGCACGCTGCTCCCCGCCACTACAACGGCGCCTGAGTACACCGCCGGACGCGCGACTTGAGGGGTCCCGGTGGGCGTAGGCGTCTCCGTCGGAGGCGGAGTCGGCGTTGGAGTCGGCACCGGCAAGCTAGGGAAGGTCAGGTCGAAGATCAGTCGGGTGTAGTTCGGTCCGGACTTGCCAGGAGAGAACACATCCATCTCGTTGGCTTGGACTCCGTCCAGATGAAAGGTGACGGTCTTGCCGACGAAGGACTGGTCCGGTTGCACCACCAACCGCTCGTATCGCCCGCCACTGGTAATCACCGGCGCCGACTCATAGCCATCCACCCTGGCCAGCAGCATCAGTCCATCGGGGACCGGAACGCCGTCTACCGTCAGTGCCCCGTTGTACGACGTCGGTATTCCCGGGACATGTTGGGCCTGTACCCTGGTCGCGGCTGACATCGCCAATCCAACGGCCACGACGACAAGCACCAATCTGGCCAGCCACCAGCCCGAGATCATGTCCATCCCTCAAGAAAGAGACCTCCCTCCCCTTTCACAAGAGGAGGGAGGTCCTGCTAGCTATCCGTCTGGGCCGATAAGAGGACTACGGTACCAGGACGTCCGCACCGTCGGAGAAGAGCCAGTAGCCCGTGCCGACTGTCGCGTTGGTGCCGGCAAGCGTACTGAGCCTGCCCAGGCTGTCAAGCGTCAGAATCTTGACGCCCACTCCCGTGAAGTATCCGGTGAGGGTGCCACCCGCGGCCAGGTCGCCGCTCAGGTCGACTGCGGCCACCAGGTTCCAGCCATCACTCAGGCTAACGGTGGGCGGTAGCACCTGGGCACCAACGCTGAGCCTGGGCACATTTACTTCAAGTGCCTCAAAGGTGGTTGTTCGCACGATGTACGCTAGGTTGCTGTCAATGGTCGTAAGTGTTCCGGCGAACAGCCCGTCGTCGCCGCGCTCGGCTATCAGCCAACCGCCGTCAACGTTCGGATCGTAGGTCAACACCTGGTTGATCGGATGGCTGGCGCCTATCACGTCGTTAATGGCCGTGCTCGCCGGGTTGCCCGGTAGTGAGATTATGTTGAAGCCGGGCCGTAACGGAATGCTTATCGCCGCCCGCTCCGTTATCGTGACCGTCTGGGTGAACTCCACCACGTTCCCCGCGACGTCTGTAGCGGTGGTAACGAGCGTATGTTCGCCCACCGTGTAACCGGCCGATGGCGCCGCTATCGTGTAAGTCACGTTGTCAATCGTGTTGGTGGTGACCGATTCCCCGTCAATGGTCGCCGTCAGAGTCGAGATGGTGGAGTTAGTGTCTCCACCGTACTCTGACGCCTCGCCCGTGTAGCCCACGTTGACGAAGGTCTCGGCATTATCGCTCGTCGTCGGGGTTACGGCCGGGGCCGGTATCCCGGAGTCCACCTGAAAAACGACGGCATCAGTGCTGGTGACGGCGGTGGCGACACCGTGGATCACGACGTTCCCGGCCGTGTCCGAGATCGACACGTACACGTTGTAGACGCCGTCTTCCGTCCCGTCGGTCTCAAACGTGTACGTCCAGGTCCAGGTCCTCAGGTCCGTTACCGTGGCGAAGGTCGGTGCGCCCGGGTCTAGGTCTGCTACCCCGTCATCATCGCTGTCCTCGCGCACCGTCACGCCCGTCGTGGCCGTGGGGTTAGCAGCGCTCTCGTCGGTACTCACCTGGACCACCAGAGTCTCATTGGTCAGGGAGGCGACCGTGACGGTCAAGGCCGGCGAGATGCCGTCTATAGCCGTCACCTCACCGGTGTTCTTGGGCGTGCCCGCCACGTCCGTGATCTCTCTTACGACCCGCACAACCGGCGTGTCAGCCGCGTCCAGGTCACTACCCAGCGTCAGGAACACGTGCTGCGGTAGATGCGAGTACCAGGCTGCTCCGGTGATCGTCAACTGCGTCTCACCGACTAGGACAAGGAAGTCCGTGCCGTCGGAATTGACGCTATCGCCGTCCAGATCCTCGTTAAAGCCTACGCGGATGCTGGCGCGGTTGTCGGTCGCGCTGATCGTCGTCGTCGCTGTGGACGTGTCCGGGGCATCGCCCGTTGTAGCTATCAACGTGTTCCCGAGCGCGTCGGTATCTGCAGCATCTTCGGTGATGATTGGGGCCGTCGTATCCAAGACGATGGTCATGTCCGGATCATTGGTACCGTCTGAGTCGGTTCGGCTAGTGTTGCCCAACTCGTCTTCAGCGCTGACGTACCAGGTGATGGTCTGATCACCCGAGAACGTCGTGCCACGAGTCGCGCGCCAGTTACCTCCGGTCAGATCTGTTACGGTCGGGGATAACTCAGCGCCCAGGACCCAGATACTGACCCTGCCTTTGACCGCGGCGGTAGTGGCCCCAAGCCCGATACCGGCGTCGCTCACTTCCGCCTGGAAGATCTGATCCGGGAAGCGGCTCTTGGTGGCGTCCGCCGGGCTATAGTTCACTATGACGGGGCCCTCGGCGTCAACTGTAATCGTGGTCGCCGCGAGAGCGGTGAGCGCGGTGATGGCTATGCTGCCAGCGGTGGTATAGGTGACCTGGATCTCATCGCCGTCGTCCGCCTGTATCGCGAAGCCGCTGGCGGAGGAAGTCGAACTCGTTACCGTGATCCCCACCGTGAACACACCGACGCCAGTCTCCATGGCCGCTGTCGTCGTCACGTTAATGGACACGCTATCGGTTACGTTTTCGATCTTGATGGCAGACGCGCCGATGGTATCGGTTCCCAGATTTGAGTCTGTGTCCCGATCCGTGTCCGTAATCGTGATATCGAAGGTATTGTCCGCGGGTGCAGCGTTGCTAACGAACTCCTGTCCCAGAGTTGCGTCTGTCACTGCCGCAGACACCAACTGCACTCCACTCAACACTGAGAGCAGCAGTACCGCTGCCAGTAATGATGAGAGCTTTAGTACCTTTTTCACTGAGGACCCCCTTGGTGATTCCATTCTACGATACCTGACTGATTCGACCGGCCCCGTTAAACAAACAATGTCCTGGGAAGTGACTCCTCCCAGGAACCAACCACAATATCCGCTTCAGGGTCAGCGGACGATGTCGTAATCTCGACCTCAAGCTTCCGTTTCGGGCATTCCGATTTGTACACTATGATAGATAGGTTGTCAAGGGCCGCAACGCGCTTTTATACGCCCCGCCGGCTATGAGATGCCCACTGAACGTTGCGCCTGCCCACCGGCCACGAACCCCGGTCGCCTTTGAGCCAAGAGCAATATATCCCACGCTCATTTCCATTGTCAATAGAGCAGCAAGCCACTTATTCGGGCGAATTCGCGCGTGCGGCGGCGGCTGTGAGGGTGGTGTTCGGGAGGCTTGGGTGGACGGCCAGGCCGCAGCCTACTCCCGCCCGGGAGCAGGGCGGCCGTTCCTAGTTGTTCTTGTCGAGGTTCTGAAGGAACTCTTTGTTGTCGGCGGCCTTCTTCAGTCGCTCCAGGACCTTCTCCGTAGCCTCCGACGCCTGGCCGTCCGAGGTTATCAGGCTGACCATCCGCCGAAGCAGCCACACCTGCTTGCACGTCTCCTCGTCCAGGAGCAGCTCCTCGCGGCGGGTGCCGCTTCGGCCTATGTCGATGGCCGGATAGATTCGCTTCTCTGCAAGCCTGCGGTCCAGCCTGACCTCCATGTTGCCGGTGCCCTTGAACTCCTCGTATATCAACTCGTCCATCCGGCTATCGGTCTCGACGAGGCACGCGGCCAGGATCGTCAGGCTACCGCCGTTCTCGACATTCCGCGCCGCTCCGAAGAACCGCTTCGGTGGATAGAGAGCGACAGGGTCCATACCCCCGGAGAGCGTGCGGCCGCTGGAAGGCAACGACAGGTTGTACGCCCTGGTGAGCCGAGTGAGGCTGTCCAGGAGTATGACGACGTCGCGCCCGGTTTCGACGAGCCTCTTCGCCCGCTCCAGAACGAGCTCGGCCACCTTAACGTGGTCCTCTACAGGCTCATCAAAGGTCGAGCTGAAGACCTCGCCGTTCACGGACCTGCTCATGTCCGTGACCTCTTCAGGCCGCTCGCCGATCAGTGCCACCATTAGGTGGATGTCCGGTGCGTTGACGCTGATGCCCTCGGCGAACTGTTTGAGGATGGTGGTCTTGCCTGCCTTGGGTGGCGAGACTATCAGACCGCGTTGACCGCGGCCGACGGGCGAGACCAAGTCCATGATACGGGTGGCGAGCTCTTCCTGCGTCGTCTCCATCTTTATTTGTTCATTCGGGAATATGGGCGTAAGGTGCTCGAAGTGGGCACGGTCCCTCGCCGCTTCGGGCTCGACGTCGTTGACGGCTTCGACCCTTATCAGGCCAAAATATCGCTCGCCGTCCTTCGGAGGCCGGACCTGACCGGAGACCAGGTCTCCGGTCCTCAGGCTGAATCTGCGGATTTGCGACTGCGACACGTACACGTTCCCGGCGCCATTCCGTCGCCCAGAGGGCCGCAGAAAACCATAGCCTTGCTCCTCGATGTTCAGGACGCCGCTTGCCATTACCTGGCCGTTCCGCTCCGCGTATACCTGCAGTACTTTCATCATCAGGTCGCGTCGCTTTGGTACCGCTCCATCGCCGAGGATGCCCATCTCATGGGCCATTTCCTGCAACTCTTCGTTGGTCTTCGCTTCCAGCTCTGTGATGTTCATGTTGTTCTCCGGACGAATGCTCAGGTCGACCAAGGATTCCTCTCCTTAAGTCTCTAAAGTCTTCCTTAAGTCTTTGTCTCGACGGTAATTACACGGTTTGCGGACGTCGTTTAGCTCGGGGACGGCAAGCCGCTGAAGGCTCGGCAGAGTCTCGAGGCGATGAGTCAGCTGCTCTGGTAACCCTGACCACCGCACCAGCGGGCCTGCCGTGTTGGCCCGCACGACGCACGGCATTAGGCCAGAAGGCTCCTCCTCGGGTACGTGAGCGCCAGCAGACCGTTTAGACCGCTTGAAATGGCTCTTGTGGAGCCATTTCAAGAATCGAAAAGGGATTCGGGCGGCGCCGTTGCGATCTTTTTTTGCGGTTGCCGGGCGCAAGTCAAACCGCGCCGGCCCTACCTAACAAGGGGGTATGAATACAGATGCGGATACTTCACAAGTATACCACACCGATAACCGGCAGTCTACACTCGCGTCGGGGTCTCGGCAGTCAAAGTCAAC
>Ga0315305_1000043_pt1 | contig 11971 bp, 20 predicted proteins | sample CB9_Tmax_529_MT_FD_204537 | JGI IMG/M metagenome (GOLD analysis project Ga0315305, IMG submission 204537) | Metatranscriptome of marine microbial communities from Western Arctic Ocean, Canada - CB9_Tmax_529 (Metagenome Metatranscriptome) | ecosystem: Environmental > Aquatic > Marine > Oceanic ...
CGCCAGGCCACGTGGACTTCACTGCGGAGGTGGAGCGAAGCCTCAGAGTGCTGGATGGCGGCGTTGTCGTTATAGACGCGGTGGCCGGCGTTCAGCCCCAGTCAGAGACGGTGTGGCGTCAGGCCAACAAATACAACGTCCCCAGGATATGCTTCGTCAACAAGATGGACCGGGTGGGCGCCAACTTCGAGCGTGCAATAGACAGCGTAAGACACCGCCTCAAGGCCAACCCAGTCGCAGTCCAGCTTCCCCTTACAAGCGACGACACCTTTAACGGGGTGGTGGACTTGCTGTCCAGCAAGGCTCTGCTGTACGAAGACCAAAACGGCATAGCCAGCCAGGAAGAAGTACCAATCCCTCCGGAGTTTCAGGAAGCCTTCAACCGGTACAGGGAGGCCATGGTCGAGAAGATCGTCGAGACCGATGAAGGGCTGATGATAAAGTACCTGGAGGGAGAAGACCTGGGGGCACAGGAGCTTCGGGCCGCACTGAGAAAGGCCACCATCTCCGGTAGCCTGGTGCCAGTGCTCTGCGGCAGCGCCCTCGCGGGCCGCGCTATCCCTCCGATGATAGACGCAATAATTGATTATCTTCCAGCACCGATAGATATTCCCCCGGTGAAGGGCGTCCTTGCCAAGACCGGCGAAGAGGTCGAAAGAGAGCCTCGCGATGATGCCCCACTGGCTGCCCTCGCCTTCAAGGTTAGCACGGACCCCTTCGTGGGAAGGCTGGTATACCTAAGGATTTATTCGGGCACAGTCAAGTCCGGCGCTTCGGTGATAAACACCACTCGGGACGTGCGAGAACGAATGGGTCGTATCATTCACATGCACGCCAACCGGCGCGAGGAGGTGGAGGAAATATCGGCGGGCAACATCTGCGCTGTCGTGGGCCTCAAGACCACCTTCACTGGCGAGACCATCTGCCTCCAGGACGGTGCGGTAATACTGGAACCGCTCCGCTTCCCCACTCCCGTGCTGTCCGTGGCAATTGAGCCCATATCCAGGGCCGACCAGGACAAACTGGGCGACGCGCTGAATAAACTGGTAGAGGAAGACCCCACCTTTGAGGTACGCTTCGATCGAGAAACAGGCCAGACCATCATCTCCGGCATGGGGGAGCTCCACCTCGAGGTGTTAGTGGAGCGGATTCGTCGGGAGTTCAATGTTGAAGCCAACATCGGCATGCCCAAGGTGGCCTATCGCGAGGCCATCACCGCCTCAGTGCGTATCGAAGGACGGTTCGTCAAACAGACGGGTGGCCACGGCCAGTACGGCCACGTTTGGTTGGAGATCGAGCCCAGAGAACGGGGTGAGGGCTACCTATTCGAGAACCGTATTCATGCAGGGGCCATTCCCAAGGAGTTCATCGCCCCAGTGGAGAAGGGTGTCAGGGAATCCCTGACCAACGGCCCACTGGATGGATTCCCTGTCATAGACGTCAAAGTAGCCCTGGTGGACGGGAGCTACCACCAGGTCGACTCCTCGGAGTTGGCCTTCAAAGCCGCGGCCTCAATGGCCATGAGGGACGGATTGAGGAAAGCCAAACCCATCCTCTTGGAGCCCATTATGGATGTGGAGGTGGTCACTCCAGGCGACTTCCTGGGGGATGTGCTTGGCGACCTCAATTCGAGGAGGGCCCATATAAAGAGTATCGAAGGTGTACAAGGCATCCAGGTTATCAAGGCCCTCATGCCACTGGGCGAGACCTTCGCCTACACAACCACCCTCCGGTCGGTTACCCAGGGCAGGGCGTCCTACACCATGGAGTTCAGTTCTTATGAGAAGGTGCCCGAAAACATTATGCATAGCATTGCGAAAACCGCGTAGGCAAGCAGACTAGATATGACCACTCGACAGAGGATAAGAATAGTGCTCAAGGCCTTCGATCACAGGTCCCTGGACCTGTCGGCAGTCCAGATAGTGGATACCGCCGAGCGCACCGGAGCCCTGGTAACCGGCCCGGTACCTCTGCCCACCCACATACGCCGGTTCTGTGTCATCCGTTCCCCGCACGTTGACAAGGACTCCAGGGAGCATTTCGAAATCAGGACCCACAAACGGCTGATAGATATTCTGGACCCTACCTCCAAGACCATAGACGCCCTCACCAGGCTCAACCTGCCTGCCGGGGTGGACATAGTCCTGGAGACTTAGGGAGCCGAAGGAAAGAAGTCGTCGACAATGTCCATTCAAGGAATGTTGGGCAGAAAAATAGGGATGAGCCAGATCTTCCGCGAGGATGGGCGCCTGGTACCCATTACAGTGGTCCAGGCGGGCCCGTGCACTGTTACCCAGATCAAGAGCACTGACAACGACGGTTACGAGGCAGCCCAGGTGGGTTACAGCCAGGTGAAGCGGCTCAACAAGCCCATGAGAGGACACCTGGCCCCGTCCAACGGCCTGTTCCGCTACCTGCGGGAGATGCCGGTGGACGGGCTGGACGACCTCCAGGTTGGGCAACAGGTAAACGTTGATCTGTTCCAGCCGGGTGAGAAAGTGGACGTGATCGGGACATCCAAGGGACGCGGCTTTCAGGGCACCATAAAACGCCACGGGTTCCACGGAGGCCCTAGAACCCACGGCCAGTCTGATAGGGCCAGGGCCCCCGGCTCCATCGGCGCCGGGACATCCCCCGGAAGGGTGCTGAAAGGCAAGAAGATGGCTGGGCACATGGGAAACGTCAGGGTAACCGTGAAGAATCTGGAAGTGGTCGAAGTGGACCCTTACAGGAATCTCCTGCTGCTAAAAGGCGGGGTTCCAGGGGCGCCCAACGGACTGTTGATAATAAGAAAGACCAAGTAGCTTTGAGTCGGCCCTTCAACGGGCCTATCCCCCAGTTTATACCGGGAGAGATATCCGTGAAGATTCCTGTAAGGGACATAAAGGGAGTGGTGGTGGACACAGCCAGCGTGAGCGACGCCGTCTTCGGCGTGCCCATGAACAAGGCAGTTGTGCATCAGGCCCTCGTCATGTACGAGCTTAACAAGCGCCAGGGCACTCACAGCACCAAGACCAGAGGCATGGTCTCTGGTGGTGGCCGGAAACCATGGCCGCAAAAGGGCACCGGCAGGGCCCGTCAAGGCAGCATTCGCTCCCCCCAGTGGCGCCACGGCGGCGTGGCCTTCGGCCCACACCCCAGAGACCACAGGGTAGACATGCCCAAGAAGATGCGCCATCTGGCCCTCAAGTGCGTCCTGTCAGAAAAGGTACGTCTCGACAAGCTGCTGCTGTTGGAAGGCCTCTCACTGGATACGACCAGCACCAAGGCGATGGCCGATATTCTGGGAACTCTAGGCATCAAGTCCTCTACTCTCATCGTCACCAATGAGCCCCAAAACGAGGTGGTGCTATCGGCCCGTAACTTGAAGAACGTGTGGACCCTTCCCGTCTCGCTGATCAACGCTGAACAACTCCTGAAGCGGGACTTGGTCATAATGACCCTGGACGCTGTCCGCAAGGCTGAGCAACTATGGGCGGAAGAAGGCTCCCGAAGGAAATGGCAGAGGATGGCCGCGACAGACGCCGGCTCTGGCATAAGCCAGGGTGAGGACTAGCCGGCGATGAAGCCCCACGAAGTGATTATGCAGCCGATGATAACCGAGAAGAGCACTCTCCTCCAGGAGAGCGGACAGTACGTCTTTCGCGTATCTCCCAGGGCCAACAAGGTAGACGTGAAGCGTGCCGTGGAAGCGACCTTTGGAGTAAAGGTGATGGGAGTGAATATCACCAAGAACCGGGGCAAGTCAAAGCGCTTCGGAGCCCGCCTGAAGAAGATGCCCGACATCAAAAAAGCAGTAGTCACCCTTAGGCGGGGAGACAGGATACAGATCATTGAAGGGGTTTAGAGATGCCGCTTAAGATTCCCAACCCCAAGACGCCGGGAACCAGAGGGGCGGCCCTGCCATCCTTCGAGGAGATAACCCGGAAGAAGCCGGAGCAGTCACTGCTTCGGCCTCTAAAGAAGGCAGCCGGTAGGAATAACCGGGGCAAGATAACCACGCGCCAGCGTGGCGGTGGCAGCAAACGGATGTACAGGGTCATAGACTTTAAGCGAGCCAAGGTTGGTATCCCAGGCAAGGTGGACTCCATCGAATATGACCCGAACCGCTCGGCCCGCATAGCATTGATCAACTACGCCGACGGAGAAAAGCGGTACATCCTAGCTCCCATTGGACTGACCGTAGGGGCAAGGATCGAATCGGGGCCCGGCGCGGAGTTGGCACCCGGTAACACCCTGCCACTGAGGAACATCCCGGCAGGCACCATAGTCCACAACCTGGAGATCACTCCGGGAAGGGGCGGGCAGATGGTAAGAAGCGCGGGAGTGGCAGCTCAGGTACTGTCCCGAGAAGACGCCTACGTGCTCATACGGCTGCCCTCCAGTGAGATACGCAAGGTACTGCTGTCATGCCAGGCTACGGTGGGACAGGTGAGCAACGCCGACCACAAGAACGTCAAGCTGGGCAAAGCTGGCAAGACCAGGTTTCAAGGCCGGCGGCCCCAGGTGAGAGGCGTCGCCATGAACCCCAACGACCATCCCCACGGAGGTGGAGAGGGACGCTCCCCGATCGGCCTTCCCGGTCCCAAGACTCCCTGGGGGAAACCAACCTTGGGGTATAAGACCAGAAGAAAGAAAAAGACAACTGGCAGGCTCATCGTGAAAAGGAGGAAATAGGTGTCCAGATCCACAAAGAAGGGTCCCTATGTTCATCCCAAGCTGATAAAGAAGGTGATGGCCGTACAGAATTCCGGGGCGAAGACGGTGATACGCACTTGGTCCCGGTCTTCGACAATCATGCCGGAGATGGTCGGCCTCACTATAGCGGTCCACGACGGTCGCAGGCACGTTCCCATTTACATCACCGAAAACACGGTGGGTTACAAGCTGGGTGAGTTTGCCCCCACCCGCACCTTTCGGGGGCACGTAGCCAAATCGGAGCGCGCCACCGTGGTCGGGCGAGGTCGCTAGCAGGATGTCGGAAGAAGGAACAGGAAGGATTTAAGTGCCAGAGGTCAGGGCAATTTCAAAGAGTGTTGGAGCCTCCCCACAGAGGCTCAAACCCATTCTGGATCTGGTTCGGGGTAACCAGGTGAGCACCGCGCTGGACACCCTCAACCTTCTGCCATCGCCCTGGGCAAAGGTGGTGGCCAAGACGGTGCGTTCAGCTGCGGCCAACGCCGAAAACAACCTGCTGATGAACCCGGACTCCCTGGTCATTACCAAGATTGTGGCCGATGGGGCCAGCTCTCTGAAACGGGTCAGGCCACGGGCCAGGGGGCGAATAGGCCGCATCACCAAACGCTCCAGCCACATTACCGTGGTGGTGGACCAAGGAAAGGAGGCACTCTAAGTGGGCCACAAGACCCATCCCATAGGGTTCAGGCTGGGAATCGTCAAGGACTGGCAGACCCATTGGTACGCGCCCACCAGTAGGGCCTATCGGACCCTTGTCCTGGAAGACCTGGAGATACGAGAGGGGATCAGGGCCGAGTACAAGGGATTTTCCAACGCCGGGATCGCCCGAATCGAGATAGACAGGGGTGCTCAGGACATCGTCGTAAACGTACACTCGGCCAGGCCCGGCATACTCATTGGACGGGACGGCGAGCGGGTAAAGCGGCTGCGTACTAGGCTCGAGGAGGTCACCCAAAAGAAGCGAATTCAGCTCAACATCATCGAGATCTCCCAGCCTGAACTTAACGCATACCTGGTCGGAAGGAACATCGCCGACCAGCTAGAACGCCGGGTCGCCTACCGGAGGGCCTTGCGTCAGGCGACCCAGCGAGCAATGCAGGCGGGCGCCGTAGGCATAAAGATTATCGTAAAGGGCCGCATCACCGGGTCGGAAATCGCCCGGAGGGAGAAACGTATGGAGGGGAGGGTCCCCCTCCATACGCTGAGGGCCGATATAGATTTCTGCACCACCGAGGCCCATACCAACATGGGTCGCGTGGGTGTGAAGGTCTGGATCTACAGGGGATTGGTGCTTCCTCCTCCGCCTGAGGAGGTCATGGAGGAGATGGAGACCATAGAGGTGAACATACCAACTGACGACCTGGGTACGCCCACTGACGACATGCCCATTTCCACGGGCGGGTTGATCATACCCAGCAACATGGACATATCGCTGGAAAGGGACATACCAGCGGAGGAGACTGAGGATGCTGCAGCCGAAGCGAACTAAGTACCGAAAGTCTCATAGAGGGCACCGCAGAGGGGTGGCCACTTCTGGCAATACGGTGGATTTCGGTGACTATGGTTTGAAGGCGCTGGAGTGCCACTGGATAACCGCCAGACAGATAGAGTCTGCGCGAATAGCCATCACTCGCTATCTTCAGCGAGGTGGCAAGGTCTGGGTGCGGCTTTACCCCGACAAGCCAGTGAGCAAGAAACCTGCGGAGGTCCGCATGGGTGGGGGCAAGGCCGCGGTGGAGCACTGGGTGGCAGTTGTCAAGCCCGGACGAATCCTCTTCGAGGTAAGCGGAGTAAAAGAGGAGTTGGCCATGGAGGCCTTTCGCCTGGCCTCCCACAAGCTGCCCATTGCCACGAAGGCGGTCCAAAGGGATAGCTTGCTGGCCGCAAGCAGCTAAGATAAGGGAAATCTTTGGGTGGTGCCGACTATGCGTACTCACGAAATACGGGAACTTAGCGACGAAGAGCTGTTGGGACAGCTGGAAAGCTCTCATAAGGAGATTCTGAACCTTCGTTTCAGGATCGCCACGAAACAGCTGACTAACACCTCCCAGGTCCGCACCGTGAGGAAGACCATAGCTCGTCTCAACACCCTTATCCGCGAGCGTCGGTTGGGAGGCAAATAGCATGGCCAAGGAGCGCCAGAAGGTCCGTGTTGGACGGGTGATCAGCGACAAGATGGACCAGACCGTTGTTGTGGCCATCCGGTGGCAGCAGCCCCATCCCATTTACAAGAAGAGCATCCGACGGATCACCAAGCTGTACGTCCACGATAAGGAGAACCAGTGCAAGCCGGGTGATCTGGTGAGGATCCAGGAGACCCGCCCCATCTCCCGCAACAAACACTGGAGGGTGAAGGACATATTGGAGCGTCGGGAAGTAGTGGACGTGAAGCCTGCGGAGTTGGACGAAGGCCTGCTCTCAGAGGAACAGGCGGCGAGGGAAGCCGAGGCACTCATGGCAAAAGAGCAGTCACAGGAGACCGAGGGCATCCTCTCCGAGGAAGGAGAGGCCGAGGAAGCTAACGAAGCCGATGCAGCCCCCGCCAAGCAGCAGGAGGAGCCGGTGCAAGGGGAGGAACCTGCATGATACAGACCTTCTCCCGTCTGGCGGTGGCCGACAACAGTGGCGCCAAAGAGATTATGTGCATCAATATACCGGGGAGCAGCCGCCGTCGATACGCTTCCATAGGCGATGTCATAGTGTGCGCGGTCAAGGAAGCGGCGCCCATGGCCCAGGTGAAGAAGGGGGAGGTGGTGCGCGCAGTAATTGTGAGGACAGCCAAGGCCTACCGTAGGCCCGACGGCACGTACGTACGTTTCGACGATAACGCCGCGGTCCTCCTCACAGAGAAGCTAGACAGCCCCCGGGGCACTCGGGTATTCGGACCTGTGGCCCGGGAGCTGCGGGACCGGGGTTTCATGCGAATCATATCGCTTGCTCCAGAGGTGGTATGATGAAGATTCGCAGGGGCGATACCGTAATGGTTATAGCAGGCAAGGAAAAGGGCAAGAGCGGGAAGATTGAGCGAATTTTGGCCGACAAGAACAGAGTGGTGGTGGAGGGGATCAACATGGTGATACGCCACATGAGGCCCCGTCCCGACGTAAGGCAAGCTGGAAGGGTGCAGAAGGAATCCCCCATCCACTTGTCCAACGTGATGCTTCTATGCAACAAGTGTAGTAAGCCCACCCGGGTGAAGGCCACCTACCTTGAGGACGGCAAAAAGGTGAGGGTATGTCTGCAGTGCAGAGAGACGATAGACTAAAGGGAAAAGCCTCCCCCGACTCCGAGGGCACTGCCGATCAGGCGGTGCTGGAGGCTCCTGCTGCCTCTGAAGACGTGGTCGAGCAGGCAGCGGAGGAAGCCACCCCTAGCCCCACCACGGAGCAGAAGGCACGGCCGAAGGGTGAGCGCCGAGCTAAGGGCGCCGCTGGCGGGCGCAAAGGCAAGGCTGCGAAAACGGAGGGCCGGGAAGCCCCTGCGGACGGAGACGCGCAAGCGGTTGTAGATGCTCTGCCACCCCCAAAGCCCCGTCTCCTGGATCTGTTCAGGTCCCAAGTAATGCCCACCATGATGCAGGAATTCGAGTATGGCAATGTCATGCAGGTTCCACGCATAAGGAAAGTGGTACTCAACATCGGCCTGGGAGAGGCCCTGGTCAACCCGAAGGCTATTGAGAGCGCCACCAATGACTTGGCCTCCATATCCGGCCAGAAGCCTGTGGTGGCGAAGGCCAAGAAGGCCATAGCCAACTGGAAGCTGAGAGAGGGTAACCCTATAGGCCTGTTCGTGACCCTTCGTGGCGACAGAATGTACCATTTCATGGACCGTCTTATCAACACGGCCCTACCCCGTATCAGAGATTTCCGTGGCATCTCGCCCAAGAGCTTCGACGGACGGGGCAACTACTCCCTGGGCATCAAGGAGCAAATTATCTTTCCTGAGGTGGACTACGGCCAGATAGAGCGGGTCCGTGGCTTCCAAGTCACCATCACCACCACTGCCAAGACGGACGCAGAAGCAACCCGCCTCCTGGCCCTGCTGGGTATGCCATTCGCGAGTCCCGATGCATCGTAGAGGGACCGGTGCAGATCCCGGGTTGCTCATAAGACAAAAGGAGTGGAATTGGCGAAGAAATCTCTAATCGAGAAGTGGAAAAAAACCAGCAAGTACCAGGTGAGGCAGTACAACCGCTGCCATCGCTGCGGCAGGCCGAGGGCGTATATACGCCATTTTGGCCTCTGCCGCATATGCTTCCGCCAGCTTGCGCTCATGGGTGAGTTCCCTGGCGTACGGAAAGCCAGTTGGTGAATACTGTGGAAGGTAGTTAACCATGCCCCTAACCGACCCCATAGCCGATATGCTGACGAGGATAAGGAACGCCCAGACCATGAGGCACGACTCCCTCACTATGCCCGTATCAAAGATGAAGGTTGCCCTGGCCAGGGTGCTGAAGGAAGAGGGCTTTATCCGGGACTTCGACGTGCTCAGAGGCCAGCCCCAGCCCACACTTCGCGTATACCTAACCTACAGGGAGAACAAAGAGCCGGCCATCAGCGGACTCAAACGGGTAAGCAAGCCTGGGCTCAGGATCTACGTGGGTAAGGGAGAGATACCCCGTGTGTACGGGGGACTGGGGATAGCTGTGCTGTCCACGTCCCGGGGAGTAATGACCGGGAGACACGCCTGGCGCCAGGGCCTGGGAGGGGAGTTGCTCTGCCATGTCTGGTAAGCCCGGCAATGGAACCGAAAGACCCCTATCCAGGATAGGGCGAAAGGCCATACCCATACCCCAGGGCGTCGATGTGACGGTGGACTATGCCATGGTAACGATCAAGGGCCCAAAGGGCACCCTGAACCAGCCTATTCACCCGGAGGTGATCGTAAAGGTTGCAGACGGGCAGGCGGTGGTGGAAAGGTACTCGTCCAGGAAATTCCACCGGGCCATCCACGGGCTCACCCGCAGCCTCATCGCCAACGCCATAGTCGGGACAACCGAGGGCTACGAGAAGGGCCTGGACATCATGGGAACCGGCTATAGGGTCCGCCAGGAGGGCGCTGGCATAGTGCTCAGCGTGGGATTCAGCCACACAGTAGAGATCACTCCACTGGAAGGGGTCACGTTGGAGGTGGAGGGCAACAACCGCGTATACGTTCGAGGCACCGACAAGCAAAAGGTCGGTGAGCTGGCGTCCAGGATACGAAGGGTGAGGCCCCCCAACGCATACAAAGAGAAGGGGATAAAGTACGTGGGAGAGGTTCTCCGCTTGAAGCCCGGCAAGGCAGCCGCCCGGAAGAAACTATAGGATTGGCGAGATAGATGCCGAGAGATAGAAACTCAAGGACAATGCGAGTGGTAAGGCACCGGAGAGTGCGTCGTGTGGTTTCGGGCACACCTGAACGGCCCAGGCTCTGCGTCTTCCGGAGCCTCAAGGACATTTATGCCCAGGTCATCGATGATGTCAATGGGCGAACGATAGCCGCCGCATCCAGTCTAGAGCCAGAGATAAAGTCCTCGGTGGGGAAGGTTCCCAAGGTGGACGTATCAAAGGCGGTGGGTGCCGCCATCGCTCAGAGGGCCCTCACGAAGGGGGCCACCAAGGTGGTCTTCGACCGGGGAGGATATATGTACCATGGACGAGTAAAGGCCCTGGCCGAAGCCGCCAGGGAGGGAGGCTTGATTTTTTGATGGTTTCAACACTACCCCAATACGTGAGGGGAAAGATAGACGCTTCCTCAATCACTCTTAATGAGAGGGTGGTGTTCACCCGTCGCATCGCCAAGGTGGTCAAAGGCGGGCGCCATCTGCGCTTCAACGCCCTGGTCATCGTGGGCGACGGCGAGGGCGTGGTGGGGGCCAGTCTCGGCAAGGCTATGGCCATACCAGACGCCGTCAGGAAGGGCAACTCGATGGCCAAGAAAAAGCTGATCAGAATCCCCTTTAAGGGCAGCACAATCCCACAGGAGACCTCCAGCAAAAAGGGCGCCGCCCTGGTACTGATCAAGCCCGCTCCACCAGGCACCGGCATCATCGCGTCGGGCGTAATTAGGGCTGTGCTGGACATGGCCGGAGTAAAGGATGCCGTGGCCAAGTCCCTTGGCTCCCGCAACCCAATAAACGTGGTATATGCCACCCTGGACGCCCTACAGAAGCTCAAGGACCCAGCCACAGAGCTGGCCATCCGAAAGGGGATTTCCCCCCCAATGACCGAACCCACAGCTAAGCTGGACGACTCAGAACTATGAGCATGTCACACGATATAGCTCCTCCTCCCGGGACCAGGAGGGCCCGGAAGAGGGTAGGCCGAGGCAATGCCAGCGGCCAGGGCACCTATGCCGGCCGGGGCTTGAAGGGCCAGAAATCTCGTTCAGGCGGGGGAGTCAGGCCCGGCTTCGAGGGAGGTCAGCTCCCCCTCATCAAGGGCCTGCCAATGAGGCGGGGCTTCACCAACATCTTTAAGCATCAGTACCACCTGGTGAAGCTGGAGTCGCTGAACGGCTTTCCCAAGGACTCTGAAGTCACACCTACCACCCTGCTTGAGCGGGGCCTCCTGAGGAACCTGAAGCATCCTGTAAAGATACTGGGAAACGGAGAGCTCTCCATTTCCCTGACGATCAGCGCTCACAAGTTCACTCGCTCGGCCCGCGACAAAATTGAGGCAGCCGGCGGACGGGCGGAGGTGCTGTAGCAGTGATGGCACAGGAAACCGAAGGGAGACCCCGGCTGCTTCAGGCAGCCATTGACTCCTTTCGCGTCCCCGACCTGCGAGCGAAGATCCTCTTCACCCTGGCCATATTGGCGATATTCCGGTTCATGGCCCAGGTGCCGATACCAGGGGTCGACCAGAACAGTCTGGACTCCCTCTTCGAGTCCAACCAGTTGCTGGGCTTCCTCAACCTTTTCAGCGGAGGCGCACTCGGGTTGATGAGCGTGGCGGCCCTTGGAGTATACCCCTACATAACCTCATCCATTGTCATGCAGCTGCTCGTCCCGGTCATACCCAGCCTGCAGCGCATCTCCAAGGAAGGGGAGCAGGGGCGTCAGAGGATCAATCGCATCATACACTGGATGACTGTGCCCATCGCCTTCGCACAGGGCTATGGTACCCTGCAGCTCATCCAGCAGGGCGGCGTGATCAGTGGCGTTTGGCCCGCGGAAGGCGGCTCTTTAGTAGCCACTATGGCCATGCTGTTCTCCATGGTGGCGGGCACCATGTTTCTGGTATGGCTGGGGGAGCTGATCACCGAGCGAGGCATAGGCAACGGCATATCC
>Ga0315305_1000044_pt1 | contig 11923 bp, 5 predicted proteins | sample CB9_Tmax_529_MT_FD_204537 | JGI IMG/M metagenome (GOLD analysis project Ga0315305, IMG submission 204537) | Metatranscriptome of marine microbial communities from Western Arctic Ocean, Canada - CB9_Tmax_529 (Metagenome Metatranscriptome) | ecosystem: Environmental > Aquatic > Marine > Oceanic ...
CCGGTGTTCAGTCCGAACAATGATAGGAGGTTTGACGGGACGGTCGTAGAGTTCACCCTAGCGCGAGTGAGCGAACCGCAAACCATCGACATAAGCATTCTTGATCTGAGTGGCAGGGTTGTCAGATCGATCAAGCCGAAGCTTATTGGCGGACAGTATCTGCGCCCTCCGTCGGACAACAGGGTAACCCGGGCGCCGGGATATTGGGACGGTAGGGATGATGAGGGGAACACGGTGCCACCCGGTATTTATCTGGTACGCGTAAAAGCTCGCTTCGATCGGGGCGACGAAACCAGGGTGCGGCCGGTAGCCGTAGCCTATTGAGCAGCCTGCGGGAGAGATAGTCATGATGAGAGAGCCCACGCGACTTGCAATCAGAGCCGGCGCTGTTTTACTGCTGGCGTTGATCTGTTTTCCGGGTCGCAGTGACGGACAATTCATAAGTCGCGAATATTACCCGCTATGGCAGAACGAGGCATACGAAAATTATGCCAGGGGCACGTCGCCCGGATTTCGCGATGTCGATTTGCGGACGACGCGGGGAACCCTCGCCATTGACGAGGAACAGCGCATGTACGATCCGTTCGGCACCACCCTGCTTAACGGAATTCCGCTCTATCGGACGGATGAGTTTCGCACCCTGAGTCCTTTTGGCGGCAGCACCATCTTCAAGGATGGTCTGTATCGCGATCTATTCCAGAACCTGGTCGTTGCCAGCGATACCTACGAAGGTTGGGGGACGGCGGTAACCGTCGGTCGCGCGGTGGAAGCGAACTACAACCCGATGATGCTCGGTGTGTTGCGATTGAACGGGATTCGCTGGGATGCGGATTCCCGGCGCAATCGCTTTTCGGTTGCCGCTTCGAGAATCTCCGAGCCGCTCCGCGTATTCGAGCTGAGTCGTCCGCTCGACTTCGTGACCTACCTCTACGGAGGCCACTGGGAGACTCAGCTCGGCAGCGTCGTTCGTTTCGGCGCCTCCTATGTTAATACACATATCACCGATACCCTGGTAAAGCGTGGGGAGGGATCGTTTCGCCGAGGGGTATTCCCCACGAATCTAAATCTGCCCGAGTTCATCTACGTAACCTTCACCGATGATTCTCCGGAAGACGGGAACGGGGCTCTGATTCATATGGTTGAGGTATACGTCAACGGCGAGTTGCGCGCGGATATCGTTCCCGAGATCCGCAAGATGCCAGACGCCGTTGCCCAGGGAAAAGACAAAAGATTTATCTCCGATCGCCTTCGGTTTGAGGACATGACCCACGCGCGGGAACGTCAGTCCTGGCTGCCACGAGTGATGGCCAACGGCAGCAACACAAACCTCGCAACGCTCTTCTTGCTGAGTGGCAATTTCTTCGAAGACGGGATCAATCTAGACGGCAGCACCGACGTGCTGGAAGCGAGCGGAACCGATGTCCTGCTGTATAGATTTCCGGTTCCTCAGGAAGCGGAAGACGTGTCCTTCCGGGTGTTGGCCGCCAACGACTACGCCATCGATATCGGTGCGGCGATCAAGTGGACCGGAATCCGCGGAAGAACGTGGAACGATTTTCGTAACGTCGCGCGGGCCAACGGAAACACCAAGGATGAGACGAATCTGAAGTGGGTCGAATTCGACTACGGGTTCCCGACCGGTTTGGAGATGTACGGGGCCCAGACCGACGTAAATCTCTTCGGGTTCGAGTTCCATGGTGACTACAGTATTAGCAACCACCATACGCTCTTTCCGCTGCCCTCCAACGAAGGCAAGCGTCACACGCTGGACGCCCAAGCGTATTCTGCCCTTGGCAAACGCCAATTTGGCAGCTTGGACCTAAATGTGGAGATCTTCAGGGTGCCGCCCGATTATCAGACGTCATTCTCGTTCTGGGATGAGGGGCGCAGACTGGACCTTGCGGAGTTTCAGCTCATCGATGACAACGACGATTTGGATCCGTGGCCCGACAGTTGGGAGCACGAGGATCCACTCAGTCTCGTTTTCCAGGACGATATCACCTTGTCCACTCCGGAGTCGCGTTTCAATCTCGACCCGTCCTCGCTGCGAGACATCGGTTTCGGAGTGTTTCCCGGGCTGGACGACAACGGCGACGGCATAATCGATACGAATGTGAACGACAATCTGATTCCGGATTACCAGGAGCCTTTCCTGATGTATTACGTGGAATCAGAAGCGTTTGTCTACGGCGACGATTTCAATAATAACGGCGTCGTCGATACCCGGGAAAACGATAATAAACCTGACTATCCGTACGAGAGGGATAGCGAGGGACAACACCTTTTTGCTAGCTACGCCCCGCATCAGAATTTGCGGTTGACCTTTGGCGGACACGACGTGAAGCAGATTGCAGGCGCCGGGTCGAACAAAGCGGTCTATGCCAAGCTGGAGTACCATCGACCATTGATGTGGGACTTAAATCTTGACGTGCATCACCGAACCAAACGCGTCCAAGATGACATCGCCGATCCGCTCTATCAGTACGTGTCCAATCCATTGGTACAGGGCAACTACGAAATTCGGTTGCAGAGCGATGGCCTAAGTTATCGCAATAGCTGGGCGAGCTTGAGCTTCATCAAACTCAGGTATCTCGGTGTCCAGAATATGAACGCGAACACGACTTGGCGGTATGACCGCAACCGGCGCCTCAAAGAGACCTTCAGAGATGGCGATACGCAACGGAAAGGGACCGACTGGTCGTTGGCGGTGGTGAATCGCATCGACTATGCTTGGGAACCGATCGCCAATTTCGTCGTCACGCCGATGGCGAAGTTCAGCTATCGACGCGAGGACTCTGCCATTTTCGATGGCACAATTGCTGACGAGACGACCTTTGCACCCATAGTTCGCGCCGACTACACCCTCACCGAGAAAACCGTTCTTAGGGCCGGTCTTCAGGGGTTGCCGTTTTTCAAACACCGATTCCGCAATGACGCTGCGTCATTTCAAGACTTCGATGCATGGCATTACATCTTTGCTTTCCAGAATAACAGCAGCTATATCGGATACGAAGTCAGTATGAACCTGGGCTTCCGGAAGTCGTTTATCGACAATGTCGGTTCGAAGTCGATCGGCAAGGTCGAAACTTCCGAATTCTTCCTCCAAGTAAGGACGAACTAAACCCATGCTGAGATCTACTATAATTGCGTTGGGTTCGCTACTCAGTCTGGCGCTATCCGCTTGGGCTGAAGGTGCTCCCAAGCTTGTCGATCCACATACGACCGGTTCGCGCCTTTTGCTCTATCGGCCCGGACTGCTCACCTATGACAACTATGGGATCGAAGGGTATAGGCCATGGCCGCGCAACGTGCTCACGCGAACTGCAAACCCGGTATATGACGAGTTTGGGCAGTTCCTCGTAAACGGGGTCGAAGTATACCGGATGCAGGAGACAAGAAGGCTGGAGAAGAATCCCGTCAGCGCCTTCTTCGAGGGTAGCAACCATCTCAAGCCCGCAAATTACGACAGCTATGTAAATCGCCTCATGGTCGCCGACGATAGTTACAACGCTTGGAACACGAGGTTCATTATCGGTGACCGAATCCGCACGCACTTTTCGCCGTTGTATCTCGACCTCGCGGCGTTGAACGGTATCCGCTGGGACTTGGCCAACGAGACCCAGGCCTTTACTGTCGTCTCCTCTCGCATGGACCGCCCTCTGTTTCGCCAGGCTGACGTGGCGGCCCTGGGGTCAACGGCAAACGCGGCTTATCTGCTGGGCGGTCACTGGCGTGGCAAGTTCAACACTATCGAAGCGGCGGCCTCCTACGTAAATCTCTTTCGGATCGATGCATCTGCCCGGCCGAACTGGAACGGCATGAAGGGCCGGTTGCCCAAGATAAACAACGTCATCGACTATCTAGTGGTTCGCGTCGACGACAGCTCCATACGCGATGGAGAAGGCGCGCGGGTCTACGAAATGCACATGATGATCAACGGTGAGCGCCGGGACGATCTGCAACCGTTCGTGACTCTGCATCACCGGGAGGTTTTCGATCTCGATTATCCCAACGGCGATCGTAGTTTTCCGCGAGGTCCCGGCTCTATTCCACCTTTCGTCGAGGCGATTCAAGCACGCAACGGCGTGAATACGATCGATACCTTCGATCCACCGTTTCCAGAGTTTTTTAAGGCCGATGCCAAGGAGTACGTGCTCTACTGGTTCCCGATTCCGCAGGAAGAAAACGACATCAAGAACGCGTCGTTCGAAGCCTTGATAAGCGGCAATTATACCATCAGCATCGCCGAAATCTACGCGCATAATCTCAATGGACGCCGCGACGATCCTCGAGCCCGAAACGAGTCTACCTATTTCAATTCCGTTGCCGGTTCGAACGGCCGCAGCGCACCCGGATCGGACATTCGACGGGTCCGCTTCGACTACGGTCGGCAGACCGGGGTAACCATCACCGGTGTGGAGCTCAAGACTGCGGTCAAAGGATTTCAATTCAAAAGCGAGTGGGCGCACAGCTTCAACTACCTCAAGTACCCGGGCGCCAAGCCGCTGTGCGACGATTGTCCAAGCGGATCTCGTCATGACCGGGGTGGAAGTGCCTGGCTCGTGAACGCCGAGCGGGAGTTGTCACCGACTACATCCTTCGGCGGCGAATGGTTCCGGTTGGAACCAGAGTACACGACCCAGCTGTCCTCAAATGACCGCAGCCTGTCCCGGTATACGGATCCTCCGGGTCCCTATGCCGGTGACCTTGGGACGGCGAAGACTGGCCTCAACTTTACCCTGGACCTGAATTCCGTCGATGATAATGACGACAAGGATCCATTTCCAGACGACTTCTTCTTGCGCAGCTTTACGGATCGGAACGGGGTTTTCCCAGGGTTGGACAAAGATCTGGACGGTACCCCCGACACCAACCGGAACTTCAACAGCGTTCCAGACTATTTCGAGCCGTTTCTACTGTATGACGTGGACCCGGACGATTTCGAGTACGGTGAGGATCTGAACAACAATGGGGTCATCGACTACCGTGAGGATGATGCCAAGCCGGACTATCCGTACGATCTGAACCGGAAGGGATACCACGTGTTCGTTCGGTTGCGGCCCCAACAGAAGCTCGAGGTGAACGTAGGGCGCTACGACATGGCGGCGATTCGCGGCGGCATGCGCAGCAAAGTCAATTACGTGAAAGCCGAATACATCTCCAAATATCCGGCTATTGGCCAGCTCCGAATCATCGACTTTTTCAAACGTGTAAAGGACGATATCCCCGACGACGTGTCGCGTTACGGCGACATAAGCAATTTCGACATCTTCACGCCGCGAAGCACGATCTCGGTTTTCGCCGAGGATCGGCTGTTAATGCGGAACAGTTGGGTAAATACGACGTTCGTCGACTTTACATACGTGGGCATCGACAATTTCTTTGCGGACGCCAACCTGCAGTACGAGTTCAACGACCAGCAAGGCGGAGGCAGCCGGCCTTCCAACAAGATCTCTAAATGGACCTCAGTGGTCCGCGCTGACTACAACTGGAACATCGGCGAGTTTCAGATCGCGCCGCGCTACAAGTTCATGTACCGTAGGCGCGACGACGACAAGTCGCAGATCCACCACGTGGAGGAGGTGTTTTCCTATCCGATGCTCGTGGGGCGTTACCAGTTCACCGATAACAGCTGGCTTCGTGTAGGTATTCAAGGATTTCCAGGGCTGAAGGCGCTCTATAGAAATCGGATCGACAAGAACCAGAGTTATGACACCAAGGATCTACTCTTCATGCTGATCAACCGCTTCGAATACGCCGGTTATGACCAGGTGTTGACGGCGGGATATCGCATTAGCCAGAGAGATATGGAGAATCGCGACCGCGACGTGCAGGACATCAATTTCGAGGAATTCTTCATCAGCATCATCGTTGGCTTGGAACCGGTGCTGTAAGCTAACCTATCGAGTGCAGAGGAAATGGCTACAATTCTGATTATCGCGGCCCTCGCCGGCCTTATTGCAGGCTCCCGAATGGTGCCGACGCCGGAGGAGGTCCGAGCCTCCTTCAAGCAAGGGCAGAAGTTCTATGCTTCCGAAGACTACGAGCAAGCCATCGAGACGTTCGAGGAGATCAACGGCATCGAGAGTTCATTACTCGCTACCGAGGAGATCACGGAAGAGATAGGTGAGATCGAAGCCCCGATCAAGGAGATCGCGCTCTACCAAACAGGCAACTCGTACTTCAAGCAGGGTGGGGAAACACAGTTCAAGTCACGGCGCGCCAGGGAGCCCAAGCTCAAGGCGGAACTTGCCGCCGAAGCCAACGAGGATTTCCTCAAGGCGGCCAACTACTTCAGGCGTTCTGAAGTTACCTCATCGACACCAAAGTTAAAGGCGCTAGCGCGCAACCGTCTTATAAGCACGCTTTATGAAAGCGGCGACTTCGACGGAGTCGGTAAAGAAGGCCAGGCCTTCGAGGAACGTTATCCCAAAAGTCCGTGGTTGGTCAACGTTCTCTACAACGTTGGTTGGGCTTATTTCGACACCGAGCGTTATCCGGAATGCATCGAAGTTTATCAGCGCCTCATTCGGCATTTTCCTAAGGGTTTCCAGGCAGATCGTAGCCTTTTTCAGATAGCCGAAGCGTACTACCGGCAAGAGAACTACGAAGAAGCCATTCCCTGGTATCGCGACGTAGTCGACCGTCAGGGAATCGAGCAAATGACTGAGCGACAGCTGCTGCGGATGCGCCGCGAGAAGCTGGCCGGTCTGGTCGATGAAACGGCCCTGGAGCTGGCGGCCAAAGCCCAGATCAAGATCGGCGACAGCCACTCGCGCCTCGGTAATATCGAAGAGGCGCTGACGGCCTTCGAGAAGGTGATTGTCGCATTCTCACAGGAGCAGCGACTCGTGTCCGAGGCGTATATCCGCCTCGCCGACATGTACTACCAGAACGGCGATTATGACGGTGCCGTAGCCACCTACCAACGGGCGATCGACAGCAGCAGCAATCGCTACTTTCAGGCGGGGATGCAGTCGCTGCTAGCCGAGCACTTCTACAAATCGGAAGATTTTCCCAACGCCATTGCCGAGTACAAACTCTATCTGGATGCTTACGCCGACGTTGCAACTGCCGCCGGTTTATCCGCATCCTGGGCACAATATAAGGTTGCCCGCGCGCATTTCGAGCTCGCTGATCGCCATCGCGAAGCGACCCGCACGGACAGCGCCATGATCGAATACGAGCGGGCCATCGATGGATATGGCGTCATCGAAACAAGCTATCCCGAAAGTGAACTCGCTCAGGCGGCTACCAAATTCAACGTCGCCCTATGTTTCCAGATGCTGGGTTTAATGGAGGTCGAAGGGGGCACCGAGGAAGCCCTGAAGATCTACACTCTCATTGTTAAAGAAAATCTGGTTCCGGATTACGTGCGGAGCTCCCTTCTGCAGAAGGCGCGCATCCTGTATCAGGGCGGCGAATTTGCGGGGGCGCTGTCGGCGTACGAAACGATCATGGCCGATTTTCCGGACGCCCGGGAGCGCCATGCCGCCAAGTTCGAGATGGCACTGTGTCATCGCGACCTCGGCCGAGCCGATGCCGCGATCGGGATTTTCCAGGAGATAGAAGCAGAGTCCGGGCTGTTGCCCAAAGCGATGCTTGAAGCAAGCCGGCTGCTGTCGGAGGCGCAGGATTTTGAAGCCGCGCTCGCCGCACTCGATAAGGGCCTGAAGAGTACCACAGATACAAGAGAGCGGGCGCGTTTCCATTACATGAAGGGACGCACGCTGATTGAGATCGAGGATTTCGAGCAGGCTGTCGATGCGCTCGCGCAGGCGGCATCGACCACCGACGAAGATGATGTAAGGAGCGGCGCGATCTACGGTCGCGGCGTGAGTCTGCTCAAGCTGAAACGATACGCCGAAGCAGTTGCCGATCTCGAACCCCTGCTCGAGAGCGACAACGAGGACCTTGCAAACTCAGCACGCCGTATGATCGGGCTGGCAAATCTGGAGATGGGCCGCGAACGGGAAGCGATCGAAGATTACACCGCTCTCGTTCAGAGCTCGACCGATCCGCGTGAGCGGGTCGACAACATGATCGTTCTCTCCGAGCTCTATTACAGTCTCGAGAATTTTGCCAAGGTAGAGGAGATTTGTCGCCAGATCATTGCCATGGATTTTCCCGATGACAAGACCGAGGTACCCTACTTTCTGAAAGAAAAAGCCTACTTCCTCCTAGGGGACACCTTCAATCAGCGCAACGACTTCAATTCGCTGATCGCGATCTACAGAGAAGCCGTGGCCCAGTATCCCAATTCCTATTACTCCGCTGATATGAACTTCGCTCTCGGCCAGGTCCTCTTCGAGAAGGAAGACCTCGTCGAGACGGTTGACGTATTTAAGACCTACCTCGAGGGATTTCCGCGCCATCCCAACCGTTCTTACGGGATGTACTACATGGGTTACGCCTTGTTCAATTTGACCCGTTTCGAAGGCGCGGCCGACATGTTTGGCGACTTGGCGGAGGGTTATCCCGATAGCGAGTTGGCCCCTGACGCCTTGTTCCGAGCGGGCGAGGCGCGTTACAATCTGGGCCAGTTCGAGGGAGCCTTGGGGTATTACAAAACCTTGCTTGACAAGGCGCCGGACGCCGATCTCGCTGACGATGCTTCCTACAACTTGGCTTGGGCCCTTCTGAATCTCAAGCGAGACAGCGATGCGATGGTCGCTTTCGAGAAGATGGCGGCAGACTACCCCAAGAGTCCTCTTGCTGCCAACGCCCAGTTTACAGTCGGCGATTTTCTCTACAACGAGGAGCGGTACGAAGAAGCAATTCGGGTGTACGAAGAGGTAGCTCGACGATTTCCAGCCAGCGCCGTCGCCAATCGCGTGCCGGCGCTACTTGACGATTTGAATGAGGTCGTCGCCTACAACGAATACGCCGAAGTAGAGGCGATCTTTGCGGCGGCATTGGAGACCGAAGACAAGACGAAATTCCGCGAGGCTATCACTGGTTTCACGGAGATTGCGCAGAAGTATCCCAAAACCGAGAGCGCTATCGGCGCACTGAGTAACATGGGGGTCTGCTACGAAAGCCTGGGAGAGTGGAAAAAGGCTGTGGAAGTTTATGACCAGGTGCTGGGGAGATTCAGCGAAGAAGAGGGGAAACGCGAGGAAGCGTATCGCTTTGCCCAAATGCACAAAGACTGGATCGTCAGCAGCCATTTGTAGCAACTAAACTAGCAGGAGTGAACCTTGACAGAGCGTCTTGACAACATAACGCGTCGTTTTCGGGGTCCGGCCGATTTTTTAAAGCCGGCTGAGCTCCTTGCCCGTCTGCGCAGATTCACCTACTGGGGGTTGATTGGTGCGTTCATAATTACTGGCGTTCCGGTAATTTATCTCGCAACCCAAGACCGAGTAAAGAAAGCGCCCAAACCACCGATTATGCACCTCGTGGTTCGAAAACCGCGGATGACGAAACCATTCGAATTCGAAAAGCGCAAGATTCCCAAGCGTAAGATGACCCGTCAGGTTACTGCCGCCAAGCCAGAGATTACACGCCGGCCGCAGATTCGCCGTCCCGATCTCATCGGCAAGATCAAAACCTTTCGCTTTGGCGTCGATTCAGGGGCCGATCTTGGTCTTGAGGTTGTGCAGCCCGATATCCAGCGCGTTGCAATAACAAGTCCCAAGGATCCGGAAAAGAGGATAAGCATGCAGGAGGAGTTCCTCGACCTGGATGCTTTGGACATCGGCAAATACAAAGGGCTGGTGATCCAAGACCCAACCGACAAACAGAACATTACTGGTTTCGTATATCTTTCTCTGGCTTGGGGTAATGACTGGAAGCCAGCCACTCAGCGCGCCATCTTCGAATTGGTCGAGGCGATCAACAACTACACCCAGATCAGAGCTGAAGTGGACGATCACCTCTTCCTCGACTCCAGGGATATCTACCGTACGCCGTTCGTCTATATTACCGTTGACGAAGCATTTGTTCCGACCGAGCGCGAGGTTGAAAATCTCGGCTCTTATCTACGCAACGGTGGGTTCGCACTGGTGGAAAATGCGACTCCCGACATCGAGTATAGCCCGGCGGAGGCATCCCTTCGCCAGATGTTAAAACAATCGCTGGGACGCGACGCCCGCTTCCGAGTGCTGCCCAACGACCATCCGATCTACCACAGCTTCTTCGACTTTGATGACGGACCACCTCCACAACGGAGTGAGGATCGCATCGACTTTCAACGCGATTTCCGTCCCGAGGTTCCGTACCTCGAAGGCATCTTTCTCGGAGATCGTCTGGTCGTGGTTTTCTCCAATAAGGCGTACGGCATAGCATGGGAGAAGGAGTTCCGCAACGAACCGCAGCTGCAAATAGGGATCAACCTCGTGGTCTTCGCCTTGACGCAGCAGGGCTCCATCGCACAGCAACAGATCGATTTCTTCAAGGAGACTACACAGTGAGGACCAACACTATGATCTCAAAGGCTGCAAAGCGCTGGCTTGGGCTGTTGATACCCGGCGTGGCTTTGATCGGCATTGCCGGATGTTTCCTCTTTCCCCAGGCGATCAAATACCAGGCGATTCTCACCCCTACCGAGGGTCAGAAAGCTTCGCGTGAAGAGGCCCAGTATGTTTCCAGCGAAGATGGAACCATCTCATACGAGATTCCGGGATTGCGCATCGAGGTCAAGCCGATGACCGACGATGAGCTGAATCAGATGTTCCCGGACGAATCGACGCGAGGCAAATATTCCACCAACGCCTACACCTATGGAGATTGGGTAGATCCACGACTTGGGTTTACACCCAACCGCTTTTCGGTGTTCAAGGTGACGATCTACAATCGCACCTATCCGAAGGTCATGTTGGACCCAAGTGAGGTGAAGTTGGAAACGAATCGTGGCCAGTACCTGCAATCCTACGGCATTTCCGCGGCTGCCGACCAGAACAATTTTGAGAATTACTATCGTTCACGCCGTGGGCAGAGTGGCAACGAGTTCTATCGATTCGAGCTGCGCATGGGCGCCGTGAGGTCTTACAACTTCGAGGAAGAGCAGCCGGTCTTCAAGGGTGAGAACTACGGTGGATTCATCGTGTTCGATCCCGTCGAGCAGGAAACCGAAACGGTGCACTTGACGCTAAAGGATTTCACCTTTCGGTTTGGCGCTTTCGACAATTCGATCGACAGCGAGGACCTGAAGTTTACATTCAAACACAAGATTGAAAAATCGGTTGTTGAAAAGTTGACCGGTCCTGCGGTGGAAGTAGAGCAGTTGATGGTTACCGAATCGGGACCGAGCCGGGTTTTAGGTAATCTTCCGGACGATCGCACGCGCAGCGTGAGCGCAATTCAGGCGGTGGCACGGCAGCGCTTAAACGGGTTGAACCGTTGCTTTACCTCGTATTTTGACAAAGGTGAAGCCCAGGAGGGTCGGGTTGTGGTGAATTTTACCATCGAGGTTGGCGGTGCGATCTCCGAGACTCGAGTAACCGAGTCGACGGTGGACAACGACGAGGTTTCCCAGTGTATTCGCGGTGACGTACTGCGTTGGTCCTTGCGCCCGATCGACATTGCGGGACTGCAGGCGGCGCGATCGCAAGCTTCGGCAGGGGCGGGGGCTATCGATGGTCCGGCTCTTGGCGGAGCCGCCGCCGCCGCCTCTGTCGCGCGGATACGCGTGGTGCCGGTAACGGTCACGTACCCGTTCGAGTTTAGGGTGCCTGCGGCAAAATAGCGCTATAGCAATCGAACTACGATGTTGATTCGGTCGTTTTCTGAGGGTGCACACCGCCTATTGTGCACCCTCATTTTTTTTGTGAGCGCGGTATTCGGTCAAGAAACGCCGCGGCTTGGCCTCGAAGAGGTTGGCCCCAGTCGCTCGTTTCTGAAGCAGGAACGTCCCTCCTACGTCAATTACAGCTTTTCGCAATACACCAACTACCCAGACCACAGCCCGCCATACGCCGAC
>Ga0315305_1000045_pt1 | contig 11798 bp, 8 predicted proteins | sample CB9_Tmax_529_MT_FD_204537 | JGI IMG/M metagenome (GOLD analysis project Ga0315305, IMG submission 204537) | Metatranscriptome of marine microbial communities from Western Arctic Ocean, Canada - CB9_Tmax_529 (Metagenome Metatranscriptome) | ecosystem: Environmental > Aquatic > Marine > Oceanic ...
CATCCCCCCCGGCTCCGGGGTGCCCACTGCGGGCATCAATGCCGGGTCCAGCACGTCCAGGTCCACACTGACGTACACAGTGTCGCTCAGGCTCTCCAGAACGCTGTCTGGCGAACTGTGGCCGGAGTCGGGGTCCCAATACCATACAGGCACGTTGTTGGCCCGGATGAAGTCGTGCTCTTCTTGGCACAGACTGCGCACACCGGCCAGGGCGATGGGACAGCACTCATAGGCCCGCCGGGCGGCTGAGGCATGCCCGAAGGGAGTTCCCATGTACTGATCACGCAGGTCGGCATGGGCGTCCAGATACAACACCGAAAGGGAGGGATAGACATAGACATGGGCTTGGACTGAGCCGATGGTGATGGAGTGTTCGCCACCCAGCAGCCCGACCGTCTTGCCTGTTTCCAGATAAGCTGCCACTGTGTCCCTGACGCGCCCGGTCATCGGGCCGGGACCGGCCATGTGGGGCTCCAGAGCGCCGGTAGTGTGGATACCGATCTCAGAAACATCCAGTTCAAGCTCGAAATCGTAATCCTCTAAGCCATAAGAAGCCTTGATAATCGCCTCGGGGCCTTCCCGGGAGCCGCTTCTAAAAGAGGTTGTGCTGTCGTAGGGGACGGGGATGAGGACCACCTGAGCAGCTTCCATTGAGGACTGTTCTTGGGGCAAGGCGAGAAAGTTGTGGGGGATCAATGGGGAGGCACTAGAGCCAAGCCCGGTTTCAGGCACGTTTTCAGACACGATGGTGACCCGGCCCCCCTGCCTCCAGGGCGGTGCGCTGCTGTTGAGCCTCGGCCAACCCCTGGCTCTCGTCCAGCCATTCCAAGCCGCGGTCAAGGAGCCAGGTTTTCACTTCGGTCAAAGCGAACAGGTCTTTGACATCCGCCAACGCCCGCTCGTGGTCGAAGGGCCGGCAGGAGAAGATGTCGATGTTGATATAATCTTTGCGGGGAAAGGTATGAATGCTAATGTGGCTCTCAGCGATTATGACGAATCCGGAGACGCCGGAGTCTTCGCTCTTGGGAGCCTCATATCTAAGGACCTTGGGCTCGGTGATACGGGTCATGTCCAAGGAATCAGGATACTGGTACAAGAAATCCCGGACCAGATCATCGTCCCACATCTTGTCGATATCCCCGCCGTAACCGTCGATAACCAGGTGCATCCAACCTCCAGGTAGATATGCTATGAATACCCCAACTGACGAATTTGCACTCCTTGGCAAATCCAGTAATATAGAATATCATCACTTGTGCCCAGACACAAACGGCAAAATCCGGACCCGATGAATTGGGTCCGACGACGGGAAAAAACTTGCAGCCGGATATGATCCAGGCCAAAGGCCTGACCCACTACTACGGTCCCTACCCCGCGATTCAGGATGTCAGTTTCGGCGTCAGAAAGGGCGAGATACTGGGGTTTTTGGGCCCCAACGGCGCCGGAAAAACCACCACCATGCGGATCATCACCGGCTTTGTGCCACCGACCCATGGCTCGGTGACCCTGGACGGCTACGATGTGGTCGAACAATCCCTGGAGGCCCGCCGCCGGGTGGGGTACTTGCCAGAGACCGTGCCACTATACACTGATATGTCGGTCACCAACTATCTCAAGTACATGGGCACCCTGAGAGGCATGTCTCCCAAGGCCATCAAGACACGCATCGGCGACGTGGTGGACGTCTGCCGGCTGGGCGACTACAGCAAGACTCAGATTGGGAAACTCTCCAAGGGTTTCCGCCAGCGGGTGGGCATCGCCCAAGCGATCATCCACGAGCCTCAGGTCTTGGTGCTGGACGAACCCACCATTGGCATCGACCCCATTCAGGTGGTGGAGACCCGGCGGTTGATCCAGGAGTTGGGCCGCGATCAGACTGTGGTGTTGAGCAGCCACATACTCCCCGAAGTAAGCATGATCTGCGATCGGGTCTTGATCATCAATGAAGGCCGAATCGTGGCCGAGGACACGCCCAAGAACCTGGCTGAAGGGTTGCAGGGGGTGGACCGACTGGAAGTGGAGGTCGGCGGGCCGGTCGCGCAGGTGCTCCCAATCTTGAAGGGAATTGCGGGCGTGAACGACGTTGCCCACGTCAACAACAACGGCCGTCACACCTACACCATCCAGGCCGAAGCTGGGAAAGACCTGCGGAACGAAATATCTCGAGCGGTGATCAGCAATGGCTGGAGCCTCCAAGGCCTGCAACTGGTCGGCATGAGTCTGGAAGAGATCTTCCTCCGGCTCACTACGCACGAGGAGTTGTAGGGATGAGGACGGCCCAGGCAGTAGCTTGGAAAGAGATTCAAATATATTTCAGCAGCCCGACGGCCTACATAGTTGGCTTGATCTTTCTGGCTCTAACCGGGTTCTTCTTCACCCAGGACCTGGGCGACCCCTTCCCTGAAGCCACTTTGGCGCCGTTCTTCTATGGCGCCACCATCGTGTTCATCCTGCTGGCCCCGGCCCTCACAATGCGGCTGTTGGCCGAAGAGAGCAAGCTGGGCACCATCGAGTTACTGTTAACTTCGCCCGTGCGCGACTGGGAGGTCATCGTCGGCAAATACGTAGCCAGCTTGGTGTTCTTTCTGGTCTTGGTGGCCCTGTCTTTCTTCTACGCAATACTCCTTTTCGTCTACGCCAGCCCCGATCCTGGCCCCATCTTCGCCGGTTATCTGGGATTGGTTCTATACGGCTCGGCAGCCTTGGCGGTCGGGCTGCTCACATCGACAATGACAAATAACCAGATCGTGTCCGCGGTGGTGGCCATGGGCATACTGCTGGCCCTCTTCTTCGCCGACCGGGCCTTCGGTTCCATTGGCGGCTTGGCCGGAGAGATTATCGGCGAGATGGGCCTGCGTGGCCACTTCGACGACTTTGAACGTGGCGTAATCGACACCAAGAACATCGTCTACTTCGTGAGCGTCGTAGCATTCTTCCTGTTCTTGTCCATCCGCACCTTGGAATCGCGCAGGTGGCGTTAGCATGACCAGTCCCTCTAATCAAGAGCCTGGCCAGGAACCGGCGAACCAGCGGCCCAGGGACTGGCGTCGCCGCCGACGGTCGGAGCGCACCGCTTCGGAAACGCCAACAAGCCAGAGCGACGAATCGCAGCCCCAAGCCGATGCCGGGAACGAAGTCCTCTCCCAACCGCTGATCGCCCTTTTCGAGCCGGCCATGGACTGGATCGGCACCTACGGCGGGCCACTGGTGTTTGCCGGAATCATCGGCCTAGTCACCGGCATTGTCGTGGTAACCTTCGTCAGTTCTATGCGCCTCTACGGTTATATCGACATCGTCCTCGGAGGGGTGCTGTTGGGTCTGGTCGGGGCGGTGTTCTTCAGCAACGTCTTGGCCGCCTTCCTCAGCCGCACCGGACGGTACGGAATCAACACCCTGATTTTGGCCGGGGCGTTCACCGGGATCGTCGTGGTGCTAAATGTTGTGTTCTTTGAGAACAAGATCCGGATGGACGTGACCGCTACCAACCAATTCAGCCTGGCCAACCGCACCAAAGACGTGCTCAGCAACCTGACCGAAGACGTGCGCGCCACCGCTTTCTACAAGAACGAGGATGACACCGATTCGCCTGGTGTCGCCGAACGGCGCAGCAAGGTGGTGAACACCCTGGAGGAGTTCGACTCCCGCTCCAGCAAGTTCACCTACAGAATTGTTGACCCAGACCTGAAACCCGAGGTTGTGAGCAAATACTTCGGCGCCCGCCCCACCGGTTTCGTCACCGAGATTGTCGTGGTGGAGGGTATCGATAGCGGACAGTTCGACGTGTTGCAACCCACCGACGCCGAATACGCCAAGCTGGAGCAGGACTTAGTAACCAGCACCTTGGTGGCCACGGGCAGCGAGAAAAAACAGGTTTACTTCCTCGCTGGCCACGGAGAACGTGACATAGACGGAACAAACTCCAATGGCTACGCCGCAGTGCGGTCGGGCCTGGAGAGCGACAACTACCAGGTCCAAGAGTTGAATTGGGGAGATACTCAAGCCGATGTAGAAGTGCCCGTCGATGCCGCTCTCGTGGTGATCGCCGGACCGACATCCAGCCTGCCGGAGGCCCACGAAGAGGCCTTGGACCGGTTCCTGGAGGGCGTCAAGTTAGACGGCACACTCCGCAGAGAACACGGCCGGATGATCTTCCTGGCCGAACCCGACTCACCACTATCGTTCCGGAACTTCTTCGCCGATTGGGGCGTGCTGATCGCAACCGGGTATATTCGGGATGTAGGTAATTCGGTGCCAGGGCTGCCCCAGACCATCAGCCTACGCAGTTTCAACCCCGAGGCGCCCCTGGATATAACCCTTCCCAAGGGTGAGCGGCTGCAAGATGTGTTCATGCCGGGAGCCACCGCCATCTCCCTGATTCAGGACAATCTGCGCTCCGGGCTGCCCCTGGCAGCTTCAACTTCTGACAGCTATTTGATCTCTGATCCCGACCGTACCGAGCCAATCACCGGCGCGGGGGCTGATTCAGATCAGATCGGCCCCTTCGTTCCAGCGGTACTGGTTCGCTCGATAGGACAGGTGGGTTCCCGACCACCGGACTCAGAACCGGACCCGTCTGAGATTTCCGACATAATTGTTTTCGGCGATTCAGATTTCCTATCCAACAGTTCCTACAATCAGGGCGGCGGATCCGACTTGTTCTTGAATTCGGCCAACTTCTTGGTCGGAGACTTCTCGCTGGTGTCCATCCGGCCCAAGGTCTTCGCATTCCGTGAGTTCAACCTAGATGCCAACGAATATGACTTCGTCCGTTTCTCGTCATGGCTATTCCTGCCGGGCATCATGGGACTGATGGCCGCCCTGGTCTGGTGGGTACGGCGATAAGCCCCGTCATCAAACTGGCATTCGAGTACGAGGCACCCTGAACAACCGGCCCTGCCAGGCCCACTCTTTCCAAAGGTCGAGCCTATGAATCTGCGACTCTCAATCCTATTGGTGGCGGTGCTGATAATCTTCGGCGGCACCTTTCTGGTCCTCAGATTCATCGACTCCAGCGAGCGGAAGGAAAGCAGCCCATGGCTGTACCTGATCGACCAGGGGAGCATCGTCAAATTAGAAGTGGCGTACAGCGGCGAGGCAGTCAAATACTACCGGAACCCAGCCAGCCGAGACTGGTACATCGAAGGAAACCCTGCGGGTAATCCCGACATCCCCGTGTTTCAGCAGAAGTGGGCCGGAACCACCTTGCTGCTCAGCGGGCCCAGGGTGAACCGGGAACTATCAGACACTATTGACAACCCTGCCGAGTTTGGACTTGACCCACCGGAGACCGAGGTTAAGGTCATCGACCGCGACGGAAATGAAGTGTCGTTCCACCTGGGGATACCGACACCCGACAACCGGAACCAGTATGCCCGCCTGGTGGGCGACGACTCCTTGTTCACCGTGCCCATCGAATGGGCTCAAGTGGTGAGCGACCTGGCTATCGACCCTCCCTTCGGGCGCCTGTACGACATCGACCTGCGGTGGGCTTTGGTGGTGCAGTTCTTCCGGGGTGATGAAACCACCAGGTATTTCGTTGATCAAGGCACCGGACAGTGGTTACTGGACGGCGAGACGCCCGTGCCCGTGGACCTCAGCGCCTGGGCGCAGTCCCTTCTGATGTTGAGCAACCCAAGGATGGACCTGATCATTGCCCACGACATCGACGACCCGACCCTCTATGGACTGGACCCGCCGGACACAGCGGTTGTGATTGTCCGGCAAGGCGGTCAGACGCCCATAGAATTCCATATCGGCGACGTAACGCCCGACGGAAACCACCGTTACGTTACGGTGAAATTGGGCGGTGTAGCTGGCCCGAACACCGACCTCTACGGGGTGCTCACATCCCGCATCGACCCAATCATCGCCTTAGCCACCGACCCTGTGTTAGAAGAATAGCCGGGCGGCGTACCCCGTGGCTGACGCCGGAGCCATCAGAGAAAAATGAACGCAGCGATCGGGGGCATCCGCAGGGGGAAAGAAAAATGAACGCAGAAATCATGGGCATCGGCACCGAGCTGTTGATGGGGGAGTTGACCGACACCAACTCCTCATGGATCGCCAGCAGGCTGCCTGCTTTAGGCATCCAACTGCAATGGGTTTCCATCATCGGCGACGACCTAGCAAAATTGACCGAGGCCTTCAAGCATGGAATGGAGCGCTCGGACCTCATCATCACTACCGGCGGACTTGGCCCCACCCAGGACGACCTGACCAGGGAAGCCATCGCCGCAGCCTTCGGTGAGACCGCCACCGTTCAGCAGGAAGTAGTGGACGATTTAGAGCGGTACTTCGGCGCTCGCGGCACCCCCATGCCCTCTCACAACATCAAGCAGGCCAATCTGATTCCCTCAGCCCGGTTCGTGCCCAACCGCAACGGGACCGCCCCCGGTTGGTGGGCGGAGCGGGCTGGCAAGATAATAATCTGCATGCCTGGTCCTCCAGGCGAGAACCACTCCATGTGGGAGGAACAGGTAGAGCCCCAACTGGCCGAGTTGATCAAAGATGAAGTGACGATCACCCGCAACATCAAGACTATGGGGATGTCCGAAGGCGCCGTGGACGAAGTGATCTCCGAGTTTTTCGGCATTGAAAACCCGTACTTGGGGATCTACTCCAAGGCCGACGGCATCCACCTTAGAGTTATTGCCCGAGCCAATAACAGCGAGTCCGCCCGGGCCATGATTGTGCCCGTGGAGCTGGCAATTCACGACCGATTGGGCGAGTACGTTTGGGGCTACGACGATGACACCCCAGAGCAGGCGGTAGGCAGGTCCCTCGTGGCAAAGGGACTGACCCTGGCCGTCATGGAGCTGTGCACCGGCGGCGCTCTCACCAATAGCATCACGGATATCCCTGAGAGTATCAGCTACTTCAAGGGCGGCACGGTGGCCTACGACGGCGCTGGCCTGAGCGCCAGTGGAGTGCCCACCGAGGTGATGGGGAAACACGGGGTAGTGAGCCAGCAAACAGCGAACGCGATGGCCGAGACGGCACGCCGTAACCTGAAAGCCGACCTGGGGATCGGGGTAACCGGGGTGCCCGGTCCCGGCGATTTTGAAGGGAAGCCCCTGGGACTCGCCTACATCTCGGTCACCAACGGCAAACAAAGCCGCGAGATGGAGATGCGCCTCCCACCGCGGCGGGTGACTATCAAGCGGCGGGTTCCGAACCAGGCGCTAATAGAACTGCGCCGTCTGGTGGAAGAGATCGGCTAGGTCCACCGGCCCGCAAACGGGTTTCGCCGAAACGACGAACGGCGGTTCGCTAACCCAGGTGAATTTCCCGCTACCAGCCCGCCCACACACATCCTGTAATCCTCCGACTCCCTTCGTCGGAATGATAAAATCACAAGAAGAGAGGGCCTCTGCAAGCAGAAGCCCTCTCTCCTTTTCGGCTGCTAGTTGTGCCGTCTAGCGTATTGAGGTGAGTTGCCGGTACAGCATGGGCAGCCGCTCCGGCAAAGACCAGATGTCTGCCAGAACTTCGTAGCCCATGTCACCGCACATGCTCTTCAGATAGTCGTGGCCCGACTTATCCACTGTAAGGCAGAAAGGGATGATTTGCTTGTGGCGGGCTTCCACCAACGCCATGTGGGTGTCATGGACAGCGTATTCCTTCTCGACGCCCTCGCGGCTGTAGCCCCGGTCCTGGGGCCGGCCGTCGCTGATCAAGAACATTATCTTGGTCTTGGCATCCTGATTATCCAACTTTGTGCTGGCGTGGCGAATCGCTGCTCCCATGCGGGTTGCGTGCAGCGGGGTAACCTTGTCGATCCGCCGCTTGACCTTGTCGCTAAAGGCTTCGTTGATGTCTTTGATGACGTAGAATTCCACGTTCTCTCGCCCGTAGCCGGAGAAACCGTAGATGCCGTAAGTGTCGCCGATGGACTCCAGGGCATTGATCAACAGCGTCGTGCCCTCCTTCTCCAGGTCGATGATCCGCTTGTAATTGCGGCGCACCAAGCCTTCCCGGCGGCGGCGCAGCCATACCATGTACTCCACCGGGTCGTCGGGGGCGTCGCGGTCATCCACCGCTTGACGGCCTTCGTCGATAGCCTCGGCAGTAGAAGCGCTCATATCCAGTAGGAAGACCACCGCAACCTGCCGGTGATTCCGGTTCCGGTGCCAGTAGATCTTTTCGTCGGGCGGCAAGCCCATCTTCAGGTCGGCCCAGGCTTCCAAGGCCGCATTCAAGTCGATGTCCTCGCCATCCACCAACCGGTAGGTCTTGCGCATGCTCTCCGGCATGATTAATTCGAACTGGCGACGGATGTGTCTGGACAGCGCAGAATAGGTTTTGAGAGATTCCTGGTAGAAGGTGGCGTCGCCCTCTTCCACGGTTTTCTCTTTTACGATGCACCATCGAGGCTTGTAGTCGTTGGCACGGAAGTCCCACTCGTCATACACGAAGGTCGCGGGTTCTCGGGCCTCCAACTCGCCGCCCTGGTCATCATCATGCAGCAGCGGCCCGTAGCCCTCTCCTGGTTTGGAATTGGGCGGCGGAGCGCCGGCTTCCTTCATGATGTTCTGGGCGAACGTGCTCATATCGCTGTTCACTTCGCCCTGTTCTGCGTCCAAGTCCAACTCGGAGCTTTCCTGGAGCAATTGCTCCAGCATCTCCTGGGTCATGGGCTGGGCATCCCCCTGCTCGCCATTATCCGCCTGTAGCTTGGTCAACAGTTGGACCATCTCGGGCTTGAAGTCCCCACGGTAGTCCACCGGGTCCGGAGACTCGTAAGACTCTCCCTCGCTGCCGTCGGAAGCAGCGTCCATGCCAGCTTGCAGTTGGTCAACCAAGGACTCGTATTCCTCTTCGGAAAAGTCGCCCGGCTCCTCCAGGTCTTGGTCCTCGAACTCGTCTTCTTCATCCTGTTTGTTAGGGATACGGGAGATGATCTCGTAGGCTCTGAGGGTGGCCTCCGCCGTGTCCTCAACGTTGGCTTCGGCGTTGCGGAGTTCATGGAGGATACTGGAGAGCATCTCGGCGGCTTCCTGGTACTCCTGGACCACCGGGAGGTCTTGGAATTGGTCCAGGCTCATGTGAATCAGCAGCTCTACCATTCCCTGCTGTAGCGGCATGTCTTCAATGTTAGGCCGCTTTCCCAGGGTCTCGGTTTGGACGCGGGACGAAGCCAAGCGGATGCCGGGGTATTCTACCTTGATCCGGTAATCGAGACGGCAGTCCTCCAGGACCGTGAAGATGTCGAAAACGAGTCGGCCATTCTCGAACATCTCCAGGAATCGACCGATGTCCGTGAAGGTCCGATTACTTTCGATGTTATTTGGATCGACGTATCCCGGCGACATATCGACATCGCCCTCTGCTCCAGAGGCCAGGAGTCGAGCGGCCATTTCGTAGGATTCCCGGGCCGACTCTCGCTCCTGCCCTTTGCGCGCGAGCATCTGCTGTTCCATCTCATGGCGGCGGTCTTCAAACTGGGTTGGCTGCTTTTCGAAGTCGTACTCAAAGCTGCCGAATTCCAGGTGAGCCACCTGGTGGGTTGAGACCACCTTGAACCAGGAAAAATTGTCCTGCTTATTGGGGTAGTGATCGACCACCGGGGGCAGGAATATCTTTGAGCCGTCGGTTGATGCCGAATCCTCGTCCACCCAACCGATGTTACGGCGAACCAGCTCATTGGTTTCCAAAATCTCCAGGCCAGACCCGGACAGGGCCTGGCAATACAAGCGAAGGATACTCTTCACCCGGTCCAATTCCAGGCTGGAGGACAGGGTTTCGAGCAACGCTTCGGAGGTGTTGGACTCTATCTTGAAGAAGGCGATCCCGCTTTCCGGATTCTCTTGGAGCAGGTGGGCGCCGTGTTGGAACCAAGTGTCCAACTGGCTAACCGTGATGCGGTTCAGGACGTCGTCCAGGCTCCGCAGGAAGGGCGGAACGGCATCGGGAGTGATTACCACCAGGGCGTCGCACAGGTCCAGGATGTAGCCCTGGGACCCTTGGGGCACTTTGCTCAATGCCTGAGTGCCGTCCGACAAGAACCGGGAGGTATCCCGGAGGCCTACCTTGGCCAGGCGCTCACCAAGCTTCAGGAACCGGCCGGTCTGGCTCTCGTCGATCTGCTGCAGCGCCCTGGGCACCAATTCCAAGCAGGTCTTAACCTCCCGCCAACTGGTGTCGATCAGGGCGCGGGACATGGCCAAGAAGGGCTCCCGTTCCCGGCCCATCGCGGGTAGAACGTCGCGGCCCAATATCAGGCATTCACCGGCCACGTCATAGGATTTGTAGGACAGCGCCTCGATCAACGAAGCGAAGACTTCCACATCCCAGAATGGCAGGTTCCGGACCAAGTCCGGGCTGACCTCGAAGAACTTGGCGGCCAGGGTGCTGGACTTCCAGGTGCCCTTGTAAAGACTCCGGCCCAGGCCCGCCCAGCGGGGGATGTATTGGGGCCGAAGGTTGGGGACTATGGAAACACTGGACTTGAAGAAAGCCACCGCCAGGGTGGGCGAATCTTGGGCCAGGTAGGTGCCGCACCGGGCCCATTGCATGAATGACGGAAATGACAGGAACTTGCTGACCTCGGGACTGACCCGGTAGTACTCGATGGCCGATTCCCATGACCGCACCGTCTGAGTGCCTATCGTCAGGCCCTCTTTGGCCCACAGCCCGATCTCCTCTGCGCCAAAGGACTCAGTTACCGATGCTGAGGCCGCATGATAGGCATCAAGCACTGCCGGTGGCAGTTTCGCCAGTTCGCTTTCTATCTCGGATATAGGACCACTAGTCAAGTTGGCGTCCCTCGCTTTCCAGTCCGTCATCTAGAAGTTCGATGCATTTCTGGAGAATTCTGGCCGTCGCCCCGAAGACGACGTGTTCTTCGTGGACATAGGAGTAGGAAGTTACGGGCTGCCCGTCTTCCCAATGCGTTTCGACCCGGCGGTTGGCTTGGTCCATCAGCGCGGGGATGGGGAACTCCAATACCTCAGCGATTTCGATGGCACTGAGGTTGAATGTGTAGGGATATTCGATGGTGCCGACGAACACTTGTACCCGGAATTGGCTGCGGGTGGAGGCTTCATCCATCTCACCGAGAACGGTGATGTCGTCCCGGTTGATGCCCATTTCTTCTTCGGTCTCTCGGAGGGCTGTTTCCAATGAATCACGGTCCTCCGGATCTCTCGCTCCGCCGGGGAATGAGATCTCGCCCTTATGGTGCTCGACCTGTTCTGACCGCTTGTTCAACAGGATACAGTATTCGCCGTCCTTCGGGTAAAGGAGAATCATGACCGACGCGGGAATCAATCCGACGCTGTCGACTCGTTCCACGGCACGCTCCGCCAGCGCTCTCTTCAGTAACTCCGGCGGCGCGTGACCCATTTAGTCCCCTACTCGAATATGGAGGACGCCACTTCCTCAAGGCTGCGCTGCAATTCAGGGTCGTCGGTCAAGGTCCAGACAATAGCTACCTGGGAGGCGCGGCGCGGCGTAATCCCCTCAGACATCAACCGCCCGGCATAGATCAACAGGCGGGTGCTGGCACCCTCTTGCAGGCCGTGCTCTTCTAGGTTACGAATCTTCTCACCAAGCTTCGCCAGGCTGTGGGCGTGCTCGTCGGAGCAGCCACTTTCCCGCTTGATTATCTCCCACTCGATCTCGGCCGGCGGGTAATAAAACTCAATCGAGATGAAACGTTGACGGGTGCTGTGTTTCAGATCTTTAAGTGCGCTCTGGTATCCGGGGTTGTAGGAGACGCACAGCAGGAACCGGTCATCTGCCTCGATGATTGAGCCGGTCTTCTCCACCGGTAGGATGCGACGGTGGTCGGTAAGCGG
>Ga0315305_1000049_pt1 | contig 11371 bp, 22 predicted proteins | sample CB9_Tmax_529_MT_FD_204537 | JGI IMG/M metagenome (GOLD analysis project Ga0315305, IMG submission 204537) | Metatranscriptome of marine microbial communities from Western Arctic Ocean, Canada - CB9_Tmax_529 (Metagenome Metatranscriptome) | ecosystem: Environmental > Aquatic > Marine > Oceanic ...
CGGTGGCTTGGCCGACGTCCGAAAGTACGCGGCGTCGTCATGAATCCGGTGGATCATCCGCACGGCGGTGGTGAGGGTAAGAGTTCCGGAGGCCGACATCCGGTGACACCCTGGGGCAAGCCGACCAAAGGCTACAAGACGAGAAAGCGCAACAAGAAATCCAACGCCTGGATTGTCAGGCGCCGCGGCTCAAAGTAGGTTGCGGGTGACAAGGCCTAGCGATAGGTAATCAGGAGTAGGTTGCTCAATGCCAAGATCGATCAAAAAAGGTCCGTTCGCCGACGAGCACCTTCTCGAGAAGATTGAGGATCTGAATCGTACAGGTGACAAGCGGGTCGTGAAGACGTGGTCGCGACGTTCGACCATAATGCCCGACTTCGTGGGTCACACGTTGGCGGTGCATAACGGCAACAAATTCATACCGGTGTACGTGACGGAAAACATGGTAGGTCACAAGTTAGGTGAGTTCGCCCCTACCCGAACATTTCGCGGTCATCCAGGTCGAACCACCGAACGCGCCAGCGGTCTGCGCTGAGACAGGCCGAGCAAGTAGCATTTATGGAAGCTAGAGCGAAGACCAGAAACATAGGCGTGCCGGCCACCAAGGTGAGGCAGGTGATCGATCTGATTCGCCATAAGCCTGTGGAAGAGGCTCTCAGCATTCTGCGGTTCTCGTCACGATTTGTTGCGAAATCGGTCGAGAAAACATTGCGTTCGGCGATTGCGAATGCCGTCAACAAGGATGAAGAGAATCCGGTCGATGCCGAAGATCTGGTAGTTTCTACCGTTTTCGCCGACGAAGGTCGCGACATCAAGCGGATTCGCCCCAGGGCTCGCGGATCGGCGGACCGAATCTCTAAGCGCCACAGTCATCTGACCGTCATCGTCAGCGACGGTCGTGACGAGGCCGACAGCAGGGGCGGTACCAGTGAAACCGACGAAGATGCAACAGCGACCCCGAGCGAAGCGACAGCTTCCGACGCGATCGCCGCCGAGCAGACCGCCACGGAAAAACAGGAGTAGACACTGGGCCGCAGGGCCGGGAGTTTGATTTGGGACAAAAAACTCATCCATATGGATTTCGACTTGGCGTGATTTACGGCTGGCGCTCCAACTGGTTTGCCGAGAAGGACTTCGCCGACTTGCTCAAGGAAGACCTGATGTTAAGGCGCTACGTCGGTCAACGCCTGCAGCGCGCCGGAGTGTCTCGAATCAACATTGAAAGGCAACCCAAACGCGTGACCGTCGAAGTACACACCGCAAGGCCAGGAATTGCTATCGGCCGCCGTGGTGCCGAGGTCGATAAGCTGCGGGATGAACTGAAGGAGCTCACCGGAAAGGATGTTTCGCTCAACATCCAGGAGATCAAGAAACCTGAGCTCGACGCCCAACTGGTCGCGGACAACCTCGCTCGTCAGTTGTCCCAGCGGGTGGCGTTCAGGCGTGCGATGAAAAAGGCGATTGCTTCATCAATGCGAATGGGTGCCGAAGGCATCAGAATAGTTTGCTCAGGTCGAATTGGTGGATCCGAAATGGGACGCCGCGAGCGATCTGAGCCTGCCGGTCGCGTCCCTTTGCACACGTTGCGGACAGAGATCGACTATGCCACGGCGACGGCTTTCACTGTTTCAGGTACGGTCGGTGTGAAGGTTTGGATCTGCCACGGCGAGAAGGTTGAAGAAGAGGGGACCACCTAGGCGAGATCCTAGTAAGGGTAATTATTCAATGTTAATGCCGAAGAAGGTAAAGTGGAGAAAGCAGGCACGCGGCCGAATGCGTGGAAACACCAAAGGTGGTGACATGGTGTCTTTTGGTGAGTTCGGCCTCAAGGCCCTGGAGCCGGGGTGGATTTCCAGCCGTCAAATCGAAGCCGCACGCATAGCTATCAGTCGCTCCATGAGTCGAACCGGCAAGTATTGGATCAGGATTTTCCCCGATAAGCCGATCACCAAGAAGCCGGCGGAAACCCGGATGGGCAAGGGCAAGGGAGCTCCCGAAGGTTGGGTAGCTGTCGTCAAACCCGGTCGAGTAATGTTCGAGTTGGCTGGAGTGACCAAGGAGATGGCTCAGGAAGCCTTTCGACTCGCCGGTCACAAGTTGCCGATCAAGACCAAATTGGTCGAGCGCGTTGGGGGAGCATGAAAAGCAGCCAGATTAGGGAGTTTTCTGTAGACGAGGCTAAGATTCGCCTCGCAGAGCTTGAAGAGGAGGCCTTCAACCTGAGATTTCAACATGCGTCGAGTCAGTTGGCCAGTCCCATCCAGTTGCGTCACGTGAGGCGCGACATCGCTCGGACAAAAACAATCCTTCGGGAGCAGGAACGCGGACTTGCGCCACGTGGTGGAGAAAAGAATGGCTGACAAAACGACCGGCCGGCGTACGGCCGAGGGCAGGGTGATTCAGGCGAACAACGAAAAGACGCGAGTTATCGCAATCGATCAGAGAATTCCTCACAACCTGTACGGGCGGATCATTCAGCGCACCGTGAAGTTCGTTGCTCACGACGAAAAGAACGAGTCCAAGGTGGGCGATCTGGTAAGGATCCGCGAATGCCGGCCCCTCAGCAAGACTAAACGTTGGTACCTGGCGCAGATTCTGGAAAGCAGCAGGGAGCAGTAGGGAGTCTTCGATGATTAGAGAGTATACGATCGTCACTATGGCGGACAATGCGGGGGCCCGGCGGGCAAAGTGCATACGCGTACTGGGTGGCTCGCGCAAGCGATACGCTGGCGTTGGGGACACGATAGTGGTCGCGGTGCACGACGTGATACCGAACGGACCACTGGAGGAGGGGGAAGTTGCCCATGCGGTCGTAGTGCGAACAAAAAAAGAGTATCGGCGCCCGGACGGTTCTTACATCCGCTTCGACGAAAATGCTGCCGTGCTGGTGGACGAAAACAAGGAACCTCGAGGAACTCGAATATTTGGTCCGGTAGCCAGAGAACTCAGGGATCGACAATTCATGCGCATCGTTTCCCTGGCACCCGAAGTACTTTAGAGAGGCAGTTGTTGCAATGAACATCCGCAAAGGCGATACGGTGCAGGTGATTAGCGGGAACGACAGGGGGAAGCGCGGTCGGGTACTCAGCATTACGAAGGACAGGCGCCGTGCGGTCGTCGAGGGAATCCGCATGATGATGCACCATACAAAGCCCAGCGCGCGCGATCAGCAGGGCGGTATCATCGAGCGCGAAACACCAATACAGATTTCGAATCTGATGATCGTGTGTTCCAAAACCGATGCGCCGACGCGGATTCGCAAGAAGCAATTGGACAACGGGAAATTCGTCCGGGTTTCCGCTAGAAGCTCAGAAATGATCGACTCCTAGGCAGACCGATATGGCAACTGTTCTCCAGGAAAAATACAAGTCCGAAGTGGTTCCCGCATTGATGGAACGATTCGGCTACGGCAATACGATGCAAGTGCCGGCGCTCGAGAAGATCGTAGTTAACATCGGGTGTGGGGATGCCGTTCAGGAGTCCAAGGTGCTCGACGCGGCCGTCGCAGACTTGACGGCGATCACAGGGCAGAAGCCTTCCGTGCGACGATCGAAGAAGGCGATATCCAACTTCAAGTTGCGCCAAGGAATACCGGTCGGATGCATGGTTACAATGCGCGGAGCACGAATGTTTGAGTTTCTCGATCGGTTGATCGGTTTCGCCCTGCCGCAACTTCGCGATTTCCGCGGCGTTTCAAACCGCAGTTTTGACGGTCGCGGCAATTATAACATGGGCCTGAAGGAACAGATCATTTTTCCCGAAATCGACTACGACAAGATTGATCAGATGCGGGGTATGGACATCGCCATAGTGACGTCCGCACTTTCCGACGATGAGGCCCGGGAACTGCTGCTGCTTCTCGGAATGCCCTTCAGCAACTGATCCGAATACCGGAGACACGCAAATATGCCGAAGAAGTGTCTGGTTGTACGCCAGTTGAAAAAGTCAAAGTTCAAGGTACGAGAATACACCCGCTGTCATCGATGCGGACGACCTCGAGCCGTCTATCGCAAGTTCGGCCTGTGTCGCATCTGCTTCCGCCAGTTGGCGCTTCAGGGAGAAATCCCTGGCGTCACAAAGGCTAGCTGGTAAGTAAGGGAGACTTCGGCAATGAGCATGACCGATCCAGTCGCCGACATGTTGACGCGCATTCGCAATGCGTGTCAGGCAAGGCATCGCCGCGTTGACGTTCCGGCTTCGAAGCTAAAGCGGGAAATCGCACGGGTATTAGCCGAGACTCGCTTCATCGACAACTTTGCTTTTATCGACGATGGAGTCCAGGGCAAGCTTCGGCTCTACCTGCGGTACGACAGATCCGCTAAATCTACGATCCGCGGGATCAAGCGGATCAGCAGACCCGGTCTCAGGCAATATGCCGCGAAGGATCGGATTCCCAGGGTCTTGCGAGGTCTTGGCGTCGCCATCATATCTACCTCTCGGGGGGTCATGACCGACCGCGATGCTCGCCGATCCAAGATCGGTGGCGAAGTCTTATGCACAGTTTGGTAAAATGAAGAGAATCAGGAGATCGAGTTGTGTCTAGAGTAGGCGCTGAACCCATACCCCTACCGCAGGGAGTTGAAGCCAATCTGAATGGCCAGCGGGTACAGGTAAAAGGTCCCAAAGGACAGCTTGAGGTGCCGACTGTTTCCAACGAAATCGACGTCAAGGTGGAAGACGGGCAAATCATAGTCGGACGCCGCTCAGAGGAGAAGCAGGTTCGAGCCTTTCACGGTTTAACCCGCTCATTGATCGCAAACGCGGTTAAGGGTGTGAACGAAGGCTATCAGAAGAGGTTGGAAATCTACGGCGTCGGATATCGGGCCGAATCTGAAGGAAGCCGGCTGACCATGCAGCTGGGATTTTCCCATCCCGTCGTATACGATGCTCCCGAAGGCATTCAGATCACCACCGAGGAAGTGCCAGGCGAGGCCCAGATTGCCATCGTCGTTCAGGGAATCGACAAGCAGGCAGTCGGGCAGGTGGCGGCCGAAATTCGCTTCAAGCGCAAACCCGATCCCTACAAAGGTAAGGGCGTGCGCTATCACGACGAAGTCGTTCATATCAAGGCTGGGAAAGCAGCGGTGACGTAACAATGGCAAGCAAAGTTCAGACTATCAGGCAGCGCGATCGCCGTAACCGTCGACGCCACCGTATTCGCAAGCTCATCTCGGGGACGAGTGACCGGCCACGCATGGTCGTTTACAGAGGGATCTCTAACATTGAGGTGCAAATCGTAGACGATACATCGGGGCATTCGGTAGTGGGACTGTCGACCCTCTCGAAGGAACTGCGAGACAAGGACTTTGACGATCGTCGGGCCCAGGGTCACGAAGTCGGGAAATTGGTTGCCGCCAAAGCCTTGGAAAAGGGAATCAGCAAGGTAGTATTCGACCGGGGAGGTTTTATCTTCCACGGGATCGTCAAAGCTGTTGCTGACGGCGCCCGCGAAGGGGGCTTGAAGTTTTAACGGCCGGACATATAGGTGCAGGGGACTGGAAATTGTTGAAAGCAGACAGCGGATCGGAATTAAGCGAAGTCGTCGTTCAGAATAGCATTCGCCGAGTTTCCCATGTCCGCAAGGGCGGTCGGAGATTCAGCTTCAACGCGATTGTCGTTGTTGGCGACAGGAATGGGCGCGTCGGAATCGGGACGGGCAAGGCGGGTGAAATCGCGGAGGCGATTCGCAAGGGGACCGAGGCTGCCAAAAAGAGTGTCGTCGCGGTTCCCGTCGTCGAGGGTACTATTCCCCACGAAGTGTTGGGAAAATTCGGAGCCTCCAAGCTGATGCTCAAACCGGCCGCACCCGGGACCGGGGTGATAGCCGGCGGCGGTGTGCGGATAGTTCTTGAAATGGCCGGGATTCGCGACATCTTGACGAAGTCATTGGGCTCCAGCAATTCACACAACGCTATCAAGGCCACCGTCGACGGCCTGATGCAGTTGCGCGATGCCGAGGAAGTGGCGCGAATCCGGGGCGTCGATCCGAAACTGTTGCGGGGATAGGCATTCTCCGAGGGATATCGATGATGAAACTGGCAATAACCCAGCGACGCAGCGGCATCGGACGCGGTAAGGGACAAAAGGCTACGATCAAAGCCCTCGGCATCCGCCATCTGAATCAACGAGTCGTCCACAACGATTCACCGCAGATTCGCGGAATGATCGACAAGGTCTCCCATCTGATCGACGTTGAAGAACTAGATACCGGAAAAAAACCGGAATAAGCAGGGCAATCGACTATGAAAATCGGAAACATTCCCCGCCCCCGCGGCTCGCGCAAAAAGAGCAAGCGATTGGGACTGGGTCACGGTTCAGGAACGGGGAAAACGGCGGGCAAGGGGCACAAGGGCCAACGGGCCAGGTCCGGGGCCAAGCGCGGACGCCGAACCGGGTTTGAGGGCGGTCAGAATCCCATGCATCGCCGTCTACCTAAGATCGGATTCTCCAACGAGCCGTTCCGGGTGACGTATCAGGTTGTCAACATTGGGGCTATTGAAGAGCGCGGCCTGGAGGGAGAGGTCGGACCTGCGGAGTTGCATACGAGTGGCCTGATACGCAAGTTGTCGCTGCCTGTGAAGATCTTGGGAGATGGGACGTTGAGCCGGGGCATAACTGTCAAGGCCCACAAGTTCTCCAAAACTGCCCTCGAAAAGCTGGCGCTTGTAAATGGCAAAGCCGAGGTGCTCTGAAGGTGCTACAGAGTTTCCAAAACTGCTTCAAGATTCCAGACCTCCGAAGTCGGATAATTTTTACAGTCAGTTTGCTCGTGGTGTATCGAGTTGGGGGGCAGATCACGGTCCCCGGCGTCGATCTTCAGGTGTTGAACGACTACTTCGCCAACACCAGTGGAACTCTGTTCGGCCTTTACGACATGTTCGTCGGTGGGGCGTTCACGCGCGCAACGATTTTCGCTCTGGGGATAATGCCCTACATAAGCGCCTCCATCATCTTGCAGCTGTTGGGCGCCGTCATCCCGCACTTTCAGAAGTTGCAAAGGGAAGGTGAAGAGGGACGCAAGAAAATCAACCAGTACACTCGGTATGGGACAGTGTTTCTCGCCGCTGCACAATCATTGGGCGTTACCTATTTCCTCGAGTCTATCACGACACCGGGGGGCATGGCCGTATCGGAACCAGGTTGGGCCTTTCGCCTAGGTACGATGATCACTATCACGGCGGGAACAGTGTTCATAATGTGGCTTGGCGAGCAAATTACCGAGCACGGCATCGGGAACGGCATTTCACTGATTATTTTCATAGGGATCATAGCAGAGCTTCCGTTTGCGATCATGAGCGAGTACGAACTTTTCATGCTCAACCGGGGTGCCGGTAAGAATATCATTCAGGAGCTGTTTCTGGTAGCACTGATACTCTTCGTCGTGGCCTTCGTGATTCTTCTCACCCAGGGGCAGCGAAAGATCCCGGTGCAGTACGCGAAAAGGGTTGTCGGTCGAAGAGTTTACGGCGGGCAGACAACGAGCATCCCATTGCGCATCAACACCGCTGGCGTCATTCCCATCATATTCGCGCAGTCAATCATGTTTCTCCCCGGCACCGTCACCCAACTGTTTCCCGATAGCACTGTGATGCAGACGTTGGGCGGGTATTTCTCCATGCAGTCGATGTTCTATTGGTCGATCTATTCTCTAATGATCGTTTTCTTCGCCTATTTTTACACGGCGATCGTAATGGATCCGAACCAGCTGTCAGATAACATGAAAAAGCATGGAGGCTTCATCCCGGGGGTACGACCGGGACCAAAGACGGCTTCATATATTGACAGGATCATGACTCGAATCACCTTACCGGGGGCAATAGCACTGGCTCTGGTTGCGGTAATTCCCTTTTTCATAACTCAGCAGTTCAATGTCAGTCCCTCATTCGCACAATTTTTCGGGGGAACAGGTCTGCTGATCATCGTCGGGGTGGCGTTGGACACGCTGCAACAGCTCGAATCGCAGCTGGTCACCCGCCACTACGAGGGATTCATGAAAAAGGGCAGAATCCGAGGGCGTCGCTAGCCTTCGCGTGGTGGGGTCCCGATGGACCCGAAAACGGGAGTTGAAACGTGAAAGTAAGAGCATCGGTAGGCAAGCGTTGCGTGGAGTGTAAGATCATTCGGCGCAATGGGGTCGTACGGGTGATCTGCAAGCGGAATCCCCGACACAAGCAGCGGCAGGGCTAACAGGAGGCTTACCAGTGGCTCGAATTGCGGGTGTTGATCTACCAAGAGACAAACGAATCGAAATCGGCCTTACCTACATTTACGGTATCGGCAATAAGCTTGCCGAGCAGATAATTTCCCAGGCCGGAATCGATGTGAATACGCGGACGCACGCTCTGACCGAAGAGCAGGTGACTCAGCTGCGCGCCATTATCGAATCCAATCACAAGGTCGAGGGAAGTCTCCGCGGCGAGGTCAACATGAACATCCGGCGGTTGATGGACACGGGCGCCTATCGCGGTTTGCGCCATCGCCGAGGCTTGCCGGCCAATGGGCAGCGGACCAAGACCAACGCCCGCACCCGCAAGGGACCAAGGCGCGCCATCGCAGGCAAGAAGAAGACGCCACCCAAGGGCTAACTGGCGCTCCGGGGTAATCAACGAACCACGGCCCGTTTTTTTCGGCCAAACCGAAGAGGCAGAGAATTGCCACCAGAGAGATCGCGTCGCAGGCGCAAGAAGGCGAAGAGCGTAGAGTCCGTGGGAGTGGCCCATATCTTCGCAACGTTCAACAACACGATTATCACATTGACCGACACTCAGGGTAACGTCATTTCCTGGGCGACGCCTGGAAAGATGGGGGTCAAGGGAAGCCGAAAGTCGACACCTTTTGCCGGCCAGATGGCCGCCGAACGTGCCGCCCAAGAAGCGATGAGTCAGGGGTTGAGGCGCGTCGAAGTCTGGGTAAAGGGACCGGGAGTGGGGCGTGAGTCTGCTATTCGAGCACTACAGGCCACCGGCTTGGAGATTTCCGCAATCCGCGACGTCACGCCGATTCCCCACAATGGGTGCCGGCCGCCGAAGCGCCGCAGAGTGTAACCAGGAGTTCATGAATGAGTAGGTATGTTGGTCCGAACTGCCGTTTTTGTCGTCGCGAAGGAACGAAGTTGTTTCTGAAGGGAGAGCGCTGCGTCCTGGAAAAATGCTCCTTCGAGCGCCGTAGTTACGCGCCTGGACAGCACGGTCAACGGCTTCGACGGAAACAGTCGAACTACAGTGTTCAGCTGCGAGCTAAGCAACAGTTGGCCCGGTTGTACGGAATACGCGAGGGGCAGTTCCGTGGTTACTATAAGGAATCAACGCGTATTCCCGGCGTCAGCGGCGAGAATCTTCTTCGCCTGCTTGAGAGCCGCCTCGACAATGTCGTGTACCGATTGGGATTTGCTCCTTCACGCAAGGCGGCACGTCAATTGGTGCGGCACAATCACATAGTCGTGAACGGTCGCCGCGTGAACATTCCTTCGTTTCTGACCTCTCCCGGAGACGCGATTCAGATCGAAGAGAAGAGTCGCCAGATTGATATCATTCACGAGTCGTTGCGAAGGTCTCGTGAACTGGTTCCCTGGTTGTCAGTGGACAAGGTAAACCTGCAAGGCAGTGTTCTCGAAAAACCGAATCGCGAGGACATCCCGACGGTAGCCCAAGAGCAGGTTGTGATCGAGTTTTATTCGCGAGTCTGATCGCGGTTTATCCGGTAGGATTTCCGCACAATTTCATCTTCCCGAACACAGGGAGTTAAGGCGCCGATGAAAATTGAAGGTCTCCAAATGCCGAGGAACGTCGAAGTAGACAAGGACAACCTCAGCGAGACTTACGGTGACTTTGTCATTCAACCTCTTGAAAGAGGCTTTGGAGTTACCCTTGGCCATAGCATCCGAAGAATTCTGTTGTCCTCTATTCAAGGCGCTGCGATAACGCGCCTGAATCTCGAAGGCGTGCAGCACGAGTTTTCAGCGGTGCCTGGTGTCCGCGAAGACGTTCCGGAGATGGTCTTGAACCTCAAGGAAGTGGCTTTGCGCTATCACGGGACGGAAGAGCGCATGCTTCATATCGAAGGGTTCGGTCCTGGTGAGTTGCATGCCGGCGATCTGGCAGTAGATCCAAGCGTAGAAATCATGAATCCGGACCTTTACATCGCTACACTGGAAGAGGGTGCAGAGTTGAAAATGGACCTGACCGTAGGTCTTGGCCGCGGCTATGTTTTTGCTGAAGAGAACAAGAACGGTGAGCAGCCAATAGGTTCCATTTCCCTCGACGCGAATTTCTCTCCTGTGCTTTCGGTACACTACGACATAGAGAATGCCCGGGTGGGTCGTCGCACGGATTTCGACAAACTTACCTTGAGCCTGTTGACTGATGGTTCGCTTTCGCCGGATGACGCATTGGCACAGGCAGCTAGAATTCTCATGGAACATCTAAACCTTTTCGTCGATTTTGATGAAAGCGCGGAAATTCCAGAGGAGAGGCAAGTCGACGAAGAGACAAAGAGGGTGGCGAAGTTGCTGGTCATGCCCGTCGAGGAACTCGAATTGTCGGTCAGATCCGCGAACTGTTTGAAGGCGGCGGGAATCAGTCACCTGCGCGAACTGGCCGCTCGCACGGAAGCCGAAATGTTGAAATACAGGAATTTCGGCCGAAAGTCGCTCAACGAGCTCGGGGAAATCCTTCAGGGGCTCAACCTAAGCTGGGGGATGGACTTGACTCCGTATGAAGGAATCGAGCTCGAAGACGAAGTGGCCAGTCCACTCGCTGAGGAATTCTGAGACAGAGACGGGATGTAGATAAAAATGCGACACGGCAAGAAGGTCCCGAAGTTAGGTTGCAACCATAGCCAGCGAAAAGCGATGCTGGCCAATATGGTCACCTCTCTTTTCGAGAACGAGGTGATTCGTACCACCAATGCGCGGGCGAAGGCATTGCGGCGTACGGCCGATCATATGATCACATTCGCGAAGCGCGGCGATCTCCACGCACGCCGGCAGGTGTTGCGGTTGATCGCCAACAAACGGGTTGTTGGAAAGTTATTTGACGAAATCGGCCCGCGCTACAAGAGTAGGAACGGGGGGTATACGCGTATCGTCAAACTCGGTCCACGGCGTGGCGACGCAGCCTTCATGTGCATCCTGGAGTTGGTAGATCGTCCAGGTGCCGAGGTTGAAGCGGCCCCTGCCGAGGAGGATCCTGTTGTCGCCGAGGATACCGCATGAACCCAATCGCAAGCTAGTCCCCCGCATCTATCGGGTGAAACCTGCGCGACGCAGTCTTGTTAGCGAGGCGAATTGAACAATTCGCCTCGCTATTCTTTTTTTGATGAGACTGATCTTTGTGGCATGAAGCAAGGAGACAAAATACAGCTCCGAATCGAC
>Ga0315305_1000051_pt1 | contig 11195 bp, 16 predicted proteins | sample CB9_Tmax_529_MT_FD_204537 | JGI IMG/M metagenome (GOLD analysis project Ga0315305, IMG submission 204537) | Metatranscriptome of marine microbial communities from Western Arctic Ocean, Canada - CB9_Tmax_529 (Metagenome Metatranscriptome) | ecosystem: Environmental > Aquatic > Marine > Oceanic ...
GAAACAGTCCGGTGCTTCTGAGGTAGAGGTTGTTGAGGCTAAGGCATCTCCGTCTGGGAAGTCACGGGCGAAACAGTCCGGTGCTTCTGAGGTAGAGGTTGTTGAGGCTAAGGCATCTCCGTCGAAGAGGTCACGACCAAGGCGGCCAAACGCGACTGTTGATGAGCCGTCTATTGAGAACCTTGCTTCGTCTGAACAGCAAGTCAGAAGGATGCCACGATTGTTGGAGCAGTATCGCTCCACGGTCAAGGGCATGCTAATGGAAGAGTTCAGATATGGCAATGTTATGCAAATACCACAACTATCGAAGGTAGTTCTCAATATAGGATTGGGGGAAACTAAGACTAATCCACGTGCTATGGAAAATGCCACTAGGGACTTGGCTATAATATCTACACAGAAACCAGTTATCACGCGGGCAAGAAGGTCTATAGCTGGTTTCAAACTGAGAGAGGGAGATCCAATCGGAACTGCCGTAACTCTCAGGGGTAATCGAATGTACGAGTTTATGGATAGGTTGCTTAACGCTGCACTCCCACGCATTCGTGACTTCCGTGGTGTATCCAGAAAGGCCTTCGATGGTCATGGCAATTATTCCCTTGGTATTCGTGAGCAAGTGATCTTCCCGGAAATAGATTATGGCCAAATAGATCGCATTCGTAGTCTGCAAGTCTCCATTATCACCACGGCCTCTACTGACTTAGAGGCTATGCGTCTACTAGATCTTTTAGGAATGCCATTTACACGCGATACTGTGGTAACTCCTGAGGCAATCAATGTCTGAAGTATATTTCATCATGTCTGGTAAAGGGGGCTCAATTGGCTAAGACGTCTCAGATTGCCAAATGGAAAAAGCCACAGAAATATTCAGTGAGGCATCATAATCGATGTAACCTCTGTGGTCGCCCACGGGCTTACATGAGGCATTTTGGTTTGTGTAGGATATGTTTTCGAACACTTGCTCTGAGAGGTGAGATTACGGGCATTAGGAAGGCTAGTTGGTAATATATGAATTCAACTGATCCGATAGCAGATATGTTGACCAGGATAAGGAATGCCGTGGCCGTGCGCCATAGTACTGTTATTGTGCCTGGGTCTAATCCAAAAGTGGCCTTGGCTCGCATAATGAAGGATGAGGGATTCATCGAGGACTTTGAGATTCTCAGAGATGGATTTGAACGTACATTACGTCTTCGGTTGAAATATTATGACAAGAACGAGCCTGTGATTTCTGGCCTTAAACGGGTGAGCAAACCAGGATTACGGAGATACGTGAGTGCTAAGAAGATACCTCAGATTTATGGTGGTATGGGTGTGACTATAATATCGACTTCACAGGGAGTAATGACTGGCTCAGAAGCCCGTAAACGCAGCATAGGTGGAGAATTTCTATGTTATTTGTGGTAACAAAATGTCAAGAATAGGTAATAAACCCATCCACATCCCTAGCGGGATAGATGTGGAAATAAATGAAAACACGGTTGTTGTTAAAGGCGATAAGGGTGTCTTGAGGCAATCGTTCAACTCTGCTCTTTCCATACTACGTGATGGCGATGTTCTGAGAGTGACGAGACCTACTGACAACAGAGAACACAAAGCTCTTCATGGCCTTACTGGTGCTCTTCTAGCGAATATGGTGGTAGGCGTAAGCGAGGGTTATAGACGGACTATCGAATTGGTAGGTGCGGGATATCGGGTCCAGCAATCTGGAGACAATGTAGTGTTGCTAGTAGGGTTTAGCCATCCTGTTGAGATTGTTCCATTGCCTGGCGTTTCATTGTTGGTAGAAGGCAACAATCGTGTTCACGTCGATGGTATAGACAAGCAAGCAGTTGGTGAGATGGCAGCTCGTATAAGAAAAGTTCGCCGTCCAAATGCATACACTGGTAAAGGAATAAGATTTGCAGGCGAGAGGGTACGTCTGAAACCTGGTAAAGCTGCTGGGAGAAAGGCATAATGGCCAAGTTTAAAAACAGCAGGATTATGCGCCTTATCCGTCACAAGCGGGTAAGACAGAAAGTACATGGCACCTCGCTGCGTCCTAGACTGGCTCTCTTTAGAAGTTTAAATCACATATACGCTCAGGTAATAGATGATACTCAAGGATTTACACTGGTGTCAGCATCAAGTCTAGACTCGGAGTTTAGGAGCGATAGAGACTCTCAACCTAAGGGTAAGGTGTCGACGATGGTGGGATCGTTACTGGCAGAGAGAGCCAAAGAGAAAGGGATTAACCAGGTAGTTTTTGATGCGGGTGGGTATAAATATCATGGTCGGGTCAAGGCATTTGCGGAGGCTGCCAGAGAAGCCGGTTTGGAGTTCTAATGTCACTACAGTATGGACAAAATGATAGGCTCGAGTCCTCTGAGTTTACTGAGCGTGTCGTGAAAATACGCCGAGTCACCAAAGTGGTGAAAGGGGGAAGACGTCGTGGCTTCAGTGTTATGGTTGTGGTAGGAGATGGTGCAGGTCGTGTTGGTATGGGTTTGGGTAAGGCATATGCTGTTCCAGATGCCGTCCGTAAAGGTGTAACTATAGCTAAGAAAAACTTAGTTACAGTGCCATTGAGAGGAACTACCATTCCACATCAAATAGTCGCAAGTCACTGTGCGTCATCGGTGCTTCTCAAACCTGCTGCGTCTGGTACTGGTGTGATAGCTGGAGGTGCCGTAAGGGCAGTAGTTGAGTTAGCTGGTATTCGTGATATTCTGACCAAATCTCTTGGTAGCTCCAATGCAATAAATGTGGTAAGGGCTACGATTGACGGCTTAACGAAGATTAAAGATCCATCTCATGAGCGGGCTAGAAGAAAAGGTACAGATCATGTGTAGTGCTAGGCTATTAATGCTTCTGTATGGATATTAACTGAATGCTTATTTCGTGTCTTCGTGTTGACTGGTAGGAGAGTTCTTATGCTGAGTCATCACAGATAACTAGTTACTACGATTGTCTTCTGATATTGGAACTAGAAGAGGGTGTCTTGAGTAAAATACGTATACTGTGGAAAAAAAGTGCCATAGGTTATCCAAAGGAACAAGGTCGTGTGATTCGTGCGCTAGGGCTCCGTAAACTTAATCAGGAAGTAGAACGCGAAGATAGTCCTAACATTCGTGGCATGGTGCATAAAGTGAGACATTTAGTACAAGTAAGGCCGGGAGAATAATGAGACTAGATCAGCTAAAATCGTCTTTTGGAGCTAGGCGTTCGCGGAAACGCGTAGGACGAGGCAATGGCAGTCGTGGTACGTACTCTGGTCGTGGCATGAAAGGTCAAAAATCTCGTTCAGGTGGTGGTGTGCGCCCAAGTTTTGAAGGTGGACAGAATCCCATGGTGAAACGCTTACCAGAACATCGTGGGTTCGTTAACATTTTCAAACAGCGTTATGCTACTGTCAACTTAGATATGCTGGCGGACAGATTCTCACAGGAATCTGAAGTGACTCCTGAGAAAATGCAAGAAGTGCGTTTGATCCGAAATTTAAATTTGCCGGTGAAGGTGTTGGGTAGAGGGGAAATGCAACGCGCCATAACCATTATGGCTCACAAATTCTCCACGGAAGCTAAGCGCAAGATAGATTCTGCTGGTGGAAAGGCAGTCGAGATATAACATGATGCGGCAGACTCAAGTGGCCAAATCAGAAGGTGGTACGCCTAGGCTGTTGCAGGCTGTTATGGAAGCTATGAGTGTGCCTGACTTGCGAGCTAGGCTTATGTTTGTCTTTGCCATGTTGGTGATATTTCGTTTCTTGGCTCAGGTTCCTGTACCAGGTGTTGAGAGAGAAGCGTTGGCTAATTTCTTTCGTGAGAATGACCTCTTCGGGTTTTTGGATGTCTTCAGTGGGGGAGCCTTACGAAGTCTAAGCGTGGTTGCACTGGGTGTTTTCCCGTACATCACTGCGTCGATTATCATGCAAATCATGGTGCCTGTTTTCCCACAACTTAAGGAGCTCAGTAAAGAAGGGGAAGTAGGACGGCAGAGGATAAATCAGCTGACACATTACCTCATGATTCCTATTGCGGCGCTTCAGGCATTTGGTCAGTTGACGCTCCTTCAGCGTGGAGGAGCAATCAGCGGTCTGGGTACGTCTAGCGATAATATATTGCCCACTATGGCAATTATAATTACGTTGGTAGCTGGGTCGGTATTTATGGTGTGGATAGGAGAGCTGATAACTGAGAAAGGCATCGGGAACGGTATATCCATCATCATATTTGCAGGCATAGTAGCTACTTTGCCTCAAATGATTGGGCAAGGCTTCCTAGAACGTGATAATGCTGCTGGTCTGTTACTGTTAGGGGTAATTGGCGTGCTCATGGTGTACTTGATTGTGATGTTTACTGAAGCGGAGAGACGGATACCTGTTCAGTACGGCCGTGCTGTTTTTCGTGGTGGTCGTATGTATAGGCAAGGGGGTGCTACTCACCTACCAATAAAAGTGAATTCGGCTGGAATGATACCTCTAATTTTTGCCTTCTCGATCATGATATTCCCAGGTATTGTTGCAAGCTATTTTATGGATCCTGCGAGTACTTCTTTCCTAAGTCGAGCTGCAGATTTTGTGCAACAACTCTTTGCTCCTACTGGATTCGTCTATTATTTATTTAGTTTTATTCTGGTAGTTGCATTTACGTTCTTCTACGCCTTGATAGTCTTTAGGCAACAGAATTTGGCAGAGAGCTTACAGCGCAATGGAGGCTTCATACCTGGTATAAGACCGGGTCGTTCTACAGATGAGTATCTGAATCGAATTATTGTGCGTGTAACTTGGGGAGGGGCCTTGTTCTTAGGTCTTGTCGCTGTTATTCCGTTCGTGGTAACTCTGCTGACAGATGTACGTGCCTTACAACTTCCATCTATCAGCTTGCTTATTATGGTTGGAGTGGCCCTAGATACTATGAGGCAGTTGGAGGCCCAACTGCTCATGCGCAATTACGAGGGGTTTATTAAATAATGGAGAGAGCTATGCGTATTGTTCTTTTAGGCCCCCCTGGAGCAGGGAAAGGCACACAAGCTAAGAGCATGTCGGATACGCTGAACATAGTGCATATATCATCAGGGGATTTGTTACGAGATCATCAGCAGCGAGGTACGGAGCTAGGTAATACTGCGCGTTCTTATATGCAGAATGGATCGCTAGTGCCAGACGACTTGATTATTGACATGATAAAGGAGCGAATAAGGTTGCCAGATGCGGAAGGTGGCTATGTTCTGGACGGCTTTCCGCGGACTGTAGAACAAGCTGGGGCTTTGGAAGATGCCTTAAAAAATCAGGGTGAGGCTATTGATTGGGTTGCTAACATACGCGTTTCCGAAGAAGAATTGGTCATGCGTTTAGGAGGCAGATGGATTTGTAAGCAGTGCCAGAAACCCTACCATGAGATCAATGCTGCACCTCATCAAGAAGGTGTGTGTGATGAGTGTGGCGGAGAATTGTATCAGAGGGAAGATGATGTCCCAGAGGCGGTGAGTAGGCGTATAAAGGTTTTTGCCGAGCAGACCGCGCCACTCATACAGTACTATAGTCGGAAGGGAAACTTGGTTGAGGTAAATGGCGAGGGGAGCATTGAAGAGGTGAGAGAATCCCTTATAAATGCTATTGCTGTAGAGTAAGGTGTAAGCATATATGGAGAAAGAGGGACTATTTACGAGTATGGCAACTAGGGAACGAGGGATTACCTTGAAGTCTCCTAGAGAAATTGAATTCATGCGTCAGGCTGGAAGGGTTGTTGCACAGACCATTGCTGCTGTGGTACAAGCCATCAGCCCAGGTATGAAGACAGCGGATCTCGATGACATTGCATCTCAGGAGATTAATAAGTTGGGTGCAAAGCCCTCATTCAAAGGTTATTTAGGATTTCCATGTACCATATGCGTTTCTGTGAATGACGAAATAGTCCATGGAATCCCTGGGGATAGAGTTATAAGAGATGGTGATATGGTGAGTATGGATGTTGGAGCGGTAGTAGAGGGGTTTCATGGAGACTCAGCAGTTACTGTGGGAGTCGGTAAAGTTTTGCCAACGGTTACTGAACTCATAAATATAACTCGAGAAGCATTGGATAGGGGCATTGCAGCAGCTACGCATGGTTCTCGTGTAGGGGATATATCTTGGGCAGTTCAGTCCTATGTTGAGGAGATGGGATACTCAGTGGTGAGGGAGTATGTGGGGCATGGTATAGGAAGGGCGCTTCACGAAGAACCGCAGGTACCTAATTTTGGTGCTCCTGGATCTGGACCACTGCTCCGGAGTGGTATGGTGATTGCAATAGAGCCTATGGTAAATATAGGTGGGTGGGAGACGCGAGTTTTAGAGGACAATTGGACTATTGTAACTCTTGACGGAAGTCTCTCGGCCCATTTCGAAAACACTTTACTCATCACTGAGGGTGATGCAGAGGTGCTAACTCGGTTATAATGAGCTTAAAGATTTGGAAGCGGACTGCTGAGGCCAATGCCTAAGAAACCAGGTTTAGAGGTAGAAGGGACTGTGGCACAGTCTTTACCCAATGCGATGTTTTGGGTAGACTTGGCCAATGGTCATCGTATACTTGCCCATGCCTCTGGCAAAATAAGGGTGCATTTTATACGCGTGTTGCCGGGGGACAGGGTTCTAGTTGAACTTTCGCCATATGATTTGACCCGTGGCCGGATCACGTACCGCTTCAAATAACGGAGGAATTATGAAGGTCCAGGCCTCGGTGAAGGCAAGATGTGATAAATGCAAGGTTATCCGAAGAAATGGGGTTGTGAGGGTTCTTTGCGAGAATCCAAAGCATCGTCAAAGACAGGGGTAAAAGATGAAGGTGAGACATGGCTAGAGTTGCTGGTATAGATATACCCGATGGTCAGCGTATTGATTACTCTTTGCAACGCATATATGGTATTGGCCCGGTAATATCCAGAGATATAGCCACGAAAGCTGGCGTGGAAGGTAATCCTAGAGTTAGGGATATCAGCGAAGAGGATTTGATACGTATTAGAGAGGTTATAGATCGAGAGTATGTGGTGGAAGGCGATTTACGCAGGGAGGTAAATGGTAATATACGCAGGCTTATAGATATAGGCTCGTACCGTGGATTACGGCATAGACGAAGTCTGCCGTCAAGAGGGCAACGCACGAGAACTAATGCAAGGACTAAACGAGGAGCTCGTAAAACTGTAGCCGGACGTCGTCGCGCTGGAACTAGAAGGTAAGGAGACTATAATGACCACTAGACGAAGGCCTAGAGCAAGAAGACGAGAGAAGAAGTTTGTTCCTCAGGGTAAGGTTTTTATTCAATCCACCTTCAATAACACTATAATTAGCCTTACTGATCTCCAAGGCAATATTCTGGCGTGGGGTAGCTCTGGTACAGTGGGCTTTAAAGGCTCACGTAAGGGTACGGCTTTCTCGGCTCAGAGAGCTGCAGAAACAGCCGCAAGGAAGGCCATGGAGCATGGTTTGAGGCAAGTTGAGGTATATATAAAGGGTCCTGGATCTGGCCGTGAAGTTGCTATTCGTTCGCTCCAAGGGGCTGGACTTTATATTACTACCATAAGGGATATTACGCCTATACCACATAACGGTTGTCGTCCTGTGAAAAGTAGGCGGGTGTAGAAAAGGATATCGTTCTAAGGTTTAGATATGTTTAATGTGGGATATGGTGATTTGTTGCTGAAAGAGTTTAAAGGGAGATGGTATGGCTAGATATACTGATGCAGTTTGTCGGCTTTGTCGGCGTGCTGGCGTGAAGCTTTTTCTAAAGGCTGAGCGTTGCTATACGCCTAGATGCGCTGTAGAAAAACGGAGAAAACCGCCAGGGAGTCAACCTATGAGAAGACGACGCATTTCTGATTGGGGGACTCAGCTTAGAGAAAAACAAAAAGCCCGTCAGATTTATGGTGTGTTAGAGAAACAATTCCGGAAATATTTTGGCGAGGCACAGCGTCGTCCTGGTATGACTGGTCTATATCTTCTACAGCTCCTTGAAGAGCGTCTAGACAATGTTGCATACCGGCTCAACTTTGCGGATTCTAGAAGCCAAGCCCGTCAATTGGTCAGTCACGGACACATTATGGTTAATGATCACAAGGTTGATATACCGTCGTATCGTGTCAAAGTAGATGACGTTGTGGTGTGGAAAGAATCCAGTAAAGAAACAGGTATTTTTGCGCAGATGTCAGAGGATATTCCCAGGCGTCCTCTACCCAATTGGCTTAGCCTGGATGCGGAGAAAATGGCTGGTCGTGTGCTCTCTATGCCTGATCCATCGGAGATCGATACAGGGATAGATGTTAGATTGATTGTGGAGCACTACTCCAGATAGGGAAGGAATATTTAAATGGAGCAAATAATAGAAGAGGTTTTGGAAGAGACTCCCAATCCGGAAATTCGTGTAGTTGAAATCCGGGATGGCTATGGTAGATTCGCGGTGGAACCGCTTGAGCCAGGTTATGGGAATACGTTGGGGAATCCTATGCGTAGGGTGCTTCTAACCTCCATTCCAGGTAGCGCGGTGACTTGGCTCAAAATAGAGGGGGTTCTTCATGAATTTTCCACTATTCCTCACATGAAAGAAGACGTGACTGAGTTTCTCATCAGTGTTAAGGCGATTCGCCTCAAGTCGCTCGTACAGCGTCCAGGAAAACTACGTCTCGATATAGCTAGAGAGGGCGCAGTGAATGCAGGTGATATCAGTGTTACGTCAGATTTTGAGATAGTCAACCCGGATCTTCATTTGGCTACTATGGAATCCTCTAGTGGGCAACTTTCTGTAGAATTCAATGTGGAACAGGGCAAGGGGTTCGTTACTGCGGGGAATGCTGAAGGCTTACCTATAGGTGTCCTTCCAGTGGATGCCATATTTAGTCCTGTTCGCAAAGTGAATTACTTTGTTGAGAGTATGCGTGTTGGGCAAACAACTAACTATGAGCGACTTATTATTGATGTATGGACTGATGGTACAGTTAGTCCTGTAGATGCAGTAAAGAAAGGCGCTGAACTTCTCCTAGAACAGTTTTTCCTTTTTGCTAATGCGGACAAGGCAGGTGAAGGAACTCCAGATAGACCATCTTTCACAGCGACGATTCCAATGGAGCAATACAATACTCCTATAGAGAAGCTGGATCTTTCTTCCCGCACTCTTAATTGTCTTAAGAGAAGTAACATGAACAAGGTGGGGCAAGTACTTGAGGTAGACGAAGCAGATCTTCTGAAGATACGAAACTTTGGAACTAAATCATTGAATGAACTGAACGCTAAACTTAGGGATATGGGATTCGTGAAGGAGGAAATTTCATCAAGTGATGATTTAGAGGATAAAGTAGATTCATTGGACGGCAATGATGATACCGAAACGGACGTTATATCGGTAAAGAGTCTATGAGACACGGTGTAGCAGGTCGTAAGCTTAGTCGTCCCACTAGCCAGCGTGTTTTAATGTACCGTACTCAAGTGACTGATCTTATACGCCATGGGCGAATTCGTACAACTGAGGCTAAGGCAAAAGAGCTGCAGGGTATGGTGGAGAAGGTGATTACCTTAGGGAAAAAAGGGACACTAAATCATAGGCGTAGGGCTCTAGCTTTTGTTACTGATGAGGCTATTGTTAGGAAGGTATTTGATGATCTTGCAGAACGATATGCCAGTAGAGCAGGTGGATACACCAGGGTGCTGAAAATGGAGCCTAGAAAAGGCGATGGGGCTTCGATGGCTCTACTTGAGTTGATTGAATGATTTCGTATATTGAAAGTTCTACATATTCACCTGAGGTTCAGCAGCTTCGAAGGTTGGCCATGATGGTTGAGTACGATGGCGCTAGATATCATGGTTTCCAGGCTCAGAGTAATGCAATTTCTATTCAGGAGACACTGGAAGAGGCTATTTTTAACCTCACTGGTGAGTGGCTACGCGTTAAAGGTGCAGGTCGTACAGACTCTGGCGTTCATGCTCAAGGCCAGGTAGTGTCTTTCGATACATGTTCCATGTACGATCCCAGTATATTCGCCCAGGCATTAAATCACTATCTGCCTGGGGATATATCTGTAAAAAGCGTAGAGCGTGTGGCGCAGAACTTCGATCCACGTAGATGGGCCATTAGCAGAGAGTATCGTTACACTATACTCAATAGTGAAGTTAACTCGCCTTTACTTAGAGGATTTGTCTACAATGTTAGGCGACCGCTTGACACAATGATCATGCTTGATGCGGCGCGTCTTCTAGAAGGAGAAATGAATTTTGCTCCATTCACTAGGGCGCTCTATGGCGAATCTATGAATACAAGTCGCATTGTGTTTACATGTTCTGTTAACAGAACAGGTAACATGGTGTTCATAGATATGGAGGCGAATGGTTTTCTTCAACAGCAGGTTCGGCGCACGGCTGCTGCCTTGCTGGAAGTAGGATTAGGACATCTAGAACTCAACGAGTTTAGAACTTTGAGTGAATCGGGTAAGCCTGGCGTATTTTCAAATGTCCTTCCTGCAAAAGGATTGTCATTGATGAGAGTAAACTATCCCATGCCACTTTTCTCATCTGAGCGAACGTTAAATGTGCGTGTAGGTGAGATTTTTGAGGAGAGTCATATATGAAAACTATGAGAACATACACTACTAGACCTTCTCATGTGGAGTCCAGATGGTGTGTATTCGATGCCACGGATAAAATTCTTGGCAGATTGGCCACTGAGGTAAGTGGTTTGCTTCAGGGAAAACACAAACCTATTTATGCAAGGCATATTCTCACTGGTGATTATGTCGTAGTTGTCAATGCTTCAAAGATAAAAGTGACAGGTAATAAATTGGAGCAGAAACTTTATCGTAGACACAGTGACTATCCTGGTGGTTTGCGGGAAGTTACTATGTCCACTGTGAGTGCGCGATACCCAGATCGTATCATTAAAGCTGCTGTGCGCGGCATGTTGCCTAAGACTATTTTAGGTCGTCAGATGCTTAAGAGGCTCAGGGTCTACGCTGGTGATTCGCATCCTCATGGGGCTCAGATAAAGGATATGGCTAGTGAGGAAATCATAGTTGTGCCTGTAGTGTCAGATAGACCTTTCTTATCAAATGACGCTTCTTTAATTGAGCAACCGACAGTTGAGTCTGTTGAAGACACAGTTGAGTCTGTTGAAGACACAGTTGAGTCTGTTGATCAACCAGAGGAAGGATTGATTGAGGGATCCACAGAGAATAAGGCGGAAAACTAGTATGACAGA
>Ga0315305_1000052_pt1 | contig 11126 bp, 9 predicted proteins | sample CB9_Tmax_529_MT_FD_204537 | JGI IMG/M metagenome (GOLD analysis project Ga0315305, IMG submission 204537) | Metatranscriptome of marine microbial communities from Western Arctic Ocean, Canada - CB9_Tmax_529 (Metagenome Metatranscriptome) | ecosystem: Environmental > Aquatic > Marine > Oceanic ...
CGATATTTGGCTTCTGTGTCGGATTGATTTGCCGCCTGACGTAACCCCCATCCTAACCTTGGTCCTGCGAGAGGGAAGGGACTTTACTTGACTTTTTCGCCGAGTAATCGCAAAGCAAACTATCTTAGAGAGAGACATGTGTTCTCTCCCCCTCGTAGGGGGAGAGTTAGAGTGGGGGATGGCTCTGGACAGCCTTAGTTTGGTGCTGAAACCACGCCAGCGAAAAGGAAAATCGAGTAGCGTACAATAGCGTCCCAGATTGCACCCTTAGCCGATAAAGAACTGATAATTCATTCAGCATTTGAAGGAGCCCGCATGTCCACCTCCAGCGGCAAGGCCGAAACAGTTATCAAGAACGCCAACATCATGACGATGGACACCAACCGCCCAAGAGCCCAAGCGGTGGCCATGACTCACGGTCGGTTTGCCGGCGTTGGCAGCAACGAAGATATGGAAGGTCTGATCGGGCCGGAGACCAAGATTATCGATGTGGGTGGTAAGACCGTCTTGCCGGGGTTCATCGACGGCCATATACACGTCTTGAGCAGCGGCGTTAAGCATGTGAACATGGCCGACTGCGACGTGCGGACTCTCACAGAAATACAGGCAGGACTTAAAGAGCGGGCTGCTAAAACACCCGCTGGTGGTTGGGTCCAAGGCTTCAAGTTCGACGACACCAAGACCGACCGGACAGCCTCGAACGAAGGACGCCACCTTTATAGGGATGACCTGGACGCTGTGACCACCGATCACCCCATGATGGTGGCCCACCGTGGCGGGCACGTCTTCTATATGAATAGCGCCGGTTTGGAGGCGGGAGGGTACAACGATGAGTCTGAAGACCCACCGGGTGGACGGTTGGGTCGCGACCCGGATACGGGAAAGCTCAATGGCATCGTTTACGAGCGGGCCATCGACCATATCCGCTTCGGCCTGATCCCAGTGGACACGGACGAGATTCGCCGTGAGGGATTGAGGACAATCTGTAACATGCTGAACGAGGTCGGGCTGACCAGCGTGCATGACGCCAGGGTGACCGCCGAAGAGTTCCAAACCTATCAGGACGGCAAGGCCGCTGGGGAGTTGAGCCTCCGGGTTTACGCCCTGATGTGGTATCCCCAGTTCCCAGCGCTCAGGGACGCCGGAATCAAGACCGGTCTGGGTGACGACCTGCTCCGGGTCGGCGGTATAAAAATGGTAGCTGACGGAGCAATCTCCACTCGGACCGCATATCTGTCTGAGCCTTATGAGGGCTCCTCGTGTGACCACGGCATTTTGGCCATGGAAGCAGACGAGATCGAGCAGCAAGTAATGGACATGCACAAGGCCGGGTTCCAGGTCTGCATCCACGCCAATGGTGACTCGACCATCGACTTGGTCTTAACCGCCTACGAAAAGGCGCAAAAAGCCTATCCAAGGTCCGACGCCCGTCACCGAATTGAACACTGCACGTTGATCAACCCGGAGCTATTGGCCCGGATGAAAGCCGGTGGCGTTGTCGCTACCCCGTTCTGTACCTTCGTCTACCACCACGGCGAAAAGATGCGCTACTACGGCGAGAAGAGGCTGGAGTGGATGTTTGCTCAACGTTCATTCATCGATGCCGGTGTGATGTCCACTGGGGCGACCGACTACCCGCCGGGACCGTTTGAGCCCCTATTGGGCATACAAAGTTGTGTTACTCGTACCGACAGCACCGGCAAGGAATGGGGCATCAACCAACGGATATCCGTAGAAGAAGCCCTCCGGTTGTACACACTGAACGGCGCCTACGCGTCTTTTGAGGAAAATATCAAGGGCTCGGTGGAGATCGGAAAGCTGGCTGACTTGGTGGTGCTGGGCAGCGACCCAACCAAGATTGACCCAATGGGAATTAAAGACATCCAAATACAGCAGACAATTCTTGGCGGACGGACTGTTTACGGGGGCTAGGTAGGGCTAGAGCTAGAGTACCTAGAGGTAAACCCGCTCGAAGTCCTCTGAGATCATGGACATATTGTCCGCATCCCAGTCGAATGACAGCACCACTGAGCGGTCTGACGTGGCCTCCAAGATGCGTTTTCCGTTCTGCGTGACAACACTCTCGGCCAGGCTGTAATCAAGCTCTCCGGCCTCGTTGCCGGATCGGTTGCAGACCATCATCGGCAGTCCGGTGTCTGCAGAGCGGGCTTCCCACTCGCCGTCGGGACCGCAGTGCCCAGGTCCCCAAGCAACTGGTGACACCAAAAGCTGGGCGCCCTTGTCCTTGAAAACCTGGGCAATCTCGTTCTTGTAGCCGTCGGCGCAAATCAAGATGCCGGTCATGATGCCGTCGCAATCTATAGGGTCGATCTTCCAGCCGCTGGTGGACCAAGACTCGGCACCGCCCAGGGCTTTGACCTTGCGGTGCTTGCCAATGATCTCTCCCTCAGAGTTGATGACAAACACGGAGTTATACATCTTATCCGTCGCTGGGTCTCGCTCCGGGTGGGACAGAAAGACCGTCAGGCTATGCTCTTTAACCAAATTTCGGAACCCGTCCATCCAGGGGTCGGGTTGGGGGAGAATCCAGTCCGTGCCGATAGTATTCATGAACAAGTAGCCCGGGATGCAAAGCTCGGGCGTGACTACCCACTGCGCGCCCTGTCCGGCGGCGACCTTTACGCCATGCTCCACCAACTTCCGATTGTGTTCGATGTCGTTGGTGACGGGCGCAAGATGTAGGAAAGATATACGAAGCTTTTTCATCTTCGCGGGATTATAACATCTGTAGGGTCGTGTAGCGTTTGGCCTTGACGGGTCGGTGCTGTGACTTCAGAATAAATGGTAGGGTCTTTCTCAAAAGACCTTCCTCTTATTGCAGCCCTGTAGTGTAGCGGTAACACGCCAGCCTTTGAAGCTGAAATCTCTGGTTCGAACCCAGGCAGGGCTGCCAATTTCTTTTCTCCGCTCCTAATAAGCCCGTCAATCAATTCTGTCGCTTGTAGACTCCCTCAAGGAGTAATCATGAACGACGATCAACCCCGCAACCATCTCGATATGTACCAGTTATACCAAGACGGACCTTATGTGTTGCCCCAAACAAAGTGCACGAATCGTCGAATCGATTTTGTGGGGCGTGCTAATTCAATCCTAGGCTTCTTTACCGTTATTTCTATTGCGCCAAAACAAGGATTGGATTCGCTTTTCAAAGCGGAACGAGAAGGAGTTTTCACTGACGACACTGCATTTAGACTCAATATCTTTCCCGGCGGTGCCAGTTCGCATCTGAACTGTGGTCTGTTCAAAAAGGCATTTTCTTGTGCAGGTGGAAATCTAACCAACCAAGTATTCTTGATGCTATACGGGAATTTTGAGGCGTATGTCGGGGATATCGTGTTGGACGGATTGTCTAGTGAAAACGTGGAGGATCCATATTAAGACGCTCTTAATTTGATGGTCTTATCCAAATGGAGGGGTAAAGTGGATAGGATTGAGCAAAGACTTAAGATTGTTATGGGTAAGCGTAGATTCGTCAATAAATTCCGCGATATCGAAATGAACTTCTTAGGGGAGCTTTGTACTGATCCTCTCGAGTATTTGGAAATGACGTCAGAGCTTCGCCACCGTCTTGTTCACTCTGGTGGCAGAATGGCCCAAGATTTTGTTGATGGGTTTCCGGAAGCCGACTTGAAAGTTGATGAGGCAATATTGCTCCCGCATCATATGCCCTATCAAGTGCAGATTTTTATGCATTTGAGTGATCTGTTCGATGGAATATTTGGCGCGAAGTATGGCTGGGAGCGTGCAGTGATCGCACCAGAAAAAATAGTCGATTACTGACTGAGAGTGGTTGTCGGTAGATTCAAACACTCCAATGCCATGCGAGGTTAAACCTAAGTCTCTCTTCTCCCACAAGTCAGTCGCGTTTCACATTGACCCTTTAGCTGCGGCGCGGGTATATTACGGCAGAATGATAGCCTGATTTTTCAGAGGTTTACCACAGCGTGTTTGCGTTGATTCTGGCCGGTGGAAAGGGTGAGCGACTCCGTCCCTTGACCGATACTCTGCCTAAGCCCATGGTCTCCGTTTGCGGCAAGCCCATATTGGAACACCAGGTCACCTGGCTTAAGGCCGGTGGCGTGACCGACGTTGTGTTCCTTGGCGGCTACCGTTGGGAGGCAATCAAAGACCACTTTGGCGATGGCAATGACTTTGGCATCAACGCCCATTACAGCGTGGAAGACTCTCCCCTGGGCCGGGGCGGGGCCATCAAGGCTGGTTTACCAATGGTTCCAGGCACAGAAAATACCGTGGCAGTGCTTAACGGTGACGTTATCACAGCAGAGACTCTGGCCAACCTTTATGGCCAGCACCAAGAGCGCAAGGACGCCAACAAGTCCCACCTGGCTACAATCATGGTGGTGCCAATGGTCAGTCCCTACGGCCTGGTTGATATGGACAACTCCGGGACGGTTACTGGGTTTCTTGAGAAGGTGGAGATGGACCACTGGATCAACGGCGGTATCTACCTGTTTGAGCGTTCAATCGCCGATGAGTTACCCGATCTGGGAGACCACGAGACTGAAACATTTCCTCGGCTGGCCGCTGCAGGTCAGTTGCTGGCGGTGCAATCCCGCGCCTTTTGGCGTAGTGTTGATTCCTTCAAAGACTTGAAAGAAGCAGAAGATAATCTCGGAAGCTGGTAAACAGCCGTAGCCGGTACGATATTTCAGTCATTCTTTTGGAGCTGCCAGTGAACCGGCAGTGGTCAATATCCGTATAGGCGTTGTAATCATAATGACCCAAAGCGAAGCGCCAAACGCAGGAACGTCGCCTGGTACATCGGGTGTCGTGGCCATGGCGGCAGCAAAGATCAAAACCAACATTGAAAAGGTGCTGGTAGGCAAGGGGGACGTCGTTGACCTAACCCTAGCCGCAGTCCTGAGCGGTGGACACATCCTGGTGGAAGACGTGCCAGGTATCGGCAAGACCACCATGGCTCGCTGCCTAGCCGAATCCCTCCAATGCACCTTCAAACGAATACAATGCACCCCGGACCTTATGCCGTCCGACATCACCGGCCTGCATTTTTACAACCAGAAATCCGGCGAGTTTGAGTTCCGGTCGGGCCCCATATTGGCCCAGATCGTGCTGGCTGATGAGATTAACCGCGCCACCCCGCGGACCCAATCTGCGATGCTGGAAGCGATGGCAGAAGGTCAACTGACAGTGGACGACCTGACCATCCAGTTGCCCACACCGTTCCTGTTGATAGCCACCCAGAACCCAATTGAGTTGGAAGGCACGTTTCCGCTGCCTGAGGCTCAGCTTGACCGGTTCTTGATTCGGCTGCGTATGGGATATCCCGATGAGGCGCAAGAAGAGGAGATGCTGGCTCGGTTCAATGGCGCAAACCCACTGATGGACATGCAGCCAGTAGCTGACGGGCCAGAGATAGTGGAACTACAGCGTCTGGTGCAGCAAGTCCACGTCTCCCCGGTTTTGAGCAATTACGTTGTGAAGCTAGTGCAGGCCACCCGCGAGCACCCTGACGTTGAACTGGGGGCTAGCCCCAGGGCAACAATGGGTCTTTACCGCTGCTCCCAGGCCGTGGCCGCTATTCAGGGCCGCGATTTTGTGGGTCCGGATGATATCAAATTGTTGGCCCCCTACACATTGCCCCACCGGATCATCGTTAAGTCCCAAGCTCGACTCCGCGAAAGGTCTGCCGAAGACGTGATATCCGACGTACTAGCCAAGGTGGAGGTCCCGGTCTAACACCGGCCCAGATTACCGGATCATAATCTGATCGGGGGACTGCAATGCTCAACGATTTCTGGGTTTTCTGTAGCAGCCTGATGATTTTCATTGGCCTGGTCGCCAGTGAAGGGTTGATGTTGGTGGTCGGCTCCCTGGTGCTCATGCTAGCCATTGCCGCACGGATTTGGGACCGTTTCGCCTTCCGTTCCGTGGGCCATTCCCGCACCATCAGTACCAAGCGTGCTTTCATTGGCGACACCATCGAATATTCCGTCACGCTGGACAATGACAAGGTGCTTCCCCTGATTTGGGTCGATATACAGGACTCGTTCCCCGATGGTCTCGATCTGACCGGAGCTACCATGCGTGGCAACGGCTTGGAGTCCAACCGACAGCACACCATCACCACCTCGCTGCTCCCCTACCAGAAGGCCACCTGGAAATATTCCATGCAATGCCTGGAACGTGGCTACCACCGCATTGGACCGGTGCGTTTGCGGACCGGGGATATCTTTGGGTTTAGTTCTGCTGAGACTCGCTACCTGGAATTTGACCACCTGTTGGTTTTCCCCAGAGTGTTGGACGTGTCCAAACTGCTTTTCCCACCGGAACATCCAATGGGCGAAATACGGGGTTCTAAGCCTATCTACTTTGACAACAACCGGGTGGTGGGCCAGCGGGACTACCAGTCACAAGACCCCATGAAGCACATAGACTGGAAGGCCACTGCCCGGGCGCTCACCCTGCAGACGAAAGTGTTTGAGCCGGTGGTGTCTCTGAACATGTTGATCGTGATGAACGGCTCTACCAGGGATCACTCTTGGCAGGGCAGCAACCGTCGCTTATTCGAGCGGTGCGTGACCGTGGCGGCATCGGTGGCCGGTTTGGCCGACCAGCGCGGCTACACCTACAGCGTAATCAGCAACGCGGTGGCCAGCTTCACCGGCAAGTGGATCAACATCCCAATGGGGGCATCGTCCAGCCAGTTTTCCATGACCCTAGAAGCCATGGCTATGGCCGCACCCTACGTCGTTGCTCCCCTGTCAGAGGTTATGAACGTAGGGCGAGCATCACTGCCGTCGGGGACAACTGTGATTCTAGTTACGCCAGCCATCAGCGAATCGCTGCTGGCGGATATTGCGGGGATACGTGATCACGGTTTCCCGGTGTTGGTTCTGTATGCCGGGGATGGTGTTCCTGAAGAAGATTTGGGTGACTTTACCGTGATTCCGATGGGCAGCATCCTTGACCCGGTGGAGGGACATGAACAGTTCATGGCGAAATAACGCAGTAACCTCCGTGGCGCTTTTCCTAGAGACCTGTGCGCTATATCTGGTCTTCATGGCCATTGCTGCCCTTTTGAATCTGCCAGAGGTCGTTCTATCGTTCTGGTTGGTGTTGATGGCGTTACTGGCTTCGTTCCTGTTGATGACTTATATCTTGTCGGTCAACGTCAACCCTAAGATTCGGGGACTGATTGGTTTGGGCATTGGAATCCCCGGGATTTTGGTGATGGTTCACCTGAACACTGGACTGGGAATCGTCCCCCTGGATACTTTCATCACCGGGTCAATCGAATCAATCGTGAACTTTGTCGGCACCATAGTTTTCTTGATGGTTGTTTGGTGGCGTGGCACCACTGTCGCGAGAGAAGACGTATCTTTGGACTCGGTGCGTGCTGCTTTCCTCTGGGGGCTGGGAGTGCTGTTTGGCGCCGCCCTAGTGGATAGCATGGTGGACGAAGCGGTGGTTAATGGCTTCTTGGTTATAGGGTTCTTTGCCGTTGGCCTGATGGGTCTTTCATTGGCGCGCTTCTCGTCGGAGAGCGGCGAGACCCACAACATGTCACGGGAATGGTTGATGCCCATTGTGGTCAGCATTGGCGGCGTGGTCGTCTTTGGGCTGATTATCAGCGCCCTTGGTTTGGGCGGACTGGATGATGTGACGCGGGGAGTGGTGAAATACGGCGGTGAAGCGGGGTTCTGGATACTTCAGCCATTTTTCTTTGCAATGGGGTTCTGCGCCGGACTCGTCGTGCTATTCGTCAACTGGATTTCCGGCATGGTCGGCGGAGGTGATTTCACAGCGCTGGCCAATGCCCAAGCGGAGTTGGACGAGTTCCATCAGAGACTCAGAGAGCGGGCCGAAGAGAAGGAAGCTTCCACCGCGCTCATGACCACCCTCAAATGGATGGCCCTAGGAATTGCGACTACGATTGCCGGTTTCGTGGTGTACAAGCTATTCAGGTCGCGCCGCTACATGAGTCAAGAGACTGATGTTGAGGAGATCAGAGAGTCCCTGTTCACTTGGAAGCGGGCCAACGATGACGTGGCAGGCATGTTTGCCGCCTGGTGGAAGCGTATGTTTCCGGTAAAAGAGAAAGGGTTTGGCGAAGGAAAAGACCTGACCACGCCCAGGGAGTTTTACCACGGTTTCTTGGGGATGGCTTCCAGGATGGGTCGTCCGCGCCGAGGCTGGGAGACGCCCAACGAACACCAGCGTGGCCTCTGGGGTTTACTGCCCACCGACCCGGTCTACCGGATAGTGCAACGGTTCCAACGTTCTCACTACGGCCAAAGGGACACCGATGATGCTGGCATTGAGGATCTGCGAGAGGACTGGAAGGAGTTGACCGAGTTCATGGATCAAGAGGACCTGTAGCCAGCTTTCTTCTGGTCGGTCAAAGCCTTTGCCAATACGACTTATTGTTTGCTGCCGACGCGCAGGTCATCAAGCACTTCTTTGATCTCTTCAAATCGCACGTACCGGATGTTGCCGTCAAAACTGGACGATGTGACCAGCACTCCCAGGTACTCGCCAAACTTGTTGAATACACCGCCACCGCTCATGCCGCTGGTGGCTGCCGCGTCCACCTGTCCAACCTCGTAATTTCCGGGCCGGATTCTCCAAATGGCGCCAATTCGACCAAAAGTGACCACCGGTGTGGTAGTTGAGATGGCCGGAACAAACCCAATCAAAGCGACCTCGTAACCAATGTCTGCCACTGATCTTTGAGAAAGGTCGGCAAATACTTGGTTGGAGACTGGCAGACTGACCGTTAAGCCTGGAGTGGGGTCGTCCAGCGTTAATAACGCTAGGTCACGGTGGCTGTCGTACCCAGTAACGGTGGCCCTTTGGTAGACGCCGCCTTCCACGGACACATCCACCCTGGATGCCCCTCTAATAACGTGCTCTGCGGTGATGATCTCAGTGGGTGAGATACGCACCCCAGACCCCTGGGAAAAAGCCAGATTGATGAAGGTGACTGCGCTCCGCATATCGCCAATGAATTCGCTGAAGTCTGGCTGAGGCTTTCCGGGCAATCCTTCCGGTCCCCTTGGGCCAACGAATCCGGGAAAACCCCTTGAGCCCGTTTCTCCAGTCCGTCCCTGCTCTCCCTGTTCGCCTTGTGGGCCTAGCTCTCCGGCTTCTCCCAATGGGCCCTGGCATGCCAGTAGCGTGAAGATGCTGATAAAGACGAGCGCCATTATGGTCAGCCTGAGGCGTCTAGTCCGAATATTGCAGTTGGGTGTTTTCAAGCTATACACTGGTTCCCGTTGAATAATCGTCGTGGCAGTCGCTCTGTCGTGCCGCGGCGTTTTTATTTGGCATGTTTATATACGGTTATCCAACAACTTTCCGATGTACCAACTAATTAACAGGCTGCCATTTTTCTACGGCTGGAGCATCTTATTTGCGGCCGGCAGTTCAATGGTTGTCAGAAACGCCGCTGCCAGTTTAACCCTGGCCGTATTCATATTCCCAATGTCTGAAGACCTGGGTTGGAGCCGAACATTGATTGCTGGCGCTGCCAGCTTCGGCGGGTTGATGGCCATGGTAGCGTCGCCGATCACCGGGTGGGCGCTGGACCGGTACGGCGCCAGAGTGATACTCACCGTCAGCGTCATCGCTCTGGGTCTCTCCACTATGTCGCTGGCTTGGGCGACAGCGCCAGTAGCATTCTACCTGGCATACGGCGCAGGACGCGTCCTATTTGCCAGTCCATTGAATATCGGTTGTTCGGTGATCGTGTCCCGGTGGTTCGTTAGGAAGCGAGGCCGAGCCACGGGAATCCTGTTCATGTCCCATTCACTTGGCATGATTACCTTTCCCCTTTTGGCTGGCGTTATGATCAGCTATCGTGGCTGGCAAGATGCTTGGATCGTGATGGGCCTGTTGGTCTTTGTGCTGTCTTTGGGACCGGTCTCCATGCTGGTCCGGCAAAGCCCCGAATCTGTGGGTCTGCTGCCCGATGGCGATGAACCGGACCAACTGGAAGAAGGTGAAACTGCATCGCCGGCTACTGAAGAAATGAGCTGGACGCTCCGGGAGGCGATGCGCACTCCCACACTGTGGCTCCTAGCCATATCCACCGGCTCTCTATACCTGCTGCAGTCCGGCACCAACATCCACCAGGCAGCCTTTTTCCTGGATCAGGGGCTTGGTGTAGGTGTCTCAGCCGCCTCAATCAGCATGAACGCCATATTCACGGGTCTGGGCAGTCTGTTCTGGGGCTGGGTCGTCGACCGAGTGCCAGTGCGCTACACCTATGCCGGTGTCGCGCTGATGATGTCTGGGGCTCTGGTGATGTTTACCATGGCTGACACCGCGATTGAAGCCTTGGTTGTGGCTGCGATATTTGGGACTGCCGTGGGCGGAATATTGGTGGTGCCAGTGGTTGCCTACGCCAACTACTTTGGCCGTGGTTCGCTCAGCACCATCCGGGGCGTGACCGAACCATTTGTCTCGCTGGGCCAGGCAATTGGCGGGCTATTCTCCGGCATCGTCTACGATGTGACCGGCAGCTACCGAGACGCCTTTATAGTCCTGGCAATAGTGGGTGCCGCAACCATTGCCCTGCTCCTATCAACCCGAGCTCCAATTAAACCGTCAGTGCCGATAGAGGTAGAGAGCGGCAGTTAAGGGGTTCCGGAACTGCCCCTACTTAAACTCTGGCAGGACCTCTGCGGAGATGGTCTCCATGAGTCGTTTTAGGGCGGAGACATCTCCTGAGTTTAGGGCCAGCACTATGTGATCAACCCCGGCGTCTTGGTAGGCCTTGATGTTGGCTACCATCATTGCTGGGTCGTTCCCAGGGAGCGTGGTTCGGCTGGAATTACGGTCACTGGAAGGCTTGCCGTGCACTTCAACCTCAACCCTGGTTGACCAAGTCATCTGTGAAGCGTCACGACCGGCTGCGGTGGCGGCTTCTATTATCTCCTGCTTGGTCAGCGCGTAACCCTCTGGCGAAACACCGGTGGGATGCCAACCGTCGCCCCTAAGCGCCGTCCGATTGATGGCACCGGCGCTGGCTCCGCCAACCCATATCGGGATGCTGGACTGCACCGGTTTGGGTGAGAAGTAGAGGTCTGAAAAATCCCAACGCTTGCTCTGGTAGGTTGGCA
>Ga0315305_1000053_pt1 | contig 10907 bp, 9 predicted proteins | sample CB9_Tmax_529_MT_FD_204537 | JGI IMG/M metagenome (GOLD analysis project Ga0315305, IMG submission 204537) | Metatranscriptome of marine microbial communities from Western Arctic Ocean, Canada - CB9_Tmax_529 (Metagenome Metatranscriptome) | ecosystem: Environmental > Aquatic > Marine > Oceanic ...
ATTGGAGATGAGGACATGAAGCTATTGTTTATTGGTCTGCTGCTCATATTGGGGTTAGTGATAGCCTGCGGATCTTCTGCGCCAGCTGAATCGCCAACTGTAGCTCCCCCAGCCGAATCGCCAACTGTAGCTCCCCAGGCGATACAGGCCTCTCCCGATAAAGACAAACCCGCTACTATTAAATCAGGTAAATCCAGTGTTCCTACCACTTCCGAAAATCCCACTCCCGTTCCGCAGGTCGCAGCGGAAATCGGCGGCACAGTCACCATTATGCAGGCCGTCTGGGGTAATCAGCTGTTTGACACCAGGGATGCCAGTGCTGAGGTACGCCGTTATGGGCAGCTGGTGCACGGCTTCTGGATTGCCAACAATAAAAATATGGAGATGATCCCCGGTATAGCGGAAAGTTGGGAACTCTCCGATGACGGGTTGACCTGGACTTTTGTGATCAGAGACGGCGTCAAGTTTCATGATGGAAGCGTTTTGACTGTCGACGACGCCCACTTTACCATGACCGACAGTTTTGTTCCGGAGGCCTTCGCCAGCAAAGTCTCTGGATTTGGTAGGAAGAGGGACCATATCGATATCACCGGGCCCAACTCGGTAGCATTCACCCTTACGGAGTCAGATACTAGTCTGGCGAACGTCTTATCAGAAGCGTTCCCTTCCAGTAATTACGGTGCTCTGATGCCCAAGGCGTATCTAGAAGAAGTGGGGCGAGATGCCTACAACGACAAGCCTATCGGGGCCGGGGCCTTCAAGGTAGTCGAATTTAAGCGTTCCGAAAAGATGATTTTGGAACGGTTTGATGACTACTACTACCAACCAGCCAACGGTTTTGATGAGGACCGCCGTCCCAATTTCCAGACCATAGACCTAAGGCTGGTGCCGGAGTCAGCCACCAGAGCCTCCGCAATGGAGGCCGGCCAGGCGGATATTATTGAGGCTAACTTGGAAGTTAGAAAGCAGGTTGAGCGAGGAGGAGGCCGAATATTCCTTAGCCCGGAGGCTACCTACGCAATTGTCGAATTGAATGGGTGCTACCGGCCAGAATTACCTTGCAGCGACATAAATGTACGCCGGGCCATGAACTTGGCCATAGATAAGGAACTCATCATGAGCGAGCTCTATGGTGAGGCGGGACATGCCAAGGGATGGGACCTGGTGACGCCCAGTTCGCTGGGTTACACCCCCGAGCTGGACCCCTTACCTCAGGACATTCCAGAAGCTCAGCGCCTGCTGAAAGAGGCTGGGTACCCCGGTGGGGAAGGCTTCCCCAAGGTGGAGATACACACGTGGGTGGCCGGTGAAATGCCCTTCATGCCCGAGTTCGCCCAGTTGATTGGCGACATGATTCAGGAACACCTGGGCATTGAGACACTGGTAAAGGTGGGCGAATCCGGTGCAGTCAAAGCAGCCGAACGAAGTCACGGACTTGACGGCCACATTTTCGTGCGACCCAACGAGGCCCGCTATGATGGCGGTAGCTCTATGAAAAACACTTACGGCGATTTCGATGGGAAATCCCCCCTGTCCAAGGACCCTGCGGTGCGAGATGTAGTGCTAAATGCAATGTCCGTCCGAGACCCAGCGTTGAAGAAGGCGGCCTACATAGAGATGTATCAAGTCCTGCGGGACCAGTCATACGCCTTTGGTCCCGGTTACGTTGACCTTCCCTGGGGAGTTGGTCCACGAATTGTTAACTGGGACGCTTGGCCTATGAATTCAAATCCCACTGCATGGTGGACGATGGTAATACAAGAGAAGTAGGAGCCCATGCAGCGATATATTCTGGGACGGTTGGCCCAGGGGGTTGTCACCCTCTTGGTTCTTAGTCTGGTAGTGTTTCTGGCTGTCCGCCTGTCGGGCGACCCTGCACTGTTCTTGTTACCCGAGGGCGACACAAGCCAGGAAGACTACGAGCAAATGAAGAAAAACCTGGGCCTGGACAAACCCCTGTACGTACAATACAGCCTCTTTATGGGGAATTTGCTCAGAGGGGATTTCGGCGACTCTACAATCGACCGTCGTCCCGCCAGAGATGCTCTGTTTGAGCGCCTACCCGCCACTATTCAACTGGCAGCAGCGGGCATGTTGTTGGCAACGGTATTGGGTATACCCCTTGGGGTATTGTCGGCGGTCAAGCGGGACTCGATATTCGACCACGGCGCCAAATTCTTCGCCATCATCGGCATGGCAACTCCACAATTCTGGGTCGCCATTATGGGCATCTTGGTGTTTGGAGCTTTATTAAAATGGCTGCCGACCTACGGGCGGGGTGGCCCTGAGCACTTCATCATGCCATCGGTGGTGATCGCCTGGTCTATTATGGCTGGTATGGTGCGATTGGGCCGCTCTAGTATGCTGGAGATCTTGGACAGTGATTATATCAAGTTCGCCCGGGTTAAAGGGTTGAAGGAGCGGCTAATCCTGTGGAAACATGCGTTGCGCAACGCCATGATTCCTCTTCTGACCTTCAGTGGGTTGAGCTTGGCGGGGTTACTAAACGGGACCATTGTAGTAGAGGTGGTGTTCGCTTGGCCGGGGATCGGCCGGCTCCTGTTAGAAGGAGTGGTTCGGCGGGACATCCCCGTGGTACAAGCTACAATACTAGCGTCGGCCTTCTTCTACATTTCTCTATCTCTGGTGGTGGACATTCTATATGCCTATGTTGACCCCAGAATCAGGGTTAACTAGAGCTAGTTCAAGGGGGCTTCTTGGCGGTCACACCCAATGTAGTCGCAACCGGCGTCGCCCGATCAGGGGTCTTACTACAATGGGTAAAGACCAGTAAGCTCCCTTGGGTTCCTATATCCGTGTTGACGGTGCTATTAGTGTGCGCTGTTTTTGCCCCGTTGCTGGCCCCCCACGACCCGGCGGACATCAGTATTCTAGATAAGAAATTAGCCCCTGGCGAAACGCTAAAGTTTCCTCTGGGCACCGACTTCTTGGGTCGGGATATTCTCAGTCGTCTGATCTTCGGCGCTCGTACCTCTGTTTTAATTAGCCTGTCGGCCTTGGGTACGGGAGCCTTAGTCGGCACGGTTCTGGGCATCGTCGCCGGGTACAAGGGAGGACGGACAGATGCTGTGATCTCCCGTTTCGCTGATGCAGCCCTGGGCTTTCCCTCCATCCTGGTAGCGATGCTGATAGTGGCCTTCCTGGGAGTCGGGATAGGAAACATCATATTGGCAGTGGCTGTAACCGTGTGGGCCAGGTTCACACGGATGATACGGGGCGATGTGCTCAGCGTAAAGCAACTGGACTTCATTACGCTGGCCAGGGTTACTGGAGTCAGCGAGCTCACGATAATGCGGCGGCACATTTTCCCCAATGTGGTCAATACCTTGATGGTACTGACCAGTCTTCAGGTAGGGCAGGTCATCCTTTTAGAGGCCTCGTTGAGCTTTCTGGGTTTGGGCCTGCCGCCTGGGGCACCCGCTTGGGGGATTATGGTGGCAGAAGGACGCGAGCTAATTCTCGACATGTGGTGGCTGTCCCTTTTCCCAGGGTTGGCCATTACTACGGTGGTATTGGCTTTCAACTTCTTCGGTGACTGGCTGCGCGACTACCTTGACCCAAAGCTACGTCAATCGCGGTAACCGATGTGAGTGAGGAGGCTACTCTCCAGTGAACGAACAACCAATACTGGCAGTCGAAGACTTACAGACCTATTTCTTTACCAACGCCGGCGTTGTGAAAGCAGTAGACGGAATCAGCTTTGAACTGCATAAAGGGGAAACTCTGGGCATTGTCGGCGAGTCGGGCTCCGGCAAGAGCATGACTGCGTGGTCCATCCTCAGGTTGGTCCCCGAACCAGCCGGGCGGATTGTTGGCGGGAGGATCCTTTACCAGGGAGAAAACCTGCTGGAAAAGAGCCAGGCCGAAATGCAGGAGATCCGGGGTAATGGCATCTGCATGGTGATGCAAGACCCTTTGACCTCTCTGAATCCCGTATTTAACATTGGCAACCAGATCATTGAATGTCTACGTATGGACTCAACTCCCTCAGGCCAGAGCCTCAGTGAAAGAGCTATCGAGCTCTTGGCCAAGGTGCATATTCCGGCTCCAAGAGACCGTATCGCCGCTTTCCCCCATCAGATGAGCGGCGGGATGCGCCAGCGGGTGGTGGGAGCGATCGCTATCTCCCGATCCCCCAATTTGCTGATCGCTGATGAGCCTACCACTTCCCTGGATGCCACAATTCAACTTCAGTACCTTAGACTGCTCAAGGAAATCCAGGAGCAGACCGGCGCAGGGATAATCTTCATCACTCATGACTTTGGGATTGTGGCTCGTATGTGTGACCGGGTGGCGGTGATGTACGCCGGTAAAATAGTCGAGCAAGCTGATGTGGAGCAATTGTTTGACAATCCCGCTCATCCTTACACCGAAGCCCTGCTGCAATCGGTTCCCAACCTGGACATCGATGTAGACCTTCTGCCGTCCATTGAAGGGCAGCCGCCTACTCTGGACGACCTGCCGGAAGGATGCGCGTTCGCTCCCCGATGCGCCTACGCCTTCGACAAGTGCAGCGAATATCCTCCCGAGTTTTCTGTTGAACCAGGGCACGGCGCCCGTTGCTGGAGACACCATGTCAACAACTGACTCCATGGAAAGCTCCACTGAGTTGGTCCGCCTGGAGGGAGTAAAGAAGTATTTTCCAGTAACCAAGGGACTGGTGATACAGCATACCGTTGGGATGGTCAAGGCAATGGATGGCATCTCTTTCGCCATCCCCGAAGGGCAAACCTACAGCATAGTAGGTGAGTCGGGGTGCGGGAAAACCACCACCTCCCGCATAGTTTTGATGGCAGAGCCCCCTACTGAAGGGCAGGTGTACTTTCAAGGCAGACCAATGGAGCGGTTCAGTGCAGCTGAGCAACGAGCATTCCGGGCTTCAGTCCAGGCCGTGTTCCAGGACCCCTGGAGTTCCCTGAACCCCAGAATGCGGGTGGGATCCATCATATCCGAGCCCTTGACCACTCACCAGCGGTTGACCAAGCAGGAAATGAAAGCCCAGGTCAATGAGTTATTGGAGGTCGTGGGACTGCACCCCTTTCACGCCCAGCGATACCCTCATGAGTTCAGTGGAGGGCAACGCCAGCGCATCGCCATCGCCCGAGCCTTGTCCACCCGGCCCAAGTTAATTGTGCTGGATGAGCCGGTGTCAGCGTTGGATGTGTCCATCCGAGCTCAGATCCTCAACCTGCTGAAGGAATTACAACAGACCTACAGCCTGAGTTACCTACTTATTGCGCACAACTTGGCCACAGTACGCTACATGAGCCACGAGATTGGCGTGATGTACCTGGGTAAAATCGTCGAAGAGGCGCGCCCGGACGAACTATTCACTAACCCATTGCACCCCTACACCAAGGCGCTCATTTCTGCATCGCTACCAGCCCATCCTCGGCAGCAAAGGGAGGAGATTGTTCTGGCCGGAGAAGTGCCCTCACCCTTGAATCCGCCTTCAGGTTGTGCCTTCCATACTCGGTGTCCCTTCGTGATGGACCACTGCTCAAAGGAAATCCCCGAGTATCGAGAAGTCGAGCAAGGGCATCGAGTGGCTTGCCATCTGTACACCGACCGGGGTGTCCTTAGTCCGGCCTCAACAACTCTTTGACTGCGATCCATCGCAATGGTTTTCCACCGCTTCGGCCGGGTGGTTCTCTGGTCGGTTTAGTGTACATTCCAGACTATTGTTGAATGGACATTACTCATCAATGAAGTGGATTTACATCATATTCGGTATCTTGGGTGGGTTGGTCCCAGCCGCATACGTGTACTCGCGTATTTATGCCAATGGTCTCCATTCTGAGCCGGATATGCTCCTTTTTAGCATGGGCATCGGCATCATCATAACGCCAGTGTTCATGTGCATGGGACTTATAATTGCCCGTATGGTCGGAATGGGGCTGGACTTCCTCTGGTCTCCCAAGAGAGGTGCCCGCCACATACCCGCGTGGCCTGAGGATCAGCCTGGGAATGGTGCGTCGTGGGTCACTCGAAGGCTCCGAGATTATAGTACTAACAAATCCCGCTCGGACACAGGAGATACTGAGCGCACTGTTGCCAACGGCTTGTCGAATGGGACTAGACAACCTTGAACAACCTTGAACAACCTTGAACAACCTTGAACAACCTTAAATTGGCTAGTTCCCGAAATTTAGTTCTGCTGAGCAATGTTCGAAAAGACAGAGCGCTAACTAGGGTGGCTAATCCCAAGTTGAATCCTGGTCAACCTACCGATCAGAAACTAACTCGGCGATTCCATATAAGCTGTGCACATAAACATATTATGAATCCATAAACTATAGGGCCGGAGGAAAAGAACATGAAAGTAGTACAGGTCCAAGCTAGATGCCTCAGCATCCCCATCAAATTTCCCTTCACGGAAACCCCCTATACCGCCGGTATGCTTATGGTTCAGGTGGAGACCGATGACGGAATCGTTGGAACTGGGATTGCTCGGGACTCGGAACGTTTCGCTGTCCGAGAGTTAATCAACCGGGAAATCGGCCCCTTTCTGTTAGGCAAGTCCCCTCTAGAAACTGAGAAGGTCTGGAATGATGCCGCCTGGGAAATTGGGATGTCCTATAAAGTCCGCGGCGGGGCAGTAGGCCGCGCGATCGGCGCTGTAGATCAGGCGCTGTGGGACATCAAGGGCAAAACTTTCAACCAGCCTATCTACCGGCTGTTAGGAGGGGCGTCGCCCGACTCAGTGGCCGCATACACTACATTTGGTTTTAACGTTTATTCTCAGGAAGAACTCGTAGAACTGGCTCGGAAAATGGTACGGGAAGGACACGATAAGCTGAAAATGCAGGTCGTGGCGGCGGACAGGGGACAGAATGTGTCGGTAGACGTAGAGCGAGTGAAGGCTGTGAGGGAAGCCATCGGAGATCAAGTGATGCTAATGGTGGATGGCAACAGCAAATTTGATTTAAATCACGCCAAAGACCTGGCTCACCAGATGGAACCCTATAATATCACCTGGTTCGACGACCCGGTGTATATCAAGGATGTACAGCTCATGGCTGAGTTACGTCAATGTACTTCCATCCCATTGGCTGCCCGGGCCAGGGGAGAGAGCATCTGGGATAACCGGGACATGATAGCCGGAGGGGCTGTCGATGTCATGCAGGCAAACGTGCTGGACGGTGGCGGCTACACTGAATATTTGAAAGTAGCGCACATGGCCGAGATGTACCATCTGCCGCTAGCCAACGGCGGCGGTTGGTACTTACAGAATGGCCAGTTGATAGCTGGAGTGAGTAATGGATGGTTGGTGGAGTTCCACCTTTTACGGGAACCAATCTATGAGGCGGTTTATGTGAACCCTCCAGTGGCAAAAAACGGCCGCCTGCCTCTCCCGGACAAGCCAGGGATGGGCCTGACGACTAACGAAGCCGCAGTTCAGGAGTACACCGTGCCCTAGTCAACCGGGTTGAGAAGGTAGTGGTCAGTATCGTACAGGAGGTAAAGATGGATAAAACCACCAATTACTTGAGTTCCTACGGGGAGCCGTCAATGCGATCAACTGAACGTGACCGATAAAGGTGGGCGGACACTGAGTATCTGAAAATAGCCCAAATGGCCTAATGGTATCGCCTTCCCCCATCTCCTGGCGAGGCGTTCATTTTCAGAAACCCAACGGCATTGGGGTATGAGGGCATTGGCAAATGGTGTGTCCTTGGCCTGGGTTACCAGAAGGTGGTGCTCGGTCATCCAACCATGGCTCACAAACCGGAAGATGGCCGGTTGCCCCTATTGGTGAAGTTTGGGCTGGGCTTGGAGCTCGATGAGACGGCACCGGTGGAGTGTGCCGAACGTAACGGAGCATGAACCGGGTTCTGCTAAGAGGGCTGAATAGTAATCTTTTCGAGCTGGCAATTAGTAGACTCGGCAAAATAAATAGAAGGAGTTGAATCATGCCTAGGACCGAAGAGGAAAAGCAAGCAGAGAAAGAAAGAGTTACCAGAATCAGCGGCTTTCGTGTCACTGCGCACGACGTCTTGGCAGAAGTGGATTTTGATGGGCTTAGGGCTCGCAACGAACAATGGGAGGCCGAGCACGGCCACATGACCCGCGAAGAGCGCATGGAGGACGAGTTGCAACGTGCAATGGTGTATGTTGGCACAGGAAAGGCACCGGCCCATATCGCCATTCACGTTCATATGGCCCACGAGTGCGGCGCCTCGAAAGAGTATCTTTTGGAGCGTTTGAAAAAAGCGTCTCAATGGGGCGGCGCGCCCGAGAGCAATCAGGGTGCCCTGGAAGCTTGGCGCATCGTTTTCAGGCCGGACCTGCCGTCGGTCTCCCCGACCCAAATCGTGGAGTTAACCAGCGATTCTGTTCCTGCTTCCTAACTTCGCATTTGATGCAATAAGCAAAATACCTAAAGGAGTTGAAACATGGCTTGGACCGCAGAGGAAAAGCAAAGGGAGTTAAAAAGGGTTACTGAAATAAGCGGGTTCGCTGTTGGCTATCATGCTCTTTTGGCTGAGATGGATCCGGATGCCCTTAAGGCACGCAACGACCGCTGGGAGGCCGATCATGGCAAATTGACCCGCGAAGAACGCATGCGAGAAGAGCTGCACAGAATGATGGTTTACGTTGGTGCGGGGAAGGCGGCAGGCCATATCGCCATTCACGTTCATATGGCCCACGAGTGTGGTGCCTCGAAAGAGCACCTTTACGAACGTATAGTCAAGGCGGCTCAATGGGGCGGCGCGCCCGAAGCCTATCAGACCGGTCTGGAAGCATGGCGCATCGTTTTCTTGCCGGACTTCCCCACGGTCTTTCGCATCGTGGAGTTAACCAGCGATTCTGTTCCTGGTGGCTGAGATTCGGTATTGCTGTAACGGAGCCAATGATAAGTCTGCCCCGCGCCAAGTTTATGGTTTGGGCAAATTTCCGCTTCTCCAACAAACGAGAGGGGCCCCGCGAGAATTTTAGGATCAGCTCGACCCAAGCCGTGGATAGAATCCCACATATTGGTTGGGGAGGGGGTTGGGGGTATTGATCCCCGTGTTTGGGCTATTTGCAATAAAAATACCCCGCCGCAAGCAGCGGGGTATTTTTAGTACGCTCAAGCGCCGCTAGGGCTGCGCTCCCGTTGGTCGCTAATTGTCGCTTCGCTCCTCCAGTCTCACCGCAAGCGGCAGGGAATTAATCCCAATGAGATTAAAAAATCCTTAAGGAGATGGGATCTTGGCTGTAGACTCTACCCCTACTTCCGATCTATGCCGCTGGGTGTGTTCAACGCGTTATCAGGATATTCCTCCTGAAGTGCGCCAAGAAGCTGTGACCCTCTTGTATGACCAGCTAGGCTGCATGATAGCCACCTGTACTCTTCCCTCTTGCCAGCCAGTAGTGGACCTGGTACGGAAGTTTGGAGGGCAAGGAGAGTGCACGATCATTGGACACCCTTTTCGCACTTCGTTGATTTACGCTGCCCTGGCAAACGGGACCATTGGGCATGGAGATGAGGTAGACTCAACGGGACAGCAAGGGTCCGGGCATTACGCCGCTAGCGCGGTTCCCTCGGTATTGAGCGTCGGCCAGAGCCTCGGTGCCTCGGGCGAGGATGCCATTCGGGCCTTGGTTTTAGGTGCGGAAGTGGCAGCCCGGGTACAAAGCATCATATTCAAATACGCCACCAGAGACTTGTTTTACGCCAGCGTAAGCGGGGCTTTGGGGTCAGCAGTGAACGCCGGAGTGCTTCTTGGATTGGCCGCGGACCAGATGGAGCACGCTTTGGGATTGGCCGCCTCCGGCGCCTCTGGCTTGACCAGTCATCACCTGGAAGACCAACACCAGACCAAATCCCTACAAAGGGGACGAGCGGCTGAGGTGGGGGTAATGTCTGCGTTACTGGCCTCTCAGGGCGTTCATGGTCCGAAAGAGATATTGACCGTAGAGAACGGATTCTTTGACGCTTTCGTGGGGGTTCGAAACGTGGGAGAACAGGTCAATGATGGGCTTGGCGAAGAGTACGTCATGCGTCAGGTAGCGTACAAGCGTTACGCTGTGGGAGCCCCCAACCAGGCTCCCCTTTATGCTTTTCTACAGTTAATCAAACAGTATGAATTATCCGCCAATGATATCGACCAGATCGAGGTTTCGGTATCTAGAGGAGCGTTTGACGTGGTGACGACCAACAAGCATCCATCAGTGGATTTAGTGTCAATCCTCTCCATCGCCGCGGTATTTGGAGAAATTACTTTCGATCATATACACGAACCTAGTTATCGCCAAAATACCGGGGTAATCGCGTTTAGGGATCGGTCACGTATTCTGATCGTTCCTAGGCCTGGAGCTTCTACGCGAGGAGAAAGGCTAAACACGAGCCTGACAGTACGCACCGTCGCCGGGGAGACTATTCATCAAGAACTGCGTTACCCACTGATGACCGATGGGGAAATTCAGCAGAAATTCAGAGATTTAGCCGGATTGAGACTTGGGCCAGATGAGGTCCTTGAATTGGAAAATCAGATTTTGGAAGTTGAATCAACCACGAATATAGCACCCCTAGTCTCTAAACTAGAAATACCTTACTAGAGTTCTAGCTGCTCTGCAAACGTCGGCCACTGTCTCCACCAGACCGACAAGCCGAATGCAGTCTGAACGTTCGCATAGACTGCATTCGGGAAAGGAATAAGGGATGGTTGGGTTTCGACTCACGATAGGGAATACGAATTCCGATTGGGAGTCATATGATGGATTGGTTTGCTAAAAACCTAGGGGGTAAAACCGTGGGTCAACTGCTCTTGGCCCGCGATCAGAGTAGCGCCTGGGTTCAGCCATTGGGGAGCAAAAGAGGGGCGAGGGTCGGCACAGACAGTCGATTCTAGGCATTTACGCTTGTCGGGGCGGTGGTTGCCCCTGTGCGCGTAGAGAGG
>Ga0315305_1000054_pt1 | contig 10905 bp, 7 predicted proteins | sample CB9_Tmax_529_MT_FD_204537 | JGI IMG/M metagenome (GOLD analysis project Ga0315305, IMG submission 204537) | Metatranscriptome of marine microbial communities from Western Arctic Ocean, Canada - CB9_Tmax_529 (Metagenome Metatranscriptome) | ecosystem: Environmental > Aquatic > Marine > Oceanic ...
AAAAGGCCGCCAACATTGCCCTGGGATCCGGCACCCCAACTACGGAAAAAGTCGGTTCGATTAGCCAGGATGCCGTGCGCGAAATCGCCACGCTCAAGATGCCGGATCTAAACGCCAGAGACGTTGAAGCCGCCATGAACATCATCGCAGGAACCGCCCGCAGTATGGGCGTAGAAATCGAGGGTTAACAAATGAAAAGAAGCAAAAGATATCGCGCCCTGTTCGAAAAGATTGACCGCAATAAGTTTTACCCGGTTACCGAAGCAATCACTATTCTTAAGGAAGCTGGCAGCGCTAAATTCGACGAAACCTTCGAGATTGTTTTCAAGCTCGGTATAGACCCTCGCCACTCAGATCAGCAGTTGCGTGGTTCGTATTCCCTGCCCAAGGGCATCGGCAAGAGCATGCGAGTGCTTGTCTTCGCCGAAGGCGAGAAGGCTGAAGCTGCCAAGGCTGCCGGTGCCATGGAGGCTGGCGGACAGGATCTCGTGAAGAAGGTTGAAGACGGGTTTCTGGATTTTGATGTTGCCATCGCCGTTCCCGAAATGATGCGCTTTGTTGGTCGTCTGGGTCGTACATTAGGGCCCAAGGGAATGATGCCGTCACCGAAATCCGGTACCGTGACCAACGACGTGGCCCAGGCCGTATCCGAGTTTGCCGCTGGGAAAATCGAGTATCGCAACGATAACTCCGGCAACCTGCACATTGCCGTAGGTAAAGTTTCTTTTTCCATTGAAGACCTGGAAGCCAACGTGACTGCTTTTCATGGCCACATCCGCGCCTTGCGCCCTGCGGCTATCAAAGGTCGATTTATAGAGAAGGTTGTCCTGAGTTCCACCATGAGCCCGGGTCTGAAGCTAGATTTGAATTAGGAGAGGGAAGATGTCTGACAGAGAAACAAAGCCGAACCGTCTCAATACATTGCTGTGCTCTCAGCTAAAAGCTGAGTTCGAGCCGGTCGGTCATGGAATATTCGTGGACTACAGCGGACTGACCGTTATTGAATCCGAGGAAATCCGCGGCAACCTGGTCAAGCAGGCGCTCAAAATGCAGGTCATCCGTAATCGGATCGCCAAGCGGGTTCTGATGGAAGCCGCGGGTGTCGACCTTAACGAAATCCTCAGGGGCCCCATTGCCGTCATTTACGGCAACGAAGATCCCGTCGAAGCCGCAAGGATTGTCCTGGATGTCGCAAAGCTCAGCACCAAGCTGGAAGTCCGGGGTGGGTTCGTCGAAGGCAAATCGCTTGACGACAAAGAGGTGGATGCGCTTTCGAAGTTGCCGACCAAGGATCAGCTCCTGGCGCAGATTCTGGGCGCTATTCAGAGCCCCGCCCAGACGTTTGTCAGCGGAATAAACGAGATTCTGTCCAACCTGGAGTTCAATGGCGTGGCGAGAGAGCTTCATGGTCTCTTTACTGCGTATAACGAAAAGTTGAAAGAAGAGGGAGGCGACTAAGCCTTTCTGAGTTACTGAATTTGGTGATTTTTTATTTTTAGTGGAGGTTTATCACAATGTCCGAAGACACAGCCACAGCGACTGCACCATCTGAAAAGATCGGAAAGCTGCTCGACGAGATCGGCAACTTGAGCTTGTTTGAAGCTGCCGAGCTGGCAGATGCGTTTAAGGAGAAGTTTGGCGTCACCGCTGCCGCTGCCCCAATGGGTATGCCAATGATGGGTATGCCGGTGGGGGATGGTGCAGCACCGGTCGAAGAAGACGAAGAGCCCACCAGCTTCAACGTCATCCTCAAGGAAATTGGTGGCCAGAAGATTCAGGTCATCAAGAAGGTGCGTGAACTCACCAGCCTCGGCCTCAAGGAAGCCAAGGAACTTGTCGAAAGCGCCCCGAAAGAGGTCAAAGAAGGCCTCAGCAAAGAAGAAGCTGATGAAGCCGCAAAGGCCCTCGAAGACGCCGGCGCCACCGCCGAAGTCAAGGGTGTCTAGAGCTTCAACGACTCTTAGTGGAATCCAGGATTCCCAGACATTTTTACAGAGATGGCCCCCCGTCCAAACCGGGCGGGTTCATTTCTGGTTAAGCAAATTTACGACTCGCTTCTATACATATAAGGAATAATTTATGGAGATTCGTAATTACGGTAAGGTTCAAGAAATCGTACCTGTACCGAATCTGGTTCAGCTTCAGACCGCCTCTTACGTGAAATTTCTTCAGAGGGATATCGATTCCGATAAACGTGAGGATCGCGGCCTCGAATCCATTCTCAGGGAAGTGTTCCCCATCGAGAACAACGATAAGAGCCTGAAGCTGGAATATCTCCGTTTTGAGCTCGGCGCCGCACGTTACACGCCAGAAGAGTGCCGCCGTCTACGCTTGACCTACGGTATGCCGTTCAAGGTCTGGATGCGACTCGACAAGCAGGAGCCGATCGAGGAAGAGGTCTACCTCGGCGAACTACCCATCATGATTGGTGGAGGCGAGTTCATCATCAACGGCGCGGAGAGAGTGATTGTTTCGCAGCTCCATAGAAGCCCCGGCGTAGATTTCAGCGAAGAAATCCATGCCAGTGGTAAGAAGCTTCATTCCTGTCGCATCATCCCCGAGCGTGGCAGTTGGGTCGAAGCCAACGTCACCCGCAAGGATGTGCTTACCATCCGCATTGACCAGAGCGGCAAGTTTGCCTCCACATGCCTGCTCCGTGCCATGTCTCCCGAATACTCGACGGACGCGGATATCATTCGCCTCTTCTACCCTACTAAAAAGATAAAGATAAAACCGGGTGTAGAGGAAACGCTCCAGAATTCCTATACCGTTGAAGACATCGTTCGTGTCAACCCGGAAGACCCGGAAAAGGTGGACGTTCTGGTCGAAGGCGGAAAGCAGATCACAGAAAGAGTTGCCGAAGCCATTGTTGAACAGGAACTCGCCGACGAAATCGAAATCATCGAGGACGTCCAGGATCAGCTCATCCTGGCTACCATCGCCGAAGACGCCTCCGATTCGCACGAAAACGCCCTCCTGCGCATCTACCGCAGGCTTCGTCCGGGCAACCCGCCATCACTGGAAAAAGCCCGCCAGCTTTTCCATGAACGTTTCTACGATGTGGATCGCTATCGTCTCGGACGAGTCGGCCGCTTCCGCCTCAATCGTAAGTTTGACCAGGCCATCCCCGAATCTGAAATGACCCTTACGGTCGACGATCTCATTTCCTGCATTCGTTACATCATCGGCCTGCGCCGGGCCAACGTTCCTGGTTACAACATTGACGACATCGACCACTTGGGCAATCGCCGTGTCCGCACCATCGAAGAGTTGGCACAGGAAGAGCTTCGCAAGGGTTTCCTCAAGCTCAAGCGTACCGTCGAAGAACGTATGGGCCTCAAAGACCAGGAGGACATGAGCCCTCGCACTCTGATCAATTCACGCACCGTCTCCGCGGCTATCGAATACTTCTTTGGCCGTGGCGAGCTCTCGCAGGTAGTCGATCAGGTCAACCCGCTTGCTCAGCTAACACACGAACGGCGTCTCAGCGCCCTCGGCCCCGGCGGGCTCAACCGAAAACGTGCCGGCTTCGAAGTGCGTGACGTGCACATTTCGCACTACGGCCGAATCTGCCCGATTGAAACCCCGGAAGGCACAAACATCGGCCTTATCGTTTCTCTCAGCATTTACGCCGGTGTCGATGATTACGGATTTCTCACCACGCCATACCGAGTCGTCAAGAATGGCAAGATGACCAATGCTATTGAGCATCTGCGTGCCGATTCTGAAGACCAGTATCGCATCGCCGCCGCCGACGTGAAGGTCGACGAGAAGGGCAGGCTCACCGATGACAATGTGTTCGTCAGGTATCTCGGCGACATGCAGCTTGGCGAGCCCAAGGAGGTGGATTTGATGGACGTCTCACCGCGCCAGATGGTCGGTGTGTCAGCCAGTCTTATCCCGTTCCTCGAGCACGATGATGCCAACCGGGCGTTGATGGGATCGAACATGCAGCGCCAGGCCGTGCCGCTTCTGGTGACCGAGCCACCGCTCGTTGGCACCGGAATGGAAGAACACGTAGCCAGAAACTCCAGCATGGTCGTCCGAGCCGAAGAGGATGGAACGGTCAAAGCTGTAGATGCCAAACACATTCTAGTCGACGACAAGTATTACGAACTCCGAAAGTTCCGTGGCCTGAACGAGCGCACCTGCCTCAATCAACGGCCCATTGTTACGCTTGGCCAGAAAGTCAAACAGGGCGAAGTCATGGCCGATGGCCCAGCCGCCCGTGACGGTGTCCTTTCGCTGGGACGCAACGTCCTTTGTGCGTTCATGCCGTTCGACGGCCATAACTTTGAAGATGCCATCCTCATCAGCCAGAGGCTGGTGAAAGAAGACATGTTCACCTCGCTTCACGTAGAGGAATTTGAGGTCGAAATCCGCGAGACCAAGCTTGGTCGCGAGGAGTTCACCATGGATATCCCGAACGTCTCCGAAAAGGCGCTTCGCAATCTTGATGACGAAGGCATCGTCCGGATCGGGACGCGTGTCAAGCCTGGCGAAATCCTCGTCGGAAAGGTTTCGCCGAAAAGCAAGACCGAGCTTTCGCCCGAGGAAAAACTCCTTCACGCCATTTTCGGCCGCGCAGGTGAAGACGTGAAAAACGATTCACTCGAAGTCCCCTCCGGCGTCGATGGTGTTGTCATCGATACTGAAAAGTTTTCCCGCAAGGCGCACCTCACCGAGGAAGAGCGCAAGCGTGATTCAGAGCAAGTCCGAAAGCTTTCTAAGGATTACGACTCGCAAATTTCGACCTTGGTGCGTGAGCTCATCGATGCCGCGGCAGAATGCACTGGTGGCAAGTTGCTGGACCTCGAACTCGGAGACCTGCACACGCTGCTTGAAGGGAAGAACGAGAGAGAGATTTCCAAGCTCTGGGGAAGCCTCAACGCCCTCAATATAAAGTCCGACAATCCCACCGCGGTCGAAGCTGTATTCTCTGATTTTGGCAAGCGGATCGATGAGATTGTCCAGGAAAAAGAACGCCGTGTTTACCACATCAAGCGTGGTGACGAGCTTCCGACTGGTGTGCTTGAAATGGTCAAGGTTTATATCTGTACCAAGCGTACCCTTTCGGTCGGTGACAAAATGGCCGGGCGTCACGGAAACAAGGGCGTTATCGCCAAGATTCTGCCGGAAGAAGATATGCCATTCCTTGAAGACGGGACGCCGGTTCAGATTTGTCTGAATCCGCTAGGCGTACCTTCACGTATGAATCTTGGACAGATTCTTGAGATCCATCTCGGCTGGGCTGCCCACAAACTTGGATTCCGCGCAGTTACACCAGTCTTTGATGGTTGCTCAGAAGAGAAAATCCGAGACACACTGGAAGAAGCCGGCCTGCCTCGTACGGGCAAAGCCATCCTTTACGATGGCCGTACCGGTGAGGCTTTCGATCAGGATGTGACAGTTGGTTTCATGTACATGCTCAAGCTTGACCACCTTGTCGATGACAAGGTCCATGCACGTGCGACTGGCCCTTATTCGCTTATTACGCAGCAGCCCCTGGGTGGAAAAGCCCGTTTCGGCGGCCAGCGTTTTGGCGAAATGGAAGTCTGGGCTCTCGAAGCCTACGGCGCAGCGCACATCCTCCAGGAGCTACTCACGGTTAAGAGCGACGATGTCGAAGGCCGCACCAAGGTCTACGAATCGATGGTCAAAGGCACGAACGTCCTCGAAGCTGGCACGCCCGTTTCGTTTGATGTTTTAGTGAATGAAATTAAAGGTCTTGCGTTGAATATTAAGCTGGACAAAGAGCGTTCACCTGAACTCGTATCTTAAAATTTCCCCTTTTTCGGTGTCGTTAAACCTCTGAAAGGAGCACAGCTTTTATGGCTGATTCGAAATACGACAAGATTAACGATTATACCTCGGTTTCCATTTCACTCGCTTCTCCGAACGATATACGGAGTTGGTCTTACGGCGAGGTCAAAAAGCCCGAAACCATCAACTACCGCACCTACAGACCGGAAAAGGATGGTCTGTTCTGCGAGCGCATCTTCGGTCCGGAAAGGGACTGGGAATGTGCCTGCGGTAAATACAAGGGGATCAAGCACAAGGGAATCATCTGCGATCGCTGTGGCGTCAAGGTGACCCACTCCCGCGAGCGCCGTAAGAGAATGGGCCATATCAACCTGGCTGCCCCAGTCGTTCACATCTGGTTCTTTAAATCGCTCCCTTCACGCCTTGGCACGCTTCTGGGCATGAAAACCGGCGACCTGGAACGGGTCATCTACTTCCAGCAGTACGTCGTCACCGAACCGGGCGACAGCCCACTCGCAGAAAAGGAATTGATGTCCGAAGAACAGTATCGCATGGCTCGTGAAGAGTACGGCGACACGTTCGAAGCCGGCATGGGAGCAGAAGCCGTCCGCAAGCTCCTTCTACAGCTCGACCTCGAAGCCCTCTCCGGAGCACTCCGCCAGGAGCTCAAGGAGACCGGCTCGAAACAGCGGGCCAAAGACATCATCAAGCAGCTCAAGACCACCGAGTCCGTCCGCGACTCCGGCAACCGCCCGGAATGGATGATTCTGGAAGTCATTCCTGTCATCCCGCCGGATCTTCGACCGCTCGTTCTGCTCGAAAGCGGCAACTTTGCCACGTCAGACCTGAATGACCTTTATCGCCGCGTCATCAACCGCAACAACCGCCTCAAGAAGCTGCTCGAACTGCACGCCCCCGAAGTCATTATCCGCAACGAAAAGCGCATGCTTCAGCAGGCCGTGGATTCGCTCTTCGACAACGAACGCTGCAAGCGTCCGGTCCTCGGCAGCAGCAATCGCCCGCTTAAATCACTCACTGACATGATTAAGGGCAAACAGGGCCGTTTCCGTGAAAACCTCCTCGGCAAGCGTGTCGACTACTCCGGCCGCTCAGTCATCGTTGTCGGCCCTGAGCTCAAACTCCACCAGTGCGGTCTGCCCAAGAAAATCGCGCTCGAACTTTTTCAGCCGTTCATCATCCGCCGCCTCAAAGAACTCGGCCTCGCCGACACCATCAAGAGCGGTAAGAAGATGCTCGAACGTAAAGACGAACGAGTATGGGACATCCTGGATGAGGTCATCCACGAGCACCCAGTGCTTCTCAACCGTGCACCGACCCTGCACCGCATGGGTATTCAGGCCTTCGAGCCGGTGCTGATTGAAGGAAACGCCATCCGAATCCACCCGCTTGTCTGCGAAGCTTACAATGCTGACTTCGATGGCGACCAGATGGCCGTCCACCTGCCGCTCTCCATTGAAGCGCAGACCGAAGCCTTCATCCTGATGCTGTCCACCAACAACATCTTTTCCCCTGCAGACGGCAGCCCGATCATTTCAGCGACTCTTGATATCGTTCTCGGTCTCGCCTATCTGACCGTAAACATGGACGGCTTGAAGGGCCAGGGCATGACCTTTTCCACGCACGACGAGGCCATCCTGGCCTTTGACGAGGGCAAAGTGCATCTTCACGCCACCATCAAGGTGCGCGTGCCTGTAGACCGCGAGGTCAAAGATGTCGACATGAAAATTGTGGAGCGAAAAGGCGAACTCATCGAGACCACCGTTGGTCGAATCCTCTTCAACGATATCCTCTCTGAAGGCATGCCTTACTATAACTTCGAGCTCGATAAGAAGAACGTCGGGCGGATCGTTGCCGAGTGCCACGCTTTGTTGACCCGGCGTTCCACGATTGCTCTGCTTGACGGACTCAAAGACACCGGCTTCAAGTGGGCAACGCTCGCCGGTATTTCCTTCTCCACACACGACCTCAAAGAGCCACCGAAGAAGAAGGAGATTATCGATAAGACCCAGGCAGCAGTGGACAAGATCGAAGGTAATTATCGCAGCGGTGTCATCACCGAAGGCGAGCGTTACAACCAGATTCTTGACAATTGGACTCACGCAACCGAAGAGGTTGCCGCAGACCTCATGGAAGAGTTGAAAAACGATACGCGCGAAGGTGTGCGATACTTGAACCCGATTTATCTGATGACCTCGTCCGGTGCCCGTGGAAACGTTGCCCAGATTCGCCAACTCGCTGGCATGCGTGGTCTCATGGCCAAACCTTCCGGCAAGATTATCGAAACGCCGATCAAGGCAAATTTCCGTGAAGGGCTGCCCGTGCTGGAATACTTCAGCTCCACCCACGGTGGACGAAAGGGTCTCGCCGATACCGCCCTCAAGACTGCGGAATCCGGATATCTCACCAGGAAACTCGCCGATGTCGCCCAGAATATCGTTGTCAGCATGAATGACTGCGGGACCGTGAACGGCATTACCAAGGCCGCCGTTTATTCCGGTGAAGAGGTCGAAGTACCGCTGGCAGACGCCATCCTTGGCCGCATAGCCCGTGATTCCATCAGCCACCCAGTGACCGATGAAGTCATTGTCAAGGAAAACGATATCATCACCCCGATCATCGCGGACAAGCTCGAAGCTTGCAGAATTGACAAGATCCGAGTTCGCTCGTTGATGACCTGCGAAGCTGGCGAAGGTGTCTGTGCGCTCTGCTATGGAGTAGACCTTTCCAATGGCAATATGGCCGAACAAGGCCTCGGCGTAGGTATCATTGCCGCACAGTCCATCGGAGAACCCGGCACGCAGCTCACCATGCGCACATTCCACATTGGTGGTATTGCCAGACACGGCGTTGCTGAGTCTGAAGTCAAGGCCGAGAGCACGGGCGTCATTGAACTCCACGGACTCGAAGTCGTTGTAAACCGCGAAGGCAAAAAAGTAGTCCTTAATCGCCGCGGTGAGATTGTCCTCAACGATAAGAAGGGTAAAGAACTGCGTCGCTACCCGCTCCAGCTCGGCGCATACGTGCTCGTAGACGACGGTGAAGAAGTCAAGAAAGGCAAGCTCCTGGCTCAGTGGGATCCGCATCTGATTCCAGTCCTGACCGAAAAGACTGGCAAGGTGAGATTCGAAGACATTATCGAAGACGTCACCATGCGTGAAGAAGTCGATGCCGCCGGAACTCGCCGCAAGGTCATCGTTGAGCATAAGGGAGACCTGCACCCGCAGATCATCATCGATGATGAAAACGGTCAGCCGATCAGCTTCTATCCGATTCCGGAAAAGTCACACCTTGACGTCGAAGACGGAGAGGAAGTGAGCGCTGGAACATTGCTCGCCAAGACACCCCGTGAAGTCAGCCGAACCCAGGACATCACCGGCGGTCTGCCAAGAGTCACCGAGTTGTTCGAAGCCCGCAAGCCCAAAGATCCTGCGGTCATCAGCGAAATCGACGGCATCTGCAACATCGCTGCTGAGCGTAAGCGAGGCAAGCGAAATATCACAGTGACGAACGAAGCCACCAATGAAGAGGTCGAACACCTCATCCCGCAGGGCAAGCACCTCGCCATCCACTCGGGTGACCGAGTCCAGGCAGGTGACCGTCTCTGTGAAGGCCCGCATGTGCCGCACGACATTCTGCGAATCAAGGGCGAAGAGGCTGTCCAGGAATACCTGCTGGATGAAGTCCAGGCCGTGTATCGCTCACAGAATGAAAAGATCGACGACAAGCACATGGAGGCCATCATCTCCGCCATGATCCGTCGTGTGCGGGTCGGCCAGGATGTGGGTGATTCCGATCTACTTCCAGGCAGCATTGTCGATCGTTTTTTCTTCAAGAAAGAAAACGAACGCGTCCTCAAGCTTGGAGGCCGACCAGCCAGTGCATCGCCGCTGCTTCTGGGTATCACCAAGGCCGCGTTGAACTCCGATAGCTTCATCTCTGCCGCCTCTTTCCAGGAGACGACCAAGGTGCTGACCGAAGCATCTTTGTCCGGCAAACATGACACGCTACGCGGGCTCAAGGAAAACGTTATTCTTGGCCACATGATCCCCGCAGGGACTGGCTTCAAGAGTATGCTCGAAACCGAAATCCAGGTCCGTGTGCCCGTAGCCGAGCCGGAAAGAGAGCTCGTCGCCGCCGGAGCTGAGACCGCATAACCGAATTCTATTTGTTTGGAAAGAACACATGCCAACCATCAATCAACTCGTTCGCAAAGCACGCAAAAAGATCAAGAAGAAGACCAGAAGGCCGGACCTCGAACAGTGCCCGCAGAAACGTGGCGTCTGCCTCCAGGTCATGACCCGTACCCCGAAGAAGCCGAACTCAGCGCTCCGCAAGGTTGCCAGGGTCCGCCTCTCCAACGGCCGTGAGATCACCGCCTATATCCCGGGCGAAGGTCACAACCTTCAGGAACACTCCATAGTTCTCATCCGAGGCGGACGTGTGCGCGACCTTCCCGGTGTGCGCTACCAGGTCGTCCGGGGCACCCTCGATACCCTGGGCGTAGACGGACGCCGCCAGAGCCGATCAAAATACGGTGTCAAACGCCCCAAGTAGTTATTAACCATTAACCATCAACCATTGCTTACCCATGGCTAAGAAGTTCGATTCAACAGAAAGATTCCTCATCGGCGACCCCCGGTTCGACAACAAGCTCTTGTCCAAGTTCATCAACAACATCATGCGTGGCGGTAAGAAGTCCGTTGCCGAGAATGTGGTGTACGATGCCCTGGAGATCATAGGCAAGCGTGTAAAAGACGCAGAGCCCATCGAAGTTTTCAACACAGCGATTGAGAACGTAAAACCCATGCTTGAAGTCCGCTCCCGCCGAGTCGGCGGTGCGACCTACCAGGTCCCCACCGAGGTCAGCCGAAAACGCCAGCTCTCCCTCGCCTTACGCTGGGTACTGGTTGCAATCCGGAAGCGCAAGGGAAAGCCAATGGCACAGAAACTCGCCGACGAACTCATTGATGCCTACAACAGGCAGGGAACAGCCATGACCGTCCGTGAAAACACCCACCGCATGGCCGAAGCGAATAAAGCATTCGCGCACTTTGCCTGGTAGAAATTGGTGGAAGCATCTCTACTTGCATTGAAGAAATATGAAAGCCATTCTGGGCAACC
>Ga0315305_1000055_pt1 | contig 10887 bp, 15 predicted proteins | sample CB9_Tmax_529_MT_FD_204537 | JGI IMG/M metagenome (GOLD analysis project Ga0315305, IMG submission 204537) | Metatranscriptome of marine microbial communities from Western Arctic Ocean, Canada - CB9_Tmax_529 (Metagenome Metatranscriptome) | ecosystem: Environmental > Aquatic > Marine > Oceanic ...
CAGGACTTGCACGAAGACAGGCATTCACATTTGATTGGGGTACGTATCACCCTAGTATTATAGAAATACTGTTGGTTGCTGAGACCTTTGCATTTGTAGCGTTAGGGATTCTAGTCTTCTCTAAAGTTTTCCCACTTGTTCCTCTTTTTGATGTAAAGGAAGGGATGGTATTTAGAGATGAAATTAAAGTAGGCAGGATCACTGTTCCTGCTTCAATTAGAGAATAAGAGGCTCATTATTATGGCAAAAAGAAGCGTGTTAGGGTTATTTACCAATGAAGATGCTGCGGCCGATGCTTTGGATTCTTTGAAAGGGGCTGGCTATACTTCAAGCGAATACGAGGTGCTAACCGATACCCCGTATCCTGAAGGAACATTTGGCGAAGCCGAACCTGTACATAAATTGTTCAGATGGCCTCTCATTGGGGCGGTGTGCGGATTTATAGTTGCTCTCGTCCTCACTTCTGGGACTCAGCTCGCTTATCCTATGGTTACCGGGGGCAAACCGATTTTATCAATTCCACCTATGACTATAATTCTTTATGAAGGTTCCATGTTGGGGGCCATTATTTTCACGGTCATTGGTATATTACTTGAATCTAGATTGCCTCGTTTGTTCATGGGTGCTTACGACACTAGGATCACGGATGGTTACATAGGTGTCACCGTAACGACAGAAAAAAATAAAGTGGAGAATGCCGAACAAGTGTTAAAAGATGCGGGTGCAGAAGATATTAAACGAGGGTGGGAGTGAGAATTTATCAGATGTTACAACCCGCCCCAGGATTATGTAGAGATAAGAAGGTAACTGACGTCACAATTGTTCGGTGGTTTCTGTTTGTACTAGTATTTGCGTGTGTATGCTCAGTTTCTGTTGGTTGTTACAATAAAACAACAGGAGAAACTAATATTGGAGGATCTATAAGTTTCAAATTGCCTGCATTCCCTCAGACAGGAACACACGCGGTGGTTATATTTTCTGAGATGCATTATCAACCATCAATTAGATCGCAAGAAATACCAAGATTGCTTCCTCCATCAGACTCAGTGCCAGTTACGGGGAAGGAAATACATTATAAAGACATGGCTTCATATGAGAAGATGACAATCCCTAAAAATGTTGCTGATGATGAATCTATTTCCGAAGGCGAAAGACTGTATAACATAAATTGCCTTGTTTGTCATGGACAACGCTTAGATGGTGAAGGTCCTATTAATGATTATGAATACGGAGGCGCCAAGCCCAGAAACCTGCTAGAGGGATCTGTTAGAGAGGCTTTCATCAATGGGGAAGAAGGAAAAGTTTTTGGCTGGATAAGTTTTGGCGGTCAGCCTGGTCTTGCGGCCGCCTTACGTGATTTGCCATCGCCATCATGGATGCCTGCGTTTAACAGATTACTACCTCAGGAAGATAGATGGAAGGTGGTAACCTTTTTAAGATCCAGGCAAGATTAGTGATACTCTAGGGAACAGTGTTCTAACAGCCCGATTCCTGGATGCCAGTTATAGTGGTTTAACTCCAATTAATCCCGCAATGCCATAACTGAATACGGCTTCGTTGGCTCCAGATTGCAATGTTATGATTCCTCTAGCCATTGAAGACTCTTTAACTCGAACTATCTGCCCTGGCACGAGGTTGTTCTTAACAAAGTATTCCAGAAGATTTTGATGATCTTCAGGCACTCGTTCTATCTCAAAATCCTTTCCTGATACTGCTTTGTCAAGGGTAATGCTATCTTTGCAGGGACGATACCCACTCCTTGGAATCGGATGACCGAACGGGCAAGTGATAGGGTTTCCCAGTTTCTCAACTATTTTCTCTTCTAATTCAGGCGATATAGCGTGTTCTAGACGGTGAGCCTCTATGTGAGCCTTATGAAGCTCTAATCCTAATATGTCAACAACCATCCTTTCGGCCAGTCGATGACGCCTAACGATGCTTTCAGCATACTTGTCCCCTAATGGTGTTAGCACCACGTCTTTGTTTGCTGTAGTGTTCACCAGTCCTTCTCGAACCATTCTTCGAATCATTCCAACAACTGAAGGGAGAGAAGTCCCTAGTCCTTCATCGGCAGGTAATGTTTTTAGATGTTCTGACAATTGGGTTGAAGTGACTCTGGCGTGCTGCTCATCCATACGAAATATAGATAGCAAATAATTTTCCGTTGCCATCGATAGACGATGTGCGTGAGCGGCAGGTCGCTGATTTGTTAATTTGGCTGGTGTCATCTTCGTTGTCATAAAATATTGGCGCTAGAATTAAATTACAAGGAGGTTACAGTTTAACGTTTTGTAAATTGTTTAGCTTTCCTAGCACGCTTAAGACCATATTTCTTACTTTCCTTTTCTCTGGAATCGCGAGTCAATAATCCAGCCCTTTTTAGAGGGATCCTTAAGTCTGGATTAGCTTCAAGGAGTGCCCTTGATATGCCGTGTCTGAGTGCACCAGCTTGGCCAACGACACCGCCCCCGGTTACTTTCGCTGAGACTCGATATTGCCCTACAGTATTGGTCACCTTAAAGGGCTCATTAATTAATTCTCGCCATGATTCCCAAGGCAATACTTCTTCAACGGGCTTACCATTAACTATGATTGGACCACCACCTGCATAAAGTCTCACGCCTGCAACACACCTTTTTCGACTGCCTTTACCATAGTGATAGCGCTCATGTTGGTTCACTTAGAACTCCTTAGATTAAATATTTTGACGGTGTACATAATCCTACACGTGAATTTTACTGATCATTACGAATTTGCGCTTGATGAGGGTGAGTGTCACCAGCATAAATCTTTAGCCTGGATAACATTTTCCTTCCTAATGAATTCTTTGGTAACATTCCTTTAACGGAGTGTTTAATAGCTCGCTCTGGGTATTTTCGTAGAACCGTAGAGAGAGTTTCTTCTTTTAATCCCCCGTGGTATCCACTGTGGCGATAGTAAATTTTCTGGTCTAATTTCTTTCCGGTGACATGAATTTTTTCAGCGTTAACAACAACAACGTAGTCCCCGGTGTTCATGTGTGGAACATATATAGGTTTATGTTTACCTTGCAAAATAACCGCAATTTCAGATGAAAGCCGGCCTAGAGTTTTGTTACTGGCGTCCATGATATGCCATTGTGGATTTAAGTCTGAAGCCTTGGTTTGCAAGGACCTTGATTTATTCATTATTTTCACCAACTTCTGGAGGGAAGTCCGTATAAGCCACGCTCATAAGGCACAAGCCTTTAGATGGCAGAGAATGGGCAATCATATTACTCGTACCTCCTCCCAATATTATTTTATATTGATCTAAACTTAGAACCTTTCTCCCTATTGCCACTATTGCTCCCACCATTCGTCTAACTTGATGGGTCAGAAAGGCATTACCCATGATGTAAAATTCTAATACATCATCTGATTCTTGAATCGATGCGTCGTAGATATACCTCTGAGTATTGGCACAAGGATCGGTAGGGGGTGCGGAGAACTGCGAAAAATCATGGAGACCTATGAACAGACTCATCGCTTCGCGCATTTGATTGACGTCTAACGATGACCTAATGTGGTGGGTCGTGTTTCTTTGCAGCGGTAACCTTGTAGGCCTTTGAAGTATAGTATATCTATATTGTCTACTTAGAGCATCCCTCCTTGGATCGAAATTATCGTTCGTAATGTAGGCTGACCTTATCGCTATATCGAAAGGTAGGTAAAAATTAAGAGCATCGGTAAAAACCTCGGGATTATGGGCAGACATAGTGTTAAAAGCTATAACTTGGCCTTTCGCATGCACTCCGGCGTCTGTACGACCAGCTGCTTGCAATCTTAAAGTCTCACCTGTCAGCTTTTTTATCGCAGTCTCTATTTCCTCCTGTATAGACGGCGCATTAATTTGGTATTGGAAACCGTTATAGTTGGTTCCCTCGTATTCTATTATTAGCCCCAGTCGCATCAAACACCATTATATTAAGGGATTAATTCTACCATCGCCATTGATGCGGCATCACCTTTCCGTTCTCCTAGTTTGGTTACTCTCGTGTAACCACCAGGGCGACTCTCATATCTAGAAGCTAGATCTTCAAAAATCTTTCGGACAACATTCTCTTCAGTTATAATAGTTAATGCTTGTCTTCTATGATGGAGAGAGCCCTTTTTACCAAGGGTTATCATTTTTTCGGCTAGCTTACGTACTTCTTTGGCTTTGGCTTCAGTTGTGCGAATAGATTCGTGTTTTATTAGATCAGTCGCCATTGATCGTAACATAAGCATACGATGGCCTGTTGGGCGTGAGAGTTTTCTACCTGATACACGGTGTCTCATCCTGGAAATCTCCTTATTCTAAGACAGTACTCGATTCTGAGTCATTAGATTCTGAGTTCTCTTCAACAGGTTCGTCTTGTTTGTCAAGATCCATATCAGGTGGTAGAAGATCCATTTCCCGCAGTCGTCCGAATAATTCACTATACGATTTTTCACCGAAATTCCTTATACTTAATAAGTTTGGTTTAGTCCTCTCTAGGACTTCTCCCACTTTGTCTATTCCGGAACGTTTCAGACAATTTAAGGTACGTGATGTGAGGTCGAGTCTCTCGACAGCAACATTGTATTTCTCAGCAGGGATTCTAAGTGATAGAGGCGGCCCTTCTAAACCGTCTCCTGTGTCTTTCTGCACGTTGGCAAAAAGAAAGAATTGAGTCACTAATATATTGGCAGCTCGACGCACTGCTTCCACGGGGGTGATAGAACCATCAGTCCAAACTTCGAGGTGTAATATCTCGAAGTCGGTTTTCTGCCCTACTCTTGTGTTCTCCACGTTAAAACTTACTTTTCTAATGGGAGTAAAAACTGCATCTACTGGAAGGGTGCCTATTGGATGTTCACCTAGGATGGACGATGCTGTAGCATAACCTGTGCCTCTTTCCACGTGAAATTCTACAGACAACTTGGCTTCAGCTGAATCAAGGCTAAACAAATGTAATTCCGGATTCACAACTTCAAAGTCAGATGTTGCCATTATATCTCCAGCGCAAACATCACCCTCTCCAGACACTTCAAGTCTCAATTTACCTGGCCTATCAACTTCTGAACTAAGCCTGAGGCCTTTAATATTTAAGAGAAAGTCTGAGACTTCCTCTTTTACGTGGGGAATAGTGGCATATTCGTGTAGCACTCCATCTATTTTTACCCATGTAACGGCCGAACCTTCAAGAGATCCGTACAATACCCTCCTCAACGGATTACCAAGAGTTACTCCAAATCCTTTTTCTAGTGGTTCCATCACGAATTTCCCATATATTCCGTCAGTTTCCAAAACTTTGATCTGAGGGCTCGGTAACGGCTCTTCTTCTATATTGGACTGTTCAATATCAGTTTGACCTAGATAGTCCAAAACCATAAATTATCACCTCTGAACTTAAGAGAATTATATAATGCAGATATTTTATTTGGAGTAAAACTCAACTATTAGCCTCACGTCGATTCCAGTGTTTGATGACTCTACATCAGGTAGTCTAGCAACATGCCCTGTTAAGTTAGTGGCGTCTAGACTTAACCATTCAGGCACTGGTCTCTTCGGGAGGCCTTCCGTGATTCCCTGTATATATTCAGGAACAGCATCAGCAATACGCTTCCAAGTAATCACATCATCTTGTTCTACTAGGTATGATGGAATGTCCATCCTACGCCCATTTACAAGAAAGTGGCCATGGTTTACTAGTTGTCTTGCCTGGCGACGTGAATCCGCAAAAGAGAGTCTGTAGATTGTATTGTCTAGTCGTCTCTCTAAATATTGCATGAGATTATCTCCGGTAATTCCAGGTCGTACCCTGGCCATATCGAAATATTTTCTAAATTGACGTTCAAGAATCCCGTAGGAAAACCTTGTCTTCTGCTTTTCTTTTTGTTGAAGAGCCCAGTCCGATGAACGACGACGGCGGCGATTGGCAGGTTCTCCTGGAGGTCTTCTTCGCCTCTCGATAGCGCACCGGGGGGTGTAGCATCGCTCACCCTTTAAAAATAATTTTTCCCCTATTCGACGGCATTGTCGACATACCGGATCTGTGTATCTTGCCATTTCTCTATTAACCAGTCCCTTATGAATTTATATATTTCTAGTATAGTTTCTATAAAACGATATGTACTTGTATCAATTTGATCATTGAATTAAACCCTACGACGTTTGGGGGGACGACAGCCGTTATGTGGAATAGGAGTAACGTCGCGAATGCTGGTGATCAGCAGTCCTAGAGTTTGCAGTGAACGTATAGCAGCCTCTCTTCCGGGTCCAGGGCCTCTAACGAATACTGACACTTGGCGGAGGCCCTGCTCCATTCCTTTTTTGCCGGCGTCTTCTGCAGCTCGTTGCGCAGCGAAGGCTGTAGATTTCCGAGATCCTGTAAAGCCTACTGTTCCAGAGCTTCCCCATGCCAGCACACTACCTTGTGAGTCGGTTAGGGTAACTATAGTGTTATTAAAAGTAGAGTGAATATACGCTCGTCCAACAGGGACGGTTCTTCTTTCTCTACGTCTTGTTCTAGGTCGCCTTGGCATATTTAGCCTTCCCTATTTAAAAAATTACTATCTTGTCACTGTGTGTCGACGGCCCGCTACTGCTCTTCGCCTTCCACGCTTAGTACGAGCGTTGGTACGGGTACGCTGACCTCTAGCAGGCAGTCCTCTTCGATGTCTTAGACCTCTGTATGACCCAATATCGATTAGGCGCCTAATATTAGAGTTGATTTCTCGTCGAAGATCCCCCTCCACGAGTTTCTCTCTATCCACAATTTCTCTGATACGATTTAATTGTTCTTCCGTTAAGTCCCTTACCCTAGGATTTTCTTCAATGTTGGCCTTAGTCGTGACATCTTTTGCTTGGACAGGGCCTATCCCGTAAATCCGTGTTAAGGATATTTCTATTCGCTTATTGTCCGGTATGTTTACTCCAGAAATTATAGCCATGACTGCTCCTGAGTCGCTCCTCACATTTCTATAACATTAACCTTGTCGTTGCTTGTGTCTGGCATTTTCGCAAATGACCAAAACTCGTCCCTTTCGACGCACGATCCTGCATTTTGCACACCTGATCTTTACAGATGCTGACACCTTCATAAGACTAATACCTCTTTATATATGTGCATAGATATATCATTATATATTTTCCACTGCAGTTAAAACTTCAGGTCCTTTCTCAGTTATTGCCACTGTTTCCTCAAAATGAGCTGACAAGCTCCCGTCTGCAGTCACTACAGTCCAACCATCTTCTAGTTGTTTGGTTTTCCAATCCCCTATATTGAGCATGGGCTCGATAGCTATAACCATGCCCACTTTCAATTTTGGGCCCCGTCCAGGTTTTCCGTAATTAGGAACTTGAGGATCCTCATGTAAGTTACGTCCAATACCGTGCCCTACGTATTCACGGACCACTGAGTAGCCGTTATATTCAGCGAGTGTTGCTACGGCGTTTGAAATATCTCCGATCCTACCTCCAGCTTTCGCTTGTTGTATACCTAGTAAAAGAGACTCCCTTGTTGTATTTATTAATCGTTGGCTTTCCGATGGGATTTTCCCTACACCTATGGTAAATGCACTGTCGCCGTGAAAACCATTAACAATGGCACCCACATCCACACTGAGAACATCGCCCGAATTCAGGACCGTATCGCCAGGTATACCGTGAACTATTTGTTCGTTAACTGATGCACATATCGTACCTGGGAATGGGTTTATTGACATGCCACCGGTGTACCCTTTAAATGAAGGGACGCCTCCATTGTTTCTGATAGAATCTTCAGCAATAATATCTAGCTCGCGTGTGGTAATACCAGGTTGTATAGCTTTCATTAGGCAAGCCTTAGCCATGGCGACCACTCTTCCTGCTTCTCGCATCAGGATAATTTCTTGGGGCGATTTTATGGTTATCCCTTCAACTCGCCTCGTAGAAATAGGTTCGATTTTTTTGACAGTTAATTTATCCATAATTATTTGGTTCTTTAAATCCCATTCATTACCTAGAAAAGATGCTTTACTCTTGCCAAAATGGCACGCCAAAGACAGTCACTAGTTAAATTATATCATTTATCTCAGTTTATGTTCTTTTCGTATTTCATTAAAGTAGTGCCTTATCTAATTTGGTTGCTACGTCTTCAATGGAGACAGCTCCATCTATCTCCACTAAATTAGCTTTTTTACGGTAGTGCTCAACTACAGGCTCAGTCTCTTTAAAATATACATTTATCCTTTTCGAAACTACGCCAGGCCTGTCATCTTCTCTTTGGTAAAGTTCACCACCGCATTTGTCGCATGACACTGAATTTCGTGAAGGAGAAGACTCACTATGATACGGTGTCTGGCATTCGCGGCATATATACCTACCTTCGAGCCTACGTATGAGCTCTGGCTGAGGGACGTCGATAAATAGAACTCTATCCACGCCTCCTTGACCTGATAAAGCTTTGTCCAATGCTTGAGCTTGCTTTAACGTGCGTGGAAAACCATCTAGAAGGAATCCATTTGTTTGTTCCGGTAATCCGATCCAATTTAGTACCATATTTATGGTTACGTCATCAGGCACGTATTCTCCACGTTCCATATATGCACGCGCTACAAGACCTAATTCGGTTTCGTTTTTTTGATGTTGTCTAAACAAATCCCCGGTTGCAATGAGATTGACTCGCAGTTTATCTGCTATACGGTTCGCCTGAGTTCCTTTACCTGAACCCGGAGGCCCCATTAAAATCACCCTCAATTATCTCCTCTCCTTACAGTATTTTTACGGACTTCGTAAAAGATTATCTAATAAACCCTTCGTAATTCCGCATCAAAAGTTGAGCTTCAAGTTGTCTCATAGTATCTAGAGCGACACCTACCATAATAAGCAGACTGGTGCTACTTAGAGTCAAGGCTCGCACGTCCGTAACTTGGGTAACAAAGAACGGCAATATAGCTATAATTCCCAGGAATAAAGCGCCTCCCCAAGTTATACGTATGACTACTCTATTAAGATATTCCTGTGTTGGGCGCCCTGGTCTAATGCCGGGGATAAATCCACCGTTTCTTTGAAGATTTTCAGCTAGGTTCTGTTGTTGGAAGATGACCAATGTATAGAAAAAGGCAAATATCACAACAAGCACAAATACAGCGGCCCAGTACGGGAAATTACTAGGATCCAAGGCCGAAGATAAAAATCGAGCAAATCGCGAGAAAAAGTCATCACTTAAGGGATTTCTAAAATAACTTGCGACAGTTGCGGGCAAAATAATTATAGAAAATGCGAATATAAGCGGAATCATCCCAGCTGAGTTCACTCGTAGCGGCAGGAATGTTGAGCCACTTTGCCTCTGCATTCTTCCTCCTCTGAATACGCTTCTTCCGTACTGAACAGGAACCCTGCGTTGCGCTTCATTAAATAAAACTATCAAGAAAATAATTGAGAAGCCAAACAGTCCCAATAACAATAGCCCTGATGCTTGGTCACTTTCCAGGAATCCAGTACCTATGACGCTTGGGAAACGAGCGACGATACCTCCAAAGATTATTAGCGAAATACCGTTACCTAATCCACGTTCCGTTATTAACTCTCCAAGCCAGACCAAGAACATGGTACCTGCGACCATCGAAGTCATCATGGCGAATGTTGGAAGATTGATACCAAAATCAAAACCGGGTAGAACTCCTGACTGTCTCAGCAGTGTTAGTTGTCCCCAACCTTGGAGAAATGCTATAGGGACCGTCAACCAATGAGTGATCTGGTTTATTTGTTGCCGACCTGCTTCGCCCTCTTGTGCTAAATTTTTCAAGCTAGGAATGACGGGGGTTAGTATTTGCATCACTATGGAGGCTGTTATATATGGATAAACTCCTAATGCAGCCACACTGAGGTTTGCTAAAGCACCTCCACTAAACAGGTCTAAAAACCCTAGTAATGCTTGCTGTTCGAATGCTTGAGATAGGGCTTGTGTGTCGACACCAGGGACAGGAACATGAGCCACAAAACGAAATATGATTAGCATTCCTAGTGTGAATAATATCTTTCCACGAAGATCAGGGACACGCATGGCGTCTATCATAGATTGAATGAGTTGGTTCCTGGAGGGCTGTGAACTACGTGACGGTTGAACCTGGCGCATTATTTTATTTCCCTCACGCTTCCTCCCACAGCTTCAATCTGGTTTCTTGCAGACCTTGAAAACCTGTTGGCCTCTACCATCAATGGTTGCTCTAATTCTCCCTGCCCCAGGATCTTGATTGGGTTTTTCAGATTTTTAATGATGCCTTCCCTTACTAATAGAGCTGGAGTCACTTCTGTATGAGCTGGAAATTTCGCTAGCGTGCTCAGGTTTATTACCTCATACTCCTTCCTAAATATATTTGTGAAGCCACGCATCATAGGTAGTGCTTTTGCCAAAGGCAATTGGCCTCCCTCAAATCCAGGCCGGACTCCACCGCCACTCCGCGATTTCTGTCCCTTCATGCCTCTTCCCGAGAAACTGCCATGACCACTACCATCGCCTCTTCCGATTCTTTTACGGTTGCGATCCGATCTTTTTGGTGAGCTTAAATTATGTTGTTGCATTTTCAATCTCTCTGAACAATCGGTGTTCGATGAATCAGACTATAATCTTTGTGTCTTTATTAGCGTTCCTATGGCCTAGTTAGTTACTTTTCACTGGGTTCCGATAGTTTCGCTATTTCCACTAAATGGCGTACCTTATGAACCATGCCCCGTATAGACGGGGTATCTTCATGTACCTTCGCATGGTTTAGTCGACGAAGCCCAAGGCTTTCGATCACTTTCCTTTGTGTTTTTGGAAAGCCTATCGTACTTTTCTTCCACGTTACAATTATTTTTGTCATTGTGTTATTTTATCCCGTTAATATTATGACAGTTAATTTATGAAATTCTTAATCCTCG
>Ga0315305_1000057_pt1 | contig 10824 bp, 7 predicted proteins | sample CB9_Tmax_529_MT_FD_204537 | JGI IMG/M metagenome (GOLD analysis project Ga0315305, IMG submission 204537) | Metatranscriptome of marine microbial communities from Western Arctic Ocean, Canada - CB9_Tmax_529 (Metagenome Metatranscriptome) | ecosystem: Environmental > Aquatic > Marine > Oceanic ...
AGGACCTGGTGCTCTGCCTTGAACGTTCCATCATCTATAGCTCCCCAGAGGTGTTGCTTCCGGAGGTTTGCCAGGGCCGACTCTATCCTTTTGACATCCAGGCTGTGGTCTGGCCGAGGGCCTTGGTTCGCCAGAGCCTTAAGGACCGTCTGGCGCCAGTCACCGTCGAGATGCACGCAGGCCAGGACCTGGTCTGCGAATTCTTGCTCTACCCTGGCGACTCCCACTGAGCTGGGGAGCGGACAACGTTCAATGGACCCCGCGAGCTATAGAAACGGCCTTGGTACTCGATCCGGTGGATCTTTGAGGCATCGGCGAAGACTCCGTTCTCCCGGTCCATCACCACCGCGTCTTCGTCCCAGCTATTCCATAATTGTTGGCATACCTCTATGAACTCGTGGGCCTTCTCATAGCCTAGTCCAGAGGGGTCGAGAGCGGCCTGGCCATAGTTGGCGGCCTGGTTCTGATTGAGCGGTGACCACGTCCCAGGCTGCCCTTCCACCCGTCAGGTGGTCTAGAGTGGCCCAGAGACGGGCCGCATAGAACGGGTGTTGGTAGCTGGTGGAGAAGGTGGCACCGAGGGCCGATGCGGCTGGTCACCGCGGCCATCATGGTCAGCAGCGGAATGAGATCGTGCTCAGGGGCTTGGGTGGCGTACCGAAGCGCGGGCTCCAAGGACCCCTTGTAGGAGTCGGAGACGTAGTTAAGGTCGGCGAAGAATACCGTGTCGAACGGGCCCTGCTCACAGACCTGGGCGATGTGCTGGTAGAGCTCGGGCCGGAGCCAACTGTCATCAGGCCATTCGGTGCGGGGATGACGCCACATGGCCAGGCTGTGGTAGGTCGGTCCGTGCACCAGAAACTGGGCCAGGTGAAACTTCTTCTTTCTATTTTTCACACGGACACTCTTTGCGCTAATAACCGAGCTTTACCGGTGATCCACGGGTTGATCGCCTGGCTAAGGCGGGTTATTTAACCGTTTCCGGGGCCGCTCCGATCGGTATTGGGTTCTGAGAGCCCACTTTCTCGGTAAGGTTAATACCTGATGCGCGGGTCTAAGTAAGCGTATAACACGTCAACTATAAGATTCGCAGTGATATAAATGCCAGCGAATACCACAACTACAGCTTGCATAACGGGGAAATCTCTGGCTAGTACCGCTTCGTAAGCGAGAAGACCGACGCCGGGCCAAGCGTAAACGGTTTCGATTGAAACGGACCCCACTAGTAAATTGCCAAATATGATTCCGAAAAATGTCAACGGTGCGATAGATGCGTTTCTGAGACCGTGCTTCCATATAACCTTGGTCTCGCTCAATCCCTTAACTCGTGCCATCTTGATGTATTCACTATCCATCACCTCTAGCATGGACGATCGGACTAATCGCATGAGTGCAGCGGTTAGGAACCAACCGATTGAAATCGCAGGCAAGAAATAAGAGGTCCAGCCGACCCTTCCGGACGTAGGTACCAGATCCAACTGCACAGCAAAAACCCACATCATAACCAAGCCGAGCCAAAACGCCGGCAAGGATTGACCTAAGAGGGCGACTATTTTCCCAGCATAATCGAAAACGCTATCTCTCTTCACAGCGGATATGATTCCTATAGGCAATGAGATTCCCACTGCCACAATCATGGCAACGCCGGCCAGCTTCAAAGTGGCCGGCAATCTCTTCATGACGATGCCCATAGACGAGTATCCGTGCCATTTTATGGACTCACCAAAATCGCCGTGAATAGCGCTGTTTACGAACCGCCCATACTGAACGTGGATCGGTTTGTCCAGTCCGAGGTCGGCTCGCAGTTCCAATCGTTCTTTCTCGGTCGCATCTATAGGAAGGAGGATGGCTGTAGGATCGCCCGTTATCCGCCCTAGTCCAAACACAATGACGCTTACGACCCATATGGACACGAAAGCCTGAAGTACCCGAATCATGATAAATCGTTGCATGTGTCAAACTGCCTTAATGATGCAAGCTATTGGATGTAGTAGAATTTTTTTGCTCGAACAAATCTCATACACTTATTTGCAGATAGGCTGTGGATTGTGGATTTTATTAGAGCTGGCGTTGATGTGGATCTAGCTTGTCCCTCAACCAGTCCCCCAATAAATTCATTGACATGACCACTAACAATATGGCTATTCCCGGGAAGAATGCGACCCACCAATGAGAGACTATCAACTCCCTCCCGTCCGCGACCATGAGTCCCCAGGCTGGAGTAGGCTTTGGAATTCCTGCACCCAAGAAACTTAGAGTGGACTCGACAACGATGACGAAGCCGACTTGTAAGGTGGCCAGAACTACCAGGCTGTTAAATATATTCGGAAATATGTGAACGCGCATTATACGAAAGTGACTTGCCCCGACAACCTCGGCCTTTGCTATGTAGTCCTGTGCGCGTACCGATAGGGTGAGCCCTCTAGCCATCCTGGCATAGTACGCCCACAATAGGAGGACAAGGACGGTTATGATTGTTCCGAAGCTAGCACCTAAAGCTACGACCAGAACGAGTGCAAGTAGAATTATCGGGATTGACATCGAGATATCGACAGTGCGCATCAAGAGGGAGTCGATCCATCCTCCGAAATAGCCGGCGATGATTCCTAATGAAGTACCAATTGTGCCAGCAATCAAAATGGAGATCGATGCTACCACTATTGATATACGCGATCCATACATGATTCTCGTTAGGATGTCCCTGCCGACTTTGTCAGTACCAAGCGGATTGCTTAACTTCCCCCCTCTCTCAAATATATTTTCTAGGTCCGAACCTATCGAAAGTTCGCCTCCTCCAACTACCCGCATCTTGGCTCGTTTAACTCGTTCTTGAGCTCTTTCTAACGTGACCTGCTCTTGTTCATTAGAGGGATCGGCCCCTTCTACCACTTTAATCAGGTGGACTAGTTCACCACCAGGTTTGATATCTCCACCGCCAATAATTCTTGCGTGTCCCTTGCTGACTAACTTCTGTGCGTCTTTGTCTAATATTTGAACACGAAAATCGGAACTATCTATTTCTGAAACTATGTAGATAGTTTCTAATTTGTCGCCGACCCAAAATGGAGGTATCAGACGTTCTTTCAAATCGCCTTTTAAGGGGTGATAAGGAGATAATACGTTGGCAAAAGCTGCAGGAATAACCAAAACGACGATTAGAATGATAATCGGTATTAAAGGATACCTGCGAACCGCTGAAATACCTGCGAGCAGATTCAAGTTACCGCTAATAGCACTAAGTTTCATAGTTGCTAATCATTTCCAACACTAAAAAGTTCTAAGCTTTGAGATGGGTGATAGGATTTGTCGTTCAAGGGGTCTAGTTCGAAGATTATTAGGCCAGTCGACATATTTTCGAATGCTGATAGGCGAGCACGTTCTTTCAGTCGTAGTCGACTGCTTTCGTGATTCCCTTTCGGTTAAAGAAATAGGTATGAAGGTCATTGACTTCCAGGACCGTGCCTTTGCTAGTCATGTTGTCCTTCGACATATATTTAGCCAGTTGTGGGTCTTTCTACAAGCACGAACCCTTCTAAGGACTCGACGCTAAATATTCTAGATACATATATAGCACACTCAGAAGCGCAATTGGTGATAATTGAATATATGGCACATCTGCAAACGTGGCCAGAATCACTCATTGTTAGACTAAATAGCATGCGGTTTCAATTATCCAGTCACTAATCTTAGTTTTCGGCCCTGTTCCACAGATATTGAGGTGGGGATCTGTCAATGGATGCCCCGAAAACGAATGAAAGCTTTCTTCAAAAACAACGCGCCGATGTTCAAGATTCCCCCAATTATTGACCCGATCAGACCTCCAGCAGCAACGCTGATAACAGCAAAACTCAATACTTCGAATAATCCCATGTAGTAACTACCGTGTCCTCCGCTTAGGACCATAACTAGGAAAATCCCTGGAATGATTCCGAGGAATGCTCCAACGACAGCTCCCGGGATAGCACCAGATCGAAAATTGCCGTTTATGTTTACGATCCTTGGGATGAACATATTTGTCACTTAAGTATAGAAATTATTTCTCAGATTGCTTGTAAGACGACTATGTTATCTGGTGTAGCCGCCCGTCCTCGGTGCGTGCATACAAAACCCCTGAAGCGAACGTTACCGGGGCTGAAAGCGGGCTACCTAATTCCAAGGACCATTCTTCTTGACCATTGATCCGGTCGACAGAATATAAGGTCCCGTCCGACGTTCCGAAATATAATCTTTCGCCAACTACCGTCGGCTGTACAACGGGTATTGATGAAGCATCGAATTTCCATAGCACTTTTCCATCTTTCGCCGAAAGAGCATACACAGAATTATTGTTGCTGCCTATATATATAGCGTCAGAGGTTGCGGCCGGAGTTGTGACAAATTCTGCGCCATCTTCCATAGGTGTAGCACGCCACCGGAAGCCGGCTGGGCTTGGCGGGGTAGGCACCGGAACCTCCCACAGCCATAATTGTGTCCATATCAGACGCAGCGGGTACGCCCACGGTAATGCCCTGCTATCGACGTCAAATGAAAGAACGTTCCCGTTCGATACAACATAAACTAACTTTCCACCTACGACGGGAGGATGAGTAATCAAGCCTCCTATCCTGACTCTTGATCGATTGTCGCCAGTTCGGGCATCTCTAATGAAAAGACCACCAGTTAAGACCCCAACGGCTATTTTGTTGTCAGTTATCGCAACCGCCGAAGTGATCGCATCACCAGCATCCATGGTCCAGATCTGATTTCCTGTGCCGGCATCGAGCGCGTAAAGTCGGCCTTTTTGAGTCGACGAATAGACTATGCCTTTATCTACAGATGGTGAGCCTACGAACGGACTTTCTGCCTTAAAAGACCACCTTTGGCTCCCTGACATCGCGTTTAAAGCCAGTATTTCTTTGTTGCGCAGTGGTACGAACAAAGTATCGTTCGCGACGGCCAAAGTCCCATGTACCGGACCTGTTGGTTGGCTTTCCCACAACGTTTCGCTTGTGTCTGCATTGATAGCGAATACCGTAGATTCGCCTCCCATATATACAGTTCCATTTGATATAACCGGAGCGGAACGAGTAGACGGTCCGACATAAATGGAATCTAACTCGACGCCTTCTGGGTATTCGCCTGTCCAGGGGACATACGCCGAACCGCTGAGATTTCCACCGTTCATAGGCCACTTACCTGGATACCAGGAAGAAGATAGATCAGAAGTTGGGGTACTAAATATCAGGATAATTGGATTTGGTAAGAATGGGTAATTGAACCATGTAACTACAGCTAGAATAATTACGAGCGAAGACCATACAACTATCCTCTTGCGCCGCAACGAGTTTCTCTGGGGACCGGATATGGCCCATGCCGGCATGATAATTAACTGATCCCCGCAGTTGATGCATTTATCTGCGCCCGGCTCATTTTCTGAACCACAACCCGGACAAATCGGCGAATTGTTCATATGGCCAAACCTATTCCTAAAAAACGCTATCTGGGTCCGACTTCAATCAAACCAGTCTTCCAAACCAGTCTTTTTTCGTTAGTGTTTTCAGCCCAGGGGTTCTATAACGGTAATAATTTGATTTGCCTCGATATTTCTTAAAGTCTGGATGGTTCCACTCGGCCAGTGAATCTCCAAGGAATCCACGATTTGAGCGCTTGCCAGGCCAAAATGCGCGACCAGCGTATTTTGGGACATACTACTCCCTCCTGCTGATATTGATCTCCACTGAGTCTCAGGTCCGTAAGTGATCTTTAAGCGTGCCCCTATACCGTTGGTGTTACTAATAGTTCCAATCGTTTTTACTTGTAGCCAATTACTACTCCAATCGCAGGCATTTTCGAATAGCTTCGATTCCTGGCCTATGTCTGCTTGGCGACCTAGATTCACAAGGAACAGATCAAGGCATCCGTCATTGTTAAAATCCCCATATGCAACGCCCCGGCCTATTCCGAAGTCCCCAGTACCACTCAGGTGGGTTACGTCAGTAAATGTCGCGTCTCCATTATTGTGGAATAGTACATTCGCCTGGTTTTTGCGGTTAATGTCATCTGTATCTAACCACCCGCTGGCTACATAGAGGTCTTCAAACCCGTCGTTGTCGTAGTCGAAAAACACGGTGCCCCAACTTACGCGAGGCTGCGTGTCAAAAATTCCAGCGCTTACGCCAGCTTGGGATGCGACATCGCTGAAAGTGTCATTAACCGGGTCTTTGCTCAATAGGTGGTTCTCGTTGATGTTCGTCAAGTAGAAGTCTATATTACCGTCTCGGTTGTAATCACCGACCGCGATGCCCATGCCAAACATTGCAATATCACTATGGGACGATTGTGAAATGTCTGTAAAGCGCCATGTCCCTACATTAGACACCCCGTCGTTTCGCCATAACACGTTAGGATATATTTCCTCTCCAAAATCGTTGACTACATAAAGATCTATGTCCCCGTCGTTGTCGAAGTCCACCCACTTGGGTTGGAACCCTGATCCCCATATATTCCCATAGTCACCACGGTTTCTAGAAGGACTCGAATCACTGTTCAATAGATGTGTTTCATTGGAGAATGTGCCATCTCCCTTATTCCTAAATAATGACAACGGTCTTACATCGAAATGGTACAGGCGTTTGGAAAAAGCGTCTGGGTTCGATTCATCGATATACCTAACTACTACCAGGTCAAGATACCCGTCATTATCGTAGTCGCCCCAGGCGCAGCCAGACGATCTGAAGGTTGTGTCAGGTTCTTGAAGTCCAGATCTGCCGGTTACGTTTGTAAATCGGCCATCTTCACCTCCGACAAAGAGTTTGCTAGCGCCCCAATTTGTGACGAATAGATCCTGGTATCCATCACGGTTGTAATCACTGGAACATCCGCCGTTTCCTTTGCCTAGAGGGTCATCCACCCTGGCCCATCTTGCAACATCGCTAAAGGTCCCATCACCGTTATTCGCATATAGAGCGTTCGAACCGTCGGTGTCCGGAACAAAATCTCCGATATCAGGCGTGGATACGATGTAAATATCCTGAAATCCATCGTTATTGTAGTCAAATACGATTACGCCACCACCTATGGGGATAATATCGAAAGCGTCTCGGTAGTGTTTGAAGTTGAGATTCGCTTCATCACCCACTTCTTGGAAGAAAGGGTCAACATAGGTAATGGCGCCTTCTAATTTTAATTGAGGGAAACTTGTATTCCTAACTTCGACATCTGCTGTTCCAACTTCATGGGGCGGCGTAAACGCCATGATGCAACCTGGGGCTAGGACATCCCACGTTGAATCAATCCCGTTTATTAATATTTTGGTATCGTCGTCAAACCCTTGGCCTCGGATCATTAGGAGTGACCGACCGTTACTGTTCACTACGTTTGGCGTAATTGAAGCAATCTTGAACTGTTGGTTCTTTTGCTCTGCTGGACTTCGAGCGATCAAACCAGTCGATAGACATGAATCAGCGCTAAGGCCTTTTAAACCGGTGTCTGCTACTATTCCGGATGACATCACCACCAAGCCGCCTCCTACACCGAGGAGCCATGTAGTGATGGCAAATCCTAGAACCGTTCGCTTCGGAATCACCTGAGACAATCCCCAGAAAGTGATTGGACCTGCTGCGCCGACGGAAAACAACAATGTCGTCGCAGGCCCTGGGCTCAGCCCGAGTAAGATTAGGGCTGCGATAAGTGGGATTTCAAAAAGTAACGGAACATTAATTAAGATTCCAATGGTTGCCGCTATTAAGATTCCGTAATAACCATTTCCCAAATAATCGGCAACGAACCCAGGGTCGAGTAATTGAATGATTAATCCCACTGTGAATCCAGCGATGATCATCAATGGTCCGACTCTTAAGAGGTGCAGGCAACTAATCCTTAGCGTAGGGCCTATCCCGTCTTTGACGACCTGACTCCAACCGGCTTCTTCTTCTATTAGCGGTATCGGAGCTATGCTTACAGTCCTGTCTAGTGCATTTCGGGAAGCGAATAGTTTGGTTATTAGACCCAGAATTATCACTGATAGGACAGCGATTCCGAGTCTCGAAAGCGCTAGACCGGGTGTGAAAATAGTCAGGGTCATCAATATGGTCAGTATGTTGAGATTTGGAGAACTCTGTGTGATGCCGAGAACTACTTCGGGGCTTGCACCACGTCTGCTTAGTGCATTAGACACAGGTACGATGCAGGCTGAGCAAAGATTCATGAACGGTCCGATGAGAGCGCCTTTGATAGAGCCTCTGATGCCTCTATCGATGAGCGGATGGCGGGCCGTGTTTGGAAATAAGAACACTTCGGTAATCCCTGCTATGAGGAACGCGAATATCATTCCGATGGAAACCAATTTCAAGTAGGAGAGGGAAAAATTGAGCCACCGCGTGGTCCACGAAGTGTGAGGTGTAGGGTCAACGCAGAATCCTTGGAAACATTTCTCAACAGTAGCTACAGACGAGAGCATGTCTTCAGCTATCAGATCAAGTTTTGGAATCCGGTTGAATGCCACGAATAGACCAATCAGGACCAAGATCCCGACGATGCCGATTATCCTTTTTTTATCCAACTCGGATTTGAACATATTAGATATGATATTGGGACATACGACGAATTAATATCTTGAGTAGATCTGAGATAGCCCGACTTTCACAATGCGATAAAGCCGGCTGCGTTAGAATACTGGGCTGTCAGTGCAAAATCTTTAAGCAGACATTATCTGTTGACGGTTAATCTTATCTGCAAATATTTCGACAATCCGTAGTGATTGACTTCAAACTGATTTTGGATCGATGCGATTACCGGTGACGGTCTCAAATACAAAGTGGCCGGTAAATTGGATTTACCGGCCAGTTCGTAAGTTATTTAACGGTATATCTGGGGGCTGATGTCTCAGCAGCTGGGTACCCTTTGACTTCGCTTTGATCAGACCGAAATCTTGGGAACCCAACTGAGAGTGATTATGGCTTTAGCGACAGGGGTCTACTGTTTTGCAGGCTTCTATGAGCCACGTATGCCCGATGTCCCCGCCATCCCAACCAGGGAAGGTCCAGGTCTTTACTATGTTGGGGTCATAGATGACCTCGATGAACACCTCAAATAGGGGTACGTTTTCAAAGTGTGCGTATTTGATGTTTCCAATCTTCCTGAGGATCTCGTCCCTCTTTTCAAGAGAAGCGGTGTTTCTGAGTTCATCCCAGGTTTCCCATAGCTCATCAGTTTCAAACTGGTGAGTGGAGTTGTATCCGGCGTTGAAACCTGCGATCTGAGTCTCTGGCACCTTTTTGGAAGGGGGTATTGCCCACATCACACCGCCGTGCTCGCGGCTTCGGAGTTTGGGTATGACCGTTCCGGCCCAGTCCGTTTCCTGAAGGGTCAGTTTAATGTTGATCTCTTCAAGGTAAACCTGTACTGCTTCCATCACAGGAATCAGTTCTGGTGCACCGGGGAACGGGAACAGCCAAGCCTCGGCACTGAAACCGTCCGCGTACCCAGCCTTCTTCATGAGTGCTTTGGCTGCTTCAACGTCGTAGCCATGGGACTCCTTGAAGCGATCCGCCCATGTCGGATCCCACCCGGGTAGGCCTTCATAGTAGCCGTGGACGTAGGCGTCAGTAACGCGCCCTTTATATAGTTCTTCTTTGATTGTTTCTCTGTCAATTGCCTTGTTAATTGCTTGGCGTACGTCTTGGTTCGTGAACGGGTGATCCGACAGTTTCCCAGTGATATCTACGAACTTATCCCGACTTAGGTCTTCGGTACCGTAATGTTGTCCGGTGAAGTTAATCTGGACTTGCTGGGCTGGTCCAGTGCTCTTCACCATGCTGTAACCCTGGGCGACGAGCTTGTCAGTAAGGTCTTTGTTAACTTCGGTAAGGTGTGTTTCACCTGCACTAAATTGTGCAAGACGTGTGGCCTCTTCAATCACCCAAGTCATTTTAAGGCCGTTCCAGTCCACGTCGTGACTCCAGTGCTTGCCTGGGGCTTTTCTGTAGGATATTGACTCTCCTAGCTTATGCTCGGTCATTATGTACGGACCGGTACCCGCTATGTGGGTCTCATAAGCTTGTTCACCCTCCGTGTCCCACTGAACTTTGCTGTACTGGACATGGTCTGTCGGTTCACCATAGTAGAACAAAACGTCAGGACACGGCATCGAGCAGAGAAAGTTCACTTCGTGGTCATTGACCACTTCAACGGTCTCCACTTGGCACATGCCCACTTTGTATCCCGATGACGGTTTGTCTTCTCTTCCGGGATAATCAGGGTCACACCAGATGGCGTGATTGTGAACTACGTCCGCTGCGTTGAATTCTCCGTAATCTTTACCACTACTAGAATTCCACTTGGCACCTTTGGCCAGCTTAAGGTTCCAGGACATGCTATCAGCTGCTATCTCGTATTCGGTAGCAAGCCAAGGCCCGAACGTGTTGGTCACGGGACTGACTTCGAACAACCATTCCATCATGGGGTCATGCTTTATGACCTGGTCTGCGGTCCCCTTAACCCAAGACCTAAAATAGTCTCTGGTAGGGGAAATCAATCCCATAATCAGCTCATCGACTTTTGCTCCTGGGGTGGCTGCTGGTTTGTCTGCTGATTCGGGTTTTGCGGTAGGCGCTACAGAACTTGACGCCGACGAACCAGTCGACGGACTAGATTCTGTATCCGTAGAGCCTGCGCCGTCACCGCCACATGCGACGGCAAATATAGCTAACATCGCAATAAATATGTGGATTTTTAGAGCGCTAATGACCTTGGTTAAATGACACATGATCCTCCTTGAGATGGGGAAATCAGGTTTACCTCCAGTGGTTACCCTGAAGGATGCGAACTACGCATGTGAAAATTAAG
>Ga0315305_1000058_pt1 | contig 10766 bp, 1 predicted proteins | sample CB9_Tmax_529_MT_FD_204537 | JGI IMG/M metagenome (GOLD analysis project Ga0315305, IMG submission 204537) | Metatranscriptome of marine microbial communities from Western Arctic Ocean, Canada - CB9_Tmax_529 (Metagenome Metatranscriptome) | ecosystem: Environmental > Aquatic > Marine > Oceanic ...
CCGGGCGCTTGGGGTTATTCACTTGTAAACCTGCCCATCTCAGACCAGGCCGAAACCAATCTCCGTGCTCACCGGGAGCACCGTGATCTCCCCGTCAATCTTGACGAAGCTGTTCTTGCGCGTCCAGAACATGATGTGAGCATCATCAATGGTGCTGTTGAACAGGCTACCGGCCCTGGCTCCACCGCGGCCGGTGATGATCATGTCGGAAATCGCACCGCCCACACTCACGCTCTTGACACTGTGGGCCTGCAGGCCGCCGAAGAACACATGGTCGGACCCGTTGCCCGCAGCAGGACCGGGATCGCCAAGGTCATACAGCATATTGGTATTGACGCCCAGCAGATTCACCAGGTCATCGATGCTGAAGGCGCTCCCAAGGCCGATGCCGAGAGCCCCGTCAACCGAAGCGCCAACGCTTCCGGTGATCTGCACGCTTCTCATCTTGGCCGCACCGACTGACAGCGAACTGCCACCGACGAACACCTTCGACATCGTCCTGCCACTGCTGAGGATACCCGCGTTGCCACCTACAACGATTTTCGAGATCTTCTTGGTGGCCTTGATGATATCCACCGAACCACCGACAGTAACGCTGGTCGTCTTGGTTCCGCCATCGATGATCCCGGCGTCACCACGGATGTCGATCTTCGATACACCCTTGCTGGCCAGGATATTCGTCGCGTCGCCGGTGACTATCACTTTCTTGATACGGCTCTTGTTGGTCGCCCCATCGATGCTCTTCACATCGCCCTCGATGTACACGCCGCTCAACTTCGTGGCCTTGGTGCCGTCGCCGGTGATCGTGCCGACGTTGGCGACATCCGGGCCGCTATCCAACAGTTCATTGGCCTCGCCCTTGCGAATGGCCTTGAGAGCGTCGACAAACTGCGACTCGTTGAGGCCACCGGCATTATTGAGCACAGCCAGATCACGGCCCTTGCCGCCCAGCAATTCGATCCGCTCAATGTAACCGTGGTTAATGGTCACATCGGCGGTACCGGACTTGAGGTACATGCTGATCACCTCGTCGCCGGTGGCATCAGCATCATCGTTGAGTGTGTTGGCAAAGGAGGCGACCTTGCTGGTCTTGCTCAGCGTGACCGTGCTCAAGCCGTTGTTGACGCCACCGGCCTCCAGTGAGTCCCATTGGCCGTCTTCGACGAGGATGGTGGCGCCAGCATTGATGTCGCCATCGACCCAGACCTCGCCAAGCACGCCCTCGATCACCAGAGCATCGAGGTCGCCGTGGACGTCAATGTTCGTCACCGCAGCCTGAACCGGCGAATCTTCGAATGTGCCTCCACTGTTGCGGCCACCGGTGGTCGTCGCCACAGTCAGGCCCGACGCGCCCCCTTCGCCGCCGTCAGCGCCCGGCGTGTAATCGATGTTGTCAAACGTCACGCCGCCGCCGCTGACCGTGTAGCTGACCGAGGCCGTACCACTGTCGACAACAACACGGTAGTCCACATTGCCGGCAATCACGATCAATGGGTTGTCAAAATCAACGCCTTCCACCGTAGCGCTGCCGGCACTGACATTGCGGATGATGCCGATCGAGCCGAGCACCGTGCCGTTCCAACTGACCGACTGGCCAGAGATACCGCCGACATGGCCGCCCACCGCCAAGGTCGCATTTACACTACCGATCGGGGCGGCAATGCCGCCGGTCACCTGGCTGGCACTGCCAGGCGTGTCGACCACACCTACACTGCCACCGGTGGTGATATCCGCCCAGATGCTGCCGATTTCAGCGGTTATCGAGCCAATACCATCAAGAACGTCGCCGTTGACCGTATGGGTGAATTCCAGGCTAAACGGATCAACGCTCACGCCGCCGTTGGCTGCCAGGGTGAGCGGACTGCCGGGTGAACCAATGTCACCCGCCAGTGAAGTCACCGCCCCAATCGCGCCGGTCTCGGCGGTGAAAGTGCCTGCAATATTGCCGGACGCCTCCAGCGGTCCGATGGAACCGAGGACCTCGACGGCGTCGCCACTGCTCGCTGTAAGGTCGCCATGCACAGCGGTCAGGCCGCCGATGCTGCCATGGATCCGCAAGTTGTTGTTCGAGTTGCCTTCCGTGGTCGAGTGGACCGTAATGTCGTTGGCCGCGCGGATCACGCCGATGCTGCCCTCATCAGCCTGGAAGTCATTGTCCAGGTTGATGCCGCCCTCGGTGATGTACACGTCGCCGATGTCTTGCTGAGCGTGAATCAACGTCGTGTTGTCGTCTATTTCGCCGCCAATCAGGATGTTGCCGATCGAGCCGGTTTCACTGGTGATCGACGTTCCCAGTTCGCCCTGAATGAAGACGGCAGCGTTGTCCATGGCCACGTTGAAGCCAACGCCGATACTCACGCCCAACTCGCCAATGTTGGAGTCGACGTTGATCACGTTCGCGTCGATCACCTGCTTGTTGTTGTTGACCGCGTGCTCGATACCACGGACCGAATCGAGCGAGTTGGTCAGGAACGGGAAGGTATCCAGCGACACGTCGAACGTGGCCAGGGCCGCGTCCAGGTCGCTGGTGATGTCATAGTCGTCGTTGACGGTGATCTGGGCCACGGAACCATCGACCACGTGCAGCGAATTCAGGCCATCCACCGCGACGAGGTGGTTGATGCCCGCCTCGGCCCCGTCACCGGTGACCATCACTTCAATGGGCGTGCCGCCGTTGTCAACGGTCTCACTGGTGTCCCAGGCGTAGACGAACACGTCCGGACTGGTCACGTCACCGCCCTGGACCACCAGCGCGCCACTACCTTCGCCGCCGTCGGCTCCTCCGAAGTCGTATTGCGCTCTGTACCCGCCCTGCTCGAGGGCTATGCTCCCGTAGCCTTGCAACAGGCCGGCGATCAGCGTGGCGCCGTCAGCAAAGGCATCGCCGATGTAGAACGACTGGGTATCCTCCACGAAGCCGTCCTCGTTGCCACTAAATACATCGGCGTGGACCGTACCGAAGGTATCGATGTAAAGATCGGTGTCACGCAAATCAGCGAATCCTGCGGACAAGATGCCGGAGGCATCGCCGACGCCGAAGTTTCCGATCTCGCCACCGGCATATATCACGCTGTCCACGCCCGCACGGCCGACATCGCCCCAGACCTCGATCTCATCGATGTCGCCCTCGGCAACAACGTTGCCCAGCAGGCTGCCACCGGCGATGCCACTGCCGACCTCGATCTCGCCGTCGATCTCGTCCTCGGCGAGGATACCCAAGGTCACACCGCCTGCGTCCTCGACGTTCAGGTCACCGCTCGTGTAGATGTCGGCCGACATATCGGCATCGACATCGTTGTCGGCCGTGGCGAACAGGTCCAGGTCAGCACCCGCCCCGGCGTGAATGCCGCCGGTGAACACGCCGGCAAGTTTCAGATTGGCACCGTCGGTCACGATCGTGCCGTCAACCTCGCCCGCGGCAATAATGAAGGCGTCGATGTTGCCTTCCGTTGTCGAGTCGCCGTCCGCCTCGTTTTCCGTACCGACAAAACCGGCAAACGCATCAAACAGGCCGGTGCCGGCCAACTGGGCAGTTATCCCAGCTATCAGCTCTAAATCAATCGCGCCCGTATCATTGCCAAACATGCTCTCGCCACCTTGGGCGGCGATAGAGATGAGGCCATCGGCATCAGCCGAACCGATGTCATCGCCGGCGTAGACGGTACCGTCGAGGGAGCCGCCACCTAAGAAGTAGGTGCCGAACGGCGGAGACGAGTCCGTGCCCATTGGGTTGATGCTGCTGTTAATACTCGCACCGGCCAACACGTCGGCATCCTGACCACCGGGGATCAGTGCCGTGCCATCCTTATTGGCCGCACCGGTGCGGGCGATGATGTCGTCCGAAGCCTGCATGACGACCGAGATGTCATTGCCGGCGGCCACCAGGGCAAAGCTCAGGTCGCCGACCTCAAGACCGTTGGTCGAATCGGCATCCAAGGCCACGAGTGCGCCGTTAATGTCACCGGTGCCGAACGCCGCCCAGAAGTTGGGGACCTTGGGTGCGGTGGCGATGCTATCAGCCGGGGCATTGGTGCTCAGCGGCGCGTCGTTGGGATCGACAAGCCCGGTGTCGATGTCCACGAACAGGTCGAAGCCCGCGAGGAAATACTCCACGTCCAGGCCGCCGGTCCCGCTGCCGTAGGCGACAATGTCCAGGGACAGGTCGTCGTCGATGTCATCGCTTTCACCACCTGAGTTCAAAGCCAGCGTCGTCGACGGGTCGGAAGGATCAGTCGCTTCGCCTTCACCGCCATCAGCGCCGATGGCGGTGATGGCGTCCATGTTCGACAGGACCAGGTTGATGTCGCCGCTGTCACTGAACTCAATCTCGCCATCGACGCCGCCGAAGGCGGCGATACTGATGTCCACGCCGTCACCGGAGGCCGGGTCGGGCGAGGTGTTGCCATCGCCGGGCAAGCCGACCACGTCGATGTTAACTTCAATGTCGTGCGTCGCACCGATCGAGAAGTTGGGCCGGTAGGACACGTTGGCCGACGATTCGGTGCCGCTGTTGAGTTCGGCCAGGTTCAGGCCGTCGCTACCGTTGGTGCCCGTGTCCGACTGGTCCCAGGCCCCGACCGTGAGCGGCCCGCTGCCTTCAGCACCATCGGGTCCGATGGAAACCTCGCCGAGGGTCAGCACGGTACCGGCCTGGAGCGGCCCGGCATCGGCGCTGTTAAGCGGGTTGTCGCCGTCGTGATCGAACGGTACGAACTTGCCTGCCACAAACGTGCCGAACAGGGTGCCGCTGATCACGCTCGGGCTGTCGGCGCCGACTTCCAGCAGGTTCGGCCTGCTCATCGACGCATCCTTGTAGCCGGATCCGGCCGCCGCAATGATGCCGCCCGGATCGCCGTCGTTACCGATCGCATCGCCATCGACCAAGACGCCGCCGAGGGTAACATCTGCCGCCGCGATGAACGTGCCGTTGAGATCGCTGTCAAGCTCGTTCATGGCGTCGCCGTCAGCATCACCGTCGGTAGTACCACCAACATCTAGGAACTCGATGCCAATGCTGTCATGTTCGTTCTCGAACATGATCAGGCTGTCGTTGTTGATGTTCCCCGTAAACGGCAGGCTGTCGGCGAGAGCCCCGCCGGCCATGAAGTCCAGGCTCATGTCGCCGCCATCAATAGGATTGGGATCGGTGACAGCGGTGGTCACGCCGTCGACGACCACCTCCTCTATCGCGACCGTCTGCCGACCCGAGCCCACGTATTCCCAAAAGTTGTCTTGGCCCGCGGTGACGTAGTTGCCCGACGGGCTGGCGCCCAGCAGGTCGTCGGCCTGAAGGATGCCGTCCTTGTCATAGTCGATGGAGCCGGTACCGTCGGAGCCGGCCGTGATGTTGGCCAGGAACGAGCCGCCGTGGCCGATGCCAGCGGAGATCGTGACATTCCAGATGTCCTGGGCCGCCGTGATGTCGCCGGTGATATCACCTGCCGTCTCGGCACCGGTCGTGCCGTTTTCAGCACCGGTGGCGATGATTTCCAATTGATCGTTGACGGCGTCACCGGCGATGTCGCCGATCAACCCCGGGGCCGCGGTGCTTAGGCCCAGCCCGGTGGCCGTGATCGCGCCGCTGATATCGTCGCCAGACCAGATATCGCCGCCAATCGTCGAAGCGGTGATGTCGCCGGTGATATCGTCGTCCGATTGATCCTCGTCAGCATCCACCAGAACCCGCTTGCCGCTGATCACCGCGGCGTGGAGGGATTCGGCCACGGTGATGGGCACATCAATGCCGTCGGGCGCCGAGACCTCGTCGCCGCTGCTGGCGGCGGGGGTGGCAGAAGCGCCGACGTCGCCGGCAATCGTGCCGAGGTCGCCGTTGACGTCGATGTCGCCACCGAACGTCGGGGTGCCGTTGACGTCAATCGTGTCGTCACCGCCACCGGCCGCGGTGTCGGCGCCGGTGTCGGTGAGGATCTGGTCGCCGACCACGAGGCTGGTCAGCACCGAGCCGTCGATATTGATTGCACCGGCGCTGCCGTCGGTGACCAGGCCGAGGAAGCTGGCGTCGGCGATGTTGTCGCCACCGTCGTCGGTCGCATCAGTGTCGGTCGTGGTGATGGTGCCGGCGCCGCCGGTGGTGACCACGCCGCCCAAGAAGCCGTCGATATCAAAGTCGCCCGCACCGGCAAAGGCCACTGCGCCAGTCCCCTCGAGCGTCACGACCGACCCGGAGCCGCCCGTGCCGTCGTTGGGATCGTTGATGAATTGACGCAGCTCGGCCTCGGAAAGGACCGAGTCGCCGTCGTCACCGACGATCAGTCCGTCGAGTGCACCGGCGAAGCCGACCAGCACGTCGCCGACGCCGGCCGTGTTGCCGTCGGAGGCATCGATATCAGTCGTCGCGACGTTGCCGATTCCGCTGGAGAATTCGAGGAACGCGATGGCCTCATCGTCGGATGTGGAGGTTGCAGCCACTCCAGCCTGATCGACACCATAGAAGAAGTTGGTGCTGCCGTCGGTGGCGGGATTGGCCGGATCGACCGTCTGGAACTCGATGGCGATGTTCTCGCCGAACATGTGCACGTCGGTGATCATGCCGCCAACGAAGTCGAGCACGATCGTGTTGATCACGCCGTCAGCTTCCGTATCCGTAAAGAGGATGGTTTCAAGCGCGCCGGTCGGGCCCACAAAAATCTTGATGATCGACCCGCCGTCGGGGATCGAGACGATCACGTCCAACGCGTCGAGGGGAGTGAAGGCGGTGTAGATTTCAAGATCTTCCACGGTTCCGTTGGTGTTGCCGCCCGATGGCAGGACGCCGTCGCCCTGGACACCCGAGGGATTATCAAAGCTGAACTGGGAGCCGGCCGTGGCCGCAACCCGGTCGGTATCGATCGAGCTGAAAGAGATCTCGCCGATGCTCAACGCGAAGATCTGCACCGCGCTGTTGGCCCACAGGTCCTGGATCTCGATGCCGACGATGTCGCCGAGCATCGGCTCATCACTTGCCGAGCCGTCGAGGTTGTTCGAGTCGGCGCCCCAGTCGCCGGTCAGCACGTCGCCCTCGATAGTGATCTGATTCCAGTCGTGCTGGCCTGTTTCGAGTCCGCCGATATCGTCGACGAAACCGACGATATCCCACTCGGTCAGATCGTCGTCGCTTTCCGTGTGCGCCGTGCCGGCGGCTCGAGTGGCCAAGGCCAGCTGCGAATCGGCGGGACTGGTCGTGCCCTCGATATCGTCAATGCTCAGGGTGTTGTCGCCGGCCGCAGGGAACACCGCGGTGTAGGCGAGCGAGCCGCCGGTGAAGGTCCCGTCGACCGCAAGGATGAAGTCGGTGCCGCTGTCGGTGAAGACGGCGATGGGCGAGCCGACGGTGCCGCCGTCGACATCAAGGCCCGAGACGGACGTCAGGTTGTCCAGGCCGGCACTGACAGTGTCGACATCGCCGCGCACGCGCGTGTTGCCCGAGAAGGTGACATCGTCACCGTCGCCCTCGCCGGGCGATGAGACGTTGTCCAAGTCGCCGTCAACAATCGTATCGAGATCGTCACCGATCCTGATGGTGTTGGCTGCATCGGCGCCGGCCGTCTTGACGATCGTGACCCCGGTCCAGCTGCCGCCGATGTTGACGGCGTCAATGTCCACGAGATTGCCGCCCTGGATATTGCCCACGTCGCGATTGGCGGTGGCGGTGTCCATCCCGAGATCATCGCGGCCGTTGGTATCGAGATTGTCGATGACAAGATCGCCGGTGGCAGTGGCACCGCCGAAGCCGCCGCCGTTGCTGTCGGCGTCCAGGCTGGCGCCGTCATCGAGGCCGCCGTCGGCGTCGGTGACCAAATCGTCAATATTAAGGTCGCCAAATTGCGGGGTGGCGGCGGCGACGGTGATCGCGCCGATACCATCATCTACAATGAAGTCGTTGTCGCCGGTCATCGCACCGTTTTGCACGGCAATGCTGGTGACGTCGCTGACGGCTGCGATGCGATCTTCGGGGTCGTCGATGTTTGAGAGGATGTCCGAATCATTCCAGTTGCCTGTCTGCACGACGAAGGTGTCGAAATCAGCGGCTATGAACTCAATCCCGTCAACGCTGTCCACGCCGAGTCCGCCGCCGGCGATATCGACCGGACCAAGCGAACCGGTGGACGCGAACCCGGCACCCAGGTCGCCGTCTTCGTCCCCGGCGTCGGCGTTGGCGATAACGGTAGCGCCAGAAATCACCCCCGAACCAACCATGGTCAGCGAGCCGATGCCGTCATCGACCACCAACGTGCCGAAGAAGTTCGAGCCGGCGACCACGGTGAGATCGGCCTGTTGCCCGATCAGCACGTCGCCAAGCGTGTTGTCGTCTTCATCATTGGCGGCGACCACGATAACGGACCCGTTGAACGTGCCGGGGACCGTAAGGTCGCCGAGTTGGTCCGTGATGATCTGCGAACTGCTGTTGAACGAAATATTGGTGTCGCCACCTTCTTCGACCAGGAAGTTGCCGGCGATGGCGCCGTCGTCGTCACCGTCGGCGTTGGCAACGATGGTAATACCACCATCGTCGTCATCGAAGAAGTCGATCGAATTGAAGGTGATCGCCCCCGTGCCGTCAGCCACGATGATGGCCAACGTGCCGCTGGTGTCATCATGGAAGTTGACGTCCCAATCGGCGCCGCCGATCGTGCCGATAGTGTCCGCGAGGATCGCCACGTCACCTGCGCCGATGAAGTCCCAAGTACTGCTGACGCTGATCGAGTCGAACGAATCAGCTAGCACCTGCACGCTACCGGCGTTATCAGTGCTGTTGAGGGTGACGTCGCCAAACGACAACACGCCGCCGCCACCCGCCGTTGTATTGGCAATGATGTTCACGGCGCTGGTGTCGGCGCTGGCGGTGTCGCCGAGTGTGATGTCGCCGAGGCTGACCCCGCCGATGCCATCGGCCACGATGACTTCCAGCGACGCCTCGTTGTCGCCCGCGGTAGCGCCCAAGGTGATCGTGCCCGTGGTCACCGAGCCGGATATCCCGGCGGCGAGGACGACCACGGAAGTGTTGTCACTGCTGAATGAATCGAGGCTGAAGCTAGACAGCTCGGCCGTGCCACTGGCGACAAAAACCGACGAGTCGGTGGACGCTGCCGGGTCACTGGTGACCGCGCCGGTGATGACGCCGCCCATGCTCAAGACGGCCGAACCGGCAAGGACTTCCACATCGGCGTCACCCGCGGTGGCGGCAAAGGTGAGCCCACCGAAGGTCGTCGAGCCCATGGCGACCGCGGTCGCGCCGGTGGTGACGGTCACGTCGCCGTCGCCCGAGAGCGTGACCAGCCCGGTCGCAACATTCGGGCCGGGCGAGTTGGCGAGGGTGAGGGTGGCGAAGCTGCCGGAATCGTCGACGTTGATCGCGCCAAAGGTCCACGTGCCGACGCCGCCGTCGGCTTCCGCTGCGAAGCTGGCGTCGAAGGCGCCGAGCGTCAGCGAAGCGGAATCAGCGAAGCCGCTGAACGTCGCGGTGTCAGCGTCGGTACCTGCCGCAACGGACATATCCAGATCGGCGGTCAAGTTCGCACCCGTGAGGTTGACCGCACCGATCGCGCTGTCGGCCAGCGTGCTGTCGATGTCGATCTCGATCGTGCCGCCGCCGAGCGCGGCGGGGAAGGTGATGTCGCCCAGGTCGCCGGCCGCCGCCGAAGGGACGGCAAGATCGGCTGCCGCCGGATCGAACGAGTCGTCATAGGTATCGTCCACGACGTAACCGGCGACTAAGGCCTCTATGGCGGAACCTGCGCCAACCGGGTCGAACACGCCGTTGGCGGAGTCATCGTTCGCAGTGTCGACGAAGTATTCCAGGTCGATCACATCACCGGCATCCATGTTGGTGAAGCTGAGACTCGGAGCGCTGCCCGCGATGCCCGTCGTGAACACCTCGACGGTGTACGTGTCGGCCGTCGCATCGGCCGGCAGGTTGACGTTCAAGGCCGTCAGCGTGTCGGCGACGCCCTCGCCGACACCGTCGACCGTCGTCACATCGAGGGTGATGCCGGCGGTCGTGTTATCGCCCAACACGGTCACCGCCACGTTGCCCGCGCCGCCACCGGCGTCGTGAAGCGAGTAGCCGGCTGGAGCGATGCCCGCAACGCTGAGCAACAGGCGTGGCTCGAGCGGCTGCATGGAGGCCGAACCGATCGGGTCGGTGAGCACCATGAACGGACGGTCGAGAGCGCGACCAACCTGTTCCGTGCCGTGACGGACCTTCTGCATCGTGCGCTTGCCCGCGCTGACGATCGAACCCAGCCGCCTGCCGATGCCGCGAAATAGCTTGTAATTCGCGGCCCGCTCATACCGTTGAACCCAAAGGCGACTCTCCATCACAGACTCCTTGTTAAAACCAGTTGGGCAATTGACCATGTTATTCTGACCGACGGCTTGACGTATCTTATTCAGCATTTTCTATGAACCCCATTTAGTGAACAAAGCATTGGCTGGTGACACCCCTTGTCGATGCAACTTAATGCACATGTCATGTCAACACATGGAATTGAATCGGCCATAAGAGGCCCGGGCCGAAAAAATATTGCCCAAAGAAGAGCGCAAGCCCGTGACGCTGCTGCGGATCAAACTGTTAAACCCCTAATCAATTTCACCGTGTCGAAAAACCAGACAGCGACTGCCACGGCACCCCCGTACCACATGTACCGAACTATTGCATCAACTTAAATAGTTGACCCCTGCCCCGGCAAGCATACCGGCACGCGGGACATTGTACAACAAGGCGGCAGAGCCCTGCAATCCGACAATCCCATGATGTGGGGAAAAAC
>Ga0315305_1000059_pt1 | contig 10640 bp, 8 predicted proteins | sample CB9_Tmax_529_MT_FD_204537 | JGI IMG/M metagenome (GOLD analysis project Ga0315305, IMG submission 204537) | Metatranscriptome of marine microbial communities from Western Arctic Ocean, Canada - CB9_Tmax_529 (Metagenome Metatranscriptome) | ecosystem: Environmental > Aquatic > Marine > Oceanic ...
CGACGAACTGCTCGACAAGGCGATCGAGCTGGCCCACACCTACAGCAAGCTGTCAACGTCGCTGCTCCAACGTAGGATGCGAATCGGCTACCCACGCGCCGCTCGATTGATGGACCAGCTCGAGGATCAGGGGATCGTCGGTCCGAGCGATGGCTCCAAGTCGCGCGATGTTATAATGGGCTGATCATCGCAGGTACCTCGACAATCAGAGTGCCCGGGAGGGCAGCGCCAGTTGGTTCGAGACATTCCGGGAAAATTGGGCTCGGTAGTCAGAAGGCGGAAGCAGGTAGAGACGGCCACTCCGGCCAGAGACAACTGCCTCGTCTGCGACGCGAATCTGGTCGATGTTGAATCGTACGAGCAGTTTCGAGTCTGTCCGGTATGCAGGTTTCACTACAGCATGACGGCTCGCGAGCGCATTGAGTCGCTCGCCGACCCGGAGACGTTTAGGGAAACCAATCGATCGCTGATCTCCCTAGACCCACTTTCCTTCTCCTCCCGTGGCTCGTACAAGCAGCGCCTATTTAACGACCAGCGCCGCACAGGTCTCACCGAGGCGGTCGTGACGGGAACGTGCGCCATCGGTGGAAGCCTGGTGATGTTAATCGCCCTGGATTTCGGCTTCATGGGCGGCACCATGGGTTGCGTCGTAGGCGAGAAGGTCGCCCTCGCCTTTGAGGGAGCTGCCAAGCGAAAAATACCCGCTGTAGCCGTGGTGACCAGCGGTGGGACACGCATTCAGGAAGGCGTGCTCTCGCTGATGCAGATGGCCAAAACGACCCTGGCCGCACGCCGTCTGGACGAAAAGGGACTGCCCTTCATCTCGGTGCTCGCCAATCCGGCCACCGGTCAGGCGTATGCCAGCTTCGCCAACCTGGCCGACGTTGTCGTTGCCGAGCCGGGAGCGATAGTCGGAGTCTCACCGCTGCGCGTCATGCGGGAGACGAGCGACGAGCCCCTGCCCAGAGGCTCGCATAGCGCCGAATCGCACCTCGAACACGGGATGCTCGATGCCGTGGTCGACCGGGCGCACCTCAGGACCTTACTGGCAGTACTCCTCGACTTGCTGGGGCCTCAATACAGGCTGACGGCCAGGCGGAAGGGGCAAACGCGCCAGGTCGAGCCCTCGCCCCCTCAGGCATGGAGCTCCGTTCAGCTCGCACGACATGAAGATCGACCCACGTCGCTGGACTACATAGGACGTGTCTTTACCAATTTCGTGGAGCTTCACGGGGACCGTACTTACGGCGACGACCCGGCTATCATATGTGGCCTGGGCCATCTTGGCGGACAAACGGTCGCGGTCGTCGGCCAAGAGCGAGGCCGTGGCCGACGATCCCTCGATTCTCACGACGGCAGGACGTCCCCAGAGGGCTTCAGGAAGGCTCAGCGGGCCCTGCAGCTCGCCGAAAAATTCGACATCCCCCTGATAGCGCTGATAGACACGCCCGGGCCCGACCCGAGCCTTGACGCCGAGGAACGGGGCATGGGCCACACGATCGCTACCACAATGGCGATGATGGCCGGGCTTGAGGTCCCCTCGATCTCGGTGGTGATCGGCGAGGGTGGCAGCAGCGGAGCGTTGGGTCTCGGCATCGCCGACCGAGTGCTCATGATGGAGAACGCCATATATTCGGCCATCTCACCCGAAGAGGCTGCGGAGCTCATCTATCAGGACGAATCCCGCGCCGACGAGGTTGCCGAGTCCCTGAGGCTCACCGCCGAAGATTGTCGGGAATTGGGGATCGTGGACCTGGTTGTGCCGGAGCCACCGGGAGGCGCTCACACTCAGCCCGAAGAAGCAGCTCGCCAGCTACGGCGATTCCTTCTCCAGGAGCTGACCGAGCTCCAGTCGCTGTCAAAACGCAGGATGCTCAGTCTCAGGTACAAGAAGTTCCGGAACATTGGGGAGTACAGCTCCCACTTCAGGGCAGCGATCACCCGAGAGGTAAATGCATTGCAGGGCCTCGTCGCCACCGGAGTCAGGCGTATCGCCAGACGGGGACGCGGCGGGTCGTCAGAGTCGTCGGAGGACCATTCGGATCTGTCCCACCGGGCGGTCGACGACCCCGCTGTCGAGGCGTCCGCCGCAGCGGAGCGTGACGCCTAGCCACACTCCCAGGCTGCCCCCCTCCGGGAGACGTCCAAGAACTAGCTGCTAGCCCTCAGGAGACCTTCGGAAGCTCCACTACGTAGTCGCCCAGAGTGCGGAAAGCCGGATCCGAGACCCCTCACGTCCTCGTCGTCGGTCGGCATGCGAGGAACAGAACTCGCGCGTCTGACACCCTCGACCGTGTGGTCAGAGGCGGGCCTCGAAGGCCGCGATCTTGTCCTCGTGCTCCAACACCAGGTCTATCTCGTCCAGGCCGTTCATGAGGGTCTGACGCCGAAACTCGTGGGTCTCGGGGTCGTCGTGCAGCCTGAAGCTGACGTTGAAGCCCTCACCCTCGGTGTCGGTCACAGTGCAGTGCTCCAGGTCTACCGTGAGGCGGTACCCGGGGCTGGCTTTGGCCTGATCCATGATGTGCCTGACCTGGTCCTCGGGAAGGATTACAGGGACGACACCGTTCTCGAAGCAGTTCTTGTGGAAGATGTCGGCAAAACTGGGAGCTATGAGGACTCGGAATCCGTAGTCCAGCAGGGCCCAGGGTGCGTGCTCCCGGGAGGAGCCGGAGCCGAAATTGCGTCCCGACACTAGGATCGAGGCTCCCTCGTAACCCGGCTGGTTCAGGATGAACTCGGGGTCGGGCTCTCCATCGGGCAGAAGTCGCCAGTCGAAGAACAAGAACTGGCCGAAGCCGGTCCGCTCGACACGTTTCAGGAACTGGGAGGGGATGATCTGGTCGGTATCGACGTTTACCCGGTCAACAGGTGCTACCTCGCCGGTTTGTCGAACAAAGGGTTCCACAGAGTCCTCCTATAGCTCTCCGCCAAATGCCGTTCTGATAGCTTCGGCTATGCCACTGTCATCATGCAGATCGATAAATCTGGCTCCCTCTCCCGTCGGACTCTTGTCGACCACATATGGAGCGTTCTGCCGCGTCCCTCTTTTCACCGTCTGCAAAACGTGCGTCGTCCCAGAGTCCATTGGATATGCGCGAGCCCCGAAATTGCTCGCTGCCACCGGATTGGCGTTCGACTGTCGGCTTAATGCTTACGCGGCGACATAGTACCGCACGTCAACTTGGACACCAGCCTTCAGAGCCTCATCTGCTGTCTCAAGGAGACGAGCGGATACTCTATCATCCACGTATTCTTCACCGCAGTTCTCGCAGATAAGCGAAGGAACGTCCTTCACTACCAGGGTCAGCGTGTCTCTGGCCAGAGTCACAATGCTAGTGCCTGCACTCATGTCCCCGTGTCGGCAGATCACGCACTTCATTGTACCCTCCTCCTAAAATCAGAGTCCCATCCACTGGGATCGGGTTCATACACGGTGACGACAATAGCTGTTCCGGCGTCGTTGTCCTCGGCTACAACCACGTGAAGCGGCCGACTGCCCCTCCAGCTCAGTAGCAGCCTGCGCGGGTACGGAATGTCGTTCGGGTATTGCTCGACTACTTCACCTGTATCGAGTACTTGGTGCACGTCTTCGTAGGTGATCCTCCTCTGGAACATGCGCTGAATCGCATGCAACCTGAAGATCACCCTCTTGAATCGTTGTGTCCTATTGCCATTCGCGGATGTCCACGAAGTGGCCGGCTATGGCCGCGGCTGCGGCCATCTGTGGGCTGACCAGGTGGGTGCGGCCTCCCTTGCCCTGGCGGCCCTCGAAATTGCGATTGGAGGAGGAGGCGCAGCGCTGGCCCGGTTCGAGAACGTCGGGGTTCATGCCCAGGCACATCGAGCAGCCAGCCTCCCGCCAGTCGAATCCGGCGTCCTTGAAGATGCCGTCGAGCCCCTCATCTTCCGCCTGTCTCTTTACCGCATTGGAGCCGGGCACAACCATCGCATCGACGTGGTCGCTGACTCTCCGGCCTTTGACTACCTCAGCCGCCGCCCGCAGGTCCTCGATGCGGGAGTTAGTGCAGGAGCCCAGGAACGCCCGGTCGATGGCGATCTGCTGGATGGGTGTATCCGGCTCCAGGCCCATGTATACCAACGCCCGCTCCGCCGCCTCCCTATCGCCGGCATCAGCGATGGCGGCCGGGTCGGGCACTCTTCCGGTGATGGGCACTACCATCCCGGGATTGGTGCCCCAGGTGACGAAGGGCTCCAGCGCAGAAGCGTCGATCTCCACCAGCGAATCGTACTCGGCTCCAGTGTCCGTGGATAGCTCGCTCCACCGCTCCACGGCGGCCTCGAACGCATCGCCTTGGGGGGCGTTCTTCCTGCCGCGCACGTACTCGAACGTCGTGGCGTCGGGCGCGACCATCCCAGAGCGGGCCCCGCCTTCAATCGACATGTTGCACACCGTCATCCGGCCTTCCATGGACAGCGACCGTAGGGCCTCCCCGGTGTACTCAATGGCGTGCCCTCCGCCGCCTGAGACACCCATCTGGCCGATGATTCCCAGGGTCAAGTCCTTGGCGGTAACCCCGTTGGGCAGCGGACCGTTGACCCGGACCTCCATCGTCTTGATGGGGGCCTGTACCAGGCACTGGGTCGCGAGGACGAGCTCCACCTGAGTGGTGCCTATCCCCATGGCGATGGCGCCGAAGGCGCCGTGGGTCGACGTGTGGCTGTCTCCGCAGACGATGAGCTTGCCCGGTTGTGTGTAGCCCTGCTCGGGGCCGATGACGTGCACGATCCCCTGGTTGGGGCTGTACATGTCGAACAGGCTGATGTCGAACTCCTCGCAGTTGCGAGACAGGGCCTCAAGCTGTCGCATCGAGATCGGGTCGGTGACGGGCAGGGAGCGGTCCCAGGTCGGTGTGTTGTGGTCGGCGGTAGCGATTGTCAGCTCTGGGCGTCGCACTTTTCGCCCGGCCATTCGCAGCCCGTCGAACGCCTGGGCCGAGGTCACCTCGTGTACCAGGTGCAGGTCGACGTAGAGTACCGTCGGCTTGCCTTGCTCTTCGTGGACGACGTGGGCGTCCCATATCTTCTCGAACATAGTCTTTGGCATGGTGTTTTCCTTCTGAGATCTAGTCGTTAGGAGTTCGTGGAGGCGCGCGCGGGCACGCCTCCACGAACTGCCAGTGGTCCAATGGGTTGAAAATGCGATGGCGGCCGTCGACCGCGCACGCTGCCCGTCCGCTAGGTCGTCGGGCTGTCGACGGGCACCGTTTCGAGCTGCTCCATTGCGATCAGCCGGTTGAGGGCGTTCATGTATGCCTTTGCGCTGGCGACGATGATGTCGGTGTCGGAGCCGCGCCCCACGTAGGTCTTGTCGTCGCGCGCGATACGAATGGTGACGTCTCCGAGGGCGTCGATGCCCTCTGTCACGGAGTCTACCCTGAACTCGGTGAGCTCGTTTGGAACCTGCACCATCCGGTTGATCGCCTTGTAGACGGCATCCACCGGGCCGGTTCCTATGGCTGCGTCGGTGACGCTGGAGCCGTCCGGAGTTGTGAGCTGTACCGTGGCCGTAGGGATTTCATTGCTGCCGCAGGATACCTGCACGTGCTCGAGCTCGTAGAGGGTAGGGACGTCCACGGTGCGCCTTCTATCGGACATCAGCGCCTCGAGGTCGGCGTCGTTGACCTCCCGTTTTCGATCGGCCAGATTCTTGAAGTCCTCGAACGCGACGTTGAGCTCTTCCTGGCTGAGGACGTAGCCCAGCTGCTCGAGGCGAGCCCGGAGCCCTGCGCGCCCGCTCAGCTTACCCAGCACCAGGGTGCTGCTGGGCCAGCCCACGGACTGCGGGTCCATGATCTCGAACGTCGACTTCTCCTTCAGCACGCCGTCCTGATGGATGCCCGATGCGTGCCGGAAGGCGTTGGCGCCCACGATCGCCTTGTTCGGCTGAACCGGGAAGCCCGTGATGTCGCTGACCAGCCTGCTTGTCCGATAGATGTGCCTGGTGTCCACGTTGGTGCTGACGCCAAGGATGTTCTTGCGCGTATCGATGCCCATGATGACCTCTTCCAGCGCGGCGTTGCCCGCCCTCTCTCCGAGGCCGTTGATGCAGCCCTCTACCTGCCGGACTCCCTCCGCTACCGCGGCGAGGCTGTTGGCCACCGAGAGTCCAAGGTCGTTGTGACAGTGGACACTCACCACGGCGTTGTCGATGTTGGCGACGTTGCGCTGTATGTTTCTGATGAGCTCGGCGAACTCCCAGGGCATCGAGTATCCGACGGTGTCGGGAATGTTGACCGTGGTAGCGCCGGCCGAGATACAGGCCTCCAGAAGCTTGTACAGGTACTCTATGTCCGTCCGGCTGGCGTCCATGGGCGAGAACTCCACGTCCTCGCAGTATCCCTTGGCCTGCTCGACGCGGGCCACCGCCATGTCCAGCACCTCCTCAGGGTTGCTCCGGAGCTGGTGCATGACCTGGATATCCGAGCTGGGAATGAAGACGTGGATTCGAGGGTGCGCGGCGTCCTTAATCGCGTTCCATGCCTGGTCTACGTCGTTCGCAACACAGCGTGCGAGCGACGCAATTATCGGTCTGCGGACCTCCGCGCATATGGTCTGGATCGCCTGGAAGTCGCCGGGAGAGCTTGCCGCGAAGCCGGCCTCTATGACATCGACTCCGAGTCTGTCGAGCTGTTTGGCGATCTCCAGCTTCTCCTGGGTAGTCAGCCCGATGCCGGCCGACTGCTCGCCGTCTCGCAGCGTAGTGTCGAATATGATTACTTTGTCGTCGGACATTGCTTTGCCTCCTGAGATGGGACCTTTTGGGAGCTCAATCGCAAGTGGGACGTCAAAGGGCAACGTAGTCCGCCCAGTCCAGCCCTGCCAGGACCAGACCGCAGCGGCGGACTACGTGGGGTGCCTCCAATTTACGCATCTCAACTACACCTTATCTACTTCGGCCCGAACAGTCGTGCCATGGCACCACGTTGAGGACGTGGTGAATGCCGCCTCCTAGTCCGGGTCCTGGAGGAAGGACATCATTCCCCTGAGCTCCTTGCCGATGCTTTCTATTGGGTGTTCGGCGTTCTCGCGTCGCAGCCGGTTGAAGCGGGGGCGGCCCTCGTCGTTCTCCGTGATCCACTCCCGGGCGAAGCTGCCGTCCTGAATCGCGTCCAGCACCTTCTTCATGTTCTCTTTGACATGCTCGTCCACGACTGCCGGCCCGCGGCTGTAGTCGCCGTACTCGGCCGTGTCGCTGATCGAGTGGCGCATGTACTCCATGCCGCCCTCATATAGCAGGTCGACGATGAGCTTGAGCTCATGCATGCACTCGAAGTACGCTGACTCAGGCTGATAGCCCGCCTCGACGAGAGTCTCGAAGGCCGCCTTGATCAGGGCTGTCACGCCGCCGCAGAGCACCGTCTGCTCTCCGAACAGGTCCGTCTCGGTCTCTTCCTTGAACGTCGTGTCCAGCACGCCCGCGCGTGTGCAGCCGACGCCTCTGGCGTAGGCGAGCCCGATCTCTCTCGCGTTTCCCGTTACGTCCTGATGGATAGCGAGCAGACCGGGGACCCCCGAGCCGCTCGTGAAGACCTGCCGCATCCGGTGGCCCGGCGCCTTTGGCGCGACCATCGACACGTCGACGGAGTCGGGAGGGACGATCGTCTTGTAGTGGATGTTGAACCCGTGGGCGAACATCAGAGTCTTGCCTGGAAACAGATGTGGTAGTATCGACTCCCGGTAGACCTCCGCCTGGGACGTGTCGGGGACCAGGAGCATGATCACGTCCGAGTCTCGCGCAACCTCGGCAACCAGTCCGACCTCCAGCCCAGCCTCCTCCGCGGTAGCCTTGCTCCGGCTGCCTTCATAGAGGCCGACCTTCACATCCATGCCGCTGTCCTTCAGGTTCAGCGCGTGGGCGTGGCCCTGGCTTCCGTAACCAATGACGCCTATCGTCTTGCCCTGGAGCACAGACGGGTCCGCATCGTCCTCGTAGTACATCTTTGCCATACTTGCTTCCTCTTCTGTATCTCTTTTGGAGTTTCCTTGGTTCGACAGGCTCACAATTACCGGAGATAAGACCGCTCATCCTGAGCTTGTCGAAGGACGGACGACTACAGGCCGCTTTCCATGCGTGGGCGAGACCGTTCGGTCGACGCGTCCTGCGGCTGGCCTTCCGACATGCCTCGTCCCATTGCGATGGTGCCCGTCCGCATTACCTCCACAACGCCAAAGCTCCTAAGGAGCTCCTGGAGCGAGTCGACTTTGTCCTCGTCACCGGTAACCTCGATAATGAGCGAGTCCGGCGCCACGTCCACGATGTTGGCTCGAAAGATGCCTACCATCTGCATTATCTCGCTACGCGTCTGGACGTTGGCTTTGACCCTGATAAGCGCCAGCTCTCTGGACACGACGCTGCCTTCGGAGATGTCCATGACCTTGATCACGTCGATGAGCTTGTGCAGGTGCTTCGTCACCTGCTCCACGGTGGCGTCGCCGCCTTCGACCACGAAGGTCATGCGGGACAGGTTAGGGATCTCGCTGTGTCCCACCGCCAGGCTGGCGATGTTGAAGCCGCGCCGGCGGAACATGCTGGTTACGCGGTTCAGGACTCCGGGTTTGTCCTCGACCAGGGCCGTGATCGTACGCTTGGGTGGTGCGGTAGTCATCGTCGTGCCCTTTCGGGGGCAGGCTCCTCGATCAGCTCCTTGACGGACTGGCCCGACGGTATCATCGGGTAGACGTTCTCCTCTTCTTCGACGACAAAGTCGATGAGCGCGGGCCCATCGAACTCCATGGCCTCCTGGATGGCCGACCTGACCTGTGACTTGTCGGTGACCCTGAGCCCGAGCATGCCGAAGGCATCGGCAAGTTTCACGAAGTCGGGATTGTGGGTGTAGTAGGTGGCAACATAGCTCTTCTCGTAGAAGAACTGCTGCCACTGCCGGACCATGCCCAGATAGCCGTTGTTTATTATTGCGAACTTGACCGGTATCTTGTTCTCGACGCAGGTTGCCAGCTCCGACATGGTCATCTGGAAGCCGCCGTCTCCGGCAATGGACCACACCGTCTTGTCGGGCCTCCCCACCTGAGCGCCCATGGCGCCCGGGACCTCGTAGCCCATTGACCCAGAGCCGCCGGAAGTTATGAGGCTGCGTGGCTCCGTGTAGATGTAGTGCTGCGCTGCCCACATCTGGTGCTGGCCAACGCCCGTCACAATGACGGCTTTGCCCTCGGTGATGTCCGACAGCTGGTTGATAATGAACTGGGGCAGCAGCTTGTCCGTGTCCCGAATGTTCATCGAAGGGTGGTCGCGCTTGAGCTCCTCGATTTGCTGGATCCACTCGAGGTGCGTTGCCGGGGCCACGCGGTCGTTTAGCTGGTGGAGCACGCGTTTTACGTCGCCGACAATAGGGACGTCGACCTTGATGTTCTTACCGATCTCCGAGGGATCGATGTCTACGTGAATCTTCTTGGAGCCGGTGGCGAACGTTTTGGGGTCGCCGGTGATTCGGTCGTCGAAGCGCATACCCAGCGCGATCAGTAGGTCCGCCTCCTCTATCGCGAGGCTGGCATAGGCCATGCCGTGCATGCCTGGCATGCCCACACACAGAACGTGATCGTCGGGGAATGAGCTGATGCCCAGGAGAGTCGTTATTACGGGAATCTGCGCCTTCTCCGCCAGCTCCCTGAGGCCGTCGCATGCGTTCGAGGAGAGTATGCCATGGCCCGCCAGGATGACCGGCCGCTGAGACTCTTCAATGAGCTTTGCAGCCCTTCTGATCTGCGCGGAGTGGCCGTCGAGAGTCGGCTTGTAACCCGGCAGATCGATCGTCTCGGGGTAGACGAACTCGGCCTCTTCCTGGAAGACGTCTTTGGGGATGTCCACCAGGACCGGGCCGGGCCGGCCGGAGCTGGCGATGTAGAAGGCCTCGTGAATGACTCGCGGAATCTCCGACGCCTCCATCACCAGGTAGTTGTGCTTGGTTATGGGCAGCGTGATGCCGGTGGTGTCGACCTCCTGGAAGGCGTCGGAGCCAATAGCGGCTCGGGCTACCTGGCCGGTGACTACCACCATTGGGACCGAGTCCATCTGCGCCGTGGCGATGCCTGTGATGAGGTTGGTTGCCCCGGGTCCCGAGGTGGCCCAGCAGACTCCTGGGCGCCCGGTGATTCGGGCGTATCCGTCGGCCGCGTGGGCTGCTCCCTGCTCATGTCGCACGAGGATGTGGCGCAGCTCTGGGTACTCCGGGAGCGTCTGGTATAGGGGAAGGATAGCGCCGCCCGGTAGGCCGAAGATAACGTCTACGCCCTCTCGTAACAGGCTCTCACAGACCATCTGGGCCCCAGTTCGCTTCATCTGTATCTACCTCCTGATCGCAATGCCAGAGCGGACGCGGTACTCCAGTCCTCCGCCGCAGCGTAAGCGCTACACACAAAAAAACCCGTCCTCAAAGGGACGGGATCTTTCCAGTGGCCAATGATTCCCGCGGTACCACCCTGATTCCCCGACAGATCGGGGCGCTCTAAAGCTCATAACGGTGCCTACCGTCCGTCCCTACGCGGGAGGGCTCGCCTCCCTTCAGGCCGGATGCTCCGGGGCGAGTTCTCGAGGGCCCTAGCGCCGACTTTCCACCGTCGTCGACTCTCTGCTGCCGGTGACCCCGATACTAATCCCC
>Ga0315305_1000062_pt1 | contig 10446 bp, 9 predicted proteins | sample CB9_Tmax_529_MT_FD_204537 | JGI IMG/M metagenome (GOLD analysis project Ga0315305, IMG submission 204537) | Metatranscriptome of marine microbial communities from Western Arctic Ocean, Canada - CB9_Tmax_529 (Metagenome Metatranscriptome) | ecosystem: Environmental > Aquatic > Marine > Oceanic ...
GTCAGATTGGGTGCTGTCCGTGACCTACTGGACAGAGCTGGACTTAAACCCATCGAGCGAATCGAAACTACCACAATCGAAGCCATGTCCAACGAGGAAATCCAGAGGGAATTAGATGCCCTCCTCAAACATTAGAGCGTTAGATCTTCTAAAGGAATTAAGGCAGAGGGAGCGTTTTAACAGGGTAGATGCTTATGACCCTTACCCCTACCAGCTAAAGTTCCATAAGGGTGGCTCAGAGGCCAACCAGAGGCTCCTGATGGCTGCTAACCGCATAGGTAAGTCCTACTGTGGCAGCATGGAGCTTTCATACCACCTGACTGGATTGTATCCAGAGTGGTGGGAAGGCAGAGTATACCACCAACCAATTACTGCATGGGCTGGTGGAGTCTCAAATGAGACAACAAGAGACATTGTGCAGTTTGAGCTATTGGGTTCCCCAGATGACCCTGATGCCTTTGGGTCCGGTACTATACCGAAAAACTATATAACAAAAACCGAAAGGAAACCAGGAGTCCCTAACGCCAAATCGGTCGCCCTAATCAGGCACGTTAGCGGTGGGAACTCGTCTTTATTCTTTAAAGCATATGAAATGGGTGTAGAGAAATGGCAGGGTAGGTCAGTTGATTGTATTTGGCTGGACGAAGAACCCTCTAGGGAGATATACTCCCAGGCAGTAACCCGTACTCTTGACAGACAAGGCATGGTATACATGACCTTTACACCAGAACACGGTATGACTGAGACAGTTGCATCATTCATGAACAACCTTCAGGATGGGCAGTCTTTGGTAAACGCGACATGGGATGACGCATCTGAGAAAGTAGAGACATTTAAAGGTAATAAGGGGCATTTAAACGAGTCAGTAATGCACCAGATACTGTCCTCTTATTCTCCACATGAGAGGGAAATGAGGAGATATGGCAGACCATCTATTGGATCTGGCCTTGTCTTCCCAGTACAGGACGAGAAAATAATCATTGATCCTATAGCTATACCGGATCATTGGCCCAGAATATCTGGAATAGACTTTGGATTTGACCATCCTACGGCAGTGGTGTGGGCAGCGTGGGATAAGGATGAGGACGAACTATACATTTATGACTGTTATAGGCAGTCTAAAGCTACCCCAGCGGTTCACGCACAGGCTGTACGCAATAGGCCCAGCTTTATCCCCATTGCTTGGCCCCATGACGGCAATAGACGAGACTCTATGGGTAATCCTGGTCTAGCCGAACAGTACAGAACATTAGGTTGTAATATGTTACTGGACCACTTTACAAACCCTCCAGCATTGGGAGAGAAGAAAGGTGGTAACTCTGTAGAAGAGGGACTAATGGATATACTCCAGTACATGGAGAATGGTAAATTCCATGTGTTCTCTACGCTTTCTGACTGGTTTGAAGAGTTCAGGATGTACCACAGAAAGGCGGGAAAGGTGATCCCATTCAAGGATGATCTAATGAGTGCAACACGCTATGCAATACTATCGAGAAGGTTTGCAATTTCGGGAAGTGATCCAGAATGGACAAAGGAAATAAAGTATAAGAATTATGGCATCATCTAAAATAACTGAAGAAGAGCTACTATCAAGAATCCAGGGTGAGATAACCGATGCTCTAGGGTATAGTGATACTATATCTGAGCAAAGGACAAAGGCTATGGATTACTACTACGGATTACCTTTCGGTAATGAAGTGGATGGCAGAAGCCAGTATGTAGACTCTAGTGTAATGGATACAATAGAATGGATTAAACCCTCTTTAATGAGAGTGTTTGCATCTGGCGAGGAGATGGTTAGATTCAATCCTGTGGGACCGGAAGATATAGAGACTGCTGAACAAGCTACAGACTATGTAAATTATATCTTCGCAAGAGATAACCCAGGATGGGAAATCCTGTACACCTGGTTTACTGATGCAATCCTACAGAAGAATGGTATTGTCAAATGCTGGTGGGACGAGACAGAGGAGTGGAACAGGGAAGAGTATAATAATCTTGAGGAGATGGAGTTCACTGTTCTCCTTGAAGACGATGATGTAGAGGTTCTTGAACATACTGCCTATGAAGAGAATGGCGGAACCTACCATGATGTAGTTATCTCTAGGAGAGCTGGTAAGGGTAGAGTTAAGATTGAGAATGTTACACCGGATGAGTTCCTAATATCAAGGGAATCCAAATCTATTGAGGATGCCAGCTTTGTATGCCAAAGGGTTATGAAGACAGTTTCCCAACTTAGGGAAATGGGTTATGACTTTGATGTTGATGAGCTTGGTAGTGGTGATGACATGATTGAGTATTCAGCAGAAAGGTTAAGCAGGTATGCTTACGATGACTCTTCTGGCTTCCCAGGATTCAGTAACTCAGAACCAGAAGAGGCTTTAAGAAGGTTTTGGTTACATGAGAGTTTTATAAGAACTGATTATGATGGAGATGGTATTGCAGAACTCAGGAAAGTATGCTCCATAGGGGATAAGGTTCTAGCCAATGAACCCATAGATAGGATTCCCTTTGTAAGTATCACACCAATAAAGATCCCACACAAGTTCTTTGGTTTGTCTATTGCTGATCTTGTTATGGATATTCAGCTAATTAAGAGTACCCTCATGAGAAATCTCATGGACAACATGTACAGCCAGAACTTTGGTAGGTATGCTGTTCTTGAAGGTCAGGCAAACTTAGATGATCTCTTGACACAAAGACCAGGGGGAGTAGTAAGAGTCAAGTCACCTAACGCAATCATGCCTTTGGCAACACCGCAGTTAGAGCAGTCATCCTTTGAGATGCTTGGTTACCTTGACCAACTAAGAGAATCCAGAAGTGGCGTAAACAAGTATAGCCAGGGACTAAACGATAATGCTTTAACATCTCATACTACAGCTACCGCTGTTAATGCAACCATTACCGCAGCACAGTCTAGGGTAGAATTAATTGCGAGACAGTTTGCAGAGACTGGTGTTAAGGAGCTAATGAAAAATATCTATGAGTTAGTTCTAAAGAATCAGGACAAAGAAAGAGTTATTATGCTTAGAAACAAATGGATTCCTGTCAAACCCGATATGTGGAAAGAGGAGTACGATTGTATTGTGGCAGTTGGTATAGGGAATGGTAATAGAGATCAACAGCTTATGCACCTCACGACAATGCTTTCATTTGCCGGAGATGCCATGAGAGGTGGACTCAAGATTGTAAACGAAAAGAATATGTATAACATGGGAGCAGCACTCGTAAAGAATATGGGCTTTCAGAATGTCGATGATTTCCTGACTGACCCAGATACAGTACCACCACAGCCTGATCCCAAAGAACAATTAGAGCAAGCAGAGATGCAATTGAAACATAAAGAATTAGAAATCAAAGCTGCTGACATCCAACTTAAACAACAGAAACTTCAACAGGAAGCTGCTAAAGATTCTGTTGATACCCAGTTAAAAGTAGCTGAACTTCAACTAGAGGCCGAACAAGGGAGGGCAGTAGCAATAGGATAACTATGGATAATTCAGAAAGAGAGTTAAGGGCTAAGAACCTTCTCGAAAACGAACTTTTTAAAGAAGCATTCGAAGTATTAAAAGATGAATTACTAAGTCAGTGGGAACAAAGTGGTTCCCAAAACTCAGACCAGAGAGAATCTATCTGGTTAGCCGTAAGGCTGCTGGAAAAGATAAGAGGCCATATATCGTCAATCGTGGAAACGGGACACATGGCTAAAATTCTTGATAAGCAACATCCTTATATTTAGGAGATTATTATGGTGGACAATCGAGCAGACCCACAAATTGTAGGTGAACTAGCGCAAGACCCAGGAAGTGTACTGACAGCGCAAGAAGCATTACTTGGACTATTGGACTCTCAGGAGAACCCAGAGAAAGAGGAAGCTAAACCGTCTGAAGAAGTTACGGAAGACGTTGAACAGGATAAAACTGAAGAGGCAGAGGAAACTGATGAAGCTGAAGAAGCCGAAGAAGAAGACATTGCTGATGATACAGATGAATCTGAAGAATCCGAGGAACAAGAAGCTGAAGATGAGGAGGTCGAAGAAACCGCTCTCTATACTGTAAAAGTAAACGGAGAAGATGTAGAGGTCACCGAAGACGAACTCGTTAGAGGTTATTCCAGACAATCGGATTATACAAAAAAGACGCAGGAGCTGGCAGAATATCGAAAGCAATTAGACAATGGAGCGCAGTATCTCCAAGGTGAAGTTGCCCAGACTCAAGCAGCGCGTCAAGAGTACGTTAATGCTATGTCTCAAGCTATTGAGTCCAACTACAGTGTGGCAAAGCAATTTGAGAACACTGATTGGGAAAGACTCAAGGTAGAAGATAGGGAAGAATACTTAACCAAACGAGATGAGTATCGTGAGGTTCAAGATAAAATCCGAGATCTTCAATCTAAACAGAGTGGGGCATACGAGCAACAGAATAGAGAGATGCACACACAGCATCAGCAGTTGTTACAGTCTGAACACCAGAAAATGGTACAAATACTACCAGAATGGGGTGAGCCTGAAACACAGAGAGCTATTGCTAAGTCTGTAGGTGAGTTTGCTTTATCCAGGGGTTATACCCAGGAAGAGTTAAACCAGCTTGTAGACCATCGTTCTATACTCGTTCTTATGGAAGCTAAAGCATTCGCTGACATGCAAGGCAAACAGTTAAAAGCTAGAGCCAAGAAAGTCAAGAATAAACCTAAAGTAGTTAGGAGTTCAGCGAAGAAAGAGAAGGCTGACGTAAGTAAGGTTGCACGTGCCAAACAAATGAAACGTCTTCAGGAGACTGGTCGTGTTCAAGATGCAACAAGTCTGTTTGAAGATTTCGTCGAAATCTAATATGAGGAAATTATTATGGCAATTCTAACTAACTCTAGGTCAACCTTTAGTGCCGTAGGCATTAAGGAAGACTTGAGTAATATTATATATAATATATCACCAATGGACACACCCTTTCTTAGTATGTCAGGGCGTGGCACATGTGATAATACGCTGTTTGAATGGCAGACAGATGAGTTAGCAACTCAGGCTGCTAACCAACAGCTCCAGGGCGATGTACCGGATGCTCTGGCTGTGGCAGAGACAGTCATGGCGCAGAATCAAACGCAGATCAGTTTCAAAACCGTGGCAACCACGGGTACTGCTGAAGCGGTGGATTTCGCAGGCAGACGCAGTTCGCAAGCCTACCAAATGGCTAAGAGGGCCAAGGAAATCAAGAGAGACATGGAATTTATGTTGACCGGAAATTCCATACGTGTAGTGGGTGGTACGACTACTGCGCCACAGACCGCTTGTGTACAATCTTGGTTAGGTGCGAAAACCACAGCTACATCTAATCTGATAGATGGTGGCGCTTCTACTGTTGTTGGTATCGTAAACGTCAGTTCGAGTGTGTATGCTAATGGTACTGCTGTTAAGACGGGTACTGCACCTACAGTTCAGTTGACGGAAGCTATGATTAATCTCGTTGTTCAGAGATGCTATGAAGCAGGTGGTTCTCCAGATACGATGTTCTGTAAACCTGATCTAAAAGTTAGGCTATCTGCAATAGCAGGTGCTTCACTGGCTGATCTAACTACGCAGACAAAAGGTGATAAGCCCGCCCATGCGATCAATGCGGTTGATGTTGTAGTAACTGATTTTGGCACGTTTAAGTTTGTTCCAAATAGGTTCTGCGATCAAGGCGATATAGGTATTATATACGTGATGGACTGGGACTACTGGTCAGTTAATTACCTACGCCCCTTCCAGACGCTCAATCTTGCAAAGACTGGTGATAACGTGAAGCAGATGATGGTTGCGGAATACGGTCTTGAAGCTAAGAATGGTCGTTCTTCAGGTGCGATCATACGTGTTAAGGCGTAATATTGCTAGTGTACAATAGTACACCGACGATAGTTGTACAAGATAGTGTACTGGCAGATGATCTCTGTCAGTACATTATCACCTTTGCTGAGAATGCTGTACCAAAGCCTAACCTTATTGCTTCTGATGGAAAAGATATTAGAGACGAGATGAGGACAAGTAATGGTATAGGAATGGATTTTGGAGAGGATGGTGTCATTGATAGTATCTATAAATCAATGTCAGAACTTTGCCATCTACCTATCAGTCATGCTGAGCCGATGAGTATCCAGAGATATAGACCTGGAGAAGAATACAAACCTCATTGGGATGCCTTTGTGCATAATGAAGACTTACCAAAGAGTACAAGGCTGGAAGAGTGTGGCAATAGAGCAGTTACTATAATTGGGTGTTTGAATGATTCAGATGCTGCTACAGTATTCCCACATTTGGGGTTTGGTATACAGTCTTTGCAAGGTAGGGTTATGATGTTTGGTAACCTTGGTGAAGATAAGGAACCTCACCCATTGTCAATGCATATGGGGACTACCCCTAGAGAGGGGGAAAAATGGATATTTACTTTATGGTTTAGGGAGAAACCTTTTATGAAAACTGAAAAAACACTTTCAAAAAAGAAGTCTGCAAAGAAGTCTACTGAAAGACATTTCGATCAAGATAAACATTCAGAGAACGTAATGAAGAAAGCAAAAGGTATTATGAAAGAAAGAGGGGCGATGCCGATATGAACTTTGAACCATTAAGACCTAGTTTTGTATCTGAAGAACCGGATGGTACTATAACGGTTAATACTGTTCAGGACGCGCAACCAATCGTAGATGAGGCTAAACAAGCTGCTAATACTTATGGTTCTCCTTTAACCCCTGGTAAACAACATAATGGTATGAGAGTTGCCACCATTCCTTTCAATGTATTTGAAATGTGGATGAAAGAAACTAATGGAGAAATACAGAAAGATCCAAAACTATTAAAGAAGTATCTTAACGATCCTGACAATAAGTATTTTAGAACAACACCAACGAGGATATAATTATGTGGTTATACAAACCAGGACAACCTGGATTTATACAGACAAACTATGCCATCCTTAACCAGAAAATATATTTCTTTTCTCGTAAGTCATAAGCTATGGCGATTAATACGTTTGGTACGTTACAGACTGCTGTAGCGAACTGGCTTGACAGGGATGACTTGTCGGCTAGGATACCAGAATTCATTTCACTAACTGAAGCAATATTCAATAGAACATTGCGGATAAGGGCTATGGAGACTACAGTATCGGATAATACTCCCAGCGGGAGTAAGGAAGATGCTCTTCCAACAGGATACTTGCAGATGCGGGAGATTCATTTGGCAACGAGTCCTATAGTTTCTTTGTCTTATATTACTCCTGAAATAATGTACAGGGTAAGAGCTGGTAGTACAAACTCTAAACCAAACAGTTATACTATACTAGGGGAGAATATTCTATTTGGTCCGACACCAGATGGTGTATATGCTTACAGTATGACTTATTACAAGGCGATTGATGCTCTTTCTGACGCTGCTCCAACTAACTGGGCAATTCTAAATGCACCTGATCTTTACATGTATGGAACACTTCTACAGGCAGAACCATTCCTGATGAACGATGGAAGAGTTCCATTATGGGAGAGAGGATTTAGGCAGGCAATCTCAGACATACAAGAACAAGACAATAAAGACAGGCATTCAGGCTCAGAGATGAGAGTTATGAATACTTCTGGCTACTACTAGGGTGTAAATTATGGGCATAGAATCTGGTACTACTATTAGTGCGTTAGACCGCACAAATCCCCTATCTTCTGATCCAGTATCAGAAGGGGACGATCATTTACAATTAATCAAAGATGTTCTACAGAAGACCTTTCCAGTGGGTACTTCAACCGTACCTGATAGTGGTGTAGGACCAGATCAAGTAGTTCAGGTTCTGATAGCAAAAGCATCTCCAGGTCCGTCTATAGACACAAGCGCATCAGGACATGCTCTTAGGGCTATGGGTCTTTTGTGGCTAGACACAACTAATAATGTATTAAAGATAAGGAACCAAGCTAACAGCGCTTGGATTACGTTGCCATTTGATCCTGAAGCAGATAATAAAGTAGATATAAATGCGGGTACTATAGATGGTGCTATCATAGGTGGCACTACACCAGCAGCAGTAACGACTTCAAGTTTAGTAGCAACCACTGCTGATATAAATGCAGGTACGGTAGATGGAACAACTATTGGTGCGGGTTCAGCATCGACAGGAGCTTTCACTACGGTAACAACTACTGGTACTTTAACGGTAGGAACTGATATAACAATATCAGGCGATGACATAATTATGGCAACCAATACGGATGCGTATATATTGGTTGCTGATGGAACTAGCTATAATCCTGTAGCGATAAGCGGTGACATAACAATAACTAATGCTGGTGTTACAAGCATTGGTGCTGATAAAGTCATAACCGCAAAGATACTGGATGCTAATGTAACTAATGCCAAGTTAGCTGTCATGGCTGCGAATACTGTTAAGGTACGAGATGCAAACTCATCTGGAGCGCCTTCTGATGTAGCGGTAGCTAATACTGAACTTCTAATCGGTGATGGTACAGGTTTTGCAACTAATACACTATCTAAGGATGCGACCCTTCTAAGTACTGGCGCACTTACAGTTACTGGTATACAGGGTAAAACGGTTAGCTCTACAGCGCCTACTGACGATCAGTACTTGAAGTATAGCACTGCTGGTTCTGGTGAGTGGCAGATGGTATCCATTGTCGGTACAGATAAACTATCTACAAAGGGTGATCTTCTTGTTTACAATACAGTAGACTCAGAAACAGCCTACAAGATAGCAGACTCAAGTTATCCTGGTACAGATGGTTATGCATTAACAGCATTGGCTGCTGCCACTAATGGTGTTGCATGGCAACCAGTAACTGTAGCTGATGCTGCGATAACCAATGCTAAGATGGCAAACATGGCTGGTGGGTCTGTCAAGGTAAGAGATTCTGCATCAAGTGGTGTTCCATCAGATCAGGTTTTAACCACTACCCAGATACTGATTGGTGATGGTGCAGGTGTAGCTGCTGCTGCTCTCAGTGGTGATGTTGCGATGACTAATGCTGGTGTAGTTTCTATAGCATCGGATGTTATCGTCAATGCTGATGTCAAATCAGATGCAGCAATAGCTCAAAGCAAGTTGTCCCTAGATATTGTAAACGCTAATGTCAATGCAAGTGCAGCTATAGCAGCATCTAAGCTGGGAGCGGGTGTAGGAAAACTCGCTACAGCAGCAGAGTGGACAAAGACACAGAACTTCAATTCTACTGAACTTACTTTTGATGCAACTCAAGATTGGGATTTATCATCAAATCAAGTTTGTTTTGTTACATTAACTGCGGCTGCAGTATTTGACGCACCTACAAATCAAGTAGATGGTGCTTTTTATTCTATTACTTTGATACAGGACGGAACTGGTGGGAGAACAGCATCATGGAATAGTGTATTTCATTTTGCTGGTGGTACTGCCCCAACCCTGACGACTACCGCAAGTGCTGTAGATATTTTAGTATTTAGAAGTTATAACACAACCATGTTGGAAGTCGGTAGACAACTCGACCTTAAAACATCAGCCTAATGACTAATCTTGTTCTAGGTGGTGGTGGGGCTGCTGCTGATGCCTATACGATTGATAACTCTTGTCGTTTTTATCAAGGTTGGTTATCAAAGACATTTGGTAGTGCAGGTAACTTAGATAAATGGACTGTGAGTTGTTGGCTGAAAAATAATGGCGGTATTACTTCTGGTACGACTGGTCTTAATGGAATCTTCTATTCCCAAGCGGATAACAATGATAAGACTGTGATATGGAATCATGGTGGTAGTGGCCCTAGTTTTCAGAATATGTATGCTGGGGGTACTGCCGAGGGTTATTTAGAACCATCTCAAAAAATACGTGATCCTTCTTCTTGGTATCATTTTGTATTTGTATGGGATAGTGGGAATGCAGCTGCTGGTGATCGAATGAGAATCTGGAAAAATGGAGTTCGTATAACTGCCTTTGGTTCGACAGCAGACCCACCCATAAACCAAGATTCTTACATAAACAAAGCTGCTGCTCACCAGATTGGCTATTACTTGTCTGAAGGTGGCACTCAGTATTATCCTGACTGTTATTTTGCTGACTATTATTTTTTAGACGGTCAAGCAGAAGATGCTGATGCGTTTGGTGAGTTAGACTCAGACACAAACCAGTGGATACCTAAAGACGCAAAAGATGATCTAACCTTTGGAACCAATGGATTTTTCCTCAAGTTCCAAGATTCAGCCGCATTGGGAGATGACTCATCTGGAAACAATAATGATTTTGCTGTAAATGTTATAACAGCAACAGACCAATGCTTGGACACTCCGACTAATAACTGGTGTACACTGAACCCACTCCAAGTAAGCAGCACAAGTGTGCTTACCTTTTCGGAGGGAAATCTTGCATTAGAAAGTTCTGGTTTCTACTATGGGTCTTTAAGTACGTTTGCAGTAAATTCTGGTAAGTGGTATTGGGAATTTTGTAATGGAAACTTCAC
>Ga0315305_1000063_pt1 | contig 10441 bp, 6 predicted proteins | sample CB9_Tmax_529_MT_FD_204537 | JGI IMG/M metagenome (GOLD analysis project Ga0315305, IMG submission 204537) | Metatranscriptome of marine microbial communities from Western Arctic Ocean, Canada - CB9_Tmax_529 (Metagenome Metatranscriptome) | ecosystem: Environmental > Aquatic > Marine > Oceanic ...
CAATATTATCGGATACCATGGTGACGACTTCTCCTTCGTCTGGTGCCCCTGCGTTTGTTACTGCTGGGACACGAAATATGGGGGAAATAACCTCTGGTGCTCTTGAGATGTCAAATGTTGATTTGACAGAGGAATTTACGGATCTGATCACAACTGAGCGTGGATTCCAAGCCAATGCTCGCGTGATTACCACGGCGGATAATATTCTAACTGAAGCTATGGGATTGAAACGATAATCTCGAAATTTTCAGGAATTAGCTCACGAAGTTCAAATCATCTTCATGAGCTAATTCCTATAGAAGGAAGATTTTTATGACTCGTGGGTTGTTTATTTCTGCATCCGGAATGCTCAATGAAGCCTCGCGCCAGGATATCGTTGCTAATAATTTGGCCAATGTAAATACATCTGGTTATAAAAGAGACATTGCTATTTCAAAGGCTTTTCCAAGTGTGTTATTAAATCGGATTAATGATCCGCGAAGGATTGGGAAGGATTTTATTGTCGATCCGCGGCCTGTAGTTGGTAGGTTGGGAGCAGGCGCAAATTTTGCAGAAACTGCACATGATTTTGTGGCGCCAGCGAATTATCAAAATACTGGAAACACATTAGATTTGGCCATTTTTGGAGATGGGTTTTTCACAATCCAAGCCCCTATAGGCCAAGCCTATACACGAAATGGGAATTTCGTCCTGAACGTTGACAAAATGCTTGTGACCACAGAAGGACATTTGGTTCTAGGAGAAAAAGGGCCGATTGAGGTTACTGGTAGTGAAGTGGATATCGCTCCCAATGGTAATGTCCTGGTGGATGGGGAGCTTGTAGATCGTTTGCAGGTTGTCGATTTTTTGAAACCATATAAACTCATGAAACTTGGTAACAGCATGTTTGTTCCGTCGGACCCAAATCTGACGGCTGATCCAGTCGAAAATCCAACTGTTCGTACTGGTACGCTTGAGATGTCGAATGTAAGTGTTGTTACTGAAATGGTCGATTTGATCACGATTACACGTGCATATCAAGCCAATCAGAAAGTGATGATGGCTCAGGATGCCACTATTGGTAACGCTATTCAGCTTGCCCGCCTTGGAATGACATTATAATATAAGGCGGTATTGCCCGTTGGGAGTGTGTTATTGGTTTTTGTCTGCGGTTGTGTATAAAGTTTGTATGTTGTGGGTCGATATTAGTGGGTATAGTAATTTAGCTATAGCAATTGGGTATTGAGCATGCAGGAACACCTTTTGAATCTGTACAGCTTAGTTAAGTATGAGCTGGAGAAGTACAGCAATCTTCTTGAGTTGCTTTATCAGGAACGTCAGGTTCTAGTTGAAAGGAAAATTGAAGATCTTGCTGATCTTATTTCTGAAAAGGAGAAGCTAATTTACAGAATTAATAACGTTGAATCAGAACGTGATGACTTGTTGGCTGAGTTGTCTGCTTTTCCTCATGTTGGTTCTAAATCTTTGGATGCAGCGACATTGATTGAGTTAGCCGAAGAACCCCTCAAATCTGAGTTTGCTGATATCTTTGATGAAGTACAGCGTGTAAGGACGGAGTTTGAGTATGTCAATGCAACTAACAAAGAGTTATTGCTAAGTGAGTATGAGTATGTCAGTTTTCTCATTGATCAAGTTACGCGAATTGAGGAACCTGGCGAGACCTATGAGGATGATGGAAGTTTACGGTCTCCAGTAGGTAAGGGGATGTTCGATCACCGTATTTAGCTTTATATTAGGGGTTATGTATGTCGAATCTTTTTAGTATTTTGGATATGGGTAGACGCACCATGCAATCTTATCAGTCTGCTATCCAAACTAGTGAACAGAATATATCTAGTGCAGGTGATCCAACCTACCACCGTCAGGTTGCTGTTATTCGGCCGACTCCGGGAATGCCGTATAGAGGGCCTTCTGCTTTCAGCCGTGCGATTCAGCTTGGTACGGGGGTCTCTCTAACTAGTATTACTAGGCGTCGTGATATCTTTGTTGAAAATCAGATTCGACAAGTTGATCAAAGGTTAGGGCGTTTGGAATCTGAGGAATTGGGGTTAAGCCGCCTTGAAATTGTTTTTAATGAGTTTTCAGGTTCGTCCAGTTTTAATTCTACTTTGTCCGAATTTTTTAATGCTTGGGAAACTCTTGCTCAAGAGCCACCTAATGCTGCGTTTCGCGCGGAGTTACGTGCCAAAGGAGAGGCCATAGTTGGTGATCTGAAGAGTGCCTACGAAGATTTGGAGTTAATACAGGCAGGCTTTGCAGAAGATGTTCAGATTCGGGTTGATCGAGTGAATTCGCTTTTAGAACAGCTAGCTGAAGTTCACAAGGATATTGGCAGGTCAAAAGTTGGCCCTTTCCCCGCACATGACCTCATGGACTTACGTGATAGTGTTGTGTCCGAGGTTGCAGATCTAGTTGATATTAGAGTTTTTGAGAATCCTGATGGGACGGTATCGCTTTTTTTGGATGGAACTGCAATTATTCGGCAGGACGAAGTTAATAAATTGCAGGTCGTGAGCAAGGAAAATGAGGGTGGAAGTACAAAGTTATCTAAGGTTGTGGCCAACCGGGTTGGGAGATTATCTGATCTCCAAATTGAGGCGGGATCAATCGGTGGGTTACTTAATGTACAAGATGAAATTATACCTGGGCTCATGAGGGATCTTGATGCAGTTGCTTATAAGCTTTCGCGCGAAATTAATGGGATACATCAAAATGGCACTGGTTTAGATGGCGAATCAGGCAGGTCTTTCTTCCAGTTCAATTTACCTGATGGGACAGTGGTTTCGGGGACAGAAGAAGCGCTTCTGGAGACTCCCGTACGTGCTGCTGCTACTATCGCCCTTGCGGGAGAGATAAAGACAAATCTGAATAATATTGCTGCTGGTCAGAGCGGGGCACGAGGGGATAATAGCGCTGCCAACCAGATTGTGCAAGTTCGCGATAAATTGTTATTTGCAGATGACACATTGAATGTCTTCGATTTTTATAATTCTTCTGTTGTTACATTGGGTGGACGTACTCAGTCCAATGCCAGACAACTTAAAAGTGCGGAACTTATCAGAGAACAACTGGATTCGAGGTATCAGGATATTTCTGGGGTTTCTATTGATGAAGAATTGGTTGATGTCTTAATGGCTCAAAATGTTTTTCAAGCAGCGGCACGTCTGATGACAACTGTAGATGGTATGACAGATACTGTGATTAATCGTATGGCTCCAAGATAAATTTATGGCTCCACCATAATTCAAGTTATATTGAAAAACTTTAATTAGATCAAATTTTAGGAATGTGAATAATGCCAAAAGTAACGCTGCTAACAATAGGAAATAATCTCAAAAAAAGAATTGAGACACGGCTTGGAGCCTTAGAAAGAGCACAAATGCAGTTGTCTACGGGGCTTAGGGTCGATAAGCCTTCCGCGGATCCTGGTCGCGCAAATCGTATATTGGATTTAAGAGCAAATATTGATCAAAGTAAGCAGTTCGTCTCAAATACTGAACATTCGGAAGCGTTGATGGATGTGGCTAATGGGGCTTATCAAGGGGTATCAGATATTTTGTTTCGGGCACAGGACTTGGCCCACATGGCCCAGTCAGAAACCAACAATTCTAGTGATTACAAATATTATGCTGCTGAGATTGGGCAGTTAGTTGAGTCTGTGTTGGATATGGTAAATATTGATTTCGCTGGTGTTCCCTTATTTGCTGGTACCAAAACTGAAGGTGCGGCGTTTGAAGCACAGCGCGGGTCGACCGCGCCTTTCACTCGTAAATATACAATTCTAAGTGATCCATCCCTCCGAACTTTAGAGGTTTCTGCAGGTGACGGTAGTAATTTTAATGATGGTGACGAAATTGTTTTATCTAGTGGAGAAATAAGCGAGAAAGTTTTAATTGAATCAATCCAAACTATCGGTGACCGATCTGTGATTACAGTTACAGGACAGTTGACCAGGCCGTACTTCGTTGATGGAAATGCGCAGATCTCAAATGCCGACGGATCAATAGTGACATCGTTGACCAGAGATGCCGCTGTAGGTTCTTTAGTACTTCCATTGGATCAGGTGCAAAATACGATTGAATCAGGTCAGGTCATTAGGGTCCAGGATGTTGATGGGGGTGAGGATATACTTGTTGAAAGTGTGGAAACGGATATTCTCGAAAATCGTGCTGTGATTAAGTTGAAGCATTCTTTGCAACGGAGTTATTCTGTGGACAGAGGTGCTGAAGTTTTGAAGAATGAGGATGTTGGCATAGGTGATATTATCGGTGTTCGATATATTGGTGATAATGGAACCAAGCAGGAGCGAGTTGGGCGTAATTCGTTTGTTCCTACTGGAGTTCCTGGTAGTATCGTTTTTCAAAGAGTCTTTGATCATTTAATCGAATTGCGAGATGCAGTCCGTAATGGTGGAATGGGACCTATCGGTCAGGTGGCGAGTAAGTTAGAACATACAACCGAACATGTCACCGTGCGCCAAACTGAAGTTGGTGCACGGATCAACCGTCTTCACGTTATGCGGTCTAGGCTTAAAGATCAAGTCATCGGGCTAAAGGGATTTCTACAGAAGGTTGAAGAAATTGATATGACAACTGCGCTTATTGAGTATCAAACCCAACAAGCACTTCTGAGTGCAAGTTTATCTACGGGGTCCCAGTTAATGTCATCAGCATCAAGTCTGCTAAATATGTTCAGTTAAACAAGCTCACTTCATGTTGGATTAGTGGTGGTTGAATTTATTTTATAACGTATTTTTAGGAAGGGAATATGAAGAAAACAACCCAAGAGTTCCTGGTTGCGGTTACCTGTATTTCTAGTTTGATTCTTATTACAGGCCTTTCTTGGGGGCTTGTTACCGATATTAAAATAGAACCTGTAACAAGCGATAATATCGTGGACCCAGGTGATTTAGAGGCCGTTACAGCAAAAATTGCTATTACTGATGACGGGAATGAGGATCAATGGTTTTTTCTAAGGGTGTCGAATCAGAGTCCAGACAAAAAAGGTAGCAAAGGGATTAATGGTAATGCTGTTGATAGGATTGAGCTTTATGATGATGTTAACAGTGATGGAGTTCCTGATAGGAATGCGGGAGAATTTGTTGCTGACGGGAAGTTAGACGAAAATGGTAGAGCTCTGTTGAATTTACAGAAACGGGGGTTGGGGTATCCGATTGGAACTCTTGATGAACAGACGGTTACTAATTTCTTGTTGGTTGTGATTGTACAGTCTGAGCAAACTGCGCGTGGTGCTCAAATAGTTTTAAATTTTGGCAATAATGCTTTTTTCTTTTTGCAGGCTGCGGCTGTTGCTCCACCTGCAGATCAAAGGGTTGTGGAAGGCCCAACAGTCAGGGGAATTGAGTCGATTACTGTAACCGCTCTCAAAGAGAATGTCCCGGTATCTTTCGGAAAATCGATTGAACTTGCCGCCATTGAAATAAAATCAGATGTTACGCAAAAACTTAGGTCTCTTTCTTTGAGATTCGAACCGCCTTTTGTTCGCGAATCAGTAGCAACTTTGAGTCTTTATCGGGATGCTGAACCGTTCAAGATGTTTAATGAAAGTGATGGTGCCATTGGTGAAGTTCAGACGGATGTTGTCACAATGGTTTTTGATCTAGATGAGGAAATTAAAGGGCTACTTGGTTCAGTTGATCCGGTAACAAACAACTTTATACTGGTGGCAAAGGTTGAGTCTGAGGAAATTGCCAGAGAGAATGACAGATTAGGGATAATTATTGAAGCAAAAACTGCTTTTGGGTTCAGTATATCTGGATCTGCGGGGCCGGGCGAGAATTTCAGTTCAATTGGGCCAATTATTACCCAAATGCCAGAACAACCTGTGGTGAAGATGCTGGTTCCGGATAGATTGCCGCCGACTCGTTTTGATGATCAAGGGATTATTGATTTTAGTGCAGTCGGTCCGAATACTGAAGCGAAGATTATGTTGTATTATGCCGAAAAATCTAACTATGGTCCCAAGGATGTCGATCAATTGAGGGCAAGCGTCACTGTTGGTACTGGAGCTGGTGTTATTGTGCCGGCTTCAGCGGGTGCTGATGAACCGGATGCCGTTAATTTAACAGTTGGAAGTGAAGTGACTTCAATTGTGTGGGATACTCATGAAGTCCCTGAAGGAATCTATACTATTTACGGTATTATTGAGGACTTTACTGCGATTTCTTCAGACCTTGCGCGTAGTCCTGGTAAAATTGAGGTTCGGCATGATGTTGACATCTGGGATCTCTCTCCAGAGGATGATATTGCCGTGACTGATGGTTCTGTGGTAATTCAGTGGAGTGATAAAAAGAATCGAGGTAACGCCAGAATTAATCTGTTTTACAGCCCGCTGGATTTGTCAACGGCCGATGTTGTTTCACTAAGTGAAAATGCGGAGCTTATCGTTGTTGACTTGTCTGAGGATGATGATGGGACACTGGGACAGTATAAATGGGATTTTACCACCGCACGCGTGCCAGAGAATAAAGATGGGGTCTATATCTACGCAATTATTAGTGATAGGCATACTGGTTTGGAAATAGAGAAGCAAATTAAACAAAAAGCGGTCCGAAGTGATGGGAAAGTAATTATTACGTATCCTCCTCTTATCAAACTTATTTCGCCGATTCGTGAAGGTTCTAAAGCCATCACTGAATTCACTATTTCGTGGCTTAGTGAGGACCTGGATAATAATGGTGTTTCGGTAAACCTGTATTATCATCAAAGGAGCGCAACTTCAGCTATAGATATACTAATTGATTCGATTGGTAACCAAAGTACGAGTCTGTCTGGGACAATTGCTCAAGGTGTGTCTGCTGCTCCGATCAGTATTGGACAGGGGCGTTATTCTTGGGATATCCAATCTTTCGAGTCAGATAATGGGATTAACCTCAATGGTTCCTATTATATCTATGCAAGGATTGCAGATAGTAGCGGTAATGAGGGGTATGATATTAGTTCAGGAGCATTGGCTATACGTAAAGTCCAAATTCGTTTACGACCTAATGCCCTTGTCGTTGGTCCAGGAGAGGAGTTTGATGTTGCTGTGCAACTTCGTAGTTCGGCCATCGCGATTTCAGGTGCCAGTATATACCTTACTTTTGATGACCGTTTTCTTCAGGTGGGAAATGTAGATCAACCTTTTCGCCAGCTTTCTTCGGTCGACGAATTGCGGCTACAAGGGTTTGAGAATCCAACAGAGCAGCAGCTTGAGAACTACAAAAACACATTAGTGTTTGATTTTGATGATGCCGAAGCGAACCAGCAAGAGATCTTGGAAAATGATAGTCATGGGGATGCTATTGAAGATAGCATGGCCAATGGAATTAGTGGTTACCAATTGGATTATAGTGTTGTTGTCAAGAATTCGAATGCGATAGTTAAGTTGAACGAGTATCGAACACTAGCGAAAATTGGTTTTAAAGTTAAAAAGGATTTTGGTACACGTCCAATTAATACTACGATTTCGTTCGATTTTGATGAAGCTACGAACAATCGCAGCACATCGGTAGTTGCGGTTAACGAAAGTGGCGATGTGGAAGATATTTTTCCTATTGCAGTTAACCCCGCTCTTCGTGTCCAAGTTGTTCCTTATGCAAGCATCACGGGTAAAATTTTGCTTGAAGGTCGTCAGGATCATTCATCGCTGGTTACCTTTGCTCTTCGACGACCTGGTCAAACGAAGGATATACCGATCGGGTTAAGTGCAGTTCCCGCGCCTAGTGATGATGAAGGGGTTGACGTTAATGTTAAGCAGGAAGTGATCACCAGTATTACTAATGATGAGGATCCCGCCTTAGAAGGAATTCAAATAACGCCAAAACCTGACGGGACTTATACCGTCAATGGTATTCCAACAGGTACATGGGAATTAGTTGCTAAAGCTCCATCATATATTCGCGGTCAGTATATGTCTAAAACTGGAGGTTCAAATTCTTATTTGCTTCGAGTCGTTCCTGGTGACAAATTGCAGGATATTAATATTTATTCACAGGATGGGAAATCTCAGCGATTGACTGGTGGCGATGTTGATAATGATAACCGCATAAATATCGCTGATTTGAGTACTTTAATGACCGTTTTTGGGACTGTTGAGGGTGGTGACCTTTTCGATGAGGATGCGGACATTAATAATGATGGGAAGGTGAATCTTAGCGATTTTTCGATTCTGGCACGCAACTTTGGTAAACTGGGGGTTCCTCCAACAGCGTCTAGTGGTCCGCCTCCTGCAGCTGCACCAAGTGTTATTAGTAATGTTGTTCGCCTGAGTACGCCAATTACACCTGAAGTTGTGCAGATGAATGAGGTTATCAATGTGAGTTTTGTTGTAGACTTCAACAGGGTTAGAGGATATGCATTTGAAGTTGAATACGACCCGAAATCTCTAGGATTGATTGAGGGTTCTGTTCAAGAAGGTGAACTCTTCGGAGCAAGTGTAGATCGTTCTCGTTCTTTCTTTATTAGCCGTGATTATGGAACAGATTATGGGACTAGAAAGATTATTGTTGCCAATATGATTACTGGCGACAAAGATAGTATCATGGGGACAGGATCGTTAGCGAAGTTTCGCTTTATCGCACGTACTGATAACATATCAGAACTCCAGTTTAAGGAATTGACAGTTGTTGGTGATGATCAGAATCTAATGAAGTTGCCGAATGTTTGGAATAGATCCATTGAACCTCTAAAGGTTCCTTCTCAGACGGAATTAATTCAAAATTATCCTAATCCGTTTAATCCTGAAACTTGGATTCCTTACCGTCTCAGCCAGCCATCTTCTGTCACGATTGTGGTTTATGATGCTACTGGTCAGCAAATTCGTCGCATTGATATAGGTGTTCAACCGGTTGGTGATTACACCCGAAAGAATCATGCGATTTATTGGGATGGCCAAAACGATTTTGGAGAGCAGGTTGCAAGTGGTGTTTACTTCTGCGAATTGATTACTAACCACTATGATGCTATAAAGAAGATGGTTATTCTAAAATAGGATTCCATGATTCTTCATCTCAATAGAAATGCTTTTGCTTTCTCTTTAGCTGGCCTTGCCTTTCTTCTGTACTTTTCGGTCTTTGCAGATGCAAGGGTTAAGTATGTTTATAAACTAATGCTGATGGATTACCGTGGTAATACAAAGATCGAATATACGACTTCCGATCCTTCAACGTATATTGTTTATAATGGTGGTAGCGCGTTGATAAAAGGGTTTCGTGTCTTGGAACGTTGGAGTGTTCATGTGGATGCTTCTTTATATGGCCAGTCACTAGTAGATCTTGATCCCGCGAAGTACCGTAAGGCTGTGGTGAGTAGCAGTTTGAATGCGACTAGATCCAGATCCGTCTCGCCGTCTGCGACTACAGCGGTGAATGCTCAGATGCTTCAAGTAAATGATAATTCCAGCCGAACTTCTCCGCTCGCTACCATAGATATTAATTCAGATTTGCTAAATAATTCATTTGTTGGGGCCCGTTTAGCTTCAAGACAAAACAAGGATCGTTTTGCTAAAGTTGGGGGATTTGGTAAGACTACTCGTGTGTCCCACTTAGTTACTCCTGGAATTCAGGGTGTTGCGGTTACTTCTGTTGATGGTGAAACGGCTGATATTTCCCAAGAAACTGGCCTCGATTTAAGTCAGCCTCTAACAGTCATTCCGAAGGCAAATGAATTAGGAAAGTCGATATATGCTGGGTCGGTGTCAACTCAACGCAAAGACTTAGCCCAAAAAGATCTGTTGGTAAAGAAGCTCGATTCGACTGTCTTGCGCCGCTTGCGTCGTTATGATAGATTGATTACGCATGCTGCCGCCCAAAATGATCTTGACCCGAATTTATTGAAAGCATTGGTGTATATTGAATCAGCTGGAAATTATAAAGCTGTTTCGCCTAAGCGAGCTATGGGGCTAACGCAGCTTAGAATTCCAACTGCTCGTGAAATGGGTGTTAAGAATGTCTTTAATCCTCAACAAAATTTGCTTGGTGGTGCAAAATATTTAAGCCAACAGTTGAAGGCTTTTAAAAATGAGTCAACGGCGTTAGCTGCTTATAATGCAGGACCGACTCGGGTACGTAGAGGCAACACACTTCCGACCGAAACTCGTAGCTATGTTAAAAGAGTTTTGGCCGTCAGGAATATTCTCGCTTCAAGATGAAAATACATTTGCATTATTTATATTGTTTTCAACTCAATTGCATAAAGTGGCCATTGAACGTTTGTTTGGTTTTCATTATGTCTTTGGGGCTTGCTGTGAATGCAGCGAAAATAGAATTAAGGAGTCAGACAACACAAAGGAACGAGATTGTTGTCCAGCAAGGAGATATAATATCACTTGAGGTTTTTGCAGATGTCGGTCAAATTCCAAGCTCTGCCGCAGAAATATATCTATCGTTTGAACCTGATAAGTTGCGAGTTAAGAATCCTGCGATACCTTTTGATCAGGGCGA
>Ga0315305_1000065_pt1 | contig 10384 bp, 2 predicted proteins | sample CB9_Tmax_529_MT_FD_204537 | JGI IMG/M metagenome (GOLD analysis project Ga0315305, IMG submission 204537) | Metatranscriptome of marine microbial communities from Western Arctic Ocean, Canada - CB9_Tmax_529 (Metagenome Metatranscriptome) | ecosystem: Environmental > Aquatic > Marine > Oceanic ...
CTAGACCTTTCCTCTTAGGAGAAAAACTCATATTACAATGTACACTGATAAAAAGCTTGGCTTCTTTTTTTCGGTTAGCGAAACGAATTCGATCTTTTGCATAAAGCGTCGTATCAGAGTCACGAGTAAGCAAGATCTTCATAGCCTTATCCAATGATTCCATCTGGATCCGCTCAGCCAATCGCAGAACCAAATCCTTTTCAAGAATACTGTCTTGGTAACACCCCGTATCTTTCCCACCATGACCAAGATCAATAATAACTGTGAATTGATCGGGCCCGCTGTCTGTGAATTGTGAGCTTTTCTCGATGACTTGCATCCGACGTAAAGTCGCATTGTAGGATACATCAAATTCGTAAATTCGAGGAATTAGTTGGGTAAAAAACTCAATTGGGAGAAACGGTTTACGTTCAAACAACAAAGGAGGGTAAGGGAGAGATACATTTTGCCCGGGGGACTCAATTCGGATTGAATTTACGTTGATACGCAGACGTATCTGCCTTCCGCCTAAAGTCAAGATCAATTTTTTTGTTAGAGGAATGTATTTTTGGGTAAGATTAGCATCAAAAACAAGACGAAGAGCCTCCGTTGACAGATAAGTTGTACCTCCTGTCAGCAGCACATCTGTACGAACTATCAGCTTACCATTCTCATCAACGATATTGATGGACTGCGCTTGCGCGAAATATAGGTCGCCAGCAAAGAAAAGCAACGCCACAAGCAGCTGAATAACTCGTATCGCCATAAGTGCGGCTATTCACCATCCGTTTCTTCTTCAGGCTCAGATGCTTCTTCCACTCCTAGCTCGCCTTCTTCGCCTTCTTCGTCTTCCTCAACATCTTCAACCGGCTCGGCTTCTACTATCGGTGGAACAACAGATACAATATATGATTGTGGATCTTCGAGGTTTTCAATTTCTTCATCCAAAGCAAGGTCTGCAACACGAATTGTGTCACCGATATTCATTTCACTGATATCGACTTGAATCTCCTCAGGAATAAGCAAAGGCAAACAAGTAACTGAAATTTGACGAAGTAAAAATGTCAGCACGCCACCTTCCTGAACACCGGGTGATGAGCCTACTAACGTAATTGGTACTGGGGCCGTAACCGATTCATCTAAGGAAATCCGGATGAAGTCAGCGTGAACTAAACTTCGCTTGACTGGATGCCTCTGTAATTCCTTGATCAAAACAGGTTCAGTACCATACTCATCAATATTCAGATCAATAAGCATATTCTCCCCATTAGCCCGAAGAAATTTTTTGAAGGTTTGTTCGTTGATCTGAACAGACATAGTACCCTGATCACGACCATATAGTACACCAGGAATTATCCCAGCTCTTCTGAGATTACGGGCTGCACCCTTCCCAAAAGCATTCCGCTTTTGTGCCACTAGTTCTACTTGTCTCATTAAATGAATTTCCTCGATTCGTTAAGCTTTCCTAGAAAATACGGAACCGCAATTTCACATTAATCATGGCTGTGTAAAACTACATATACTGAAATTAAAGAGTATAAACTGGGCGGGTAGGATTCGAACCTACGAATGTCGGCTCCAAAGGCCGATGCCTTAGCCACTTGGCGACCGCCCATCAAGCAATTTCCAGCCCAAACGGGCTTGTGTGTGTTGCAATACAGATTGGAAATTTACTTTTCAATGCCTCAGAAGATTTGACAGATTCCATATCACTATACATCATCGCAAAAACCGTCGCACCGCTCCCAGACATAAGAGATCCATAACTTTCAGGCAAACAATCTAGCTCATTCCTCAAAATCGAAACGGCTGGATAAAACTGAAAAACTGAACTTTCCAAACAATTATATAGTGACTGAGATACACCTTCCAAATTACTTTCTCTGACATACCTAGCACTAACTTTCACATCTCTGAGTTGGCGAGAGAATCTTAAATTCAAACCTTGGTAAGCTGAAGCAGACGAAATTTCCAGCCCAGGGTTTACAAGCAGGATCGGAACGTTTTCCAAAGGAGAAATTGTTGTCAGAACCTCTCCAACACCACGACCAACCGCAGCACCACCTGTAAGACAAAACGGCACATCCGCACCCAACTTTAACCCAATCTTTTTTAAATCTTCAAGACCCAAACCAACTTCAAAGAGCTTGTTCATTCCTTGTAGTACCGCTGCCGCGTCCGCACTACCACCAGCCAATCCCGAAGCGACCGGAATACGCTTCTTGATTTTAACATCAACTCCACACCCTATAGATACTTGCTGGCAAAACAAATCCACTGCCTGATATGCAAGATTCCGTTTGTCCAACGGAATCCTAGCGTCATAGCAATCAATTCGAATTTCTGCATCACAACGCTTTATTATCTCAACATCATCATGTAGCGCTAACGAATGAAAAAGGGTTTCAATCTCATGATACCCATCTGCCCGCTTCCTAATAACTTCAAGGTGCAAGTTAATTTTCGCGTGTGCATGGATATTTATAGAATCTATAGCACCTCCTACTAACAGAACACTAATCTGCTGGCATCTGCTTTGAGTCACCAGCGGATGGGACTGCATCCAATGTACCTGCGAGCATTTCTTCCACCTTGTCCACCTTGTCCACCTTGTCCATTCTGGCTTTCCCCTTTTCAGCAACTTCAACCGATCTAAAACGAGGAAGCCCAGTACCAGCAGGAATCAGATGCCCCATGATCACATTCTCTTTCAACCCCCTGAGATAGTCCTTTTTACCAATAGCCGACGCTTTAGTAAGAACAGAAGTTGTTTGTTGAAAGGAAGCAGCGGACACGAAACTTTCGGTCGAAAGAGCAGCTTTTGTAATACCTTGCAAGATAACTTTTGCGCTAGCTGACTCACCACCTTCTTCTCTAGTTTTATGATTCATAGCATGGAAAATTGTCCGATCAATTTCTTCTTCACCAAGAAACTCCGTATCACCTGGCTCTCCAATCTCCACCTTACCCAACATCTGCCGGATAACCGTTTCAATATGCTTATCATTAATCCGCTCTCCTTGTGCACGATAGACCTTTTGAACCTCGCTAACTAAATAATGCTGAACAGCCTCTTCCCCTTGAACAGCTAAGATATCGTGCGGATTAATTGGGCCATCCGTCAATTGTTCACCAGATCTTACTCCCTCTCCTTCCTGAAAATGTAAATGCTTACCTACAGGAATTCGATAGGTTTCACTTTCAAGACCAGTCTCTGAATTAATAATTTTCAGAACACGCATCCCTCGGCTAATCCCCTGAAGATGAATCTTTCCATCAATGGTTGCGATAAAAGCCGCGTCTCTCGGTTTTCGGGCTTCAAACAACTCCGTCACACGTGGGAGCCCACTTACAATATCACTACTTTTTGAAGCTTCAAAAGGAAGACGTGCTAAAATATCTCCCCTATCAACCGAATCCCCATCTTTTATAGTAGACATATGTGCTCCCGTTGGGAGAGGATGGTAGCTCAGACATTTACGGACTTTCACAGTTGTAGCTGATTGTTCCTTGGGCTTAAGCTTATTTCGAATCTTACTTTCTACATCTCCACCAGCATCAACTGCATTCCTAAAAAGCTTTTCAGTCTTTTCGTCAGCAAAAAGCTTAGCATACTTCCTGGCAGCAAAAAGCGTATCAAGTAACGCAGTTTTCTTTGCCTCTTCGGAAAGAAGATAATACGGCTGTTCGGCCAATTCTTTAGTGTATAGATCTTTTGCTTTGGCAACCACCGCTCCCTTACTATCTACAATATCTTCACGTAACTTACCACCTATTTGGTACTTTTCGCTGGCTAGCTTCTGACTAAAACCGGAAGTTTCAAAAAGCTTGGCGTACTTCTTTTCAGAAAAAAGTTTGTCAAACAGAAGAAGCTTGTTATCATTCCCATTTCCATCTAATGATTTTAACACCTGATCCAGTATTTTTTCATCTTCCGGATCGAGAATAGTGTTGGCCAGGACAATAATTTTACCTTCCGTACCCACTAAGTCCTCTGTAACTAATGCTCTTTTCAAAAACTGAAGACTAGCAACTTTATTACTATCAAGTGCCTCGCATGCAGCAAGATACTGTTTAGCGAGCTTCGGAGTTTTCCCAATAGCTATTGTATCTTTATCACGCAGACTTATTTCAGATACACTTTCAGAATGAATTAAAATTTCCGGCAAATCATCCTTATAATCACCAATCACCTGCTCCGACATCCCACTGCTCTTATCAACTTCCTGATTTACATTCTGATCGACATTCCAAAAGGAAGCAACTCCCTTATCCCGGGCGAATATGGGTTCATAAGGATCTGACTCAAAAAGCGGATCGCCCTTTGATACATCATCTCCTTCCTCTACCAACAAGCGCGCCCCAGTTGGTAGTTTTCGGCTCCATAGTTCACGTTTTGTTTTTGGATCAATGATCCGCAATTCTGCGTTTCGAGATATTACGCTCTTTACCTCTTTCCCGATGTTATTCTGAGACGCAGCAGTTTCAATCCCATCACTAAGATAAATATCCCCACTATTATTGGCCAGAATTCTGGATTCGACTTCCCCGCTTACCGTACCCCCAGTGTGGAAGGTACGCATCGTTAACTGCGTTCCTGGCTCACCAATTGACTGAGCAGCTATAATCCCAACAGCTTCTCCTATATCAACTGGTTGACCATTCGAAAGATCTGCACCGTAACACTTCACGCACATCCCAGATCCTTTGGCATCGCATGTTAACGGAGAACGCACTTTAATTAAGGCAACAGCAGCTTGACGAATTAGTTCCGCTTCTGCGTGACTAATAATTTGGTCCCTACCAACAAGAGTTTCTCCGGTATCAGGATCTATAACTTCTTCAGCAGGATATCGACCCACAACACGGTCTGACAATTCTTGGTCGTCATCTTCCCCACTATTCTTGACAATACCGTTAAGGGTTTCACAGTCATATACAGTGATCATAATATCCTGCGCCACATCAACCAGCTTCCTCGTTAAATATCCACTACTGGCAGTTTTAATAGCGGTATCAGCCAAGCCTTTTCTGGCACCATGAGTCGAGATAAAGTATTCTAGAACAGACAAGCCTTCACGGAAGCAGGATTCGATTGGATGCTCAATAATTTCCCCAGAAGGTTTAGCCATTAACCCACGCAGTCCACTGATTTGACGAATAGGCTCTCTCTTACTCCGTGCACCAGAATTGGCCATAATATGAACCGGATTGAATCCCTCAATATCACCATCTTTTGCCAATTCCTCAAAAAGCGAGTCTTCCATACGAGTGATCAGACCACGCCAAACATCAACTACCCTATTATAGCGTTCACCACCACTCATCAAACCCTTCTGGAAATCCGACTCAATCTGAGACACATCTCCCCATGCATCATCCAACATTTCTTTTTTGTGTTTAGGAACAACCAAATCCTGAATACCAATTGAAATTCCAGAAACGGTCGCATAATGGAACCCCAACGACTTAAGCTCATGCAGGAACCCAACCGTTCTTCGATTGCCAAGTTCATAAAAGCAACGAGAGACAAGATCGGACAATTCACTAGCATGCATTTCTTGATTAACAAATGGCACATTCCGACCGGTTTCAGCATCTTCAAAAAATAATTCATCCGGAACAACCTGATTGAATTTAATACGACCAATAGTCGTTAGAATGGGGTTTTCTACTTCCCCTTTTTCCTCATTAAAATACAGATTAACAGACTCATGGAGTCCAAGATTGCCTTCTTGCTCATGGGCAAAAATCGCTTCATCCTGGTCCCTAAAACTTCGTACCGAATGACCGTTAGTTGAAATAGGGACAACTTTCGTAAGAAAGCTACACCCTAAAACAATATCAAGGTCAGGCACAGCAATAGGACGGCCATGAGCTGGCTTCAGTATATTTCGGGAAGCCATCATTAAAAGTTTGGCTTCAATTTGTGCCTCCACACTAAGCGGGAGATGTACAGCCATTTGATCCCCATCGAAATCCGCATTAAAAGCCTTACAAACGAGAGGATGGATTCGAATTGCACGCCCCTCAACAAGCTGCGGTTCAAATGCTTGTATTCCCAGCCGGTGAAGCGTGGGCGCCCGGTTTAGCAAAACAGGATGATCCTCAATAACTTCCTCCAGTACCTCCCATACTTTTGGAGACATGTTCTCTGTCATATTCTTTGCTTTTTTGATCGTTTGGGCATAATTGTGCTCTTGAAGTTTTCGGATGATAAACGGCTTGAACAGCTCAACGGCCATTTCTTTCGGAATTCCACATTGATGTAACTGCAATTCAGGACCAACGACAATAACACTTCGTCCAGAATAATCAACGCGTTTACCCAGAAGGTTTTGACGGAAACGCCCAACTTTTCCCTTCAACATATCAGATAGCGACTTTAATGGGCGCGTTCCAGGCCCACGCACAACCCGGCCATGCCGACCATTATCAATTAGAGCATCAACCGCCTCCTGCAACATTCGTTTTTCATTTCGAATAATAACTTCAGGTGCATGAAGTTCCATTAATCGTTTGAGTCGGTTATTTCTATTAATAACACGACGGTACAAGTCATTCAAATCACTTGTGGCAAACCGGCCACCATCCAAGGCCACAAGCGGTCGGAGATCTGGTGGAATAACAGGGATAACCTCCAAAATCATCCATTCTGGCCTGTTACCAGACTTCTTAAACCCGGTGACAAGCTGAAGTCGTTTGACCAGTTTCTTCTTCTTCTGTTTGCTCGAGGAAATGGCAAGTTCTTGTCGAAGATACTGTTCCTCCTCCTCAAGATCAATCCTTGCAAGCAATTCTCGTATAGAGTCTGCCCCCATACCAGCACGAAATTCAGCGGGGTACTCCGCCTTCCATAGGGCATATTCTGCTTCAGATAACACCTGTCCAACTTGTAAATACTCAACTCCGCCTTTCTTCTTAGAAGCTAACTCCTCTTCGGTTACTGAAAGTGCTAGATTCCCGTCAACTTCAAGGACAATATACGACTCATAATAAATTACACGCTCCAGAACACGAAGGGATAGATCTAGAAACAAACCAATTCGAGATGGAAGCCCCTTGAAAAACCATACATGTGACACTGGCGCCGCCAGTTCGATATAACCCATCCTTTCACGCCGTACCTTGGATTCTGTAACCTCAACACCGCACCGATCACAAATTTGATCTTTATGCTTAATACGCTTGTATTTCCCACACTGACATTCCCAATTCTTCACCGGCCCGAAAATAGCTTCACAAAACAGACCATCCCGCTCAGGTTTAAACGTTCTATAATTAATTGTTTCAGGTTTCTTTACTTCGCCAAAACTTGTGGGATTAATAGAAGATGTCGGCTTTTTAAAGGATGCTTTAGCCCACCCTCGGATTTGGTCCGGTGCCGCTATTTTTATAGAAATTGAATCAAAATCGTTGAGGTTCTTGTTGTTCTTATTCAAGATAATATCCCCTAATTAATTATAGTTAATAACACTGAATGGCAGATTCAATAACCCAATTGAAGGTATTAGATTTCAGAAATTACTTACTTTACCCTTGGCAAAGCTCGTAGATCCTCCATTGATTCCTTCTTTTCCAAGTTAACATCCAAGCATAAACTCTGCAATTCCTTGATTAAAACATTGAAGGATTCAGGCGTGCCTGGCTGAGGCGCATTTTCGCCTTTGACAACAGTCTCATAAATTTTGCTCCGACCATTCACGTCGTCCGACTTAATGGTCAAAAGTTCTTGCAAAGTATAGGCCGCACCATAGGCCTCCAATGCCCAAACCTCCATTTCTCCCAGGCGTTGCCCTCCTTGCTGTGCTTTCCCACCAAGAGGCTGTTGAGTAACTAACGAGTATGGTCCAGTGCTTCGCGCATGAATTTTGTCATCAACCAGATGGTTGAGTTTCATCATATAAGCGTATCCAACAGTCACATCCTGATGAAACGCAATTCCAGTCCGACCATCATATAGCTTTGTTTTTCCAGACTGGGGTAATCCTGCTTCCTCAAGTTTTTCAGCAATTTCACCTTCTGTTGCCCCGTCAAACACCGGGGTTTCAACATAAAGTCCCAGTTGATGTGCAGCCCATCCAAGATGTGTTTCCAAAACCTGACCGACATTCATGCGCGACGGAACTCCAAGCGGGTTGAGCACCACGTCAATCGGCGTTCCATCATCAAGATACGGCATATCTTCCTTAGGCAAAATCTTAGCGACAACACCTTTGTTTCCATGCCGTCCAGCCATTTTATCACCAACAGATATTTTTCGACGATTGGCAATATAAACTTTCACTAGTTTTATTACGCCAGGTTTTAATTCATCTCCTCTACGTAACTTCTGAATCTGATCGTCCTTGTCATGAGTGTGTGCAGCTATTCGAAGATTTGCCAGTTCTTGAATCTGTTGACAATTCGAGATGACACCTTGACCTTCTACTACGACAAAATTGAGTGTTATTTTTTTATCCCGAATAGTATTGAGTAGTTCCTGAGTAATTATATCCCCAGTCTGTGCTATGAAATCGATCCCACCATGAATCGGCTCAACTAATGCCTGACCAACCAATTTTTTGCCAGTTTCTTCATCTCTTCGTTGCCTGATGAAGTCACATTTCTTCTGACATCTCTGTTCAATTTCCTTGACCTTGGCATCCTCACGGAGTTGGGTCTGACGATCTTTATCCTTCTCCTTTCTGGAGAAAACTTTAACATCAATTATCACCCCCTGCACACCGGGCTTTGCATAGGTGGACGCATCTCGATATTCACCAACTTTTTCACCAAATATTGCTCGCAACAATTTTTCTTCAGGTCCAAGGTCACTTTCAGCTTTCGGCGTAACCTTACCAACTAGAATAGTTCCAGGTTCAACGATTGACCCAACTCGAATAATTCCTTCATCGTCAAGCTGACTTAATGCTTCCTCAGACAAATTTGGAATATCATTTGTAATCTCTTCATGTCCCATTTTGGTGTCACGAGCTTCGACCTCAAACTCATCGATATGAATTGATGTAAATACGTCATCCTGCACAAGGGACTCACTCAGAAGAATAGCATCCTCGAAGTTATATCCCTCCCAAGGCATAAATGCCACGAGTAAATTACTCCCGAGCGCCAATTCACCTAACTCAGTTGATGCTCCATCAGCAATAATCCCTCCCTGTTTGACGACTTCCCCTGCTTCAACACACGGTCGCTGATGATAGCAGGTAGCATTGTTGGTCCGCTTAAAATTTTGTAATTTATAGGTATCATAACCCATTTCTGAAAAAGACTGTTCTCCGTCATCAACAAAGTCTGAAAACTCTGTCCGGACAATAATTTCTGAGGCAGACACCCGCTCGACAATACCATCCTGTTTGGCTAAAACTACCGCCCCAGAATCCCTAGCGGCTTTATATTCCATACCAGTCCCAACCAATGGTGATTGTGGCGAGATCAATGGAACTGCCTGGCGCTGCATATTGCTTCCCATAAGGGCACGGTTGGCATCATCATGCTCAAGGAATGGAATCAATGCAGCGGAAACCCCAACAATCTGTTTGGGAGACACATCAATATAGTCAACCTCTTTGGGATATTTCCGTAGAAACTCCTCACCTGATCGGACCATTACACGACCATCTTTCTCATCACCTAGCAAATTCCCTTTATCATCCATTCCCGTATTCGCTTGCGCAACAATGTACCGATCCTCATTATCAGCAGTAAGATAATCCGTCTGATCTGTAATTCTACCTTTTTCAACCACGCGGTATGGAGTTTCCAAGAACCCATATTCATTAACACGAGCATAGGTCCCAAGAGAAACAATCAGGCCAACAGAAGGTCCTTCAGGCGTTTCAATCGGACAAACACGACCATAATGGGTTCGATGAACATCACGAACTTCAAAGGTCGCACGCTCGCGGTGCAAGCCACCAGGCCCAAGAGCGCTTAACCTACGTTTGTGGGTAAGCGCATCAAGAGGATTAATCTGCTGCATGAATTGAGAAAGTTGACTTGACCCAAAGAAATCTTTAATCGCTGCCGACATCGGTTTGGGATTTATAACATCTACTGGTGTCATATCTTCCAACTCGTGAGAAATCGTCATTTTCTCACGAGTTGCACGCGCTACCCGCAACAGTCCAACACGAACCTGATTCATCATCAACTCACCAACAGCACGGACACGACGATTGCCAAGGTGATCGATATCATCCTGACTATAATCAACATCACCAAAATTCGCTTTGCTCTGTATCTTTAACATATATTTGAGCGTGGCAACAATATCTTCATTACGCAGAACACGGCCTGTTGGGTCCTCTTCAGATTCCCCTTTATACCCAACAATGTCACCCAACTTGTCGTTGAGTTTATGACGTCCAACATCTGCCAAGTCAAAACGAACAGGATCGAAATA
>Ga0315305_1000069_pt1 | contig 9916 bp, 9 predicted proteins | sample CB9_Tmax_529_MT_FD_204537 | JGI IMG/M metagenome (GOLD analysis project Ga0315305, IMG submission 204537) | Metatranscriptome of marine microbial communities from Western Arctic Ocean, Canada - CB9_Tmax_529 (Metagenome Metatranscriptome) | ecosystem: Environmental > Aquatic > Marine > Oceanic ...
CCCGTCTTCCCGGCCAGCAGGGACCCGATGGCAAAGGCAAAGGGCACGGTGATGCCAATCAGACCTGCCATCAAGGCTGGGGGATGGAAGAACATCCCGAAGTGGGTTAGCAGCGGGTTTATCCCTTCGCCGTCCAGAGGCACGAAGGGCAGTTTGTCGAAGGGATTTGCCATGACTGCGGTGACGGCCAAGAAAAAGGTCAGCGTCAGCATCAGAACGGCAGTGGTGTAGGGCAGGGCGTCCTTGAATCGTTCCGGGGACCGCCAAACGGCCAGGGCCGACATGATGGACAGCACAGTGGCGATGTACAGCAGCGACCCTTCGTTCCCTGCATAAAAGGCTACCCAAGTGAATCTGTCGGCCATTGCTAGATCGCTGTGGGCCGCCACATAAGCGATCTCAAAGTCCCGGCTTATGAATGCGATCACCAAACTCAAGGTCGCCACCAACAGCGCCAGAACGGCTGCGTACATCGCTGATTGGGAACTTTCTACCAAGGCGGGAGAAAGGCGCAGCTTGCCAGCCACCGAGCCGATGGTGGAATAGGCGGCCAGCGCCAAGGCGATCCACAGGCTTATTGCTCCCAGGTCAGCCATCTATCTCCTCACATCCGGACCGGGAGAGTCCGTACCGCGTGATTCTACGGCTGAACCGGCAGAGTTGGATGTACCGCAAGCGAGCGAACCATCCCAGATAGGCGAGCCGTCGCCGCCCCGAGTCATGTCCAAATGGCGGTCAACGAGCTGCAAGTAGGGAGCCAGGCTGGCGTCTTGAACCGGCGGCGGAGCAGCCGATGCCGGTCCCCGCCGGGTCATGGAGCGAATTATGAAGAACACGGCCACCAGAGCAGCAATCACGCCCCCGGCCGGAAACAACCAGGCAACTAAATTGGCTCCGGATTTGGGAGGGGCCGCCAAAATATCTTTGCCGTAACGATCGACAAAGAAGTCCAGAATATCGTCCCGGCTTTTGCCTTCCCCCAACATCTCCCGGACAATCACCCGCATCTGATGGGAAATCTCAACTTGGGCTTGGTCGATGGTCTCGGCCGGACAGACAGGGCACATAATCATGCGATCGATGTTCTGGGCTTCACTTTCACTAAAAGCGGGTCCGGGAAAAGTGGGCTCGGGAGTCTGAGCGTGGAGGCCAGTGGACTGAGCGAAGGCTAAAACCAGCACCAAAATAGCCAGAGGTACAAAGGCCCTGGGAAGGTAATTAAAGGAAGTGGGATATTGGAACAAAACTCTCACGTGTCAACGGTGGGCAAAAGCGCGACCCCAACACGCTCCCGACCTTCTCGAATGACGGGCCTGTTGGCCTGGTTACTCGGGCAACGAACCTATGTACTGGGCGATGGCGGCTCGCTCATCCCCGGTCAATAGCTTCCCGAAGGGCGGCATGACCGAGCTTGGTCCCAGCGGACGGGAGGTCGCGCCCAGCCTGGCTTCTATGAACGACGGCGGCCGGTTGGTAAGGTTGGGGTCGACGATGGTCTGATACTCGTAACTGTCGCGCAATTTGTTCAGCACCGGGCCGGTGCCCTTGGCATCGGCGCCGTGACACATCTGGCAGTTGACGAGGAACAAATCAGCTCCTGTGTTGGTCACTGTAGACGCGGTGGGCGGGTAGAAGGCCACTGCCTCAGCCACCCCCGGAAGGCGGGGCGGCTCATGTGACCTGTAGGACTGCTGATAATGCTGCTCATAGAATATGTCCACCGGGTAGGTACCCTGGCTACAGCCAACCACCAACAGCCCGAGCAGCAGGGCGGCTCCGAAGAACCAGCGCTTCAGTCCACGCCTAGACCCTACCGTCTGTGGCAAAGCCATGCTGAAGATGATTGGATTCGATCTGACCCGGTTAATCATCAGGTCCCTGAGCCTCCGCCCTGGCGTACTACGTCGATGGCTCCGGCCTGAGTGAGCAGGGTTTGGGTCGAAGTCAACTCGTTTTCTTCAACGTTGACCAAAACTCCGATGTAGCCTTCGGTGATGCGGGTGTCGTACAGGCCCTGCTTGAACGCGGGTAACCGCGACTCGAAAATGATTCCAAGAATCGTGAAGGCGATTGCCGTTAGCATGGTGCTTTCGTAGGTGACGACAGCCATCGGAGGCAAGGACAGAATCGGCTTGCCTCCCTGAACCAATGGATAAGCCATCTGGGTCATGGAGGTCAACATTATGCCAACGGTGAGACCGATCAACGCTCCAATGAAGGGAAACAGGTAGAGACGATGGCTCTCATGACGTTCGCCGAAGGCTCCCTCCGGGTAAGGCGCGTCGGTCAGAAAGTCGTAATCCGTCGGCGGAACGCCAGCCGCTTTGAGAGCATCGCCGGCATCGGCGGCGTGGTCGGCGCTCTCGTACAGCCCCAGTATTGGTAATTTCGCCATCTTTAGTTCCCTCTAGGTACCAGCGATTGATTAGTGTTTACGACGTAATTTTTTTGGTGTTCAGTCTTCCCGTGTTTAGTCTTCACGGAAAGTTGCCGGGACACTTACCCGGCCGATCTTAATTTCGGTCCTCAATATCTCGCCCTCTTTGATGTCATAGAGCGGAATCAGCGGCACCACCCGGGCGATTAACAACATCAGCATGGTGACCAGGGCGAAGGTGGAGCCGATGATGAGGCACTCCACTGAACTGGGCCGGTAGGTGTACCAGTCAAAGGTCAACAACTGCTTGCGGGCCAGACCGGGCACGATAATCAAGAACCGTTCCAACCACATGCCGATATTCACCGAGATACATGCGATGGACATGATCCACAAGTTTCTGCGGCAAGTACGGCTAAGCCAGATGGCAACCGGCAGGAAGTAAGTCAGCCCAACGAAGATGAACATCCAAACATTCCACGGACTGATCATGAACTGTAAGTTCCTTACAGCAATTTCGTCAGCCTCGCGGCCGTAGAAGCCAAATATGACTTCCATCACGAAGAAGTAGAACCAGCCGGTGGCCACCACGACCAACAGACGGCCCAGAGCATCTATATGCTCATGTCGGATGTAGTTCTGCCAACCATAGGCGTAGCGCAGAAGGATCAGCACGAAGGCAACGGCGGACACCCCGGAGTGGACCGCGCCGACCACGAAGTAGGGAGCGAAGATCGTTGAGTGCCAGGACTTGACGGACACCGCCATGCCGAAGTCCCAGGACACAATACTGTGCACCGAGACGAAGACCGGCAGAATCAGTGCTGACAGCAGCACTCCGGCGATGATCTGTAGTTTCCATTGCCTGGGGTTGCCCTGCCAACCCATGGCCAGCATCCCGTAGATGCGGTTGCTCAGGCCGGTGGTGCGGTCGCGCAACACCGCGAAGTCGGGTATCAGCGCCACCAGGACGAATAGGACGCTGGACGTTAGGTAGGTGTAGACGGCACTGGGGTCCCAGACCAGAGGCGAACGTACGTTGGGCCAGATGCCACGGGCGTAGTCATAAGGGATGAAAGGCAATGTGTAGATCCAGTAGACCGTGCGCCACGGGCGGCCGGTGTGAATCAGCGGCATCATCATGGCAGTCATCAGCGAGAATACGGTCAATATCTCCGCTGCCCTGGTGGCGGGACGCCGCCATTCGGCCTTGGACAGACGCAGGATGGCCGATAACATCACGCCAGCGTGGCTGATGCCGATCCAAAAGACGAAGTTGGTGATGAAGAAACCCCACATCACCGGGCGGTTGAGGCCGGTAACGCCAAAACCCTGGTTAATCAGGATGCCAGCTGCGCTCATGCCGGCAAGGACGATAAACCCGAGAATGCTAATCGCCATCCAAAACCATTTGGGCGAGTTCAGGATGCTCCCAAGCAACTCTCTGTTTATCTGCCTCGATTGTAGTGGCGTGCCTTCCTGCATGATGCTCCGTAGTACGGATTCCTCAGGTTCGTGAGCCCGCTTCCGTTGCCGGGCTGCGCGTTTATCTACTCAGGCTACTCAGGTTTGCCCAGCACCAGATATTCACCGCGCATAAACCGGCCCCATTTCTGGTACAACGCGCCTTCCTTGACCTCCCAGAGCGAGAGCAAGGGTAGCAGCTTGGTAGCGGCCAGGAATACGAAGATGGCGGCGCCGATTCCTCCAACGACCATAAAGACGTCCCACACGTCTGGATATACCGGTGGAGGGACATGTTCCAGTAGCTGGTCGTATATCGCCGAGCCTTCAGAGGCGTTGGCCGCCCCGACAAATATCCTTATATTGAACATTAGGCCGCCGATGATGGCCAAGAGCCCAGCGAGGGCCGGTCCCCAGGCGCTACGGCGGACAGGGTTCCAGAGAAGCAGGGCAAATGGGGCAACGAAACTGAACACCAGATTGGCGAGGAACACAGCGCCGTATGATTCAACTATCAAGTATTTGACTATGTTCTGCTCCACCTCTGTCCGGCCGTACCAGAAGGTGATGAAGAAGGCGAACAGATGATAAACCCATAACAGAGTCACACCCAAAAGGACTTTGCTGGCCGACCAGAAAGTCGATTTGCCGATGTACCCTTCGTAGCCGCCCCAGCGCCGCATGATGAACAGCGTGACAAGGATGGCTCCGAGTGATATCTGCAGGGCGGTGACGCTGTAGATAACCGGGAAGATGGAGTCCTTCCATCCAGGAATCAAGCTCTGGGCATAGTCAGAGCTAATTTCGAAATGGACGAATATCATGGTCATGAAGTAGAAGGCGCCCAGGAGGGCCAATCCCGCTTTCTGCGTATTCCACTGGCGCCTTGTGCCATACCAATGACCCGCCAGACGGTTATAGAGCCACCCTCGGAATCCGGTGGCAATACCGCGGGACTCCGCCATGTCTGGCATAGCAGACACCCAAAGAATCGACAGAGAAGTGATTACCAGGAAGGCGACTCCCAACAAGTCCCAAGCGTGTGGAGCACCTATTGGGCCTTCGAACCAAATCGTTCTCCGCAACTCCAATTGACCTTCCACCACGCCATTCGGGTTAGCCAGATCTGGGAGGAGAAACATCAGCGGGATAAACATCAAGAGGTTCAAGATTGCAACGATCGAGAACAACTCGGCAACCCTGGAGAGTGGCCGGCGCCAGTGACTCTTGGTGAAGCGGAAGGCCACCGCCACCAACGGAGCGCCACTGGTAATCATGAAGACCAAAGAGAAGACGGCCATGTAGTAGCCCCAGGGGGCGATATCGTCAAAACCGTCAACGACCGCGCGGGCCACGAATCCAACGATCCCGAGGATGAACAGAACGCCAGTCACAAGAAGGGCCATAGTCAAGGAAGTAGTCTTCGTCGAGACGTCTTGACTCATCGCCTTGGCATCTGGGAATACCCACATGCCGGCGTGCAGCCCGTGACCTTTTGGTTCGCTAGCCGCCATGGATCTAGGCCTTTTCCAACGGGAACGGTTCAACTTTCTTCAGATAGACCAGATTGGGCTTGGTGCCCACTTCTTCGAATAACCGGTAGACACGCGTATGCGCTTCATCGACGTGCCCGCCGTTTTCACGGGTTTCGATCTGCTCGTTAGCTTCGTCGAAGTAATGTTTCACCGGGCCGGTTTCATCGTGTTGGTCGGCGAAATTCAGAGCGTTGGTCGGGCAGGCCTGAACGCAGGCGGGCAGGAAGTTCCCTTCCTTCATCTGCCGGTAGTTGAGTTTTCGGTCTGCGGCGGGTATCCGAGCGCCGGTCAGTGGCTCCAGACCGCGACGCTCGACATTGACCTCGCCGCGGCGCAAGCGCTGCACGCAGAAGGTGCACTTCTCCATGATGCCCCGGCTCCTGACTGTAACGTCGGGGTTCAGTTGGTTCCTAAAGCGCTCCGGCCACACCGGCTCCCAGTAGTTAAAGAACCGGACGGTGTAAGGACAGTTGACAGAGCAGTAACGGGTGCCGACACAACGGTTGTAGATCTGGACGTTCAACCCTTCGTCGTTATGGTAAGTAGCGAACACGGGACAAACCGGCTCGCAGGGGGCGTTTTCACAGTGCTGGCACAGTATGGGAATGAACTTCGCCTTAACGTTGGGGAATTCTCCTTCCCAGTACCGTTCGATGCGGATCCATTCGTAGGCCCGCCGCTGCTGAAAATAGTCTTTGGTGTTGATGGGGATGTTGTTCTCTGCCTGACAAGCGACAACGCAGGCCTGGCAGCCGGTACACCGGTCCAGGTCCACCACCATTCCCCATTTATGATTTTCTCGTTGAGTTACCATTGATTAACCTGTTTTATCTACTTCTTTTCTATTCTTGAAGCCGTATCTGAGGCCCTTAGGAGTTCTCCGGACTGATGGTCTTGATGATTTCTTCGGCAGGCGTTAGGCCGATCTCCACCGCCCGTGCGTTGCCCTCCAATTTGGAAATGCTCACACTTTCTCCGGTCTTGGACACCCGCACTCTGGTCCCGGCCCAGGCTAGAGAACCTGTGTCTTTAACCAGTGTCGTCTCCAGGATGTCCATCACGTTGGAACTCTCGGTTCCGGGACGGTCCGTGGCGTAGTCGGAGCCATGTCTGCGGCCCTGACCTAATGGAACGCCAATGACATCGGGAGGGGCAGCCGGAGTCGGATAGACCACGGCCCGGATGGAATCCTTGGATGATTCTATGCGGACTATGTCCCCTTCTTTTACTCCCAATCGGTCGGCAGTGTTGTCGTTCAACTCCACCCACGTCTGCCAGGTGACGGTCGACAATGGGTCGGGCGCTGACTGCAGCCACGGCAGGTGGCCATTGAACCCGTCCAACAGCGAGTTGTGGGCAAACGGCACCAAGTAATATGAGTCTGAACCGAAGCCGATCCCCCCAAAATCCGGATCGGACGCCTTACTGGCGATATTTCCCAACAGTCCGCTGGGCGCCTGTACAATGGCGGGTCCCTTGGAACCCTCGTCCCACCAACCGCCGCGCCGTAGCAGTTGATTCCAGAACTCGTCGGCCGATGCCGCCTCGATAGAGCCCCGATTCAACGCAAACAATGCGTCGGAACCCTCGCGGAGCATGCTCTTGTAATTTGCCCAAGGCAACTGAGACTCCCGCCCCAACTCCTGGGCCATGGTCAGCAGGACATCAGGGAAGCTCAGCGGGTCCAGATCGGGCAGCGGGTTCACCACCGGCTGTTGCATCCCGATGATCTGGTATCCGGGCCCCGGTTCGGAGATGTCATCGCCCCAGTCTTCCAGGTATACCCGATCGGGTAGGATGAGGTCGGCCATGGCGCTGGTGTCATCCAAGAAGGGCGAAAAGCTGACTACGAACAGGTCTTCGGATTGGGTGATGGCATCTCTGAGGCGCAGGGACTCAGGCAGACCATGTATTGGGTCTGCACCGTGTAGCATCAACATCTTAGTTTGGCCACTGCGGATCTGCTCCGTGATGCGGGTCCAGTCCTCCAGATTGCCCACCTTGCTAGAGGCTGGAACGCCATCCCAGGGGCTGTCTGGATTAAACTTTACCCCGCCTTTGACGCCGACACTGCCCACCAAGTAATTGAGGGCGTAGATAGCTTCTAAGCTAAAGAGGCCGTTGCTCTGGGCCCCAGCAGAACCGCCGCCGATGGCCACGCTGGGCCGGGTCCGGGCGAAACTACGGGCTAAGTTCCTCAGAAAATCCACCGGGTCGCCGCCGGTCATCTCCGAAGTGAGGCCAGCCGAAGGAGCCACGACTTCAGGCCGGAATCTATTCAAGCTTTGGATGCCAGCCTCGTCGCCGACCAACGCATCAACATCAACGCCGGGGGCCTGTAAGCCCTCTGATACGATGACCTGGGCCAAGCTGAGGGCCACATGCCCTTCCCAACCCGGTCGGACCGGCAGCCATTTATCCGAGTTGGCAGCCGTCATCGAAAATCGCGAATCTATCTGATAGAACATGCCCCGGTCCCGGTCTGCTCCCTGCCGAAACTCACCGTACCCGCGACTGAATCGGGTGGGCGAGACCCAAGTGGACAGGAAGTCCGCCCCGAAGGACAGGATGAACCGGCTGTTCTCAAGATCGAAATCCGGCAGGGAATCCTGTTGGAACACGTTCTTGATTGCCGCCCGGTAGGTGTTGTTATCGAGGGTTTCGAAGCCCAAGCGCTCTCCGCCAATAGCGGATGCGAATCGGTCTGCAAGGAGCCCCAGGTGTCCTCTAAGGGGCTCGGTTATCATCACCGAGGACGACCCGCGGGCCTGGAGGGCGGTGCGCAATGAGTCCATTCCGGTAGGCTGCCAACTGACGGGCAGGAACTGGCCAGAGCCGCGAGGTCCGCTGCGCCGCATGGGCGAAGGAATGCGATCTGGATGGTAAAGGGCTTGGAGCCCGGCCTCGCACCGAGCGTGCGTCTTGCCCTGATTTATCGGGTATAGGGGGTTGCCTTGAATCTTCTTGGCCCGGCCTTCCATCACCCGAACGACGATCCCCTCGCAGGATGGACAAGTCCGGCATAGGCTCGCGTACCAGTTGTCGTTTCCCCGGACCAGGTCTTCGGGCAGACGCACGGGACTCTGGATATTCAGTTCCCCGCGACGGATACCAAATCCCTCACAGGCGACCGCTCCCACCGCTCCCAGGCCAGCCCAGGCAAGAAAATTTCGCCGGGTTAGTTTCATCTACCTATGACCTTACTATCCGTTACTTGTGGCAAATCGTGCAGTCGGTGGACACGCTGTTGTTGCGGTGACAGTCAAGACACGTTCCCATCTTCAATGATTGACCGGCCTTGGGTTGTACTACTGTTTTGGTGCCAACGTCGCCGTGACAGATGGTGCAGGTCTGGGCGACATCGGGCGACTGGGTAATCTCTTCGCCGTTGATTCCGTATTTAACCGGGATCGTCTCGTCGGTGAAGTACCTGATATGCGCTTCGTGGATGAAGCGGACGTGGTCGGGAAGACGGTGGACCCGCTCCCAGTTAATCGGCTGGTCCGTCTCGAAGGCCGTCCGGACTTTCTCAATCTCCGTTTGGGCCGAAGTGGTGGCTCCGTCGATTTCCTGGTGGCAAAAGAGGCATTGCTCGACTGCTGGCACCGTTGCAGCAGCGCCCTTGGTCACGTTTCGGTGACAGAACTCACATTGTATGTTGTTGTCCGCAACGTGTACGGAGTGAGGGAAGGCCACCGGCTGGGCTGGGGCGTTGCCGAGGCCGAATGGAGGGTTGGAGAACCAAGATATGAGCAGAACAACGACGACAAAGCCAAGAATTACGGTTACGATGCCCCCGGCTACCATCAATGGCAGCATTTTCCCGCTTGGCATCATCTATTTAACGGTTCCGTTCAACGTTTTTCTTAGCCTTCGTTCTCTGCCGTCGTTCCGTACGATCGGCCCGGTCTAGATTAAGAATCGGCCCCAGACTTGCCGCACATCCAGCGTAGCGTTAATGCCCAGGACCAAGATAATCACCCCGGCGACGAAAAGCAGCGCGCCGAACCCAGTCAGCGGGACACGCAGGCGCTGCATAGACTCTGGAAGTTGACCCGTATTCACCAGCGATGGTATGAAGGCATGGGCCGTCAGCATCGTGAGTGCAAAGGTGACAACGATAGGCAAATAAATCCAGAACCACTGGAGATAGAGGTGGATGTTCTGCCACTCTACGCTGGTTAATGCTTTGGGATCTTCGAGCATCGGAAGCCTGTCGGTGGCTGAAAATTGACGGTCTCCCAAGGGAAACCGTGCCTAAAAAAAACCTCTGTTGAGAGGGCAGGTGAAAAATATCACAACGCCAAATGGGTGTCAAGGGATTTCAGCTTTGGTTACGCATGCTTGAAGGCTTACCGTAGCGGCGCAAAATGCCCTTGCTTCCCGGCGGATATCTCCTGAACGGGCAGTAACACAAAGCCCCCCGTCCCTTAGACTTTGGTTGTCCAGAGTGACCTCAGCCAACAGCAGCTTCAGCTTCCGGTTCTCTTCCTCCAGATGCTTCAGCCGACGGGCGTCACTGACCTTCATGTCACCGTAC
>Ga0315305_1000071_pt1 | contig 9830 bp, 7 predicted proteins | sample CB9_Tmax_529_MT_FD_204537 | JGI IMG/M metagenome (GOLD analysis project Ga0315305, IMG submission 204537) | Metatranscriptome of marine microbial communities from Western Arctic Ocean, Canada - CB9_Tmax_529 (Metagenome Metatranscriptome) | ecosystem: Environmental > Aquatic > Marine > Oceanic ...
GAATCTGAGTCATTCAAGGCCAAGGCCACTCTCGGTGCGTTCTTGATATTACTCCTGTTGTTCGTCGTTGCTTGCGGGAGTTCAGCGACCTCTACTACTCCTCCCCAGGCGGCCGACGAGCCCACGGCTACCACTGGACCTGGTCCCACCACTGGACCTGGTCCCACCGCTGGACCTGGTCCCACCGCTACAGCCGTTCCTGTGGCCCAACCTAAATCAACTGAGGCGCCGGCGACGAGTGCCACGCACACGCCCACCGGCGAACTTAGAGTCGCCATGCAGACCTTCGGCAACGAGCGCTGGATCCCAGGCGGCGCCGCCGGGGCCGAATTTACGTCGATGCATTCAATCTTCGAAAACTTGCTAACCCGCGACCCTGAAACCGGGGCAAACGTGGGAGAGTTAGCCGAAAGTTGGGAATCCCTTGAAGGCGGGACCGTTTGGAAGTTCAAGTTGCGCGAGGGAGTGCAATTCCATGATGGCTGGGGCGAGATGACCGCCGACGACGTCCAGTTCTCGTTCGAGGCAGTCGGCGCCGAAGGCAGCGCCAGCTCTAGGAACAACGTCTTCGCCAAGATCTCAGGGTATGAAATCCCTGATCCTTATACCATCATCGTGAAGTTCAGCTCCCCCGAGATTCTGTTCTCCGGAGATATAAACTCGAGCATCATCGGCACCCAATTCATCTATTCCAAGGATGCCGTCACCACCATGGGCGATGAGAAAGCTGACCTGGAGCCCATCGCCACCGGGCCCTACAAGCTAATTAGCCACACCCGGGGCGACCGGATGAACTTTGAGGCCGTTGAAGGGCAGTGGAAGCTGACTCCGGCCTTCGCCGAAATGACCTTCATCAAGGTGTCCGAAGACTCCACCCGTGTGGCCCAACTTCGGGCAGGCACCGTCGATATCATCGACATCGGTGTGGACTTCGCCGGTGAATTGAAGGCCGCGGGAGTGAAAATGAAGCCCGTGCCCGGATTCGCCACTGTAGGCATTACTCTGGGAGGCCAGTGGCCGCTCCAGGCTACCTATGATCCCAGCGTTCCTTGGGCCCAACCTGACGCCGAGAAGGCGAAAAAAGTGCGCATGGCCTTCGCCTTGGCAATCGACAAAGAGACCGTGGTCGACGTCGCACTGGGAGGTTTTGGGGCCGCCAACGTGTCGCTACCTTTCTATTTCCAGGGCGAGCCCTGGACGTTGGACGAGTTTGAGCCCATAGGATACGATCCGGAAAGGGCCCGGGAGCTCCTAGCCGAAGCAGGTCACGAGGGCTGCTGGGAATTCACCATGAACTTGGTCCCCTGGCCGGGTCGGGCGTTCTTGCCGGTTGTAGGGGAAGCCGTGGCTACCCAATGGGAAGCCAATCTGGGATGCAAGATCACCAGGCGCCCACTGGACCGGGCGGTTTTCGCCACCGACTTCCGGGAGCGCACCTATTCTGGCGTTGCCGTGCCCTACGCCATGCCTTTCGTGGGCCGGGAGCCCTGGCAGTTGCTACGGCTCAACTCCCACAGTAGCAGCGCGGCGATGCTCCAATACGAAGACCCAGTGTTCGACGATTTTCTAGATACTATCGGATCAACGCCGGACTTCGATAAGCGGGTGGAGCTGTTGCAGGACATGGGCCGCCATCTATATTCGGTCATACCTCGTATCGAGATTGCCGAGGTATTTGGAATCTTCGCTATTGGAGACAAGATCATCAGGTGGGACACGTCACCCGGTACCGGCCTCATCCACAACACAGATTATGTGAACCTGGTTTGGGCGCCGCCGGGCCAGCGTGTGGTATTGGCAAAATAGGCCTACAGTTTCCGGTCTCATCCTCGGGGTGAGCCGTGACCAGCCCAAACCATCCGGCGCGCCGCTTTGGCGTAGTATTTTAAGGAGGCAGGGCGCCAGATGATTCGTTACATCGGCCAAAGGTTGCTTCAAGCGATCCTAAGCCTCCTCGTGGTCATGAGCCTGGTTTTCCTGCTCTCCCGCCTATCTGGGGACCCGGTCCAGCTTCTGGCGGACATTAGCGCCAGCGAAGAGCAGATGGATGCCCTCAGGCACGATTTGGGGTTGGACCGGCCCCTGGGCCTCCAGTGGGTGACCTACGTCAAGGACATGATCACCCTGGACCTAGGGGAATCGATCATTAGCCGGCAGCCCGTGCGGGATCTCATCATGCAGCGGCTGCCCAACACGTTGCAATTGGGCTTCGCGGCCATGGCCATCAGCCTCTTGATGGGTCTGCCCATCGGCATCTACGCGGCGGTAAACCGCGGCACGCGGCGGGACAAGGCCGCTCAACTCTTTGCGGTGCTGGGGCAGTCCATGCCCTCTTTCTGGCTGGGTGTGATTCTCATCTTGGTGTTCGGCGTTTATTTGCAAGTCCTTCCCCCAGGAGGGAAGGAGGGACCGAACAGCATCATCCTGCCGGCGTTGTCTATGGGCTATATCACCACCGCCGCCGTGATGCGGCTCACCCGCTCCAGCATGATGGACGTGTTGGACGCGGAGTACATCAAGCTGGCCCGCATCAAAGGACTCGGCGAGGCCAAGGTCGTCTGGAAACATGCGCTGAAAAACGCCCTGATTCCGGTCATCACCTTCTCCGTCGTCCTCTTCACCCTATTTTTGGGTGCCGCCGTGGTGACTGAAACCGTGTTCGCCTGGCCGGGCGTGGGCAGTCTTATCCTGGATGGAGTGAGGACCCGCGATTATCCGTTGATACAAGGTGGAGTGGTGGTGTTTAGCGCCATCTTCATCCTGGCCAACTTGGCGGTCGACATCCTCTATGGGTACCTTGACCCTAGAATCAGGCTTGCCTAATAACCATCCATAAATAGTGCTTGGGAGTTCTCCGATGGCCGTCGTAGTCTTAAGAAACAAGGAGAGAAACGCCGCATCTTGGGCTGGTTACTTCATCCTCCAGCTTGGCAAGTTGCCCCTGATACCCTCGGCCATCCTCGCGTTGTTGCTATTCACCGCAATCTTCGCGAACCTCATCGCGCCCCATTCACCCACCCGCGGCGAATTGACTGAGAGCCTGAGGCCCCCGGTCTGGTTGGGAGCCAGGGTTATCGAGACCAAGGTAGTCGTCGATGGGCGAGTCACCGATATCCTGGAGCACGTCAGCGTCCAAGACGCCTTGAAGAAGATCGATGCTGGGTCCGCCAGGGTGGCTGGCGGCGGCGAGGTGGCGGCGGGCAGCAACATCGAGTACCTGAGGCAGGGCGGCAGCTGGAACCATGTATTGGGGACCGACCGCCAGGGACGAGACGTGCTCAGCCGAATGATTCACGGGACCCGGCCCTCACTGATGGTGTCCGTGGTTGCCATTTTAGTGGCGGGCAGCATCGGCACGGCGATTGGGCTGGCCGCCGGGTTCAAAGGTGGCTGGGTCGATTCCATACTAATGCGCCTTACAGACATCGTTCTCTCCATCCCGTTGGTGCTGATTGCTGTGGTGATTGCGGCCGTCGCCGAGCCCTCTTTGAGGAACATCATTATCATCATAGGCCTTCTGCTTTGGCCGAGATTTGCCCGTAGTGTCCGGGGTGAAACCCTGGCGTTGAAAGAACAAGACTTCATCGCTCGGGCCGTCGTGTCCGGCAGTTCGAATTTGAGCATCGTTATGAAGCACATCTTGCCCAACATCGTCCCGTCATTGCTGGTAATATCCACTTTGCAGGTGGGTTACGTAATTTTGTTGGAAGGTTCGCTCAGCTTCCTTGGCGTGGGCGTCCCTCCACCCCAGCCTGCCTGGGGGCTGATGATCGCAGAGGGCCGCGGATTTTTGCAGACCGCTTGGTGGAACTCGTTGTTCCCAGGCATCGCCATGATGCTAACGGTGCTGTCGGTGAATCTTTTCGGCGACTGGCTGCGGGACAAGCTGGACCCCAAACTTAGGCAGGTTTAAACATTGGCTAATAATTTCGGGGACACAGTCCTAGAAGTTAAAGGTCTCCACACCTACTTTTTCAACCGCTGGGGCGCAACCAAGGCGGTAGATGGTATCAGTTTTTCGCTGCGGCAGGTCGAAACGCTGGACATCGTCGGTGAGTCCGGCAGCGGTAAGACGATGACCGCCCTGTCACTGTTGCGCCGCATCCCCAAGCCCGCCGCCCGCATAGTCTATCGCCCAAACTGTACCCGGTAACCCGTCTAAGGGTTCGTGGCCAACTTCATGAAAGGCTGGTGTGGCAGGAAGATATGGAGCACCGGACTCCTGCCTAGGTTTCAGGCCAGGATGATCAAGACGGGTGGGCGACTGGTACGCCATGCTAGGAGGCTGGAGTTTCGACTGGGTGAGTACCGATGACCAGGAAAATGCTGACCATGATACTGGAACGGATCAGTCGGCTTCGTCTGGCACTTGGCTAGCCTGCTATGAGAGCACCGGTATCTTTGGCCGTTGTGGCTCCTTCCGGCGCAAATAGGCTGCCCAAGGGAGCGACTTGGGCAGTGGCAGATGATTTTCGTCTATTATGATACCTAGCAGGGAAGCTTTTACCTCATGAGAGTGGAGCAATTGAATGAATCGGAGGGTAGTTGACGCGTACACGATACCGTTTTATAGTTCAGCTAATCCACTTTTATCTGGAAAATACAGGTTAGGACGCCAACTACATATGAGTAAGGAGGAACAAAATGGCTGAACGAGATATTGCTCTAATGGCCCACCTGTTGCGCCGCGCAGGTTTCGGGGCTAGCCGTGACGACTTGGAGGCTTATGCGGCTAAGGGTTATGAGGCAACGGTGGAAGAACTACTCAACCCGGAGACACGGCCCGGTGTTGATGAAGACCTGATGCTCCGATATAACCAAAGTTTTCGTGAGTCTAACCAGGCCAGGGATCAGCAGTGGGTCTACCGGATGATCAACGATCCCCGCCAGCTCCAGGAGAAGGTGGCCCTCTTTTGGCACACCATTCTGTGTGGCGGCAACACCAAGATAGATAGCGGTTATGAGATGCACAGAATGATCAATATGTTCCGGGAGAAGGGCATGGGCAGCTTCAAAGACCTGCTCCTCGATCTCTCCAGGAACCCGGGCATGATCTACTACCTGGACAATTCTGAAAGCCACAAAACGGCAGTCAACGAGAACTACGGGCGGGAGCTCCTGGAGTTGTTCTCACTGGGCGTGGGCATGGACGAACGGCCCAACTATAGTGAAGATGACGTCAAAGCCTGCGCCCTGGCTTTCACCGGCTGGAACATCGCCCCGGCCTATCCGCCATTCCCCTACGGCCGCAGCCAGTGGCAGTTCCGCTTCGACCCGGCCGACCACGACGATAGCGTGAAGACCTTCCTAGGCGAGACTGGCCGCTGGAACGGTGAGGACATCATCGACATCATCTGCAAGCAGCCCGCCGCCGCCAGGTTTATCGCCCGGCATATGTACGATTTCTTCGTCGCTGACGAGTCGCCGGTCCCGACCTGGAGCCTGTCCCCACCACGGGATATGGATGCCATCATGGCCCTGGAGAAGGCTTACTTCGACTCTGGCTATAACATCAAGGCCATGCTGCAGGTCTTGCTCACCTCCGACTTCTTCAAGTCGGAAGACATCCGCTTTGCCAAGGTCAAGAACCCAGCGGAAATGGTGGCCGGCACTTTGCGCCTGGTAGGCGATCACCGGGAGATCAAGCCAGGGCTCTGGGAGATAGCCCAGGAGTGCACGTACATGGGCATGAACCTGATGGACCCGCCCACGGTGGAAGGCTGGCATACCGGCCACGAGTGGATTGACAGCGGCACCTTGGTGGAGCGCATTAACTTCGCTTCCGAGTACCTGGGCCAGACTGACCTTCCCGGCGTACAGTCCCTGGTCAATCACCTCATGGCCCGGAGCGAGAGTCTCTCCCCCGCGCAGTTCGTTGAGGAGAGCATCGACCTGGTCGGTACGCTGAACCTGACCGATGACACCCGGCAGGCGTTGGTCGCCCACGCCGAGCAAGGCGGTGATTTGCGCCACGGCAGCGAGGCAGATCTGGCCGAGTTCACCCGCCGAGCCGGTGAGATGTTCCAGATGATTGCTTCCACTTCAGAGTTCCAATTCGGCTAATATCGCGCATAGAATCTTCTAGCGGAGGACATATTATGGTTTCTACTCAAAAAGATCCGGTGCTGGCAGTGCTGTCCCTATCGGGAGGTAATGACGGCATACACACGGTGATCCCTTACGCCAACCCCCTGTATCGGGACTTCCGACCTGCTCTTTCCATCCCTGAAGAACAGGTTCTCAAGCTGAATGACGAAGTAGGCCTGAATCCCAGTATGGGTCCGTTGAAGAAGTTCTGGGACGAGGGCAAGCTGGCCGTCTTCCTGGGCATTGGTTATCACAACCCCAGCTACTCCCACTTCCGATCAATGGACATCTGGCACACCTGCGAGCCGGACAAGGTGGGCACCGAAGGCTGGTTAGGTAAGGTTCTAGCTGACCTGGACCCCCACAAGGAAAACGTGCTGACCGGCGTCAACTTCGGACGCGGCCTGCCACGGGCCTTGGCCAAAGAGGGCGTGCCCGTGGCTTCGGTGGGCAACCTGGAAACCTACGGTTTGTTGTCGGGCATTCAGGGAGAGGAGCGAAACAACGCCCTGGATGTCTTCGGCAAGATGTATGCCCCAACCATCGGCACCGGCTATGCGATGGACTACATCCGCAGCACCGGCATAGACGCTCTGAAAGGGGCGGACATCCTGGCCACCGCGCCGCATATGTATACTTCCGAGGTGGAATACTCCAACACCGTGGTGGGCCAGTACATGAAGAACATCGCCCAGACCCACCTGGCCGACTTCGGCACCCGGGTACTTTTCACCACCTCCCCATACAACGGCTTCGACACCCACGCCGCCGAGGCCACGGCCCACGCCACTCTGTGGAGCGACGTATCCAATTCCGTGGAGACTTTCTTCGCTGACCTGCGAGACCACGGCAAGGCCGAGAACACGCTGCTGTTCATGTTCTCCGAATTCGGCCGTCGTATCTTCGACAACGGCTCTGGCACCGACCACGGCGCAGCCAGTGTGGCCTTCGCCGTTGGCGATAAGGTTAAGGGCGGCATCTACGGTGTCTACCCGTCCATGGAGCGCAGTGACCACATTGAGGGCGGCAACCTGGCGCCGACCATGGACTTCAGGCAGGTCTATACCACCATCGTGGAAGACTGGTTCGGTCAAGACCCGGTCCCCGTGGTTGGCGGCAACTTCGAGAAAATCCCGTTCCTGTAAGCCGATCCAGCAACAACTAACGGGACAACCTGGGTGTCCCGTGGGGTGGTGGCAACGCCGCCCTGCCCTTGGTGACATAAACCCAATATGGGCCGCTCCGGTGACGCAATGCGAACCTCAGAGCGGCACGGCTAAACAAATCAATGACGAGGCAAAAGCGATGAGCACCCATTTCTTTGGGCTCAAAGACTGGAGTTTCCAGTATAGTCACTCCCTGGGCCGTAACGAGTTCGGAGGCACAGGGTTCCGCAACCCGGTAGACATGGCCTTGGGCACCGACGATGTAGTGTATGTGTTGAACCGGTCCCGCGAGGATCGGCCCGATGGCGTTCGTGTATCAATGGTGACCATTGACGAGAACTTCATTAGCGAATTCGGCTCCTACGGCGAGGGCGACGGCCAGTTCATCTGGCCTACGGCCATCGCCCTGGATAGCGACGGGAATGTCTATGTCGCTGATGAGGTTCTGAACCGGATTACGGTCTACAACAGGGATGGCGATTTTATCCGTAAATGGGGCAAGGCCGGTTCTGCTGACGGAGAACTGGATCAGCCCGCGGGATTGGCGATCGATGGGGAAGGCACCCTTTACCTCACCGACAGCCGAAACCACCGGGTGCAAAGGTTCACCCTGGATGGAAAGTACCTCGGCACGTTCGGCTCTTTCGGCAGTGAGCCGGGCCAGTTGAACATGCCCTGGGGCATCACCCTGGATAAGGACGGACTGGTGTGGGTAGCCGACTGGCGCAATGACCGGATCCAAGTATTCACCCCCGATGGCCAATGGCAAGCCAGCTTCGGATCGTCGGGAACGGGGATTGGCGAGTTCAACCGCCCCAACAGCGTAGCGGTGGATAAGGACGGCCTAATCTATGTGCTCGATTGGCTGAATAACCGCGTCCAGATATTGAGCAAGGACGGTCGGCTCATTACCGCCCTCCACGGAGAGCACCAGCTATCCCAGTGGGGCAAGGACAAACTGCAGTCCAACCCGGACATGATTCAGCAGCGTGCCCTAGCCTTTAGCTGGGACCAAGGCGCTTTCGAGAAAAGGCTTTCCGACCCCTGCGCGGTGAAGGTGGATGATCAGAACCGCATCGCCGTGCTTGAGAATACCAGCGGGCGAGTGCAGGTTTACCAGAAAACCAATACACCGGTGCTGGTTTAGGGTCGCAGCAGACGGAGCCCAAGGCCCGGCCAACATTCAATCCAGATCTTTCTGAAAAGGATGGAGCAGAAGGGGTGCCCCAATCCGGGAAGGGCACCTCTTCTGGCTTTGTGATTTGAAGATTCCTGAGCACCTTCTCCGGTTGGGCCATCCACAGGGCAAACGCCTAGATATTGCTCGTATATTGGGTGCTGGCAAGGTTCCAGCAGGGGAGACCAACTTTTCGATCTGATCGCCACCAACACGGCCAGCCCGTGTTTCAGGCCGAGTTCGACTCTAGAGCCTGTCTCAGAAAGCAGGGCCTCGAAGGGGTCTGAACAGTTAAAATGGGTGACACGTTGATGTTGGGGGGATGAAGCTGCGGCTACGACCGGTCGATCGAGAACAAGCCTGGCTTCTGCCACCAGCCCTTGATGATCTCCTATCCCAAGGTCATCCAGCTCGCTTCGTTGCCGCGTTTGTGGATGGCTTACCTAAAGTAGCCTGGTCAGATATGGAGATCGGCCTAGATGGGGATTCTCTCGGCGCCCCGGCTTATCATCCCCGCGCACTTCTGAGCGTGTGGCTCTTCGGGTTCATGACTGGGGTGCGCTCATCACGTAAGTTGGAAGCGGCCTGCCGGGACCAGATTCCCTACCTGTGGTTGACCGGCTGCCAGCACCCCGACCACAACACCCTGTGGCGGTTTTACCAGGCCCACCGGCAGTCTATGCGCCGGTTGTTGAAATGCACGGTTCGGACTGCGGTCGAAGTCGGGCTCTTGGACCTGGCGGTCCAAGCGGTTGATGGTACGAAGGTGGCAGCCAGCGCGGCCGGAGACCAGACGTGCGACAGGGCCAAATTAGAGCGACTACTGACCAAGACGGAGGACGCCATCGGCGAATTGGAAGCCCAGAACAAATCAGACGATGGGCCGTTACCTCCCCACCTACCAGCGGAACTCCAGCAGGCGCAGGTCTTGCGGGAGCGCATCCAGCATGCCATGTCCCACCTGGGTAAGGACCCTCGGCTTACTCGAGTAAACCTGACTGACCAGGACGCCCAATTGATGAAAGGCCGGCAGGGGATCATGCCCGGCTATAATGCCCAGGCGATGGCATCGCCAGTCGCTCAGTCATCAGGTGGCGGCATGTTGATTACCGCCGCTGACGTGGTTGATTCCGCAGCCGATTCTGGTCAGTTGGTCCCTATGCTGGAACAAGCCGAGGAGATGACTGGGGAACCGGTGCCGGTCACCCTGGCCGATGGCGGCTATCATACCGCGGCCAACCTGGCAGCCGGTGAACAACGGGGCGACCTGTTCGTGATGCCCGAACGCTATCACCCGGGCGTACAGGGACCTTACTTCAAAGATAAGTTCGTCTATGATTCTGCCACTGACACTTACCTCTGTCCTGAGGGTCAGCGTCTACCCTTTCGGGGCCTCCGCA
>Ga0315305_1000073_pt1 | contig 9800 bp, 8 predicted proteins | sample CB9_Tmax_529_MT_FD_204537 | JGI IMG/M metagenome (GOLD analysis project Ga0315305, IMG submission 204537) | Metatranscriptome of marine microbial communities from Western Arctic Ocean, Canada - CB9_Tmax_529 (Metagenome Metatranscriptome) | ecosystem: Environmental > Aquatic > Marine > Oceanic ...
ATCAAAACAGTAGGCAATTCTATAGATGTTCCATCCTGCATCTCACCAACGGGAATTCTTCCTTCAGTCCTTTCCCCTGGTAAAGCTTGCAATTCACCAACAATAATCGACTTTTGATTGCGTGCCAAAACCTCACCCTATAAACTGGCAAAATCATACTCTTGGGTATCTATGATATCAATTTGAGCTGTTTTTGACCGAAATCTTACTTAAATATTAGTATATGCCGGTCGGTGTAGAACATCTTTGATTTTTCTGTCTTGAAAGTGCTACCAGAATTGGGGGTGAGAACTATCCTAGAAAAAGCGATGAAGGAATCGCAATTACTCCGATGAAATAAGCAAAAGCAACTAAGAAAAACTCAGAAAATTAATCCTATCTTGTTAACAAACAAAATTATGTTTCTTCTAGCGATTTGCCGATAGCTTGGTTTTAAAGGTGAAGGAGGTACAACAGTAACATTTTCACCTTGGACCCAACCCACAACATGTGCTCTAACCCTAACTTGCACCCAATCAGATTCTACTTGAGTAACTTCCAGTTTGGTCCCTTCATGGGCTTGGGCAAATGGAACAGAATCTAAGGTAGGTCTCCTACGAATTGCAGACTTAGCGTTAAAAAGAAGTTTGGACACACGATTTCGTTCTTTTAGAGTAGGAGCTGAAAGAATATAGAATAGAACCAAAGCTGAAAGGCTTAAAACCGTAAGTATCCCAATGAAGGGAAATGATTTCTGTTTTAAGACTCGCTCTTCTTCAAACGAACTCGGCATGAAAATTATCTTTTGGTAATTTTCACTATATCGCTAACAATGAAATGTCCAGATGCATTCGGCTCAACTGAAAGCAAAATTGTTTTGCCTTTGATATCAGCAACAATCGCATTAGCACGCTTCTCCCCACCCAGAACAACCAATTCACCAGTAACCGGATGAATAATTTCTTTTGGGATCTTGATCAATGTAATCGCGTTACCCACAGAAACTCGATCGAATGCGGTCATCGAAAACATATTTCCATCAATGGAAAGAATTTTAGCGTTTTCAGTTACAATCTGTTCTGCTAAAAGCTCAACTATTTCTTGTTCTAGCAACGGAGGTCGGCGAACACGGTCATGTACTTCAATTGCCAGTTTCACGCTTCTATCATCTTTTCCTGAATCAACCATTTTAATTTCAAAGTGCGATAGATACATAACAGACGTAAACTCATACACTTCTACCACTAAACCATATCCCAAAGATCCACCAATAGGATAGCGCACATCCGACATTGCATCGTAAAGCCCCTTTGGACGGTAGATTTCCAGTAGCATTCCACGTTGAACACCATCCTCAATACCAAGATTAATGTGGGCTTTTCGTCCATCAACACTTAATACAAAGCCGTCTTCTAGAACTCGCTTGGTTATCTCCGTACCTTCGCCTTTTGATTCTGCAGAAGTTGAAATTACTGTAGAGTCAACTTGATCTGAGGCATCGGTAGACGAAGCAAGTAAAGCATAATAAAAAACTGAGAATGTGCGGAAAATCTGAGTAACTGCATCATTAACATAAGAAGCAGTTGCAGATGACTTGCTACTTGACAGAGAACTATTTGCAGCCGGTTGGTCCACCACAACCGCAAAAATCAGCATCAATACACAAACTACAGTAATACTAGTTAGTTTTTTTCTCATAATAGCAATTCCTTGATCAACGACCAATCCGAAACCATATAACTACCAACTCATTTGAAGAATCGAAAAATAGGGAGCAGAATCAAGATCTGAATACGCAATTGGTATATCATCCACAGGATCATTGTTAATAAATAGCAAAATCGAACCAAGTGCGACACCTGCAATCGACGCACCAACTAAAACTTTACTATTCCTATCAAGCCTTTTAGTTCGATTCTCAAAAAGATGCTTACCTGCTTCCGTACGCGATAACCTATATAAATCATATGCACTGTTGGCACGTTGACGTGAATAAGCAGCAGTGATCCCCAAACTAACTCCTGTTGAAAAAGTTAGCCAAGCTAGGGCCTTACTTCTCCTTCGAACTGGTGGTCTGTAAGACTCAGCTAGATTCTCTTCAGACGCAATTTGCATCAGAACATTATCGCTGTTTGCTTCCTCACCATCTCTAAGAGCAACAATATCTTTCAGAGCGACAACTTTGTGAGCAACTTCTATTTGCTTTCCTAACTGAAGATCAACAACTTCCGCCACAGCCCCCTGCGCAAAGAGCTGAACAATTTTCACATTGCCCACATAATCCAATTTACCATTGACATCTTCATAAACTCGATAGGTTTCATCAAACCCAGCGCCACTGTCCGTTCCAACATCAACATAAATTCGGGAACCTTCGACAAGCAAAACATAACCATGTTCAGCAACCGAAACGCAACTAAAAAACGAAACAAAAAATAGTAGTATTACAACCAGAAATTGCTTAATCATTGAACGAGTTCAAGAAGCTCCTTCTTCGGGATCATCCCCAAGATCCCCTTCTGTTTTTCTAGGTGAGACTTAACTTGGGTCAATTTTTTCTCGTTTGTTTCAGATTCTTTTTTAAAAGACTGAGCTTGTTTCCGAAACTTGCCCATCCTTTCCTCAATTTTCCCAGCTCGATCTGCTTCACTTTTATGAAGGTTCGTTGTATCCTGCAACCTTGTGGCTAAGCTCTCCATAATTCGCACCGCAATCTCAGGAGTATCTTGAACAATCGACTCTAAACCTCCAGTATAAACATAAACCTTACACTCAATGGAATCACCTCTCTCATCAAAGTCCTCCATTGTCTTAATCGACGCGGTTCGAGGAACCCCAAGAATCTCTGACATTTCACCGAGAATAGCTCCAGTAGCAGGCGGTGCTGTAATCTCTGCAACCTGCTCAGGACCTTTAAAAACACCTAGAGTACCTTCGTGTAAAATAAAAATAGACCCATCCCCATCTGTATCTTCTTGAATTAGAACCTGATCCGGTTCGTAGATACGAAGATTGGGATCACTTGATGATACAGTATATCCGTCTGGCATGTTATACCTCCATCATTTTATTGTTAATCAGCAATTGAAAGAACATAACGGAACCCAATTCCACCATACACCTCCGCAGCAAAAGCTTTTTTACGATTCGTCAAATAGGTGACCTGACCACTTCGAACTTCCAGACCGCCCCGAATTACCTTCTCTTTGTTGAGAATCACTTGTTGGATTGAGCTTTCCAAATCGGAGGAGTCCCTTCCGCCTTTCGACTTAACGACACCACGAACCTTGCCCATCAACTTCATCGTCGTCTTTGCCCCCCCACCAGCTTGTATAAGGACTTCTTCGATCTCCTTCATCAACTCTTCATCGACTTTCCGATCCCCCCGCAACAAAGCTCGGATAGAGCCAATTACTTTTCCTTCTTCATCATTTAGGCCAGGTCCTATTGGGTTAGATCGTGGAGTCGGTTGATAGCCCGAAGAATACCAGTCACTGACCCACTCCCAGACATTTCCACACATATTATACAAACCATCCTCTGTTTGGCCTTTAGCAAATCGATTAACCGGCATAACTCCCATTCCACCAACTGGATCAACGAAATTGGTAATTGCTCCATTCCAACGATCCCCCCAAGACCAAAAGGTCCTATTGTCTTTCTCAAGATTAGAGGATCCGAGTTTTGCCGAACCGAGGGCGGTACGCTCCCATTCAGCTTCCGTTGGCAGCCTGTACCCCACTACTACCTCTATGCTATTAGTGACATTACCCTCTGCATCTATCAATTCCCCAACACTACTATACGATTTAGATAAGTTTGTTGATTCACTTAACCAATTGCAATATGCGGCCGCGTCATACCAACTAATAAAAACAACAGGATAATCCGCCATACTAGCAGGATATTTACCATCTCTCCAATGCGGTGGCGTCACATAAGCAGTTGCCTCAACAAACTCCTGATACTCTGCATTCGTTACTTCAAACCGACCAATAAAATATGAAGATAACGTCACTTCATGCTCAGGTTTTTCATCTTCCTCACCAAACACATTTCCCATCAAAAACCCCTGATCGTTCCTAGAAATATAGACCATCCCCGGTGGAGGAACTAGTACTATTGAAGAGGAGAAAGCTTCCGTCTCATTATTTGCCAAATCTCTGAATTTCGCCCACACGGTTTTCTCACCAGGATGAGGATTGATATGCCATTCCTTTGATGGAAAAAATGACTCCCAATCAACTGTTTGCCCTATTTGTGACTGAAAATTCTTATTGTTGGAAATCATCATTTCAGAAATGCCACTCTGGTCAGTGATAGCAAACGATAAGCGTACTCTAGGAGATGACGTTTGGGACCTCCCCTCATTAATTAAAAAGCCGCTTGGCAACAAGCTGGGAGCGTCATCATCCATTTCCAGCTCTCTTTTAATGAAAGTTGTGTCACCTATAAATACCGTAACTGATGATATAGTTAACTTATCATCCTCTCGAAGGACGGAATACCGGTTGCCCTGTTGCACATCGGATACCAACCAATGCCGTGATTCCTGCCCCAAAGTTACCAATACTTTGCTTGGCACCTCAACACCAGCAGATCTCAGCTCATTCCTAAAAGTTTGCGAACATAAACACTTATCAAGTTCCGTAACCCGCTTTTCTGTTACAGAAACACTCGACGAGATTTCCTCCAAGGAATATTTCCCCGCTACGAGTTTCAAATGATAACTACCTGCAGGAATATCTGAAATTGTCACAGGTGTTTCATAAGACCTAGTCAACTTATCTAAATAAACTGCTTCAGACGTAAATTGAGGTTCAAGAGTTAGCATTGCCCCTGAAGGATCGGATATGACTGTTATACTCCCAGTACCTCGATTCATCTTTAATATTGGAACCTTAGTAACTTCACCTGCTCGAATTAAAACAGTCCGCTTCTCCGGAAGATAGAAAGGACGATCTATTTCAAGTTTACTCATCCGAAGAATTTTTGCAGATTTCGGATACCCTCGTTTAAGCTCACCCATCAATGTAACAGTCAGTCGTAATTTCTGCTCAGCCCCTGGAGCACCTTCAACTTTCTTATCAGGAATACCTATAATTTCTGTATTTTCTTCCGCTTGCACTCTATTTACTCTAGCATCATCAGCACGCAACTCTTGTTTCTCGAGATATTCCTGATAAGTAACCACCTTATTCTGATCACCATCCAAGAGAGCAAAAATAGCGTCTGAGCCAACAGCAGAATAATAACCCAAGTATTCCCCTAACTGTATCGCCCCATCATTATCAACATCTATTTTGTCAAAAATTAGCTCATAACCTTCACTAAGAGGAGAAACAAGCTCTATTTTCCTGATGTGATCATACACACGCTTAATTCTTGTTCTAAACTGAAAATCATCTTGCGCGACCTCAACCACATCACCTGAAGCAAATATGGAGGTATCTGCAACATATATCTGCTGAGCAGTCGCTTTTGCCTTCTGAGTCAAAACCGCAAAAACTTCAGAATGATCTATCTGCTGGATCGAAATAGCACTGCCAACCGGAAAGTCGTTTCTACTAGCAATACTAACATACACTTGAATCTGAGAAGCGCCAGATTCAACATCCTCAGCAAGATACGCAGGAGCTACAACAGGAATAGAAAAAATCCGCGGACTTTTAGGAGGATCAATCTTGAAAATCTTTGCATTACCTAGGCCGCCAACTTCCCCCGTTGTAACCTCAAACGAATCTATTAAAGAAGGCCGAATAAATAACGCTGGTATCGAATCAACTACCCCAATACGAACAATTTCATGGTCACTTACTTTTTTTGGCAGGTTCCCATCCTGCATCTGCTCTATACGAACGGTATCCCCCACTACAAAACTGCGACTACTCCGTACCAATATTCGGTCATGGCCAACATCAGCATTTCGAATAAGCGGAACCGGATCCCCAATGGGCTTGATGATATCAGCTTTCTGTTTGGTTTTGATTTCTTCCGGCGCCCTCTTTTGCGCTCGTCTTAATTCACGATCAATACGAATAACAGCATCTGAGGGGCTTGTTTCAATATGCAGATAGCCGAAATTTTTGGACTGGTCTTGTGCCAATACTACATTTTTCAACATGCCCGCTGAATGCAAAAGGATAACTAGCATTATCCCCCAGAAAAATATCCCTTTGCGCAAAGGCTCCAACAATCGGCTCAATTTTTTCTACCTTCCCATTTTTTATCTATAGAATATACAAAAGCTAAAATCTCAGCGATAGCGCGATAAAATTCCTGGGGGATTTCTGTACCAACCTCTAGTCTCACAAGAGCTTCCACAACTTCGGGCTGCTCATAAACTGGCACATCATGTAGGTCTGCGATCTCCAAAATCTGCTTCGCGACTTCCCCCTCTCCAGCGGCAACAACATGAGGAGCAACACGCTCATCCGGTTCATAACGGAGCGCTACTGCCTTTTGGCGTTTTGGGTTCTCATGCACTAACATCAACCCGTACAAGGTCACTCTGCAAAGCTGCAGTTATCGGGATCATGTCAATACCGATTTCACCCTTATCAACAACCTGAAGACGTACATCCTCTAGATTGTAATTCAACGCTTTCATCCGAGAGAGCAAATTACCCTTCTCCCGCTCAATAAAAGAATTGTACGACAAATTCTCGGTAAGGATAGCACAAATCATATCACGATGCAAGACTTGGAGATTAACCTTGAGAGTTCCTAGATTTTCAGTTTCAATCACCATCTGTAATTGAAGATTTTCGAGATCAATCTTATCTGAAGAGTCACTTCTACCTAAGACCTCTGCTGTTAAATACTCATCACCATAATAGAGAGGAATCTGCAAGTAAAACTGCCCTCCATTAAGAACGTCACGATTCATTGCAAGTTCATGCGAATCGATGCTTGCAAAAACCCGTTCTATGGCTTCTACAGTTTGAGATAAATTCCTATGCACTGCATTACGAAGTCCATTTGCAGACAAAAAATCCTTGACCTGCAAATTTAGCTGTAATAGCAGCACTTTCAAATTCCGACCTGTACTCTTTAAAAATCCTTGGATACTCTCCCGAGAATCCAAAAGGGCTAGTAATTTTGCCTCATATCCCAACCCAAGTCGACTAGCAAACTCACTGATTTGATCAGCAAAATTGGCATCATCAGGATCCAGAGTCAAAAACTCCAAAATTTGGTTGATTAGCAATGGATCTATTCCTTTGGGCAAATTCTCAAGCAACAAATCCAAGGAATTTTTCAAATGCTGAAGCCCACCAACCAAATCTCGTCTCTGCTCAAAAATAAGCTGCAACGCACTGATTAAATGAGATTGTGGTGGCAATTTCAACAACCATGCCGCTGTTATCAAGTTGGGAGGTAAACTAGATTCGATATCGACAGCTGACGCGTAGTTTAGCAGACTTTCCAAGCTTTCCGCGTTAAGCGGCATATTATATGCAACCAAAGCTTTGGCAAAAGCCTTCGCTTGAGCATCTACGGGAAAATTCAGATTTCCTAATAATTCGGCAATACTTTGAGACCTATTTGTAGCACCAGCGCCATGTGACGTCAACCTTACTGTAACCTGATCATCTAATGATAGTATCCGCCCCTGTACATTATCCTGCGGACTCAACTCGATATTCGTTTCAACGACGAGATTCAGACCGTCGAAAGTAACGAGAAACCTATTTTCAGCAACTTGTCGTAAAACTCTACCACTAACCAAATCCCCAACTTTTAAGGTTGCTCTAAAATCTTCCAGACTCTGATCCGGCGCACGAGAACCATACTCCTTGACAATACCAAATTGAGGTTGTATATTCACGTTCATAAATCTTTTCTAGCCAAACGTTCAATCTCCATCCCAAGTGCCTCTGGCGTTAAATTCACATTTTTGTTGATGATCTGACGAACCTGGTCATTAGAACGATTGAAATCCCCAATATAATAATATGTTTGTGCAAGAGTTAAGTGAATTGTTTTTTTATTAACGTGCGGATTGAACGATGAGACATAATCTTGGGATGCATTCACAAAAGCTCTGTTCGCGACATCAAGCGCCTTGGTAAACTGATCACGCGCTAAATAGATTCCAGCGAGAGCAATATTTGCATCAACATTCGAGGGTTCTTTAGACAGAACATTACTCATTAAATCAAACGCCTCATCCAAATCCCCTTCCTCAATTAGCAACCCAGCCTTCTTAATAATATCCGTTTGATCTACAAGTTCCTCAGTGACAGTCAAGGTATTATCGAAGTCTCGATCACCACAACTGAGAACACAAATACAAACCACAACAGCAAGAACCCTAAGAAACAGCATTTCAATATAGTTTCTATTCATTCTAAAATTCAAAAACATTAGTGGAAGGAGGAATATTTTGATTCCTTGTATCCTTACCTACAATACTAACAATGAGTTTCTGACCTTTACTTGGTGGAGTACTCAAGGAGTAACGACAAAACCAAACATCCCTAGAGGAACCAATTTTCTTCAAATTCACAGTTTGGGGAAGAACATCAGATACCTCTGGAATAACAAAAGCGGCTGTCATTTCAGAAACATCAGACAAAACCGCGATAACTTTGAATTCATTTTTTGCAATAGGATTTCGAATTAACATAATCGGGAAAGTCTTGTTTTTTTCTTCAGGTAGATCGAACACCGTTACATTAATTGACGACTCGTCGATTTTTTTCCCTTCAAAAATGGCACGAATGACTATTTTTTCAGCTGAACCCACCCAATCCTGCTGTGGACGAAGAACCACAACAAGATTTTTAACTAACACATCAACATGCTCTGATGGCGAAACGTCCCACACGATCTCATCAATTGCTGCTTTCGGCTCAATATCAGTATATCTTGTAAGTTCTAGCTTATGCTCCTCATTCTTTAACAAAGTCAACTCGCTTGGCATCACCAAGTCAATCCTAACAAAAGGAAGAGGCTCTACAACAATGCGCATTGTCGCCGTGTCATAATTCCCATCGGGGTCCGTTACCTTCAAACTTATGTCAAAATGCTGTTCAGAATTTATTGGATTACCCGTACGAAATGCCAACCGAGGAGGATTATCTACAATCCCTTTGGATCTATCAACCTTATCCAGACTAACTCCAGACACTTTTAATTCTACTGGTAATTGCCCAACCTCCCATTTCAACTCGGCATTCTTATTGTCCTCATCTTGAACATAATTATCAAGCAATATAATCCCTTCTGCCCCTGTACGAAACCTTAATTCAGGAAGAGCTTTGATAATCGGAACATCCTGATTCACTACATATATTACAGTTGAATCAACTGCCAGTGATTCGCCAATTTTCAAGGAAAGTCTTAATGCAACCTTAACCTCATCTTCTCGTGTTTTCGGCAATACGGGACGAATTATAAGCTGGTTGGCTGCATTTTTATCGATTTCTATAGGCCGACCAAATTTATCTTCTGCGTCAACTGTCCAATTTAAAATCGGCTTACCTTCACTTCCTGAAACAATGGCAAAATCATCTAGATTAATATTATCTCCCGGATGATCATAAACAAACCTTTGCAAGCCAAATTTATCTATTTGAAGCAATGTATTCTTGACCTGAATTTTTGCTCCGACCACATCCTTAAAGGACTTCGGTTCTGCCTGCCCTTTATTAAATTGCGTAAAAAACGTGTACTTGCCTCGATCCCAATCTTCTTGCTCAACATTAAACTTAATCTCCGCCGTTCCTTCACCTATCGCGACAAAACGAATCTTTGCAATAATACCTTCCCCTTTAGGATAAGGAAGCGCATTTGAAACGATAGCAAAACCAACC
>Ga0315305_1000077_pt1 | contig 9703 bp, 20 predicted proteins | sample CB9_Tmax_529_MT_FD_204537 | JGI IMG/M metagenome (GOLD analysis project Ga0315305, IMG submission 204537) | Metatranscriptome of marine microbial communities from Western Arctic Ocean, Canada - CB9_Tmax_529 (Metagenome Metatranscriptome) | ecosystem: Environmental > Aquatic > Marine > Oceanic ...
GATTGAACCTCGGGTCTGCTCGAACATGGCAGCGACAGCTGTAGGGTCCACACCTGGCACAGGAATATGGGTGCCGATACGAAAAACCACCAACGCCCCCAGTACGAACAGAATTCGCTGGCGCAGTTCGGTCATTTTTCCAAGACCCGCTAAGGATGAAACAGCCATAATCGTTAAGCTTCGACCCGGCCTCCGGCCTTTTCAATTGCAACCCGAGCGCCCGCAGTTGTACTGACACCTCTCAAGACGACCGCTTTATCGATTGTGCCCGATGCGATCACTTTGGCGCGAATAGCATTGTGATTGATCACACCAGCTGCTTTTAAGGCAGCCAGATCTATCTCTCCACTTTCGATGCGCATCAGCTCGTGAAGTCGTACCTCGGCGACCCGTCTACGCGAAAGTGATCTGAAACCACGTTTCGGTACACGACGCTGAAGGGGCATCTGGCCACCTTCAAAACCAGGGTTTAGGGAACCCCCAGAACGTGACTTCTGGCCATTGAATCCACGGCCGGCCGTTCTACCCAAACCGGAGCCTGGCCCTCGGCCTACCCGCTTTCGCTCGGAGCGCGATCCCACTTCAGGACTTAATTCGTTAAGCCTCATTTCCGATCTCCTCAACCTTGACCAGGTGGCTGACCTTATTGATCATGCCTCTTACAGCAGCGCTATCCGCCAGCTCGACACTATGATTCACTCGTCGAAGCCCCAGCCCATTTACACACGCGAGCTGTATTCGTCCACGGCCCAGCTTGCTGCGTACCAGCGTTACCTTTAGTCGTTGACCTGACATCTCAAATATACCTATCCGGTGATCTGTTCAACAGTCTTACCACGCATAGCGGCGGTTTCTTGGGGGTTTCGAATACGGCGCAAACCATCAAGTGTCGCTCGGCTGACATTTACTGGATTGGTTGTGCCGATCACTTTTGCTAACACGTTCTTTATACCAGCTGCCTCAAAAATTGCACGCATGGTGCCTCCGGCAATAATACCGGTACCCTCCGACGCCGGCCGCATCACGACTCTTGCAGCACCATGACGTCCGACTATAGCGTAGTGGAGCGTATCTCCCTTCAGACTCACCTTACTCATATTTCGCCGTGCATCTTCCATTGCTTTTTGCACGGCGACAGGCACCTCGCGGGCTTTACCACGCCCCATACCAACTCGACCATTTCCATCTCCTACTACGGTCAGCGCCGAAAAGCCAAATATCCGACCGCCCTTAACGACCTTGGAGACCCGTCGAACGTTAATTAACTGTTCGGTAAACCCTTCGCTTTCATTCACCATCTGATTTTGATTTCTTGCCATGATTAATTCGCTAACAATTATGCTAAAACTTTAGTCCACCCTCTCGAGCAGCATCTGCCATGGCTTTAACTCTACCGTGATATTTGTATCCGGAACGATCAAAAGCCACTTCTATAACACCTGCTTGCCGCGCTTTATCTGCCAGACGGGCACCCAATTTTACGGCGGCGTCGATATTTCCACCGCTCGCATGCTGCTTCTTAAAGTCAGGTTCAATCGTCGAAGCGCTGACCACGACCTGCCCGACATTCTGATCGATAATCTGGGCGTAAAAATGTCTCGGTGACTTGAACACACAAAGCCTCAGAATGCCCTGGCGTCGTATTCGGTTACGGGTCTTGGATGCGCGTCTTAGTCGTGCAACTTTTTTCTGGCTCATTATGTTTACTCTTTGACTACAGTCGCAAATGCTAGATCTTCTTCGCCTGTTTGCGGATAACATGTTCATCGGCGTATCTCACGCCTTTACCTTTATATGGCTCAGGCGGCCGGAAGCTGCGTATTTCTGCTGCGACCTGGCCCACCTTCTGTTTGTCTGCACCTTTGACAAGGACTTCCGTTTGGGTTGGTGTTTCAACCGTGATCCCATCGGGCACCTTGTAGACAACAGGGTGGGAAAATCCCAGGCTCAGTGTCAACGTTACACCCTCCGCCTGAGCACGGTATCCGATGCCTACTATGGTGAGTTTCTTCTCAAATCCAGTCGATACACCCGTTACCATATTATTGACCAGCGACCGCGTTGTACCTGCCATCGCCCGGTCGTCCTCTTTGCTGAAACTCACGCGAAGCGTATCTTCATCTTGTGCCAGTTCAATGTTTGGATATAGCGTAATACCCAACTCACCGTTCGGGCCTTTAACACTGACCAAACTGCCGTTGAGTGTGACTTCAACGCCTTTGGGCAGGTTTATCGGGTTAGCTGCGACTCTGGACATAGGAAATTAACCTCAGACTGATTGCTGTCGATCTAACAGACCGAACAGATAACCTCACCGCCAATACCTTCTGATCTTGCCTGTCGATCGGACATGACTCCTTTAGAGGTTGAAATCATAATTACACCCAGCCCACTATTTAATCTCGGCATGTCGTCTGCGCTGCAATACATCCGTCGACCTGGGCGACTAACCCTGGATAACTGTTCGATAACTGGTTCGCCATCGTGGTAACGGAGCTTTACCGCCAAGGTTTTTTTCCGATCGACCTCGTTTACCGTAAACCCCTCTACGAAACCCTCTTCTTGCAACACTTTAGCAATAGCCTCTTTAAGACCAGATGACGGCATGGAGACGTTCACTTTTTTCCGTGCGACTGCATTGCGGATCCGTGTCAACATATCGGCTATTGGGTCTGACATACTCATATTCGTCGTGCTCCCTTGCTCATCTACCAACTGGCCTTAGTAACACCAGGCGCTTCACCGCGCATCACAACTTCACGAAGTGCGCTCCTTGATAGACCAAATCTACGAAAATATCCTCTTGGTCTGCCAGTGAGTGCGCAGCGGTTTCTTTGTCGACTCTTCGAAGAATCCCGCGGCAGTTTCTGAAGATCTATCATTGCCTGCCAGCGTTCATCATAGGAAGAATCCTCGTCTATCAACTGTTGTTTGAGCTGAACCCTCTGTTTATCATAAAGTTCAGCCAGTCGGCGACGCTTTACTTCGCGTGCGACCGTAGATTTTTTTGCCATATGATTGACGTCCTTTAATTACGAAGAGGAAAGTTGAATCCCCGCAACAGAGCTTCACTTTCCTCATCGGTGATCGCCGACGTGGTGATGGTGACATCAAGCCCTCGAATTGCATCGACTTTGTCGTAGTCCACTTCGGGGAATACGATCTGTTCCTTAAGTCCCAGACTATAGTTGCCACGCCCATCAAAAGATCTGGGTGGCAGCCCACGAAAATCCCTGGCTCTCGGAAATGCAACTGAAATCAGGCGATCAAGAAATTCGTACATTCTTGCGCGTCGTAGTGTGACCTTACAACCGACTGACCATCCCTCTCGGACCTTGAAATTGGCAACTGATTTTCGTGCTTTTGTGACGATGGGTTTCTGTCCGGAAATAGCCGAGAGATCTGCAACTGCAGATTCCATCGCGTTCTTATTTACCAGCGCCTCCCCGACTCCCATGTTCAGCGTAATCTTTGTAACTCTTGGAACCTGCATAACGCTTTGGTAACCGAACTTTTCCATCAACGATGGGATCAAAGTATCCTGGTAATAACTTTCAAGCCGTGTCATGAGTATCTTTCTGAATTCCTTAACTAAAGGTCCGCCACTTCACCGTCGGATTTAAACACGCGGACCTTGCGACCATCTTCAAGCACCTTGTAGCCGACTCGGTCGGCCTTATTGGTATTAGGATTGAACAGGGCCACGTTTGATATCTGTATTGGCGCTTCTTTCTCGATGATGCCTCCAGTCTCGCCGCGGTTTGGATTCGGTTTGACGTGTTTCTTAATCACATTTACGTTGTCGACTAGAATCCGGTTATTTTCAATAATCTGAAGCACAGTACCGCGTTTGCCTTTGTCGCGACCCGCTAGAACCACAACGTCGTCACCCTTTCTAAGCTTGCTCATACGGTCACCTCACAACACTTCGGGTGCAAGAGAAATGATCCGCATGAACTGTTCAGATCTTAGCTCTCTGGTTACTGGGCCAAAGATTCGTGTCCCGATGGGCTGGTTCTGTACGTTTAACAATACAGCTGCATTACGATCAAATCTAATCAACGATCCATCTGGCCTTCGAACGCCGTGCCGAGTACGCACCACAACCGCGTTGAACAGCTCACCTTTTCTTACTCGACTGTTTGGGATTGCTTCTTTGATGGTGATTTTAATAATATCCCCAACACCAGCATAGCGTCTTTTAGAACCGCCGAGTACCTTAATGCACTGAACCCGGCGAGCACCACTGTTGTCCGCTACATCCAACATTGTTTGAACCTGAATCATTTACTTTGCCTCGATACCCTTACCGATCAAGAACCTTTACAAGGCGCCAAGATTTATTCTTCGACAATGGTCGGCATTCCTCGATGATCACGTTGTCTCCTTCACGACACTCATTCTGTTCATCATGCGCATGCATTTTGGTTGATCGACGGATATATTTTTTGTAGAACGAATGTTTGATCTGTCGAACGACCAAAACTGTAATGGTTTTGTCCATCTTGGCACTCAGAACGCTACCTTGGAATGTTCGCGTTCTTTTTGCCCTCTGACTGGTGTTCTGCTCTGTCATGCTTCAGCTCTATTAATATCATTCATTTGTGTCTTAATCCGTGCTATTTGGCGACGAATCACTTTGAACCTGGAGGGGTTGGTCATTTGCCCAGTACTGTTCTGCATACGCAGGTTGAACTGCTCCTTACGCAGTTCAAGCAACCCGGTTTCAAGTTCAGCTTTCCCCATCTGTTTGACCGCCTTGTCTGCCATATCACGCCGCCTGCCGACTTACAAAGGTAGTTCGGACTGGCAGCTTGGCGCCTGCTAGCCTAAACGCCTCTCTTGCCGACTCTTCGTCTACACCTTGAATCTCGTAGAGCACGGTACCAGGCTGAACGAGTGCTACCCAGTACTCGGGATTCCCCTTTCCTTTGCCCATTCGGACTTCTAATGGCTTTTTAGATATTGGTTTGTCAGGAAAAACCCTGATCCATACGCGGCCACCACGCTTCACATAACGGTTTATTGCCCGTCGTGCCGCCTCGATCTGGCGTGAGGTCAATCGACCGCGGTCAGTAGACTTGAGCCCATAATCGCCGAAACTGACCCGATTGCCACGCTCAGCGAGACCCCTATTGCGGCCCTTGTGCTGTTTCCTGAACTTTGTTCTTTTCGGTTGCAGCATTACGTAGTCACCTCAATCAGGCGGTTGCCCCGGACTGGGATCTCTGCGCTGACTCGACTTCAGCCTCGCCCGGCATGATCTCACCCTTGAAAATCCACACTTTGACACCGATAACACCGTAAGTTGTGTGCGCCTCGGCGAAGCCGTAGTCGACGTCTGCCCGCAAGGTATGCAACGGGACTCGGCCCTCTCGGTACCACTCTGTACGGGCTATCTCGGCACCGTTTAGCCGGCCTGCTATCATAATCTTCACGCCTTTAGCACCCAAGCGCATTGAATTCTGTACAGCCCGTTTCATGGCTCGGCGAAACATGATTCTTTTTTCCAGTTGCTGACAAACATTCTCGGCCACCAACAGAGCATCGAGCTCTGGTTTTCGAATCTCTTCTACCGCAATCTGCACTGGGACTTGGTTGTTCATAGCCAGCACCTGACGCCTTAAACGTTCTATATCCTCGCCCTTTTTGCCGATCACGATACCGGGACGACCGGTATGGATCGTCACATTTAGGTTTTCGCCGGCGCGAACAAGTTCTATCTTGCTGACAGCAGCATTGGTTAACTGCTTGCGCAGAAAAATCCGGATCTTTTGGTCGGCAACAAGATTCTTTGCATAGTGCCGACGACTGGCAAACCACTTTGCATCCCAATCACGTATAACCCCCAGGCGAAAACCGTTCGGATGTATTTTTTGCCCCATCAATCTCCCCCCCCATCTTTGTCACTCACCGCTACGGTGATATGGCTTGTCCGTTTGATAACCGGTGTTGCACGACCTTTGGCTCGAGGTCGCCAGCGTTTTAACACAGGCCCCTCATCTACTGTGATGATATTGATACGTAATTCATCTATGTCCAGGCCCTTATTATGTTCCGCATTGGCGATAGCCGACTCCAGGGTCTTGCGTATCGGGGCAGCTGCCTTTTTAGGACTAAACTGCAGGAGTTCAAGCGCCTGACCCACCGGCAGACTACGCACCTGGTCAGCGACCAGGCGGCACTTCTGCGGTGAAATCCGTATGTAGCGAGAGATAGCTCTGACTTCCATCTGCGTTCGTCCTCCCGCCTATTTCACTTTTCGGTCTGCTGCATGACCGCGGAAAGTTCGGGTAAACGCAAATTCGCCAAGCTTATGACCCACCATGTTCTCAGTGATCAGCAACGGCACATGCTGACGCCCATTGTGGACGGCAATCGTAAGACCGACAAATTCAGGCATGATGACTGATCGTCGGGACCAGGTTTTGATTGGTCGCCGTGAGCTTTCTTCGTTCGCCTTTACAATCTTGGACCAGAGATGATGATCCACGAACGGACCTTTTCGAATTGAACGAGGCATGGTTACTTCTTCCTTCTGCGGATGATCATTGTTCCAGTCCGCTTGTTATTACGTGTTCTGTAGCCTTTGGTTGGTACACCCCATGGGGTGACCGGATGCCGCCCGCCGGACGTTCTTCCTTCTCCCCCGCCATGAGGATGGTCAACCGGGTTCATTGCCACACCCCGGACCGTAGGTCGAATACCGCGCCATCGTTTTGCCCCGGCTTTACCCAACTTACGCAGTGAATTCTCGGCGTTACCCACTTCACCGATGGTCACTCGGCAGTTAACATGTACTCGTCGCATCTCGCCAGAACGCAGTCTCATTAGCGCATAGTTGCCTTCTCGTCCAAGGAACTGAACCGACGAACCCGCAGACCGAGCCAATTGAGCGCCTTTACCAGGCTTGAGTTCTACACAGTGGACCACTGTACCCACCGGGATTACACTCAGGGGCAGTGAATTTCCAGGTTGAATCGGACTGTCTTTACCAGACTGAACCTGGTCCCCCTGTGATAGACCACGCGGTGCGATGATGTAGCGCCTCTCGCCATCTCTATAAAGCAACAGTGCAATATGTGCACTTCGGTTCGGGTCATATTCGATACGCTCTATCCTCGCCGGTATACCGTCTTTTGTTCTCTTAAAATCAATAATACGGTAGTGACGTTTGTGTCCCCCGCCACGGTGCCGAACGGTGATCCGGCCCGCGTTGTTTCGTCCACTGATAGACTTCTTGGCCTCGACCAAGCCTGACTGCGGCTTGCCTTTATGCAACCCAGGCGTCACCACCCTGACCATTCCTCGTCGGCCCGGCGTAGTGGGTTTCTGTTTAACGACTGCCATAATTCCTGCCCTATTTGCTCGTTGAGTACTCAGGCACCACTTCCGAGAAAGTCGATGTCATCACCATCAGCTAACCGTACGTAGGCTTTTTTCCAGTTGGCTCGTTTTCCTGGTGTTTTCCCAAATCGTTTTATTTTGCCCCGAACATTGATCACCTGGACACCTTCAACACTGACCTCAAACAAACTCTCAACAGCTGTTTTGATCTCGTTCTTGGTGGCATCGGTTAATACCTCAAACACAACCTGCTGACCGCTCTCAGCAGCATTAGTGCTTTTTTCCGAAATAATCGGACGACGTAAAACCTGATGTAACCTTTCTACATTCATTGCAAAGACGCCTCAACTTTCCGTAACGCGTCAGCAGTAAAAATAACTGTCTCGTTGCCGACCAGGCTGGCGGGATTAACCTGCGCTGCCTCAACGACCTCGACTCTTGATAGGTTTCTGGCGGAAAGAGACACATTCTGATCATAATCAGCAGTAACCAACAACACACGACCGTTTAACCCGAGCTGAGCAAGAACATGAGTCATCTCTTTGGTTTTAGGCTGGGAAACCTGAATTTCATCGCAAACCCGAAGGCGTTCCTGACGAATCAGTTCCGACAGTATTGATCTGAGCGCCGCCCGATACATTTTGCGGTTAACTTTCTGACTATAACTTCTGGCTGTCGCTGGAAATGCCCGGCCACCTCCACGCCAGATCGGACTTCGACTTGTTCCGGCCCGCGCACGACCAGTACCCTTCTGTCGCCAGGGTTTTGAACCGCCACCGCTGACGTCGGATCTGTTTTTCTGTGAACTGGTACCTGATCGTGCACCCGACAGGTAAGCCACTACGACCTGGTGGACCAGGGGTTCACGGAAGGCAGTAGCAAAGACGTCTTCCGAGACAGCAAGTTGCTGACCCGTCGTACCGTCTAACTTGACCACAGAAAGTTCCACTGCGTATTACCTTTTAGTATTTAACTCGCTTGAACCATCGGCCCTTTGACCGAAGGTCGAATGACAACGTCAAAGCCTCGCGGCCCTGGAATTGAGCCACGAACCAAAATCAGATTGCGCTCCGCATCGATACGTACCACTTCTAGGTTCTGCTGTGTCCGGACCTTATTACCCATGTGCCCAGCCATTTTCTTTCCTTTAAAAACACGTCCTGGATCCTGGTTCTGGCCGATTGAACCAGGTTTTCGATGAGCTTTCGAGTTACCGTGGGTTGCACGACCACCCTTGAAGCCATGGCGGCGCATGACACCGGCGAAACCACGACCAATCGATGTACCAGACACATCGACTTTTTGTTCTGTTTCAAACAACGCCAGCGTAAGTACTGCACCCGCCTCGTACTGGCTTGCAATTTGGGCATCTACCCGAAACTCCCATAGACCACGACCGGGCGCTGTACCGGCCTTCGCAAAATGCCCTTTCAGCGGGTTTGTCACCCGGTTTGGCCGCCTGCTTCCTACCGTTACCTGCAAGGCACTGTACCCATCCGTATGGTCAGTCTTAACCTGAGTCACATGATTAGGTTCAACCTCAATGACGGTAACCGGCGTAGAGACGCCCGTTTCATCAAAGATCCTGGTCATTCCAACTTTGCGACCAATTAAACCCAGGGACATTTGCATTACTCCATGATATCCGGTGATGCTTAACTCAGCTTTATTTCGACATCTACACCAGCGGCAAGATCGAGTTTCATCAGCGCATCAACTGTCTTTTCCGTCGGTTCGATGATGTCCAGAATCCGTTTGTGCACACGGATTTCAAGCTGGTCTCGCGATGTCTTGTACTTGTGCGGTGAGCGGAGAAGGTTGTAACGCTCTATTCGTGTTGGCAATGGAATTGGGCCTCGAACTATTGCTCCTGTGCGACGGGCCGTATCAACAATCTCACTAGCAGAACGATCGATTATTTTATGATCGAAAGCTTTCAAGCGTATACGAATCTTCTGATTGTTGACATTATCCGCCATTCGCTTATTCCTGTGTCAGTAAAAGCTATTATCTACCCGATGATCTTAGTGACGACGCCGGCGCCCACAGTGCGACCACCTTCCCGAATAGCGAAACGTAACCCCTCTTCCATCGCTATAGGCACAATCAACTGCGCCTTCAGATTCACATTGTCACCTGGCATCACCATCTCTACCTCAGAAGGCAACTCACACTGCCCCGTCACATCCGTCGTACGAAAATAGAACTGAGGCCGATATCCCTGGAAAAACGGCGTGTGACGACCACCTTCCTCCTTCGACAAAATATAAACCTCAGCTTCAAAATGCGTGTGTGGATCGATCGAACCAGGTTCCGATAAAACCTGACCTCGTTCAACCTCTTCCCGCTTAGTACC
>Ga0315305_1000079_pt1 | contig 9533 bp, 10 predicted proteins | sample CB9_Tmax_529_MT_FD_204537 | JGI IMG/M metagenome (GOLD analysis project Ga0315305, IMG submission 204537) | Metatranscriptome of marine microbial communities from Western Arctic Ocean, Canada - CB9_Tmax_529 (Metagenome Metatranscriptome) | ecosystem: Environmental > Aquatic > Marine > Oceanic ...
GAGTCCTTCGTATCGGTAGGGGGCTCGCGGACCATGTTCTTTAACGTATCTCAGTTGATGATGGAGCCTGGCGGCTCGACTCGGATGTATGAGGTCGATGAGGATGTCCCTTCAAGGCAAGGGGACGAGGCACAACACTATGAGGGTACGGTAAAGCTATTCAAGACTGATCGGGGTATCTGGGTGAGTCTCGACCTAGACTCACAAACCTCCTGTCCTTGCAGCAGATGCCTGGAGAAATTCAGCCAGCCCATTCGCGTAGTCATAGATGAGGAGTTCTTTCCGCGCTACGATCCGCAGACCGGGCGGGCGCTGGTAGGGCTTTCCGACACTGAGGCGAACTTCAGCATCGACGCGAACCACACGCTGGACCTTTCCGAGGCCATTCGACAATACTCGACCCTGAATGTCCCGTTGAAGCCGACGTGCCGCGAAGACTGCAAAGGGATCTGTGCCGTTTGCGGCACCAACCGGAACGATGTAGAGTGCCGGTGCGACGCAGAAGTCAGAGATAGCCGGTGGGGTGTGTTATTCGATATGGCGGTGGCTGAACCGTCGAACGATCTGGGAGAAAGATAAATGGCCGTTCCGAAGAAAAAGCACTCCAAGAGTCGGACCAGGCGCAAGCGATCGCATTTCGCGCTACGCGCACCCTCGGTCTCGACCTGTCCGCAATGCCAGAGCGCAAGATTGCCACATCGGGTCTGTCCTTCCTGCGGGTACTACAACGGGCGCGAGGTTGTTCCTCAGGAGGCCGGCGCCGAGGGCTAACGCCCGAGGTACGGCCCATCGATCCGGCTGATTCCGGCTGATTAGAGAGGGGTCAAAGTGAGCTTGCGCGAGCGCACTGGAGCTCAGATTTTCCAACCATTGCCTCAAGGTGAGGATGTCGCGTACCTGTTTCCAGGGCAGGGCACCCAGACCGTCGGTATGGGCCAGGAGCTGTACGATAACTCGCCGGCGGCGAGGGCGGTGTTCCACGACGTGGACATGGCGCTGGAACGCCCACTGACCAAGCTGCTGTTCTCCGGATCGGAGGACGAGCTTCGTGAGACGATCAACGCACAGCCTGCTATCATGGCGGTCAGTCTGGCCTGTGTCGCGGCCATCCGGGAGCACCTCGGAGACGACGCCATGCCCCACCCGGCGATGGTCGCCGGGCACAGTCTCGGCGAATACACGGCTCTGGCCGTCGCGGGCGTCCTCGACGTCGGCGACACCACGAGGCTGGTCCAGGAGCGCGGACGGCTGATGCAGGAGGCGTGCGATCAGCGGCCTGGCAGCATGGCGGCGGTGCTTAACCTCGAGCAGCTGACCATGGAGGAGATCGCGAGGGAGACTGGCACCTACGTATCCAATGTGAACACGGCCGACCAGATCGTCATCAGCGGGGAACGCATGGCGGTAGCTCAGGCGCTCGACCTGGCGATGGCGCGAGGTGCTAGGAAGGTCATTCCGCTAAGCGTCGGCGGCGCCTTCCACTCAGCGCTGATGGAGCCGGCGAAGGCCGGCCTGGTGCAAGCGGTCGACAATCTGAAGTTCAAGAACCCCACCGTGCCCATCGTGGCCAACTGCACCGGCAAACCGCTGACCACCGGCGAAGAGGCCAAGCAGGAATTAATCACTCAGATTTCCAGCTGCGTACAGTGGAAACAGTCCATCGACTACATGATCGGGTCCGGCGTTTCGTCCTTTGTCGAGGTCGGACCGGGCAGGGCGCTGGCTGGTATGGTGAAGCGCATCAACAGATCGGCCGACGCAGTTAGCGTGAGCGACATCGACTCGATACTCCGTTTGAGGAGAAACTAGCGGGCCCGGGGTAGAACCGCTTCCTTGCGAGAGATGTCGACTTGAACACAGCCGCCACAACAGACGTCCGGTCACACACAGACCGCCGGAAGGCGCGCGTCGCCGCTCTTCAGGTACTATACGAGATCGATGGAGCAAGGCACGATCCGGGCCGAGTTTTCGAGAGCCGGTCAAACGAGTCTGGCCTATCGCGTCCCTCGGAAGAGTATGCCCGACGGCTCGTCGAGGGTTTCCTGGAAAACCGGGAGGAGATCGATTCGACGATATCGACCTACGCGCCGACCTGGCCCATCCGCCAGATCGCGATGGTCGACAGAAACCTTCTCAGGCTCGCGGTCTTCGAAATCGTAAAGGACGCCGAGACACCACCCAAGGTTGCGATCAACGAAGCCGTCGAAATGGCGAAGATTTACGGGGCCGACAACTCACCAAGGTTCGTCAACGGAGTGCTAGGATCGATTCTGGAAGCGATCAATTCAACAGAACAACAGACATCGAGGAGGCAGACTAATGGCGACAGTTGAAGAACGGGTGCGGGCGGTCGTTGCGGACAAGTTGAGCGTCGACGAGCCAGACGTGGTTGCCGACGCGTCGTTCACTGAAGACCTGAACGCCGACTCCCTCGACCTGGTCGAGCTGATCATGGCTTTCGAAGAAGAGTTCGGCTCCGAAGACCAGGTTCTCGAGATCTCGGACGAAGACGCCGAGGGGATCACCAACGTACAGCAGGCCATCGACTACCTGAAAGCCCACGGTGTAGAGGACGAGTAGCCGACTCTCTCTGCCCGGCTCCCGAAGCCGCTCTTCTCGAAAAAGCGACTCGACGACGCGCGAATCAGCCATCCAGCCCGGCCTGCTGAGAACGGACCTGCGCGTACACCTGGCTTGGAGGACGCGATGCCCGTCGATATGATCGTCTGCGTCAAGCAGGTGATCGATCCTGAGACGCCGGCCTCGGCGTTCCGCATCGACGCCGAAGCGAAGCAAGCCGTTCCACCCCCGGGCGTGCCCCCGGTGCTCAACGGCTTCGACGAGAACGCCGTGGAAGCGGCCCTGCGCCTGAAGGACTCCGCCGGAGGACGCGTCACCGTCCTTTCGGTAGGGGCCGACTTTACAAACGATGTGATGAAGAAGCCGCTGTCCATGGGCGCAGACGAGCTCGTGCTCCTCAAGGACCCGGCCTTCGCGAACCTCGATTCTTTCGCCACCGCCCATGCGCTGGCCGCCGCCATCGAAAAGATGGGCCGCTACGACCTGGTCCTCTGCGGCCGTCAGGCGTCGGACTGGGACAACGCCCAGGTGCCGTTGGGCCTTGCAGAGATCCTAGGCCTGCCTTGCATGACCGTGGCCCAGCACGTGGAGGTCGTCGAAGCCGGTGTGATCGTGCACCGGGCGTTGACCGACGGCTACGAGGTAGTCGAGGCCGACCTGCCTGCCCTGGTGACCGTGAGCAACGAGCTGGGTGAGCCACGCTATCCGACGCTTCGCGGAATCATGGCCGCCGGTAGAAAGACCCCGGAGGTGTGGAGCGTCTCCGACGTGGGTCTCGACCTTGCCCTCCTCGAACCCAGGATTATCGTGGACGAGCTGGAGGTCCCCGTGAGCGAGCGCGTGTGCGAGTTCATACAGGGCGAAGACGAGGCGGACGCCGGACGTCAACTGGCGCTACGACTCCGCGAGGAAAAGCTAATATAGCTGGCCGGGGCAGCCACGGTCCAGACTGATGGACCGCTGACCCGCGAATCAATTGACGGGACTATTCTATGGTTGAAATACTTGTTTTAGGCGAGCACAACGGCAACAAGCTCGACTCGATTACCGCCGAGTTGGTCTCGGCGGGCCGTAGTCTGGGCGGTGTGATATGCGTGGCCCTGCTGGGGAAAGACCTCGAAGGCCTCGCTGCGGAGGCAGCAGCGATTGGAGCGGACAAGGTCTACGTCATTGAGCACCCCTTACTAGGCGGACCGTCGATCGACGCCCGGGTCGAGGCATTCGAACAGGTATGCAGGCAGACGTCGCCAAAGGTCGTCCTAATAGGGAAGACCCTGGTGGACCGCGACATCGCTCCGAGAGTCGCCCTCAGGCTCGGCGTCGGTCTGACCCAGGAGTGTATTGAGGTGCGGACGGATGCCGAAACGGGACGGGTTCTGGCCGTCAGACCGGTATATGGAGGCAACGCGCTGGCGACCGTCACGTTCCCGGACCGCGACCCGCAGATGGCCGTCATCAGAGGCGCGGTGTACGAGCCGTACCAAACCGATGGCCCCGGGACCGGTGAGCTTGTACAGATCGAGGTAGACCTGGACCCATCCGTAACGAAGGTAAGACATGTGGAGACGGTGCGCCAGGAAGCCAAAAGAGTCCGACTCGAAGACGCCTCTATTATTGTAAGCGGCGGAAGAGGCCTCGGAGGGCCGGAACCGTTCAAGGCGTTAGAGGAATTGGCGGGGCTGCTAGATGGTGCGGTCGGCGCCTCGCGAGCCGCCACCGACGCAGGCTGGATCGACCATAGCTATCAGGTCGGACTCACCGGCAAGACCGTCACGCCTGACCTGTACATCATGATCGGCATATCGGGCGCGAGCCAGCACATGGCTGGATGCTCGGGGGCAAAGCACATCGTCGCCGTAAATCGAGACGAGGATGCCAACATATTCAAAGAAGCCACGTTCGGGGTCGTCGGCGACTGGAACAAGGTGCTGCCTTCGTTCATCGAGACCGTGCGCGAGCTAGTCGGTTAGCTACTTTAGGCGGAGACGCAGGTAGGCCACCGCCATCTTGAGCGAATAGAGGGGTGGAGCTTTTGCTAGACGGTGGATTCGTCCTGGATCTCGACGAAGTAATGAACAGTATCGGGGCCAACGACGTGATCTCGATCGCGTTCCCGACTTTCGGCAAGTCCCTGGTCGTGGATGCCAGGTCCAATGAGTCGGAGGGCCCGCTGGTACGTATAATGCCTGTGACCGGTTCGCCGCAGGAGCGAATACGTAGCCTCCGCAGAATCAGGCCCAGGTTCCCGAAGATCCATGAACTGACCGTCATACTTTGGCCACGGTTCGTCGGAGGCCTAGTCAGACTCGGCATCTGGGAACGGCTGATCGAATGGGTCGCCGCGACCGGTGATCAGGAAGCGGTCAACGCCTGCAACCAGGCGCTCGAGGAGCTAAGACGACTGGAGCGCGCCGAGCTCACCGCAGTGGTGACCGGCGAAAACTACCACACCATCTGGCCCGCCACACAGTAAAGTTCTCAGACCTTCTCTTCGTCTTCGTTGGGCTGGCCGGCAATACGCTGCACCAGGTGGCCTGGCACGGCTTCGTAGTGATCGTACTTCATCGTGAAGACGCCCCTGCCCTGGGTCTGCGACCTCAGCTCCGTCGCGTATCGGAGCATTTCCGACTGAGGCACTTCTGCTTCGATAGTGGTGGTATCGTCGCCGTTCGGGTTCATTCCCAGGATTCGAGACCGCCTGCCGTTCAGGTCGCTCATGACGTCGCCGGTGTCAGAGTCCGGCACCGTAATGCTAGCCTGCATAACGGGCTCGAGCAGTATCGGGTCCGCCAGCTTGATGCCGTCGGACAGTGCGTGTCCGCCCGCTATCTCGAAGCTGACGCCCGAGGAGTCGACGGGATGGAAACTACCGTCGAATAGAGAGGCCCGCAAGTCGACGATCGGGTAGCCGGCGATGACCCCATCTGCCAGCGCCTTTCGGCATCCCTTCTCCACCGACGGATATGTATTCGCGCGGGACGGCGCCTCCGACGACCTTCTGTTCGAACTCGAAGCCCGAGCCTCTAGGAAGCGGCGCGATCTCGAGCATAACATGCGCGAATTGGCCGTGACCGCCCGTCTGTTTCTTGTGTCGGTACTCCACCTTGCTCGACCCGTTGACGGTCTCCTTGTAAGCTACCTTAGGCGTTTGGAGCTCGATCTCCGCACCGAACTTCCGCTTCATCTTCTCGACGGCGACCTCTACGTGGGTGTCGCCGAGACCACCGAGCAGCATCTCCAGAGTGTCCGGCTCTCTCGTAACCTTGAGGGTCGGGTCTTCTTCCACGATCCTCGACACCGCGGTGGTCATCTTGTCCAGATCAGCCTTCGATTTCGGAAAGACGGCCATCTGGAACACGGGCTCGGGGAATTGGAAGTCCGGTAGCTGCAAGGGGTCTGTCCTGATTGTCAGGGTGTCGCCGGTTACCACCGAGTTGAATTTTGCAACGGCGCCAATGTCGCCCGGCACCAACTCGTCAACCGCCTCCTGCGTTTTCCCAGACACGACGAACAGCTGGGCTACCCGCTCGGCCTCCTGCTTGTTCACGTTCCAAACCTGCGAATCGCTCTTGAAAGTACCGCTGAAGACGCGGAAGTAGGAGAGCTTGCCGACGAAGGGGTCGGCCGCTGTCTTGAAGACCAGCGCCGCGAACGGGGCGGTGGGGTCCGCTGTGACTGTAACCTCTTCGTTGCTCGAAAGGCTCGTCGCCTGAACGGGAGCCGCATCCGCCGGCGACGGAAGCAGGTCTACGATCAGGTCCATCAGCTCCTTGACACCGATCTCCTGGGTAGCGGCTCCCACGAGCACGGGCACGAGTTCACCGGAGTGGACCCCCTTCTTGAGGCCCCAGGTTATCTCTTCCTTCGTCAGTGGTTCGCCTTCGAGGTATTTCGTCGCCAGCTCGTCGTCGGTCTCCGCGATCGTCTCGATCAGGCGTTCGCGGGCCGCCTCGACCGCCTCCTGGAGGTCATCCGGGACTTCCGCACCCTCATTTAGAAGACTGACCGACCCCGAAAAGCTGGCCTCCGACCCGATGGGTACCTGAAGTGGTACGCACTTTCTGCCGAAGGCCTCTTCCAGCGACTCCATGACCCGTTCGAAGTCGGCGTTTTCGCGGTCGAGCTTGTTAACGAAGACGATCCGAGGAAGAGATCGCTCTTCGGCCATCTGCCACATCTGTCGCGTGCCCACCTCGACTCCGGATGGCGCGGAGACGACTATCACTGCAGCCTCGACGACGCGGACCGCCGAGATTACCTCGCCTCTGAAGTCCGCATAGCCTGGAGTGTCCAGGACGTTGATCTTGTGGTCGCGCCAGGAACAGGGCAGGACCGAAGTCTGAATACTGGCAGTCCGCTTTTGCTCCTCTGGCTCGTAATCGGAGATGGTTGTTCCTTCGGACGTGCTCCCGAGCCTGTTGGTCCCGCCCGCGGCGAAGAACATGGCCTCGCCAAGCATCGTCTTCCCCGAACCGCTGTGTGAGAGCAGCGCTACGGTACGCAGGTTTTCAGTAGCCCCGTTAGCCATTTACTGTCTCCTGGCTGATGTTACGAGGTTAGTCCGCTTACGGCCGCGCCGAAGCAACAACCTGTCGATGAGCAACGACCGATTGGCGCCACCGGCTAACGGACGCTATCTGTCGGGGTTGCGACCGACATCTGTGCGCCGATAGCCGTCGCCCGTCAGTAGCTTTGCGGAGATCGCTGAGGGCTACGCGACGGCGCGGTGCGACAAAGAGCTACCAGCCCTTGCGGCGGTTGCCGCACTTCGCGCAGAACACGTCACGCGTCGGTGGGTTTTCGTGCCCGCACTTCTCGCACTTCCACGACATACCAAATCACCTCTATGAGCTATGTTGTGGATATTTTAGTGAAGGCGGCCTAGGCTGTCCACAGCCGAAGAGCCCGGGCAAGACATCAACCGGCCTGCAGCTAAGAAAACACAAGGGTCAAACCTTCAATTCTCTTGAAATTTTCATCGAGAGAAGCAAGGGATAGGCCATAGACGAGGACAGTCACCGCGATGAGAAGATCAAGAGCACCGGTGACGGGGCCCTTTCGAAGGAGCTTGGTTTTCTCCTCCCCATACCTCATACCTCCGGCGACGTCTTGGGGGTCACCCAAGACCGTGACAGCGCTCAGGAAATCCTTGAGGGCGCTTTCATTAGCCTCAGGTAGGTTGGAACGAAAAACGCCTTCGTAGAGCTCCGCCACCGACACAATGCTGACCGCCAAACCTTCTTGCTGGAGCTCCTGGATACAAGAGCCGATCTCTGGGTTGCCGCGGAGACACTCTACGATCCAGGTGGTGTCCAGAAGGTACTTCACAGTCCTAGAGGCTTAAACCTCGGCCCGGCTCATGGGAGGCTGCGTAGAGGTCCCTGAGATACGCGTCAAATCGAGCGTGTTTTCCACCCCCCCCCCACTGCCGCTCTGGCAAGGTTCTCTTCGGCGGGGGCGGTTTTACCGTCTCCTCCAACAGTGATGGTGAGCTCGTCGCCTTCCCTGAGGTTCACGGCCTCCAAGGGCTCTATCTTGCCCTCGGTAAACCTGGCTCTGACTTTCCTTGTCATGGTATTGGCCCCTTTGAGGATGCTTATCGACACTTGTAGCGAATCTGCACCTGACTCATCTCCGTTGTAGCTCGATTACCCGAATCTGGCAAGTGGGCCGTCATCTGTTCGAGAAGGCGCCACCTAGCTGACCGTGGTACCTCTCTCTGCTACCAGTTCGTAAACGCGCCGTCGTTACGCCGGAGCAATGGCGGCCACCCGCCGGGCCTGATCCTGCGGGACTCCGCCGCAGCCTCGTCGAACTCGACGCCGAACCCAGGGCGATCTGAAGGAAAGGCATAGCCGTCGCTCCATTCGATCTGCCCGGGGAACACATCCATATCGGTGCTGCCGGGCCGCCTCGGCATCTCCAGGACGCCGACGTTGGTCGTCGCCATGCACAGGGCCAGGCAAGCGGCGGAGCTTACCGGGCCAAGCGGGTTGTGGGGGGCAATGTCGATGTAGTGCGTCTCGGCCCAGTGGGCGATCTTCAGCGCCTCGGTCAGCCCACCGACGTTGCATAGGTCGATTCGGGCGTAGCTGATCAACTCCTCTTCGATTACCTCGCGGAAGGACCATTTGCTGGCCCACTGCTCGCCTGCCGCCAGTGGGACCCGGACCTGTCGTGCCAGCGTCCGGTAGCTTGCCGGGTTTTCGGCCCGCAGCGGGTCTTCAATAAAGAAGGGCTTGTACGGCTCCAGGTCTCGGCACAGCGATGTTACGTGGGCCGTGTCCAGCCTCGTGTGAACGTCGAAGCATATCTGGATGCCCGGCCCAACTACCTCCCGCACCCGCGCCATTTGCTCTTCGGCGATCCGTATTGAATCCACGGGCTCCAGGAGGCCTTCGGTCCCCGACTCGTGCTCCAACCCTGACTCCGGCTGGCCCCAACGCACGAAGCGCCAGCCTTCGGCGACCGCACGTTCACAGTTCTCGACCAGCTCGGCGATGTCCTTGCCCTGACAATGCGGGTAGCAGACCACCTTGTCCCGGACAGGCCCGCCCAGGAGCTTGTAGACCGGCATGCCCAGCGCCTTGCCCTTGATGTCCCAGAGGGCAAGGTCGATGGCGCTGATGGCACACGAATAGACTCGGTCAGCAGGGTAAAAAGAGCCGCGGAACATGTGCTGCCACAGCCGCTCCGTACTGAAAGGGTCCTGCCCGACGACGAGTTCGGAAAGGTGCTCGACGGCCTTTTCTATCGAGGCGCCCCAGTACCGGACTCCGGACTCGCCCAGTCCGTAAATACCGGCGTCCGTCTCAACTTTCACAATAAAGAAGCCACGACCGGCCTCCGAAGCGATAGCCGAGCTCTCGATTCCCGTGACCTTCATCTCTTGTCCTCCAGACGGCGAACGTGGCGCGCACCTTATCGGAGCATGCGTACCCGGTCAAGGTACA
>Ga0315305_1000081_pt1 | contig 9432 bp, 1 predicted proteins | sample CB9_Tmax_529_MT_FD_204537 | JGI IMG/M metagenome (GOLD analysis project Ga0315305, IMG submission 204537) | Metatranscriptome of marine microbial communities from Western Arctic Ocean, Canada - CB9_Tmax_529 (Metagenome Metatranscriptome) | ecosystem: Environmental > Aquatic > Marine > Oceanic ...
TACCGTTTCCCCACTATTAAACCCCTCCCTAGCTTCCGTCGCGGTCACGTCCCCAGGCACATTGATAACGAAAAAGCCGGAACTGGTAGTGGTAGTTTTCAGCTTGATGATGTTGCCATTGTCGTTAAACCTGGCACTTACATATGTGCCATTGGGGGCTGCACTTCCTCCCAGAGATACTGCCCCAGACGCGCGCATAGGAGCGACTGGCGCCTGAGCCACGACGTTAGCAGGCAAAAGAGCTAGTAGCGCACCTGCGACAACGATAATCCTTAGTAATACTTTGCTTCTTATGCTCAACGCGTACCTATAATAACAACTTCATCAAGTTAACGGGGCCTGCCGTCGTTCTGTAACCTTTCCGACGGCAAGCCCCTTACATATGTTTCCCTCGGGTCCCCCTGACAGATTACCCGTAGTTGCAATCCTTATGATTACGGCGTTATCACGCCTTCCTCCGTGCTGTAAAGCCAGAAACCTTGGGTTGGCTCCATGTCCTCAGCGGAAAATACACGGGTGAAGTGACCAAGTTCGAACCTGGGATCATCGCGCTCTTCTCCCTGTCCAGCGATCGGGAAGTCAATAAAGTTATCAAATCGTAGCAAGGATGACCACCCTGCGCTATCGCCTCGTCCCAACGCCGAGAGGTATTCATTCGCGGTAAGTGTTTTTTCGGAGTGGAACCCCACAAGGTTCCAGCCCGAAACCACGTCGTAGACCGGCGGGGCTTCAGCACCTCTCCGTAGGAACACTCCTGTGTAGGCGAAGTTCTCAACCTGTGGTGTCTCTTGAGACAACCCTGGTAGTGGGTCTGAGTACTCGTATTGATCATCGTCCGTGATCCACCAGTATCCCCTTCCGGTGTCCAGGTCCAACAAGTCGTCCACATCTCCGCCCGCAGGTGTGTACACCTTCCATCGGTCCTCCACACCTTCATTAGTCAAAGTAGCATCGTAGTACCAGATTGCCTCGGTAATCTCACCGACTCTCTGGTTTCCTTCCATGAGCCTTGCCAAGTTTCCATCAGCCGCATCATCCGGTATGAGAGGCAAGCTGATGAGGTTCTCCCCTGGCATCAAACCAATGTTGATAGCTGACAGTGACGCCGTGATTGTCGCTGTTACAGTTGCATAAGTCGAGTTGCCCGCGCTATCAGCAATACGTACCGGGATTTCGAAGCTCCCTGGCAACTGCAGGGAAGGCACTACGGTCGGGTAGAGCCATTCACCCGTGGCACCCCATGAATCTCGTACCGCCTCAGGTATATCCTCCGGTCTCACGAATGGTGATACGGCCACGTTGCCATTCTCGTCTTCCTGTTCACCTTCACATGGGTCATTCTCTTGGGCGATTTCGTTGTCCCAGATGACTTCCACGCACTTCACATCAGACGCCGCGTCTCCAGCATTAATCTGGAATATCAGCGGGTCTCCAGCTCTAGCAGAGCTTACACCCACTGGGTAGACCGTGCCTAGTGGCGTGTAGGTCGGCCCGAGGGTGTCCAAGAAGATCAGGGCTGATGCAGACCCTATACGTCCTGCACCATCCGTCACCTCTACAGTCACCAGGTTATCGCCTTCAGCCAGATTGACATTGATTTCAAACGAACCCGTGGCGGACGGTGACTTATCCACGTAAGGAGTTGTAGTACCCACAACAGTAGTGACCTTCATCTGGAGGAATGTCGCGTTCAACTCCTCGAATCCACCCGTCACCGTGTACTGTGTGGACGACGTGATTATGTCCGGTACATCCGGATCTTCAACGATGTCCTGGTCCATCGTTATCAATGGCTCGATCGTGTCCAGGAACACAATAATAGTATCAGCATCAGTCACAGTGCTGTCGTATGGTATCACTGCCTGAAGCGTAATGGAGTTGGAGCCTTCAGCTATCTCAAACGAGGCCACCCCATCCTCGACTGTGGCCGATGCAGACGCCGCGCTGCTCTCTCCAGTAATTGAAACGTTGTCTATGTACCATCCCTCCATCTGGTTGACAGCACCGTCAATAGTGTCAAACCTGAACCTGATATCAAGCACCGTGTCTTCGTCAAATGCCCCCTCCAGGTCAATAAACACAGGTTCCCATATAGGAGCGAATGTTGGCTCACAGTAGGGAGGACACCCTCCCACACCAAACTGGGCCGGCTGGAACATCGCGTTAGCAGATTGTATGGGCTTAGTAAAATAGCTGGCATGAGCGTTGTCCGGTTCGTCCGCGCTTTCGCCTGGAGCTATGATCTGGGCTATAGCCAACCACCCAGAGTCGTCCTCATCGTCCCCCTGGATGTCCACCTCAACCCACTTCTGGTCATATGCCGGGAATGTCTCCGTATTGTACCAAGCGTTAAATTGCAACGCTGTCCCGGATTTTACAGTTATGCTTTCGGCGATGGTCAGCGTACCAGAGTTCGGTTCGCCAGAGGTATCATAGTCACCATCACCTTGTACATCACTTGCATAGTGCCATGAACATGGGCCAGACATGGCCTTACCATCGCAGTCAATATGCCATCCCACTTCGCTAGATGAATTGGTTATCTCCCACTTATTTTCGCTAACCTCTCCATCATCTGCACTGTCACCAAATACTTCACCAGTAGCCAACTCCGCTCCCAGTATCACCTGTGTTACAGACGGGTCATCGACCGTAAAGCTCACTGCTATGGTCGGTGTATCGACTGTGACACCTGTAGCAGGACTTGTAATGGCTATATCAACAGACGTAGCCTTCACCAGTTCAAATGACTCCAGCGAACTGCCGATTGTCGTGGTCTGGGGATCCTCAGCATCCACTGAGGAGTTATATATTGTGGTCAGCTGCGCGGTGTAAGATCCATACGTGCTAGGCTCAGGCACGTTTGTATCGAATACTGCCTCCCGTACCTCATCATTGCCCCCATCTGTCAAGAACAGGAACGAGCACGGGGCAGGGGATTGCGAGCATGACACATCTAGATAAGCTAACCCAGTTACATCCTGCGCGCCCTGTAGCATATTGGACTGACCAGTACCATTTCCTGCCGAATCAAACAATATCAACTTAGACCCACCACCCGTATGTTTCAGGGCTGCCACTGAGTTTAACTCACTTACGTAAAGCAGCGACTCGAAACCAGTCTGACCTCCGCCACCCTGAGCATACACGGTCTCGGACGGGTTGTTCGACGAGTTACCATCGTCACTCAGGTAATCCACATCGTAGGAGAACCACCCATGGTGATAGTTGTTTGCAACGAGCAGCTCGATTGATCCATCACCCGGGTCCACATACGTCATGCCCGTGATATCGCCAGCATCACCACCCTGAAAATCTACGTTATATGTGGCCTGCAATACGCCACCCATACTCATTTTATACAATTTGGCACCGGGACCATTACAGAACGGGTCACACTCGCTCATCTCCCGGCCTCCCAACCAGATGCTGTCATCAAACACCGTGATCCCGCCAATGTCATCCGCAGGAGCCATGAAGTTAGAAATCAACGTTCCGCTGGGTGATAGCACGGCAATCCAGTCCTTGGGTGAGGCATCAACCACCGCGTACAGGTTGGTACCATTCGTGGCCATCCCCTTTGGAGTTTGGGTGATATCCACCTCCGGATCAGGTATCGCCGCTACAAATATAGTATCTGTTGTATCCTCGGCCACATAAATGACCTTGTCTATTATAGTCATACCCTGAATATCCCCTATAGACAGGTCCCATGACTCCATAGATGGGATGCCTTGAGTGTTCATGGCCTCAAATTCCCACTGGGCAATCTCCGTGCCATCAGCGAAAAATACCTCGACCACTCCAGACGATAACGTCCGGATTGCCATAGCGGTCTTCCCAGACCCTCCGCTGTACATAGCACTGCCGTCATCATCGAAATCCCCGTCTAGATCTACTGCAGGGTTCCACGATGGGCCGTTAACACCTAGAACCAGCATATCATCCAGGGCAGCGAGACCGCCCAAGGACGGCATATTACCACCGAAACCTGGGATATTCTGCAGTTGGAATTCGTCTCCCACATCTGCCTGTCCAGTCGTAGCATTAACGGGAACTATCTTCTTGTCATCGTTACCACAGCAGTTATCTTCTGTGTAGCTGACATACAGCCTGCCGTCCTCGTTCGAATAAGCAATCGCATTTGTGTTAGCTGACACTGTTTCCTGGATCCCGGAGACGCCGAATGCAGTGACGAGATTCCCGTCGAGGTCCGTCTTTATAATGTTGTCCCCACTGTCACCATCAACCAGTATATAGAGGGAATCACCGTCAGTTGTCAGGCCTGTCGGGTTTGAATCAGGTGGGGGTATGGATGCCCTGTATATGGCATCCGTCGCGTCATCGGCGATGTAAATAACATCTCCGACGAAAGTCAGTCCATTCATTTCCATAGGCACAGGATCCCCAAGTTCATCCACACCAACCAAGCCACTAAAATCTAGTCTCTCAATAGAGTCTCTACCATTGTTGTATGCACCAATCTCGTCGCCGGTACCTACGAATATATGATTCTTGGAACTTCGGTGGGCAATGTTATCAGCACCATTCCCTTCGAACGGCCCCCCATTCAGGAAGTCGCTATCATGTGGTCCATCCTGATCTCCATTGGAGTTAAAGGAAGAAATCTTTCCTTCTCCGTCACCAACCGCTAGGAGATACGATTCCCCACCCTGGCTTACGCTGGTCAACCCACCAGGATCTAGCGGGCAGCAGCCTTGCATAGGAATCTCGGCTGCCGTATTCACATCAAATGCACCGGTGATGGGGTTCACTTCAACCACCTGGCCCACGTCCCCGCAGCAATTACTTTCTGACATGTAGGCATACCAGAGGGAGTTTTCCCAGTAGGTGAGTCCCAAAGTATTGTCACTTGGCGCGTCAAAGGAACTCACCAGAGCCCCTGTGTCCGCGTCCAGTTTGAGAATCTTATCATTACCCGCTGTGCCCTGTGTGACCACCCAGAGATTGGTACCGTCATAAGCCATGGCTCTGGGATTAGTTGTCTCCCCCCTGGGGAGAGAGGCAATAAATATCTTGTCTGTTTCGTCGTCTGCCACGTATATGACATCGTTGACGTTATCGAATGTCAGGGCTTGAATGTCAAGAGGAGTTGTTCCGTCGCTTGTCAGGTCAAAACCGAAGCTTGATATCGAATTCAGGTCAGAGTTGTAAGCGCCCAAGCGATCGTCTTTACCAACAAAATACTGGGTTTTCGCCGAGCGGTATGCTAGATTCTTGCTCCCATTACTAAAGGGGCCGCCGTCCATGTTCTGGTTGTTGTACGGACCTTCCTTGTCCCCATCAGTGTCAAAGGACACCATGCGTCCCTCACCGTCACCTACCGCTACCAGCTGATTTCCATTGTTCGTAAACCCGCCAGCATTAAGAGGACAGCACCCATCTATTGGCACCTCATTAGCATCACCCAAGTCGTAGACCCCCGTAGTGGGATTAACTTCCACGAACTTGTTCTCATCGCCGCCGTGCTCTGAAGACGTGACATAGTTAAGCCACAGAGCATTTTCGAAATAGGTCATACCTACCGTGTCGTCATTGGGGGCGTCGAAAGAGCTCACTAGAGCGCCCGTATCCGCGTTCAGCTTGAGAATCTTATCATTGCCAGTCGTACCCTCAGTGACTAGCCAAAGGTTGGTGCCGTCATGGGCCATAGCCTTGGGGTTAGTCGTCTCCCCGGTTGGCAGGGAAGCCACATAAATATAATCTGTTTCGTCGTCTGCTATGTATATTATGTCGTCGGTGTTATTGAAAGTAAGGGCCTTGATCTCCAATTCCGTGGTTCCATCACTTGTAAGGTCCCACTCCATAGAAGAGACACTGGACATACCACTGTTAAATGCCTGGAGTGTCTCGTCTTTCGCGGCAAAGTACTGTGACTTAGCACTGCGATATGCTAAGGCATCGGCACCGCTATTCAAGGCATCCGCGTCTTGATTATTGAAGGGACCATCCTGGTCTCCGCCGTCATCAAAGGAGTAGGTCCGCCCCTCACCACCTCCGAAGGCCACAAACACGGAACCATTATGGGTAAGTGCCCCGCCAACGAGGCTGTGCCCTTGCATTTCATAGGTCTCAGCATCGCCAAGATCGAAGCTGCCATCAGATGGGTCTACCGCAACAAAGGAGCTCTGATCGCCGGAGCAGCAGGTCTCTGAAGTATAGGCAACCCACAGCAGGCTGTCCGCGTATGTCATACCAACGGTGTCGTCATTGGGAGCATCATAGGAACTCACCAGTGCACCAGTATCAGGGTTAAGCTTGAGCAACTTGTCGGTACCAGCAGTACCCTCTGTTATCACCCATAGGTTGGTGCCATCATAGGCCATGGCCTTGGGATTCTGGGTCTCACCAGTGGGCATCATGGCTGTATAAATATAATCAGTCTCATCGTCCGCTATATAAATGACGTCGTTGGTGTTATCGAAGGCAACGCCCATGATATCCATCTCTTCGGAATCGGACTCCATATCAAACTGGAAGTCGGAAATCACTTTGAGAGATGAGTCCCACGCAATGAGCTCCTCGTCCTTGGCCCTGAAGAACTGGTCCTTCGCGGTTCTGTATGCGAATCCATTGACTCCATTCTCCTGATCGCAGCATTCAAAATCTGTGGACTCGATCTCCCCCTCGTCACCCTCTGTGTCGAAGGATACCACCTGGCGACCAGTACCCTGTGCTATCAGCTCATCTCCGTCTTGAGTAAGGCCGCTGATTTGGCTACCACAACATCCTGAGAATGGAACGTTAAACGCGTCGTCCAGATCATATGCCCCGGTAGTGGGATTAACCTCGACCACCTTGGGGGTATTGCCATCATTGTAGGCTAGCCAGAGGGCGTTCTCCAGGTAGGCCATACCAACAATGCTATCGTTCGGAGCATTCATAGACGCCTCTAGTGCTCCGGTCGAAGAGTTCAGTTTCAGTATCTTATCCTCACCCATTTCACCATCGGTCACAACCCACAGGTACCCACCACCGAAGGCCAAGGCTACGGGATCTGTAGTCTCACCACTAGGTATAGATGCCTTGTATATCTTGTCATTGACATCATCAACCATGTAGACAATGGAATTGTCATCATCGAACGCGAGTCCCATGATTTCCAGGTCGGCGCTATCGACCTCGAGGTCCCACGACATGCCGTCGATGTCCTTTAAGCTGGCATCCATAGCAACCAGCTCTCCACCCTTGGCCCCAAACCACTGAGCCTTGGAACTTCGGTATGTCAGAGCGTTGGCCCCGTTGCTTAGTTCAGGATCCCCACCATCCCCACCTTCGAGGTTCACGTCAACATCAGCACCACTTCCGTTACTGGTCTTGAAGGATTTCACCTTGGGTCTCCAGCCGTCGTTGCTGTTGTTTATCAGGAAGACATCGTCACCATCAGTGCTCATGCCACCATAAGACGAATAGCAACAACCAGGACTCTTTGCACTTCCTATTATTGCCCCTGTTTCCTCGTTAACCTCCACGAACTTCGGATGATCGCCATTAGAATTATCGTAGTAGAAGACCCACAAGCTATCATCCAGGAAGGTTAAACCCCTAGCATAGGCGCTCGGCGCGTCATAGGAAGACACAAGGCTGCCATCTGTCGCGCTTAATTTCAGTAGAGTGTCCACGCCACCGGCATCATTGTCCGTGATTACCCAGATGTAGGTTCCATCAAACGTCATGCCAGTCGGTGTGGTGGTTATGCCAGACGGTGCCGCTGTTTTATAGACCTTACTCGAGTCCGCAAGGTACAGTACGCCATTAACCACCACCGCACCCCTTATGCTACTCAAAGTAGGAGATGCGGTGTAGCTAGCCCCCCGGTCGGCACTATCGTTGACGCTGTGCACGGTCCCGCTATTGGCTGTGAAGAAACCGGCTGCCAAAGCGTTGGTCTGATTGCCGCAATTGTCCGAGTTAATGTTCTGCTCATGATTACCATTGGAATTGAATACCACGAGCTCACAGTGTTGATCTGTTATACCAACGATATCACCATCATCGACAGTCAGTCCTGTGATTGTCCCACTTGGATTAGTGAAACTGGCAGTCTGTGCACCAGTTGAGTCATTAAGTACGAAAATCTTGCGGTCGCACCCGCTTTCATTACATATCTCATCCGCGTCAGCCACATAAAGCTTGTCATTCAGCCACGTAATCGCCTTGAAGTTTCGACCCCCCTGACCAGCGTCGGGGAGTGCAGCCATGCCTGAGGTACCAAAAGTAGTGTCCAGAACACCGGATGCGTTTACCTTGATTACCACGTCCTCATCAGATCCGTCATCCACCACCGCGAAGAAGTCTGTACCATCGCTGGTCAAACCGCGGATCGTGGAATCAACACCAAGAAGTGTGGTCGCTGTGACAATGTCAAAAGCCTCAGCCACTGTTGGCAATTCCGACACCCCGGCTGGGAGGGCAGGCGAGGCGTCCGGTATGGATCCTACCTCGGTAGGCGTCGGAAGTTCTGCTGGGTCTGGAGTCCCTGAAGTAGCCAGTGGAATGGCGTTGGCAAGAGCGGTGCTATCTTCGAGAAACGTGTCGTTCTCATCAACCGCTGTAGCAAGCGGAATCTGATTGGCTAAAGCAGTGATCGTACCCAATGCCGCGATTGCAGGCGATCCCGAAGTAGCAGTTGGGATATCATTCGCCAAGGCCGTCAATGTAGGCATTTCCGCAGGGTCAGGGTCACCGGAAGTTGCAAGCGGAATGCGGTTCGCCAGAATCTCCAGAGACGGCAGCCCATCAGGAGCATTAGGATCTACAGACTCTATAGGCGGAATGGAAAAGAGTGATGTAATTGCGGGCATATCATCAGGAAGGTTCGGGTCACGTTCTGGAAGGGTGATTTGCGGGATGTCAAAACTGGGGCCTGTTGCTGGCAGGAGCGTGTACTCTGGAGCAGGGTCAAGGAAAATTGGTGGTGTCCAGTTCACTGTGTAATCTAAGACTGCACTATCCCCCACACCATTGAACCCGTAGCCATAGCCGTAGCCATAACCATACCCCAAGAACCCAAAACCGTACGCGACGTTGCTGTATTCTACATCAATACTGAGTTCACCTGAGCCGGCAGGCGAACAGTCTACTACCTGGTTGGTGCCCTCATCGAGAGGCATGGTAGCACTGCAAGGCTGAGGCCCATCAATAACCACGCCAACACTCTGAACTTGTATGAACTCACTATCGTTTAGTGCGACAGAGCCAGACAACTCGATTGTGGAGCCCAGCAGATAACCCCCAGCAGGCTCATCGTCTTGGATGGAGAGAGAGATACCCTTCACACCACCCGGGAACAGCAGTAAGAAGCTTAGAGCAACTGCCGCGAGTGCCGTCGAAAATAATAGTCTACGTCGCACGTCCGTCATGGGAACCTCCAAATAGGCCTCAAATCAATCAATCCTACAACGTTCAGAA
>Ga0315305_1000082_pt1 | contig 9396 bp, 16 predicted proteins | sample CB9_Tmax_529_MT_FD_204537 | JGI IMG/M metagenome (GOLD analysis project Ga0315305, IMG submission 204537) | Metatranscriptome of marine microbial communities from Western Arctic Ocean, Canada - CB9_Tmax_529 (Metagenome Metatranscriptome) | ecosystem: Environmental > Aquatic > Marine > Oceanic ...
ATTTCAAAGTCACCCGGAGCCATGATGTCGCCAGCGGTGACCTCTCCCTCACCAGAGACCTCAAGCCTTAGCTTGCCGGGACGATCTGTCAACGCTTTAAGACGTATGGCCTTGAAGCTGAGGAGCAGATCCGTAACCTCTTCTTTGACATGGGGGATAGTGGAATACTCGTGAGTCACGCCCTCTATCTTCACCCACGTCACTGCCGTCCCTGGGATGGAACTGAGCAGAACCCGCCTCAGGGGGTTACCCAAGGTCACGCCGTACCCGCGCTCCAGGGGACCAATACTAAATTTCCCATACCCATCACTCAGCTCTTCAGCTTTGATCTCTGGTCTGGGTGCCTCTACGATTTCAACCGGATCCAGGGTCATTCCCAACGCCTCCTGCACTGTGGCAGCCTCCTTCACCTACTTAGAGTAGAATTCCACAATCAACCGCGTCTCCACACCCGTGTCTATGTCTGCGGGTTCCGGCAGGCGCAGTATGTTACCCTTCATTACGCCGACATCCAAGCTGAGCCACTGCGGAACATTCTTGCGTGGTATCCCAGCAGCCATGACCTTCGCAAACTCTTTCTCCTGGCTCGATCCCTTCCAACCAACCTCTTCACCGGGCTTCACCCGATACGATGGAATGTTGACCTTGTGCCCAGCAACTGTAATGTGCCCATGACTCACCAGCTGGCGCGCCTGGTCCCGTGATTCGGCGAAGTCCAACCGAAACACCACATTGTCCAAACGCCTCTCCAACAGCTGGAGCAGTACATCACCAGTTGCCTGTGAAGCCTTCTGTGCCTGCTCGATGTATCGGCGGAACTGGCGCTCCAGAACTCCGTAAATCACCTTGACCTTCTGCTTCTCACGAAGCTGAACGCCCCAATCGCTGGTTCTGCGGCGCCGTTGGAACACCTGGCCGGGTGGATTGCGCCGGCGCTCCACACCGCACTTGGGTGTAAAGCACCTCTCCCCTTTGAGGAACAGCTTCTCTCCCGCCCGTCTGCACAGGCGGCAGTCCGCTCCGGTATATCTCGCCATGCTCTCTCCTACACTCGTCTCTTCTTGGGGGGGCGACACCCGTTATGAGGCACCGGTGTCACGTCCCGTATGCTGGCCACACTGATCCCCGCGGCTTGAAGAGCCCGGATGGCGGCCTCCCGCCCTGAACCTGGGCCTTTGATGAACACATCCACCCGCCGGAGGCCATGCTCCATACCTCGCCTAGCCGCCATCTCACCGGCGCGTTGAGCGGCGAACGCCGTCCCCTTACGCGCACCCTTGAACCCCGCGATACCGGAACTGCCTGAGGCAATAACATTACCATCAGGGTCTGTAAGCGTAATGAGCGTATTGTTGAATGTGGATCGGATGTAAGCCTTTCCCTGAGGAATCGACTTTCGCTCTCGCCTGCGCGGCCTTGCTCTTGTTCGTGCCATCAACTGTTTCCTTTACTACTACCTGGCCGTTCTGCGTCGCCCTGCGACAGTCTTGCGAGCACCCCGTTTGGTGCGTGCATTCGTCTTCGTCCTTTGCCCGTGCGCGGGCAGGCCGCGGCGGTGACGTAGGCCCCTGTAGGAACCTATGTCCATAAGCCGCCGGATATTCATATTCACTTCACGGCGAAGGTCTCCCTCAACCTTGTACTCCTTATCCACTATCTCCCGTATCAGGTTCAGGTCTGCCTCAACCAAATCCCGGACGCGTGGATTATCAGCCACTCCAGCCGTCTGGAGCACCTTGAGCGCCAGCGTGGGCCCAATGCCGTAAATCCGCTGGATCGCCACCTCCACCCGTTTGTTGTCCGGTACGTCCACACCGGCTATACGTGCCATACTGTCAGCCTCCTGAAACGGCTATCCCTGACGCTGCACATGCCTAGCATTCTCGCAAATGATGCGAACCACGCCGTGGCGTCGGATAACTTTGCACTTGGCGCACCGCTTTTTTACCGAAGCTCCAACTTTCATATGTAACCCTTCGCCCTAGCGGAACCTGAATGTCACACGCCCGCGCGTGAGATCGTACGGTGAAAGTTCCACTAGCACCCGGTCACCTGGCAACACTCTGATGAAATGCATCCGCATCTTCCCAGAGATGTGACCTAGTACCATGTGCCCATTGGCAAGCTCCACCCGGAACACTGCATTGGGCAGTGCCTCCGTCACCGTACCTTCTACCTCTATGGCCTCTTTTTTCGCCATAACCTATATCACCTTACGGAGCCGTTTCGCGCCGTGAGCACCTCTGGCCCTTCTTCCGTAATGGCCAAGGTATGTTCATAGTGAGCCGATATTTTCCCATCAGCAGTTTCAACCGTCCAGCCATCATCCAGCGCCCTAGTCTGCCAGGTACCAAGGTTCAGCATAGGCTCTATCGCTATCACCATGCCCGCCCTCAGCAGGGGCCCCTTGCCTGGATCACCGTAGTTGGGTATGGAGGGCTCTTCATGGAGAGCGCGGCCCACACCGTGGCCCACGTACTCCCGAACGACACCGTAACCCTGCGCCTCCGCATACCGCTGCACCGCCGCTCCTATGTCTCCCACGCGTTTTCCCACCGTGGCCTGCTCAATCCCCTTCTCCAGACTCAGACGTGTCGCCTCTATCAGCTGTTCAGCCTCATGGGTCACATTTCCAACTCCAACCGTCACCGCTGAGTCTGAAAAATAGCCGTCCACAATAGCCCCTACATCCATGCTGACAACGTCCCCATCCCTGATAATCAGGTCACCTGGAATACCATGGACTATCTCCTGGTTCAATGAAACACATATCGTGGCCGGGAACCCCCTGTACCCCTTGAATGCCGGGAGGGCGCCCAGGCGCTTGATCTCTCTGCTGGCGATAGCATCCAACTCTCGGGTCTTCATACCCGGCTGAATAGACGCCATGAGCAACTCGATCGTGGTGGCCACCACCTGACCGGCCTCGCGCATCGTATCTATCTCCTGGACCGACTTGATAGTGATGCCGCTCAGATCAGGCTCCGCGATCTCTATGCTAGGTAAATGTTTTCTTTCCATAATCGCCAACCATTGTACCGCAGGGAAGGGACTTTTCCAAAAAGGATCAGCCCGCAGCCCTATTCGTGGTGCCAACGACCCGTCTATCCAGGATGCAGATAGCCTCCCTGTGCACCTCATCCGCTGTGCGCTCACCATCAATCTTTACCAGTTTGTTAGTCTGCACGTAATAATCCGCCAACTCCTCAAGTCCAGGCCTCTGGATCTGCAGGCGCTTCCTGACCACCTCTGGTTCGTCATCCGCACGCTGGTGCAGCTCCACACCGCAGTCTGGGCAGCGACTATCTTCCGAAGGCAGGTCATCCTTACTAAAGGGGGTGCCGCAATCCCTACAGTTCAACCGACTACTCAACCGGCGCACAAGCTCCTCCTCGCTCACCACAACGCACAGGGCCAGGTCCAGCCCATCACTCGCCAAAGCATCGTCCAGAACCTTGGCCTGCTCAAGGTTCCGCGGGAAGCCGTCCAGGATGAACCCCTCTGAGGCATCCTCCTTGCCTAGGCGCTCTAACAGCATCCGGATCGTGACATTGTCGGGAACCAGTTCGCCACGGTCCATGTACCCCTTGGCGAGCAGCCCAAGCTCCGTGCCCTGGGACTGTTGGTTCCGAAACAGTTCGCCTGAAGCCACGTGTGGCACCCCCAGGCGCTCTGACAACAGCTTCGCCTGAGTGCCTTTACCCGCTCCAGCCAGGCCAAGGAGGACCAACCTCATATGCTCACCTATTTCAGGAACCCTTCATAGTTACGCATAAGTAGCTGTGACTCCAGCTGCCTCATGGTATCCAGCGCAACCCCTACCATGATTAGCAGGCTGGCGCCGCTGAGTTGCAAGGCGCGAACCTGGGTAATCTCGGTAGCGAAGTACGGCAGTATGGCAACCAACCCCAGGAAAACGGCGCCACCCCATGTGACGCGGATGATTATCCGATTCAGGTATTCCGCCGTGGGACGGCCAGGGCGAATACCTGGGATGAAGCCGCCGTTCTTTTGTAGATTCTCGGCCAGGTTCTGCTGCTGGAACACCACCATGGTATAGAAGAAGGTGAACCCCATGACCAGGAAGAACACCATTATCCAGTAGGTGAGCGCTGTGGGTGACAGGGAGGTGTTGAAGAACCGCGATATCCCGGATACCACAGACGAACTGCTCCCGGCAAAATAGCTGGCTATATAGGAAGGCAGAATCATTATGGAGAAGGCAAATATGATAGGGATCATTCCAGCGGAGTTGACCCGTACCGGAAGGAAGGTTGTTCCGGACTGTCTGTACATACGGCCACCACGGAATATGCTGCGGCCGTACTGAACCGGAACACGCCGCTGAGCCTCCGTGAACAGCACTATGAGATATACGATGAGCACTCCCATGAGGACAAGCAGCAACAGGCCGCCAAGGTTGCCTCTCTCCAGGAATCCCTGGCCCACCAACTCCGGGAACTGGGCCACAATACCGGCGAATATGATGATGGATATACCGTTACCTATCCCCCGTTCCGTGATCAGCTCACCAAGCCATACCAGAAACACAGACCCAGCGGCCATGGACAGTACCATGGTCACGCTGGTCAGCCCCAACCCACCTGAAAACCCAGTACCTACCAGGCCGCCAGCCCTGCCTATGATGGAAAGTTGTCCAAAGCCCTGAGCAACGGCTATGGGCACCATGAGGTAGTGGGTGAACTGGTTCATGCGCTGTCGCCCTGACTCCCCCTCCTTAGCAAGCGCCTGGAGTTTGGGGATCACCGGTGTCATGAGCTGCATGACAATTGACGATGTGATGTACGGGAATACCCCCAGGGCCACAATGCTCAACGTACGCATCCCGCCACCGCTGAACAGGTCCACAAACCCCAGAAGTTGGTTGTCCCTGAATATGTCGTTCAACACCGACCGGTCAATGTTGATAACTGGAACGTGGGCCAGTAGCCTGAAAAGAACCAGCATGCTAAGGGTGAACAGAATCCTTCCCCGCAGGTCCGGGATCCTGAAGGCATCGATCATAGCCTGCAGTAGGGCTGGACGGGAGGGACCTTCGGTCTTGGCGGTTGCCGAACGCATACCTACAGTTCCTCCACCGTTCCACCAGCCGCCTCTATGGCCGCACGGGCTGACCGGGAGAAGCGATGCGCCGCCACAGTAAGCTGGATTTTCAACTCACCACGACCCAACACCTTCACCGGCTGCTTCTGATTCCTTATAAGTCCTGCCTCATTGAGTTCAGTCGGCGTCACCCGACTCCCCTCTGAAAAGCGTGAAAGCCTGTCAAGGTTCACCTCCGCGTACTCTATACGGAATATGTTGGTAAACCCCCGGAGCATGGGGAGGGCCTTGACCATGCTCAGCCCTCCACCGGTGAATCCTCGACGCACTCCACCTCCGCTGCGGGCCTTCTGTCCCTTCAGGCCGCGACCGGAGTATGTCCCACGACCGCTGCCGTTGCCACGGCCTACCCGTTGGCTCCGGTGTCGTGCGCCCTTGGGCGATCTTAATTCATGCTGTTTCATAGATTTAGTGTTACCAGTTCGTTTCACCAAAAGGGTGGAACGACTCTACTCTTCCGGTATTTCCTCAACCGTCACCATGTGGCGCACTTTGTGCACCATCCCGCGTATGATAGGCGTATCGGCATGTTCAACCGTCTGTTGCAGCCGACGCAGACCCAGGGCCTGAATGACCCTGCGCTGGTTCCTGGGCAACCCGATACCACTTCTGGTCCATTTGATTTGCAGTTTCGCCATCTTCTTATCTTCTCTTCAGGAGGGCTACGCCTCGCTGGACTCCGGCTCTTCAACTGCTGATTCGGGTGCGTGGGCCTCTGCTGAAGCCACTTCAGGCATCTTGTACCTGGCTGGTATTTCCAGGGCTTTCAGCGCCTTCAAAGTCGCCTTCACAACATTGATCGGGTTCTGACTGCGGAGCGACTTGGTCACAACGTCCTTGACGCCTGCCAACTCGATCACAGCACGCACGGACGCCCCGGCAATAATGCCTGTTCCTGAAGGTGCTGGCTTAACAAGCACCTCCGCTGCGCCGTACTTTGACCTGACTATATGCGGAATGGTTGTGCCATACAGCTGTATTTCCACAAGGCTTTTCTGCGCAATGGTCACGCCCTTACGCACCGCATCTGGGATGGCTGGCGCCTTGCCTAGGCCGACGCCGACACGTCCCTTTCCATCGCCGACCACCACCATTGCACTGAATGTCATATGCCGCCCACCTTTCACAACCTTTGCCACACGACGGATATCCACAACCTTCTCCGTCAAGGCCTGCCCGCCATCAGAATCGTCCACTCTTCCTTGATAACGGCTGGTCATCAGAACTTGAGTCCCCCTTCTCGAGCTGCCTCGGCCAGGGCCTTTACCCTACCGTGGTACTTGTTCCCACCACGATCGAACACAATGCTGGTCACACCCGTGGCCTTGGTCAACTCCGCAATCTCCTCACCTACCTGCCGTGCGGCGTCCATTTTGGACGTTCCGCTGGTCTTGAGGCTGGAGGCCGCCGCCACCGTGTGGCCACTGCTATCGTCGATAATCTGGGCATAAATATGCTGCAGGCTGCGGAACACGCTGAGGCGGGGCTTCTCCGGTGCGCCCTGCAGCGTCTTGCGTAGCCTCTTGTGGCGCGCAATTCTACCACTCTGTCGAGTATCTACACGAGACATGTTATCCCGCCCTCGCCGCGCTCTTGCCTGGCTTCAGTTTGACGCGTTCGTCCAGGTACCTAACACCCTTACCGGTGTACACATTGGGAGGACGCTTCCTTCTAATACGAGCAGCCATCTCTCCCACACGCTGCTTATCGATGCCGCTTACATGGACGCGATTGTTCCCTTCCACCGTCAGCGTCGTACCCTCAATGGGCTGCATCTCCACTGGGTGAGAGAACCCTAGCTGGAGCACGACACCCGTGCCCGCTTCCTGGGCGCGGTAGCCCACGCCCACTATGTCCAATGTCTTGCTGAACTCCTCTGTCACACCGGTAACCATGTTGGCCAACAGGGTACGGATCAGCCCGTGCAATGCTCTCTGTTCCTTGGTGTCTGACTCACGAATTACCACCAACTGGCCGTCCTCCACCTCCACAGTGATGCCAAGGTTCAGCGGCTGGCTCAGTGTCCCCTTCGGACCCTGAACGGTGACCACTCCTGATTTCACTTGGACCGTAACCCCTTGAGGCAACGGAATGGGTTTTCTTCCTACCCTAGACATATCGCTCCTAGCCTCACCAGACGTAACACAGCAGTTCACCGCCTATGCCCCGACGCCACGCATCCTGTCCCGTCATAACACCGTTGGAGGTGGATATGATAGATAGGCCGCGCCCGCCGTAGAACCTGGGCAATTCCTTTTTGTCCACATAAACCTTGAGCCCGGGCCTGCTTACACGCCTCAGTCCAGTAATTGATGGTTTCTCTGCTCCCCTGTAGCTGAGCCGGATACGTACCGTCTCTTTGACGCCCTCCCGGCTTACGCGGTAGTCACCTATGTATCCCTCTTGTTTCAGGATGTCCAGAATGGCCACCTTCAACTTGGAGGAAGGCGCGGTCACCCAGTCGTGACGCACCGCCTGTGCGTTACGAATCCTGGTCAGCATATCGGCAATCGGATCAGAATGTGTCACATTACACCTACAAACTCGCCTTGCGCACCCCGGGAAGCTCTCCACGGAGCGCCATGGTACGGAAACAGATGCGGCACAGCCCGAAGTGACGGATGTACGCCCTAGGCCTACCGCACTTAGCACAACGATTGTGGAACTGCACAGGGAACTTCGGAGGCTTCCTCCACTTGGCTATTTTCGACGTTTTCGCCACTCTTATCTCCCGTCATCTTCCCGGGCAAAGGGCATGCCCATCAGTTCCAGCATCCGGAACGCCTCTTCATTGGTGCTGGCCGACGTCACGAATGTGACCTGTAGCCCGCGAATCTTGTCAACCTGATTGTAGTCTATCTCCGGAAAGATTATCTGCTCACGTATCCCCATGGAGTAGTTGCCGCGTCCGTCAAAGCTCCCCCGAGGCACGCCACGGAAGTCCCTTATCCTGGGCAACACAGCATTCAGGAGCCTGTCCACGAAGTCGTACATACGATGCGACCGCAGTGTGACCATGACCCCTATGCTCATGCCATCCCTTATCTTGAAGCCGGCGATGGACTTCCGTGCCTTGGTTATAACCGGCCGCTGCCCCGTAATGGCAGAGAACTGCCGGGCCACAGCGTCCAGAGCGTTGGAGTTCGTCAGGGCTTCTCCCATGCCAACGTTAAGCACCACCTTCTGCAGTCGCGGAGCCTGTAGCGGCACACGGTACCCGAATTCGGTGAGCATCGTGGGAACAACCTCGTCACGATAACGTTTGAGGAGCCTAGGCACACGACCTTCCGACGCCGGACGCTCCGACGCAACGGCGGGTCGCCTGGTCCCTGACCTGCCACGACTGCCGGGCTGTCGCACGGCGGCCCTCCGCGGCGCGGCGGTAGTCTCATTCGTTGGTTTCTCTTCCATATCTACAGATCCATCATTTCATTGCATGAGCGGCAAACCCTGACCTTGCGCCCATCGTCCAAAAACGTATGGCCGATTCGGACAGCCTTATTGCACGGCTGGCAGACCAGCATAACCTTGGGCAACGGAATCGGCGCTTCCATCTGGATGATGCCTGCCTGCCTCATGCTAGAGGTAGACTTCTGGTGGCGCTTGACTATGTTCAATCCTTCCACAATGACCCTGCCCTCGCGGGTGAGCACCTGCTGCACCTGCCCGCGCTTTCCTGCATCCCTGCCTGAGATCACTTCAACCATATCGTTCTGGCGAATTCGCATCACAGCACCTCCGGTGCTAGCGATACGATCCGCATATAGTTCTTCTCTCTCAACTCACGGGCAACCGGCCCGAAGATACGGGTCCCCCTAGGATTCAAATCGTCAGTCAGTATCACCGCTGCGTTGTCATCGAACCGAATGTAGGAGCCGTCAGGACGACGATAGGGCTGTGCGGTGCGCACCACCACGGCGCGGACGACTTCACCCTTCTTGACCTGTGACGACGGGATAGCCTCTTTGACAGTGACCACAATCACATCTCCCACCCGCGCGTACCGCTTCCCTGTACCACCGAGCACCTGGATGCACATCACCTTGCGGGCACCGGAGTTATCAGCCACCTTGAGCCTGGAAAATTTCTGGATCAACTACTTTGCTCCTTTTTTTCCTCGGTGGCCTGCTCTTCTTCGCTCTCTGTAGTCTCCGCTTCAGCCTCTGCAACCTCTACCTCAGCCACAGGAGCGGGCGTCTCTTCCTTGATCTCCTCTTCAACCGCAGCTTCCGGCTCGGCCTCAGCCTCCACAACCTCCACCTCAGCAACTTC
>Ga0315305_1000083_pt1 | contig 9395 bp, 5 predicted proteins | sample CB9_Tmax_529_MT_FD_204537 | JGI IMG/M metagenome (GOLD analysis project Ga0315305, IMG submission 204537) | Metatranscriptome of marine microbial communities from Western Arctic Ocean, Canada - CB9_Tmax_529 (Metagenome Metatranscriptome) | ecosystem: Environmental > Aquatic > Marine > Oceanic ...
CCGGAAACGGATCAAGAAGACGCCGAGCGCCCGGACGCGCCGGAACCTCCCGAGGCGGAGTCTCCCGAGACGGGGTCTCCCGAGGCGGAGACCGCGGTGCAAACCGCGGAACCCCCGGCGGTTGAAGAAACCGAGGCGTCCGGGGATTCGGAGGAAGCCGCAACGCCCGCACGTCCGGAAGAAGGCGCGGAATCCCCCGGGGCGGATACGGATGAAGCCGCCGCGCCCGAGGTGCCCGAAGAATCGGATGAATCGGAGGTCGACGACGACCCTGACAAGAAATGGTACGTCATCCACACCTATTCGGGGTATGAGTCCAAGGTGAAGGCCGCTATCGAGGAGCGCCTTCAGGCGTCCCCCCTGACGGAGCTCTTCGGCGCGATCCTCGTCCCGACCGAGGATGTGGTGGAGATGCGGGGCGGCCAGCGGCGGATGTCCTCGCGCAAGTATTACCCCGGCTACATCCTGATCCAGATGACGATGAACACCGACACCTGGTACCTCATCAAGAACACGCCGAAGGTGACGGGGTTTTTGGGGGCGACGAACGATCCCACCCCCCTGAACGAGGCGGAAGTCCAGAAGCTCCTTGGGCAGATGCGGGGCGAACAGACCGCCAAGCCGAAGGTGGAGTTCGAGGAGGGCGACAATCTCCGTGTGGTCGACGGCCCCTTCGTCAACTTCTCCGGGGTTGTTGAGGCGGTCAACCACGAGCGGGGCAAGGTGCGGATCATGGTGACCATTTTCGGGCGGCCGACGCCGGTGGAGCTGGAATTTCTTCAGGTGGAAAAGATCTGACGTCCGGAGGCCCGCCTCCGCGCGCATGGTGAAGGAACCGACATGGCCAAGCAAGTCACAACGACCCTGAAGCTTCAGGTCCCCGCCGGACAGGCCTCGCCCTCGCCTCCGGTGGGTCCCGCGCTGGGACAGCACGGCGTGAACATCATGGAATTTTGCAAGTCCTTCAATGCCCAGACCCAGGGGCAGGAAGGCACGATTATCCCGGTGGTCTTGACAGTTTACATCGACCGCTCCTTCTCATTCGTGACGAAATCGCCTCCGGCCTCCATCTTGTTGAAGCAGGCGGCCGGCATCGTGAAGGGATCGGGCGAGCCGCACCGGGAAGAGGTGGGCCAAGTCAGCCGTGAGCAGGTCCGGAAAATCGCTGAACGGAAGCAGGAGGATCTGAACGCGGGCGACATGGAAGCGGCGATGCGGATCATCGAAGGGACCGCCCGCAGCATGGGCATCAAGGTGGAGAGCTAAACGAGATGGCAAATCCGGGGAAACGCTATTCCGCGGCCAACGAGAAAATCGACCGGTCGAAGCGGTATGGGCTGGCCGAGGCCCTGGAGTTGGCGCGGTCGCTGGCGGGCACGAAGTTCAACGAGACCGTCGAGGTCGCCGTGAAACTGGGGGTCGATCCCCGGAAGTCCGATCAGATGGTGCGCGGCAGCGTCGTCCTCCCCCGTGGACTCGGCAAGTCCGTCCGGGTCCTGGTCTTCGCGAAGGGGGAGAAAGAAAAAGAAGCCCGGGACGCGGGGGCCGAACATGTCGGGGGCGAGGACATGTCGGCAAAGATCGGGGAGGGGTGGATGGACTTCGATAGCGTGGTCGCCACCCCCGACATGATGGCCGTCGTCGGGAAGCTGGGGAAGATCCTGGGCCCCCGCGGCCTGATGCCCAACCCCAAGTCGGGGTCGGTGTCCTTCGACGTCGCGCGGATGGTGCGGGACACCAAGGCCGGCAAAGTTGATTTTCGCGTCGACAAGGCGGGCATCATTCACGCGCCGCTCGGCAAGGCCGATTTCGATGCGAGCGCCCTGCTCGAGAACGCCGAGGCCTTGTTGGAGTCGATTCTGCGCCTCAGGCCCGCTTCGGCCAAGGGCGCGTATATCCGGAGCATGTCGATTTCGACCACCATGGGTCCGGGAATCAAGGTGGACCACCAGGCGGTGGCGACGACTTACCGATAACGTCCGAACCCGGGAGGGAGCAACACGGTGGCGACAGCGGCCAAAGAGAAAAAGGTGGTGGAGATTCGGGCGCGTTTCGAGGAAACCCAGGGTGCCATTCTGGCGGATTTCCAGGGCCTGACCGTTTCGGAGATCACAGAGCTTCGGCGGGCGCTCAAGGCGAATCAGGCCGAGATGCAGGTGGTCAAGAACCGCCTGGTCCGCCTGGCGATTCAGGACACGCCTTTCTCGGTTCTGGACAAGGAGTTCCAGGGTCCGACCGCCGTGACGTTCTGCGATGGAGAGATGATAGAGCCGGCCCGGGAGCTGTCGAAGTTCGCCGCGGCCCATCCGGCCTTGGAGATCAAGTGCGGGATGTTCGACGGTAACCTGATGGACGGCTCGGAGGTGGAGCGGATTGCGAAGCTGCCCCCTCGCGAGGTTTTGCTGGCCCAGTTGTTCGGGACCCTCCAGGGTCCCATCACGGGGCTGGTTCGGGCGCTGAACGGGATATTGGTCAATTTGGTCATGACGCTCTCGGCCATCCGGGATCAAAAAAGCGGATCCTAACGGCCAGGGAAAGTGGTCCGGCGAAGGCCGGGCGCTGGACAACGGAGAAAGATTGATGAGCACAATCACGCAAGAAGACCTCATGTCCCACATCGAAAGCATGTCGGTCTTGGATCTGGCCGATCTCGTCAAGGCCCTGGAGGAGAGATTCGGGGTGTCCGCGGCCGGGATGATGATGGCCGCCGCGCCCGCCGCCGACGGCGGGGAGGCCGCGGCCGAAGCCGAGCAGACGGAGTTCAAGGTGACCCTGACGAGCATCGGCGGCGGGAAAATCGCCGTCATCAAGGCCGTCCGGTCCCTGACGGGTCTGGGGCTTAAAGAGGCCAAGGAGCTGGTGGACGCGACGCCCCGGGTGGTGAAAGAGGGAATTCCGAAAGACGAGGCCGACGGGATCCTGAAAGAGCTGACCGAAGCTGGAGCGGAAGCGGAGATCAGCTGAAAGCGCGTTGCAGCGGTTTTTTGTCCGGGCTCGAATCGGGCCTTTGTCTTTGGGTCCCGAATAGGGGTGGAGAATGGCGAAAGAGACAAACCGGAGCAATGGACAAGACGGGCGAATCAACTTTGGAAAAAGCCTGTCGGTCGTCAAAATCCCCAACCTGATCGAAATTCAGCTTGTGTCCTACGGGCGGTTTCTGCAATCCAAGGCCTCGCCTTCCGAGCGGGAGAACGAGGGCCTGGAAAACGTTTTCCAAAGCGTTTTCCCCATCAGCGACTTCAACGAAACGGCCTCCCTGAATTACGTGGGTTACGAGATCGGGTCGTGGATGTCGAAATCGAGCGAGTTCAAGGGCCTGGGCGGTCCGGGTGTGGTGGACCCCAAGTCCCGGGAGCCGCTCACGTACCGCCCCAGGCACGATATGGACGAGTGCCGCGAGCGGGGGATGACGTACAGCGACCCCCTGCGCGTCATCGTTCAGCTGGTTTTGACGGAAAAGGGTCTCGACGGCGAACCCGTCGTCAAGGACATCAAAGAGCAGAAGGTCTACCTGGGCGAAATCCCCCTGATGACCGAGAACGGGACCTTCATCATCAACGGGACCGAGCGGGTCGTCGTCAGCCAGATGCACCGCTCGCCCGGGGTCTTCTTCAGCCGGGAAAGCGGGCCGATTCACAGCGGAAAGCATTTGTTCGCCGCCCGGGTCATCCCTTACCGGGGATCCTGGCTGGATTTCGAGTTCGACTCCAAGGATATCCTCTACGTCCGAATCGACCGGCGGCGCAAGCTGCCCGCCACCACCCTGTTGCGAGCCCTGGGGTTGGACACCGAGGAGATCTTGGCGGCCTTCTATTCCCAGGAAGAGATCAACGCCGACCCCAAGTCGGGGGGATTCAAGAAGAAGATCTCCGAGCTCATCGTGGGTCAGCGCGCCACAGAGGACTTGGTTGATCCGGAATCGGGGGACCCTTTGACCAAGGTGGGCCGGAAGATCACCCGGAAGGCCTACGAGCGGATGGAGGCGCTCAAGCTTTCATCGGTCGAAATGGACCCCGAAGGCCTTCTTGAGCGCGCGGCCGCCCGGAGCATCGTCAACGAGGAAACGGGCGAGGTGATCCTCGAGGCCGGAGGGCCCATCACGCCGGATGTTCTGGAGGCCGTCGCAGAAGCCAAGATCCGGAAATTCTACATCATCCATCAGCCCGAATCTGGGTTCGACACGACCATTCTTGCAACCCTGAAGATCGAGAAGGTCGACAACCCCGAGGACGCCCTGATCGAGATTTACAAGCGGCTCCGGCCGGGCGATCCCCCCACGCGGGAAACCGCGCGGTCCTTGTTCGATAACCTCTTCCTGAACTCCAAGCGCTACGATCTGTCGCGGATCGGGAGGATGAAGATCAACGCGAAGCTGGCGCTCTCGCTTCCGTTGAGCCAGCGGACCCTGACGCAGGAGGACGTGGTGAAGACCATGGTCTACCTGGTCGGGCTGCGCTCGGCCCGGGGGGTGGTGGACGACATCGATCACCTGGGAAACCGGCGGGTCCGGTCCGTGGGCGAGTTGTTGGAGAACCAGTTCCGAATCGGACTGGTTCGGATGGAGCGGGCCATCCGGGAGCGGATGAGCATCATCGACCTGGAATCAGCCATGCCCCATGACCTCATCAACGCCAAGCCCATCGCCGCGGCCATCAAGGAGTTCTTCGGCAGCGCCCAGCTCTCGCAGTTCATGGACCAGACAAACCCGCTGTCCGAGCTGACGCACAAGCGGCGTCTGTCGGCCCTGGGTCCCGGCGGGTTGACCCGTGAGCGGGCCGGTTTCGAGGTCCGCGACGTGCACCAGACCCATTACGGCCGGATCTGCCCCATCGAGACGCCCGAGGGGCCGAACATCGGCCTGATCTCGTCGTTGAGCACCTACGCCCGGGTCAGCGAGTTCGGGTTCATCGAGACCCCATACCGAAAGGTCGAGAACGGGCGGGTCTCGGACGAGGTGGATTTTTTAACGGCCATCGACGAGGACAAATGCACCATCGCCCAGGCCAACGCCCCCATCGACAAGGGCGGGAAGTTCATCAACGACCTGGTCTCGTGCCGGACGGGGGGCGAGTTCGTGATGGCGTCGCCGGACGAAGTGGGTTACATGGATGTCTCCCCCAAGCAGTTGGTGAGCGTGGCCACCGCGCTCATCCCGTTTCTGGAGAACGACGACGCCAACCGCGCCCTGATGGGGTCCAACATGCAACGCCAGGCCGTTCCCCTGATCCGCCCGGAGGCCCCCCTTGTCGGGACCGGGATGGAAGGCGTCGCGGCGACGGATTCCGGGGCTGTCATCCTGGCCCGGACGGACGGGGAGGTGGTGGACGTGGAGGCTTCCCGGATCGTCGTCCGGACCCAGGACAGCCGGAAAAAGGGCTCCACCCAAGGGCCCGGGGTCAATATTTACAACCTGACCAAGTACCGGCGGTCCAACCAGAACACCTGTTTCAACCACCAGCCCATCGTGAAGCTCGGCCAGAAGGTCAAGAAGGGGGAAGTCCTGGCGGACGGGCCGGCCACCGAACGGGGCGAATTGGCCTTGGGAAGAAACGTTCTGGTCGCCTTCATGCCTTGGCGCGGCTACAACTTTGAGGACGCCATTGTCATCAGCGAAAAGGTCGTCAAGGAGGACATCTACACCTCCATCCACATCGAGCAATTCGAAGTGGAAGCCCGCGACACCAAGCTGGGCAAGGAGGAGGTCACCCGGGACATACCCAATGTGGGCGAAGAGGCCCTCAAGGACCTGGATGACACCGGAGTCGTCCGCATCGGCGCCAAGGTCGGAGCCGGGTCCATCCTGGTCGGCAAGGTCACCCCGAAGGGCGAAACCCAGCTTAGCCCGGAAGAAAAGCTCCTCAAGGCCATCTTCGGCGAGAAGGCCGGCGATGTGCGGGACACCTCCCTGACCGTCCCGCCGGGCGTCGAGGGGACGGTGGTGGACGTGAGGGTCTTCTCCCGGCGCGGGGTGGACAAAGACGCCCGCGCCGTCGCCATCGAAGAGGACGAGGTCGCCAAGATCGAGAAGGACTACCAGGACGAGATCCGCATCCTCGCAGAGGATCGGGACGCGCGGATCCGCCCCCTGATCGCGAACCGGCAGGTCGTTTCCCGGGTGGTCGATCCGCGCACCGACAAGACCCTCCTCTCCAAGGGCGCGAAGGTGGACCCGGGGCTTTTGGATGGGCTGCCCGTCCGGACTTTCAACGCCCTCAAAGACGGGATGCCGGGCGAGGTGCGGACGCAGGTGGCGGAGATCGAAGCGGCCGTCAAAATCCGGGTTGACTACATCCAGAGCCTGATGGAGGAGAAGATCGCCAAGCTGCGCAAGGGGAACGAGCTTCCGCCGGGCGTGATCAAGCTGGTCAAGGTCTATGTGGCCGTCAAGCGGAAACTCCAGGTCGGGGATAAAATGGCGGGCCGCCACGGCAACAAGGGCGTGGTGTCCATCATCGTTCCGGAAGAAGACATGCCCTACATGCCGGACGGGCAACCCATCGAGATCATTCTCAACCCCTTGGGTGTGCCGTCCCGGATGAACGTGGGCCAGGTCCTCGAGACCCACCTGGGTTGGGCCGCCAAGGTCCTGGGGGTCAAGTTCGCCACGCCGGTGTTCGAAGGGGCGAAGGAGAAGGACATCCGCAAGGCCCTGGGGGACGCGGGCCTGCCCGAGAGCGGAGAGACCAAGTTGTACGACGGGCGGACCGGCGTCCCCTTCGACCAGAAGGTGGCCGTGGGGTACATCTATATGCTGAAGCTCCATCACTTGGTGGATGAGAAGATTCACGCCCGCTCCACGGGACCCTACTCCTTGGTCACGCAACAGCCGCTGGGGGGCAAGGCCCAGTTCGGCGGGCAGAGGCTCGGCGAGATGGAGGTGTGGGCGCTCGAGGCGTACGGGGCCTCCCGAATCCTTCAGGAGATGCTCACCGTCAAGAGCGACGACATCGCCGGCCGGACCCGAATGTACGAATCCATCGTGAAGGGGGAAAGCGCCCTGGAGGCCAGTCTCCCGGAATCTTTCAACGTCATGATGAAGGAGCTGCAATCCCTGGTGTTGGACGTCGAGTTGATCGAGGAAGGAAAGGCGGTCCCGGCAGCCGGACCCGTCACCGATGGGACCGGGAGCAACGGAGTCGGGACCAAGGGCTGAGGCCCGGGACACCACAAGTCCACCAAAGGAGGATCGGCGTTGGACAGCATTCTGAGCCTTTTTGAGAAGCCCAAGGATCCCATTTTCTTCGACGCGATTCGGATCAAGATCGCCTCGCCCGAGAAGGTCCTCTCGTGGTCTTCCGGGGAAGTGAAGAAGCCGGAAACCATCAACTACCGGACGTTCAAGCCGGAGCGAGACGGTCTTTTCTGTGCGCGGATCTTCGGACCGGTCAAGGATTGGGAATGTCTGTGCGGCAAGTACAAGAGAATGAAATTCCGGGGGATCGTCTGCGAGAAGTGCGGTGTGGAAGTCACCCTGTCGAAGGTCCGGCGGGAGCGGATGGGCCACATCCAATTGGCCTGCCCGGTGTCCCACGTCTGGTTCTTCAAGGGGCTCCCGAGCCGTATCGGGAACCTGTTGGACATGCCCTTGCGGGAACTGGAGCGGATCCTCTACTTCGAGAACTACGTGGTCATCGAACCCGGTGACGCCGAGGTCAAGCCCGGGGACCTGCTCTTGGAGGATAAGTACCAGGAGCTGTATCAGGAATTCGAGGCGGGCGGATTCCGGGCCGATATGGGCGCGGAGGCCATCCGGGAGCTGCTGGCCAACCTCGATTTGGACGAGCTGAGCGCACAGCTCAAAACGGAGCTGCGCGAAACCGGCAGCGTCCAGAAGCGGAAGAAGTGCATCAAGCGGCTCAAAGTGGTCGAGGCCTTCCGCAAATCCGGCAACCGGCCCGAATGGATGATCCTCACGGTGATCCCGGTCATCCCGCCCGAGCTGAGGCCGCTGGTTCCCCTGGATGGAGGCCGCTTCGCCACCTCCGATCTGAATGACCTCTATCGGCGCGTCATCAACCGCAACAACCGGCTCATGCGCCTTCAGGAGCTGCGCGCCCCGGACATTATCATCCGCAACGAGAAGCGGATGCTTCAGGAAGCGGTGGACGCCCTGTTCGACAACGGCCGGCGGGGCCGCGTCCTGCTGGGGCCCAACAAGCGGCCGCTCAAGTCGCTCAGCGACATGATCAAGGGCAAGCAGGGGCGGTTTCGCCAGAACTTGCTGGGCAAGCGCGTGGATTACTCCGGCCGGTCGGTCATCGTGGTCGGCCCGGAGCTCAAGCTCAACCAATGCGGCCTGCCCAAGAAAATGGCCATCGAGTTGTTCAAGCCCTTTATCTACAGCCTGCTGGAAGAAAAGGGGCTGGTCACGACCATCAAGAGCGCCAAGAAACTGGTGGAGCGGGAGGTTCCGGAGGTCTGGGACGTCCTGGACGAGGTCATCGAGGGCCATCCGGTTTTGTTGAACCGGGCTCCGACGCTTCACCGCTTGGGGATACAGGCCTTCGATCCCATTCTGGTCGAAGGCAAGGCCATACGCATCCACCCGCTGGTGTGCGCGGCCTTCAACGCGGATTTCGACGGTGACCAGATGGCCGTCCATGTGCCCCTTTCGGTTGAGGCGCAGATGGAGGCCAAGGTCTTGATGATGTCCACCAACAACATTCTCTCGCCCGCCAGCGGATCGCCCCTGGCGGTGCCGAGTCAGGACATCATCCTGGGCCTTTACTACATGACCAAGCCCCGAGCGGGCGCCCAGGGAGAGGGCCGGGTGTTCAGCAGCGCCGACGAGGTTCGGGTGGCCTACGACCAGGAAGAAGTCGGCCTTCAGGCCCGGATCCGGGTCCGGCTGGGCGGCAAGCTGCACCTCACCACGCCGGGCCGGGTTCTGCTCTATGAGATGCTCCCCCCGGAGATGCCCTTCGAGGGGGTCAACCGGGTGATGGACAAGAAGGCGCTGACCACCCTGGTGGCCCAGATCTACAAACGCATGGGCAAAGATGTCACCGTCCGGTTCCTGGACGACATAAAGGACGCGGGGTTCGGCTATGCGACGATGGCCGGGATTTCCATCGGGATGGACGACATGCACGTCCCCGAGGCCAAAGCGGACCTGGTCCTACGCGCCCAACAGGAAGTGACGAAAGTAGAGCGGGAATACCGCGACGGCCTGATCACCGACGGCGAGCGGTACAACAAGGTGATCGACATCTGGGCGCACGTCACCGAGAACGTCTCGGCCGAGATGTTCCGCGTGATGCAATCCGAAGACGAGTGGATGATGACGGGCCAAGGCGCGGCCGGGTCCGCGCCGGCTGGCGACAGGAAGGGCCGGTTCAACCCCATTTTCATCATGGCCGACTCGGGCGCGCGGGGGAGCACCCAGCAGATCCGGC